>Ga0209315_100052_pt1 | contig 17262 bp, 15 predicted proteins | sample 3A3metaG_FD_184148 | JGI IMG/M metagenome (GOLD analysis project Ga0209315, IMG submission 184148) | Freshwater bacterial and archeal communities from Indian Creek, Illinois, USA to study Microbial Dark Matter (Phase II) - 3A3 metaG... | ecosystem: Environmental > Aquatic > Freshwater >... | reverse complement strand
TCGCCGCTCACCTGGTAGGCAAAGGTCGGGACGCGGAACTCGTCTTTCACCCGGCGCACGATGTCGAGGTAGGGCATACCGGGTTTGACCATCACCATATCGGCCCCTTCGGCCAGGTCGAGCGCCACTTCGCGCAGCGCCTCGTCGCTGTTGCCGGGGTCCATCTGATAGACCTTTTTGTCGGCGCGCCCGAGGTTGGCGGCGCTGCCCACGGCGTCGCGAAAGGGGCCATAAAAGGCGCTGGCGTATTTGGCGCTGTAGGCCATGATGCGCGTGTGTACAAAGCCTTGCGCCTCCAGCGCCTGCCGGATGGCGCCGATGCGCCCGTCCATCATGTCGCTCGGTGCCACGATGTCGACCCCGGCCGCCGCTTGGCACAGCGCCTGCTGCACCAGCACCTGCACCGTGGCGTCGTTGACGATGTAGCCGCTGTCGTCGAGCAGGCCGTCTTGGCCGTGGCTGGTGTAGGGGTCCAGCGCCACGTCGGTGAGCAGGCCCAGCGCCGGAAAGCGGCCTTTCAGCGCCGCCACTGCGCGCGGCACCAGCCCGTCGGGGTTGCAGGCTTGGCGCCCGTCCGGGGTTTTGAGCGCCGGCTCGATCACCGGAAACAGCGCCAGCGCCGGGATGCCAAGCGCGACGCATTCTTCGGCCACCGGCAGCAGCCGGTCGAGGCTCAGCCGCTCCACGCCCGGCATCGAGGCCACCGGCTCGCAGCGGTTGGCGCCGTCGAGCAGGAACACGGGGTAGATCAGGTCGTGCGCCGTCAGGCGGTGTTCGCGCACCAGGTCGCGGCTGAAGGTGTCGCGGCGCAGGCGGCGTGGGCGCGACAGGGGGTAGGGGGCGGGGGGCAGGCTCATGGGCGTATTGTGGCAAACTCTGCCGCAAGGGTGCGCTTAGGTCCTGCGCGCCTCGCCCTAGGTTACCCCAGCCTGCCCCAGCCTAACCGCCCCCGAAGTGCGTCCCCATGACCCCAACCGATTCTGACGCAGCACCCACCAACCGAAGCCTAGGCGCCAGCGAGCCGCCGCCCGCTGCGCCAGGCCCGGTGTGGCGCATGGCTGAGCACTGGCCCGAGCTCAGCGCAGCATTGAGCACCCAAGCCGCCGAAGCGGCGGACCGGGTGCTGCGCGGGCTCGAGCTGCTGCGCCAGCGCGAGCGCCTGAGTGCCGCCGAAATGCGCGTGCTGGCCACCCCGGCCCTGCGGCTGCAGCAATGCGCCAAGCAGGCGCAACAGATTCTGCGCCTGCAAAGCGGGCAGGCGCGGCAAACCCACGAAAAAATCGATCTGGCGCAAGTGATCGAGGCCGCGCTGGACGACCGGCGTGACGAATGGGTGGCCCAAGGGCTGACGCTGCAGCTGCAGCTGCAGCCGGTGGAGCTGTTGATCGACCCGACGCTGGGCTACAGCCTGTGCCACGCGATGGTGGACTGGGCGCAACGCTTTGGCGAGCACCTCGAGCTGTGCCTAGAGCGCGACCCGGTTCAGGCTTGCGCGCTGCTGCGGGTGCGCACGCGCGACAGCGGCCAGGCCGTGGACGCCGAGCGCCTGCTGCACGACGCGATCGAATGGCTGCTGCTGCGCCAACTCGCGGCTACCGACGGCGGCATCGAGCTGCAGCGCCGCGCCACCGACGAGGGCGTTGAGCTGAGCGCGCTGTTCCGCCGCACCGTGCTGGCCCTCTAGTACGTGCAGCCACAGGGCCTGTTTTCAGGCCAGCTCCATGGCTTCTATGGTATCGCGCACCACCGGCAGGGCACACGCCAACACCTCCAAGCTGGCAGCACCTAGGTTCAGCCGAATGGCGTGCGGATAGCTGACCGCCACCGCAAATGCTGACGACGGCGTGACCGCAATGCCCAGCTCAGCCAACCGCATGGTGAGCGGCTCGGCGCGCACCGCTTCGGGCAGGCGCACCCACACGAAAAACGAATCGGGATGCGACTGCAGTTTAAGCCCCGCCAGACAGCGCAACGCCAATTGCTGCTTGGCGCGGGCGGCGCTGCGCTTGTCCTGTTCCAGTCGGCGCACGCAGCCGGTATCGAGCCAGTGCGCCCCAAGGGCCGACATGAGCGTAGGCTGGCTCCAGGCAATGGCGCGCAGCGTGCGTTCACAGCGTGCCACCAACTGCGCCGGCAAGGCCACATAGCCCAGCCGCACGCCACCGCCCACGCTCTTGCTCAGGCTGGACACATACACGGTGCGCTCGGGCGCCAGTGCGGCCAGCGGCGGCGGCGCGGCGCTGGCCAGAAAAGCGTAGGAGGCATCTTCCAGCAACCACACCTTGTGGGCACGCGCCAGTGTCACGAGACGCTCGCGGCTGGCCAAGTCCATGACCCAGCCGGTGGGGTTGTGCAACGTGGGCATGGTGAACACCAGCTTCACTGGGCGCTGCTGCAACACGCGCGCCAAGTGGTCGAGGTCGGGGCCAGCATCGGTCCAGCGCAGCGGCTGCAGTTCCAGCGCCTGGGTCTGCGCCAGGCTGGTGAAGCCGGGGTAGGTGAGCTCGTCCACCACCACCACATCGCCGGGCTGCAGGAGCGCCATGACTGCGCATGCCAAGCCCTGCTGGGCGCCACCCACCAGCAGCACCTGTTCGGCTGGCACGGCCACGCCGACCTCGGCCAGGTGACGCGCCACGGCGACCCGCTCGGGCAGGCCACCGCCGACGGCTTGCGGCTCCATGAGGCGGGGCATCTGGCCCAGTTGGCGCAGGGCCTGCAGCGCGGCATCTAGCAAGGCACCTGCGTTGGGCGTGTCGGGGTAGTTGAAGGCCAGGTCGATAGGAGCTGGGCTCGGCATGGCAGCTTCAAGCCGGCGCTCGGTCAGGGCGTGGCGCTCGGCATCGGCCTGCCATTCGCGCACGAAGGTGCCGCGTCCGGTTTCGCCCACCACCAAGCCGCGGCGTTCCAACTCGCGGTACACCTTGCTGGCGGTGGCCAGCGCCACGCCATGCTGGCGCGCAAAGGCCCGGTGCGTGGGCAGGCGGGCCCCGGCGGCGTAACGGCCCGCGCGTATGGCCTGCACCAATTCATCCAGCAGGAGCGTGTGGCGGTGGGGGGCGGCGGGCATGGTGTGCCTTTAAGGTGGGGGGCGGCTTGTATATAGGACAATTTTTTGATTGTACTAATGTGCTGCCGGATACTGGCACTCCTTCCACTGGCACCTTCCACACAGAAGCCACACCATGTTCGACCTCACCCTGTCCGCCCTCACCGCCACCGCGCTGTTTGCCTTGGCCACCTCCATCACGCCGGGACCCAATAACACCATGCTGCTGGCCTCTGGGGTGAACTTTGGCTTCCGGCGCACGCTGCCGCACCTGCTGGGCGTGTCCGTGGGGCTTCTGGTCATTCTGCTGCTGGCCAGCGCGGGCCTGAAGCAATGGATGGTGGCGCACCCGCAGTGGCACGAAGCCATGAAATGGCTGGGCTCGGCCTACCTGCTTTATCTGGCGTGGCGGGTGGCCACCAGCCACAGCGGGGCGGTGGCGGCTGCAAGCGAATCCGGCAAGGCCCCGCGACCGCTCGGCTTCTGGGGTGCGGCCGCGTTCCAGTGGGTCAACCCCAAGGTCTGGGTGATGGTGCTGGGATTCTTCAGCGCCTACGTGCCGACGGGCGCAGGCGTGGCCGGTGTGGTGCTGCTGTGCCTGCTGTTCAGCGCCGTGAACCTGCCCTGCGTGGGCGCCTGGGCGCTGGCGGGAGACCGGCTCAGCCGCTGGCTCACCGAAGGGCAGCGGCGGTTGTGGTTCAACCGCAGCATGGGCGCGCTGCTGGCGCTGTCGGTGTGGGGGGCTTGGGTGGACTGAGGCTGGTTCAGCTCGACAGGTCCCAAGCGGTGGCCAACTATTCGCTCGGAAGCGCCCAGATCCACCCGGCGCGAACCGGAGCCTACAAGCTCAACCCGCCTTCACTTTCAAGCGCCAAGCGTGCAGCAGCGGCTCGGTGTAGCCGCTGGGCTGGGCGCAGCCTTTGAACACCAGGTCGAGCGCGGCTTGGTAGGCGGCGCCGTCGGGGTGGACCAGCAGGCTGCGGTAGGCCGGGTCGGCGGCGTTTTGCGCATCGACCTTGGCCGCCATGCGGGCAAAGCTGGCGCGCACCTCGGCTTCGGTCACGATGCCGTGCAACAGCCAGTTGGCCACGTGCTGGCTGCTGATGCGCAGCGTGGCGCGGTCTTCCATCAGGCCGACGTCGTTGATGTCGGGCACCTTGGAGCAGCCCACGCCTTGGTCCACCCAGCGCACCACGTAGCCCAGTATGCCTTGGATGTTGTTGTCCAGCTCCTGCTGGCGTTCGGCGGCGCTCCAGTTCGGGCTGGTGGCCACGGGCACGGTGAGCAAACCGGTGAGCAGGGTGTCGCGCTCGGCGTCGGCGTCGGTGCGCTCGAGCTGCTGCTGCACCTGGGCCACATCGACCTGGTGGTAGTGCAGCGCGTGCAGGGTGGCTGCAGTCGGGCTGGGCACCCAAGCGGTGTTGGCGCCGGCCTTGGGGTGGGCGATTTTTTGTTCCAGCATCGCCGCCATCAGGTCCGGCATGGCCCACATGCCCTTGCCGATCTGCGCCCGCCCGCGCAGGCCCATGCCCAGCCCCACGAGCACGTTGTTGCGCTCGTAGGCGGCGATCCAGGCGCTGGCTTTCATCTCGCCCTTGCGCACCATGGGGCCGGCCTGCATGGCGCTGTGCATCTCGTCGCCGGTGCGGTCCAGAAAGCCGGTGTTGATGAACGCCACGCGGCTGGCGGCGGCGGCGATGCAGGCCTTGAGGTTGACCGAGGTGCGCCGCTCTTCGTCCATGATGCCGAGCTTGACGGTGCTGTCGGGCAGGCCCAGCAGGCGCTCGACGCGGCCAAAGAGCTCGGCGGCAAAAGCCACTTCGTGCGGGCCGTGCATCTTGGGTTTGACGATATAGACGCTGCCGGTGCGGCTGTTGCGCACCGCCTCGCCGCTGGGCAGGCGGCCGTGGCCTTGCAGGTCGTGCAAGGCGATGGTGGTGGTGAGCACGGCGTCGAGGATGCCCTCGGGGATTTCGCGCTGCACGCCTTGGGCGTCGGTGTAGAGCACGGCCGGGTTGGTCATCAGGTGCCCGACGTTGCGCACGAACAGCAGCGAACGCCCGTGCAGGCGCAGCTCGCCGCTGCCGTCTGGCCGGGTGTAGCGGCGGTCGGGGTTGAGGCCGCGCGTGAGCGTGCGCCCGCCTTTGTCGAAGCTTTCGGTGAGCGTGCCTTGGAGGATGCCGAGCCAGTTGCGGTAGCCCAAGATTTTGTCTTCGGCATCGACGGCGGCCACCGAGTCCTCGAGGTCGAGGATGGTGGACAGCGCGGCTTCGAGCACCACGTCGGCGATGCCAGCCGGGTCGGTGGCGCCGATGGCGGTGCTGCGATCGAGCACGATCTCAAAGTGCAGCCCGTGGTGCTGCAACAGCAGGGCGCTGGGGGCCTCGGGCTGGCCGCGGTAGCCCAGCAGCTGGCCGGGGTGGCGCAGGCCGGTGTGCGCGCCGTCGTCGAGCGCCACTTGCAACTGGCCGCCTTGCACGCGGTAGCTGCGCGCGTCTTTGTGCGATTCGATCGCCAGCGGCGCCGCTTGGTCGAGGAAGTCGCGCGCGAACGCGATCACGCGCGCGCCGCGCAGCGGGTTGTAGCTGCGCCCGCGCTCGCAGCCGCCGGCCTCGGGAATGGCGTCGGTGCCGTAGAGCGCGTCGTAGAGCGATCCCCAGCGCGCGTTGGCGGCGTTGAGCGCGTAGCGCGCGTTCAAAATCGGCACCACCAGCTGCGGCCCGGCTTGCAGGGCCAGTTCGGCGTCCACATTGGCGGTGCTGGCGCGCACGCCCACCGGCGGCGCCACCAGGTAGCCGATGCCCTCGAGGAACTGGCGGTAGGCGGGCAGGTCGGCGATGGGGCCGGGGTGCGCGCGGTGCCAGCGGTCCAGCTCGGCCTGCAGGCGCTCGCGCTCGGCCAGCAGGGCGGCGTTTTTGGGCGCCAGATCGGCGACGATGGCATCGAAACCGGCCCAAAAGGCCACCGGATCGACGCCAGTGCCGGGCAGCACCTGCTGGTTGACAAATTCGTACAAGGCGCTGGCTACGTGCAGGCGGCCGACGGCGGTGCGGGCGGTGGACATGGGGTTAGGGCTCCAATATGAACGAATGGGCGCGCCCCGTCTGGCGGCGGCCGCAACATTTAAGTGTAATCGCTCAAAACAGGCTGTAGAGCAGCAGCCCCGCCATGCCCCACATCATCAGCGCCACCAGCCCATCGAGGGCGCGCCACAGGCGCAGCGACTGCAGGCGCTGCCCCAGCCAAAATGCCGCCCCGCCCAGCACCAAAAACCACAGCACCGAGCCGGTGGCCGCACCCAAGCCGAAGTCGGTGCCGGCAGCCCCCCAGGCCAGCGAGGCGGTGCCGATCAGCACCACCGTGTCCAGCCAGGCGTGCGGGTTGAGCCATGAAAAAGCCAAGGCCGCCAGCACCGCTTGGCGGCGCGTGATCGGGGCCGCTGCGTTGGCCTGACCCGCTACCAAGCCCGTGCCCGCGCCAGGCCCCGCCGTGGCCCCCGATGCGGCCACAAGTGCCGCCGCGCCGAGCGGTTGCCGGCAGCGCTGGAAAGCCAACCAGCCGTAAACGAGCAAAAACACCACGCCAGCGCCCACCAGCGCGCCGTGCAGTTTGTCCGACAAGCCGCCCAACTGCGCCAGCCCCAGCACCCCGAGCGCGATCAGCACCAAGTCGGCCAGCACGCTCACCGCCACCGTCAGGCCCACGTGCTGGCGCTGCAGCCCCATGCGCAGCACGTGGGCGCTCTGCGGCCCGATCGCCATGATCAGCGACAGGCTCAGCAGCAGGCCGGCAAAAAAAGCCGGGGGGGACAGGGTCAGGGTCAAGACGGCACTCCTACAAATCGGGGGCGGCTGGCGCGCGCAACGCCGGCTGGGTTGCCTTGCAGTGTGCCGCAAGCCGCAGCGCAATTTAAGGGTTTTAAATTAAATTGATTCGCTTAAATTACACTTAACGCGGTGCACCGGCTCCGCGCTGCGCCACGCGCCTACCTCCTTTGCTACTCCCAGCCCAACCGCCCATGCTCGACCCACGCCAACTGCAAGCCCTGAGCGCCGTGGTGGAGCAGCGCAGCTTTGCCGCTGCGGCGCGCAGCCTGTCGCTCTCGGTGGCAGCGGTGTCGTTGCGCCTCAAGGCGCTCGAAGATGCGCTCGGCCAGCGCCTGCTGGTGCGCGGCAAGCAGGTGCGCGCCACCGCCGCCGGCCAGACCCTGCTGGCGCACGCCAAACGGGTGCAGCTGATGGAGGCCGACCTGCTGAACGCGATCGCCGGTGCGGCCCCCGAGCTGCAGCGGCGCACGCACTGGCCCAGCCTGTCGGTAGCCGTCAACGCCGACTCGGTGGCGAGCTGGTTCCTGCCCGGGGTCGCGCCCCTGTTGCTGCAGCAGCGCCTGCTGCTCGATGTCTGGATCGACGACCAGGACCACACCCACGACGCGCTGCACAGCGGCGAGGTGATCGGCTGCGTCAGCACGCTGGCGCAGGCCATGCGCGGCTGCATGGCCGAGCCGCTGGGCACCATGCGCTTCCGCTGCGTGGCCACGCCCGAGGTGGCGCAGCGCAGCCGCAGTCCCGCAGGGGCGGTGTCGGTGCACCGCCTGCTGGAGTGGCCGGCGGTGATCTTCAACCGCAAAGACGCGCTGCAAGACCGCTTTCTGGCGCAACACTTCGGCCTGCACCAGGCGCACTACCCGCGCCACTTCGCCCCGGCCATCGACGCCTTCGAGGCAGCGATCGACCTCGGGCTGGGCTGGGGCATGGTGCCCGAGCTGAACCTGCTGCGCCGCGCGGCCACGGCGGTGCCGCTGGTGGACCTGCTGCCCGGGGCCAGCGTGGCGGTGGCCTTGTACTGGCACCACTGGGCGCACGAGCCGCTCAGCGCGCAGCGCCTGACCGAGGCCGTCAAGGCCGCAGCGGCGGCGGCGCTGCCAAAGCCCGGTACAGCCACCGAGGCGGCCACCGGCGCGGCCGCACCCGACAAGCCCTAAAATCCCCCCATGCACAGTGTCAAATCCGAACTGCTCGCCGCCTTGGCGCACGGGCTGAGAGGCTGAGCTCCGGAAGGGGCCGATACGACTTTGGGAGGATGGGGCCTACGCCCCCTGGATGCAGGTTTTTTCCCGACAATAAAGCTTGGTTATTCAAGCAAGGAACATCATGCACACCCCATCGATCGCGCACCCGCTGCTGCAGCAAACCTTGGGCCAGATCGCGCTGGCCATACCCGGGGCCACGGCCTTGTTGCGCCAGCACAAGCTGGATTTCTGTTGCCAAGGCGAACGCACCTTGGCCTTGGCCTGCGCCGAGCGCACCCACGAGTTGCCGGCCCTGCTCGAGCAGCTCGAAGCGCTGCAGCGCCAGAGCGCGCCGCTGGCCCCCTGCAGCGACCCGGCGCAGTTGATCGACCGCATTCTGGAGCGCTACCACGACACCCACCGGCAACAATTGCCCGAACTGGCGCGGATGGCGCGCCGGGTCGAGGCCGTGCACCAGACGCATCCTGCGGTGCCCGTCGGGCTGGCCGATTTTCTGGAGCAGATGCAAGCCGAGCTCGAAAACCACATGGCCAAAGAGGAGCAGATTTTGTTTCCGCTGCTGCGCCGCAGTGGCCAGGCGCCGATTCGGGGCCCGATTGCGGTCATGCGCCACGAGCACCTCGAACACGGTGCCAGGCTCGAGCGCCTCGCCGAGCTGACCTGCAACCACACCCCGCCGCCCGGCGCCTGCACCACCTGGCGCGCGCTGTACGCCGGCACCGAGCGTTTGGTGGACGATCTGATGCACCACATCCATCTGGAAAACAACGTGCTCTTTCCGATGTTCGAGCGCTGAGGGGCTGAGCGGCTGAGAGGGCGGATGCTCAAGGGCTGACATGGCCCAGCAACAACGCCAGCCCGGCCACGAGCAGCAGCGTGTCGATGGCCACGCTCAGGCCGCGCACCCTTGGGCGCATGGGCCAAGGCGCCTGCCGCAACACCCCCAGCCATCGGGCCGCAAAAAGCGCCAGACTGCAGGCCACGCTGAGCACATGCAGGTGTTTGATGAACGCGTAGTGAACGCCGATTTCAGCCATGAAGCAAAGGGGCTGCGGCCAGCCGCTGGCTTCGGTGCATTTTGATGCACATTTTTAGGTACAACGGCGCCGAAGGCCTAAAATCAAGGGTTATGCACAGTGTCAAATCCGAACTGCTCGCCGCCTTGGCGCTCGAGCTGGAACGCCTCGCCCCCGGTGCCGCCAGCTTGGCGCGCTTCGAATCGCCCAAGCTCGCCGCGCACGGCGACTGGGCCTGCACCGCCGCCATGCCGCTGGCCAAGCAGCTCAAAACCCAGCCGCGCCAGCTGGCGCAGCAGTTGGTTGCGGCCTTGCAAGGCACGGCGGCTTTTGCGCGCTGGGTGCAGGCGCTCGAAATCGCCGGCCCGGGCTTCATCAACCTGCGCTTGCAGCCGGCGGCGCAGCAGCAGGTGGTGCGCGAGGTGCTGCAAGCCGGGGCGCGCTTCGGTTATCAGCCCGAGCACGGCCAGCGCGTGCTGGTCGAGTTTGTCTCGGCCAACCCGACCGGACCGCTGCATGTCGGCCATGCGCGCCAGGCGGCGCTGGGCGACGCCATCTGCAACCTGCTGCAAACCCAAGGCTGGCAGGTGCAGCGCGAGTTTTACTACAACGACGCTGGGGTGCAGATCGACACGCTGGCGCGCAGCGTGCAGTTGCGCGCGTTGGGGCTGAAACCGGCTGACCCCGACTGGCCCGAGGCCGCCTACAACGGCGACTACATCGCCGACATCGCCGCCGGTTTTCTGGCGCGCCAGAGCGTGCGCGCCGACGACCGCAGCTACAGCGCCAGCGGCGACCCATCCGACCTCGACGGCATGCGCGAATTTGCCGTGGCTTGGCTGCGCCATGAGCAAGACCTGGACTTGCAGGCGCTGGCGGTGCGCTTTGACCACTACTACCTCGAGTCCAGCCTTTACAGCAGCGGCCGCGTGGCGCAAACCGTGCAGCGCCTGGTCGAATCGGGCCACACCTACGAGCAAGACGGCGCGCTGTGGTTGCGCAGCACCACTTTTGGCGACGACAAAGACCGGGTCATGCGCAAGTCCGCCACCGTTGGCGCCGACGGCAGCCGCACCGAGGGCGGCTACACCTACTTCGTGCCCGACGTGGCCTACCACATCAGCAAGTGGGAACGCGGTTTTGCGCGCGCCATCAACATCCAGGGCAGCGACCACCACGGCACCATCGCGCGCGTGCGCGCCGGGCTGCAAGCGGCCGGGGTCGGCATCCCGAGCGGCTACCCCGACTACGTGCTGCACACCATGGTGCGCGTGCTGCGCGGCGGGCAAGAGGTCAAAATATCGAAGCGCGCCGGCAGCTACGTGACGCTGCGCGACCTGATCGAGTGGACCAGCCGCGACGCCGTGCGTTTTTTCCTGCTCTCGCGCAAGCCCGACACCGAATACACCTTCGACGTCGATCTGGCGCTGCAACAAAACAACGACAACCCGGTCTACTACGTGCAGTACGCGCACGCACGCATCTGCTCGGTGCTGGCGGCTTGGGGCGGTGCGCCCGAGCAGTTGCAAGCGGCCGACCTGGGCCCGCTGCAGAGCCCGCAAGCGCAAGCGCTGCTGCGCCTGCTGGCGCGCTACCCCGAGATGCTGAGCAACGCCGCCGCCGATTTTGCCCCGCACGACTTGAGCTTTTATCTGCGCGAACTGGCCGCCATGTACCACAGCTACTACGACGCCGAGCGGATTTTGGTCGATGACCCGCTGCTCAAACACGCCCGGCTGGCGCTGGTGGCGGCGACCGCGCAAGTGTTGCACAATGGCTTGGCGCTGCTCGGTGTGAGCGCGCCCACGAAGATGTGAAACCCGCCTCCACCCACCCCTCTCGCACCGCAATACGACCGATGTACTCCACGCCCCGTTCCCGCCTCCGTGGCGGCACTCTGTTGGGTTTCGCTGCCGGCCTGTTGCTGGGGCTGGCGCTGGCGCTGCTGGTGGCGCTCTACGTCACGCGCTCGGCCAGCCCCCTCGAGGAGCGCAACACGCAGCGGCCGGCCTGGTCTGCGGCACTGGAGGCCGAACAAAACCGCAACTGGAACCCCAACGCCGGGCTCTCGACCCGGCCGGTCGCACCGGCTGGTGTGCAAACCCCGGATGCGACCGCGGCCCCTCCCGTGGCGCCCGCACCCGCGCCCGCACCCGCACCCGCGCCCGCTGCCGACCCGCTGGCCCAATTGATCGAGCAACGCACGGCTGCTGCTGCTGCTGCTGCCGCCGCCTCTCCCGCAACCGCTGCCGCCGCCGGCATCAGCTACTTCGTCCAAGCCGGTGCCTTCGGCAGCGCCGACGAGGCGCAGGCCCAGCGCGCCCGGCTCGCCATGCTGGGCTTAGAGGCCAGCGTGAGCGAGCGCCAACAAAATGGCCGCACCGTGTTCCGGGTTCGGCTGGGCCCCTTCGCCACCCAAACCGAAGCCGACGCCATCGGCCAGCGCCTGCAAGCGCAGAATGTGGAAACGGCGCTGGTGCGCGTGGCGCGCTAGAGGCAGCAGGCAGGGTTTGCAACAGCCGGTAAAACCGCGGAACTTCAAGGGCGCACGCCAAACCCCAGTCAGAGCGCGACCGCGCAATTCTCTTTTGTGCCAGAACCAGACCCAGGACGCACCATGCACAGACGACTCTTCTCGCAAGCCCTGATGGGCCTGGGTGGCCTTGCCGCCACTAGCAGCGCTTTGCCCCTTGCAGCCCAGACTGCGCCTGCACCCAGTGCCGGGGCTTTTCGCGAAGGCACGCACTACCGCCGTTTGAGCCGGCCGGCCCCAGTCGATGCCCCGGCTGGGCGCATCGAGGTGCTGGAGTTTTTCGCTTACACCTGCATCCACTGCCACAACTTTGTCCCTGTCTTTATGGCCTGGAAGCAGACCGTGCCTGCCGATGTGCTGGTGCGCCATGTGCCGGTGGGCTTTACGCCCGATTTCGAGCCGCTGCAGCGCCTGTACTACACCCTCGAAGCCATGGGCCGAATCGACAGCCACCACGAGCGCGTGTTCCAAGCCATCCACGGCCCGCAGCGCCTGCGCCTGCACAACGCCGAGGCCATCGCCCAGTGGGCGGCCAGCGCCGGCCTAGACCGGGCCCAGTTCACCCAAACCTTCAACTCCTTCGCCGTGGTCGGGCGGGTGCGCCGCGCCACCCAGCTGCAAGACGCCTACCAGGTCGAGGGCACCCCGGCGCTTGGCATTGCCGGGCGCTTCTACATCCCGGGCCAAGCCCAGCGCACGGTGCAGATTGCCGACGCCCTGATCGCCCGGGTGCGGGCGGACCAAAGGCGGGCCTAAGGCGGCGGGCTTAAGGCGAACCGAATGCAGGGCACTGCCTTTGACCTGACGACCGCCACCCCAAGCCAGTCTAGGCCCTGCGCGTTGTGGCAATGTGCACCCATTGCCTGAACTAAGCAGTGCATGCATTGGCTACAATGCGCGGCATGGCTTATGCAATTTCCGTGCCGCGCCCCGTTTGCGCTTCCTGTCGCTTCATGCCGCTGCGCCTAGTGCTGGCGCGCTTGACCTTGAGCGCTGCCTTGGCGCTGGGCCTGGCCCCCGGCTTGCATGCGCAGCCGGCACAGGGCACGCAACCGGCACAGCCCATGCTGATCGAGGCCGACGCCCTCAACCACGACCAGACTGGCTTGGTCAGCGTGTTCACCGGCAACGTGGTGATCACCCAAGGCCCGCTGCTGCTGCGCGGGCAGCGCGCCGAGTTGCGCCAGGACGCCCAAGGCAACCAATTCGGGGTGCTGCAAGGCGCCGCCGGCCAGCGCGCGTTTTTTCGCCAACAGCGCCCGGGCGTAAACGAGCTACTTGAAGGCGAGGCGCTGCGCATCGAGTACGACAGCGCCACCGGCGTGCTGCGCCTGATCGACCAAGCGGTGCTGCGCCGCCTGCGCGCCGGCGCGTTGAGCGACCAAGCCAGCGGCAGCCTGATCGTCATCAACCGCCAAACCGAGCGCTTCTCGGTCGAGGGCGGTACGGCGGCGCGCACCCCCGACAACCCCTTGGGGCGCGTGCGTGCCGTGATCACGCCCCGGCCGGAGGCACCACCCGCCACCACACCCGCCACCACACCCGCCACCACACCTCGCGCACCCACCCCGCCCCTGCAGCCCAGCCCGCAACTGGAGCCGCGCCGGTGAAGGCGGATGCAGCGCGCAGCAGCCTGGACGTGCGCGGGCTGCAAAAAAGCTACGGCCGCCGCCAAGTCGTCAAAGACGTGTCGCTGCGCGTGGCCAGCGGCGAGGTGGTGGGCCTGCTGGGCCCCAACGGCGCCGGCAAGACGACCTCGTTCTACCTCATCGTGGGGCTGATTCGGCCCGACGCCGGCACCATCTTTCTGGACGGACAGGCGATCCACGGCTTGCCCATCCACCGCCGCGCCCAAATGGGCTTGGGCTACCTGCCCCAAGAGGCCTCGATTTTTCGCAAACTCACGGTGGCCGAGAACGTGCGTGCGGTGCTGGAATTGCAGCGCGACCCCGACGGCCGGCCGCTGTCGCCGCAGCGCATCGAGCAGCGCCTCGAGGCCTTGCTCGACGAGCTGCACGTGGGCCACTTGCGCGATGCCCCCGCGCCGGCGCTGTCGGGTGGCGAGCGGCGCCGGGTCGAGATCGCCCGCGCCCTGGCCACCGACCCGCGCTTCATCCTGCTCGACGAGCCCTTTGCCGGCATCGACCCGATCGCCGTGATCGAGATCCAGCGCATCATCGGCTACTTGAAAGATCGCGGCATCGGCGTGCTGATCACCGACCACAACGTGCGCGAAACGCTGGGCATCTGCGACCACGCCTGCATCATCAGCGACGGCCGCGTGTTGGCCCAAGGCACCCCGGCCGAGATCGTGGCCAACCCCGAGGTGCGCCGGGTCTATCTGGGCGAGCACTTCCGCCTTTGAGCACGCTGCCGCCATGAAGCAAGGACTGTCGCTGCGCTTGAGCCAGAGCCTGGCGCTCACGCCGCAGCTGCAGCAATCGATCCGCCTGCTGCAGCTGAGCACGCTGGAGCTGGAGCAAGAGCTGGGGCAGATGCTCGACGACAACCCCTTTTTGGAGCGCGATACCTCGGACGACACGCCAAGCGACTCCCTCGATGGCAGCCTCGATGGCAGCCCCGACCGTGGCCTAGCTTCCACCTCCGATGACGGCCTAGGCGGCGCGCCCGAAGCCAGCGCGCTCGCTCCGCCCGAGCCGCCTTGGGCCGCAGCCAGCCCCGAAGCGGATGCGCAATCCGGCATGGATTCGGCTGTGGCCTATGAGGTATCGGCCCACGAGGTATCGGCCAACGAAGTGCCGGCGCTCGACACCGCCTTTGAGGCCGCTTGGGATAGCGAGGCAGCGGCGCTGGGCCTGGGCACGCAAGCCGAGGCCGGCGAACCGGGCGAGCTGGGAGCGCAGGGCGAGGGCCTCGATTGGGGCGAACCGGGTGCGCTGCGCAATGGCGCCGCGCCCGACGCCGACGACGGTTCGGGCCCCGATTGGGCGCGCGCGCCCGAGTCGCTGGCGCAGCACCTGCACCAGCAAGCCGGGGTGCTGCGGCTCGAACCCAGCGTGGCACTGGCGCTGCATGCGCTGATCGAATCACTCGACGACAACGGCTACCTGGCCGATGCGCTCGACGAATTGGCCGCGGCGCTGTGCGCCCAGGAGCGCGCCTTCGAGGCGATCAAGGCCAGCGAATCCCTCATTGCAAGCGCACCCGCCACCAGCAGCGGCGCTGGACCGACCGACCCACCAGCGCAAGACCCGCGGCTGGCGCACTGGTTGCACGCGCTGCAGCAGGCCCTCGAGCATCTGCAGCAAATGGAGCCCACTGGTGTGGGCGCGCGCAACCTCGCCGAGTGCTTGCAACTGCAGATACTGGAGCTGCGCAACAGCCCCGAGAGCCGCACCGCGCTGGCCATCTGCCAGCAGCCGCTCGATTTGCTGGCGCGGCGCGACAGCCGCCGCCTGGCGCAGTTGTGCCGCTGCAGCGAAGCGCTGGTGCGCGCCGCCTTTGGCCTCATCGCCCGCCTCGAACCCAAGCCGGGGCGGAGCTTTGCCGTGCTCGAGCCGCACCAGCTGCGCCCCGACGTGATCGTGACGGTGCAAGGCAGCGGCTTCAAGGTCGCGCTCAACCCCGAGGTGCTGCCGCGCCTGCGCCTGCAGGACGCCTACGCGCTGGCCCTGCGCCAAGGCCGGGGCGGCGAGGCCCACGCCGGCCTGCAGCAGCGGCTGCAAGAGGCGCGCTGGTTCATCAAAAACGTGCAGCAGCGCTTCGACACCATCTTGCGCGTGGCCACGGCCATCGTCGAACGCCAGCACCAGTTTTTCCGCCACGGCGACCTGGCCATGCGGCCGCTGGTGCTGCGCGAAATCGCCGATGAGGTCGGGCTGCACGAATCCACCATCAGCCGCGTGACCAGCGCCAAGTTCATGGCCACGCCGCAAGGCACCTTCGAATTCAAATACTTTTTTGGCTCCGCGCTGGCCACCGAGGCCGGCTCCAACACCTCCAGCACCGCTGTGCGCGCCCTGATTCAGCAGCTCATCGCCGCCGAAAACCCCCAGCAGCCCTTGAGCGACAACCAGATCGCCGACCTGCTCAAGGCCCAGGGCATCGCCTGCGCGCGCCGCACCGTGGCCAAATACCGCGAGGCGCTGCGCATCGCCCCCACCCAACTGCGCCGCGCGCTTTGAGCGGCCCCAGCCCATCATGCACAACCTGACCCTGTTCCTGCCCTGCCCCGCTGGGGTGGAAGACTTCCTGCTGGCCGAAGTGCAAGCCATCTGCCCGGCGGCGGCCACCGGCGTGCGGCGCCAGCGCGGCGGCGTCGAGCTCACCGGCACCTGGGACGATATGCTGCGGCTCAACCTGCACAGTCGGCTGGCCCAGCGCGTGCTGGTGCGGCTGGCGCTGCAACCCTGCCCGCACGAAGACGCGCTCTACCAAGCCGCGCACCAGGTGCTGTGGGAGCTGTGGTTCACGCCCGCGCAGACCTTCAAGGTCGAGCTCACGGCCCACCAGTGCCCGTTCCAGAGCCTGAACTTTGCCGCCCTGCGCATCAAAGACGCGGTCTGCGACCGCATGCGCGAGCGCTTTGGCCAGCGCCCCAGCGTCGATACCGTGCAACCCCAGGTTCGCCTGCACGCCCACCTCGGGCCGGATCAGGTCTGGCTCTACATCGACACCTCGGGCGAGCCGCTGTTCAAACGCGGCTGGCGCAGCGACACCGGCGATGCGCCGCTCAAAGAAACGCTGGCCGCCGCCATGATCGCCGCCAGCGGCTGGACCGGCCTGGATGCCCAAGGCCAGCCGCAGCCGCTCTACGACCCCTGCTGCGGCAGCGGCACGGTGGCCATCGAGGCCGCCCAGCGCGCCTTGCAGATCGCGCCGGGCAAACTGCGCCGCTTTGGCTTCGAGCGCCTGCTGCCACACCGGCCCGAGCGCTGGCAGGCGCTGCGGCTGCAAGCCGAGGCCGCCGAGCTGCCCCTGCCCGGTGGCCAGCCTTTGGTGTTTGGTTCCGACGTGTCTTTTCGCATGGTCGATTTTGCGCGCCGCAACGCCGAACGCGCTGGCGTGGCGCACGCCATCGAGTGGCGCGGCGGCGACGCCCTCGAGCGCCTGCCGCCTTGCCCCACGCCCGGGGTGATGCTGCTCAACCCGCCCTATGGCGAGCGCATCGCTGCCGCCGGGGTGGCCGGCCAGCCGGCACAGGAGCGGGCGCGAGCGCAACCGGGTTCGCCTCCGGGCCCCTCCCAGGGTGCAGGCCGCGAAAGCGCGCGCCACGCCGATGGGCAGGAGAACGCCGATTTTTTCGCGCAACTTGCCAGCCACTGGAAAAAACACTACGCCGGCTGGACCGCCTGGCTGCTGACCCCCGACCCGCAGCTGCCGACACAGATGCGGCTCAAACCCTCGCGCCGGGTGCCGCTGTGGAACGGCCCGATCGAGTGCCGCCTGTTTCGTTTCGACCTCGTGGCGGGCAGCGCACGCACGCCCCGAGCCGGCACCCGCCCCGAAGGCCAGCCCCCTCGATAGCGCATACATATTTCCGCAATAGGGGGTTTTTGTCAGCTCGAGTTGATGCTTGTGCTGAACTTGGTTTACACTTGCGCTGGGTTGGTTAATCCCGGCCCCCCGCTTTTCCTCCCTGAGCGGGTGCCTTGGTGTGTGACAGCAAAAA
>Ga0209315_100042_pt1 | contig 18846 bp, 18 predicted proteins | sample 3A3metaG_FD_184148 | JGI IMG/M metagenome (GOLD analysis project Ga0209315, IMG submission 184148) | Freshwater bacterial and archeal communities from Indian Creek, Illinois, USA to study Microbial Dark Matter (Phase II) - 3A3 metaG... | ecosystem: Environmental > Aquatic > Freshwater >... | reverse complement strand
GCCCTGTGACTATCTTGCTCGACAGCGAAAAAGTATTTTAAGGGAGAGTTAGACATGAAGATTACGACTATACCCCTAGGCAAATTGCAGACCAATGCCTACTTCGTCATTAAGGAGGGCAGGGCGGCCATAATCGACCCCGGCGGTGACTGTGATGTTTGCCTCGCTCATTTGCAGAGTGAGGGAGCCGTTCTCGAGGGCATCTACCTCACCCATGGGCATGCCGACCATGTCGCTGCCGCTATGGAGTTAAAGCGCGCTACCGGTGCCCGCATTTATGGCCACCCCGGCGACTTATACTTGCTCAGCGCAGTAAACGACGAAGTCGCCGCCTACTTAGGACTGAGAGAAAGCATCACCCTCGATGAAGCGCTTATCCCTGAAAGTAGCATCGAATTGGCCGGAACTACTTTCCTTGTTCTGGGAACCCCCGGCCATACTCCTGGCTCTATCTGTTTATACTCTGAATCCGAGCAAATCCTATTCTCCGGAGACACTCTATTTGCGGGGAGTATCGGTCGGTCGGATCTTTCCGGAGGGAACAGCCAAGTGCTCAGGCAGACTCTCCGTCATCTGAAGGAGTTACCGGCAGAGACGGCCGTGTACCCCGGACATGGACCAAGTACAACCATCGCGGCAGAGAGGATGCAGAATCGCTATTGGTAAAGAAGCTCTACGGTTCATTGGTCGGAGTGCGGCCGGGTAAGTTAGCTGACCATATGCTATCACTAGGCTTTGCCCCGCGCGAGGTGGTACATCGCCTCTGTCTTGAGCGTGATGTCGACCCCCTGCGGGCTAATCTTGTAGTAGAAGTGGCCATGCTGCAGCGCGAGGTTTTAGCTCCCATAGCGGAGCGGCAAGACCTTGTTTCACTTTACATAAGTATTCCTTTCTGCCCTTCCCGCTGTGTATACTGTAGTTTTGCCTCGCACAGTCTAGATAAATATCGTAGTGCGGAGCGAGAGGCTTACTGCCTCGGTCTCGCGCACGAAATTTCGTCCTTGGGATCGCTACTGCGTCAATTGGGCCTTAAAGTCTGCACCTGCTACATCGGTGGGGGCACACCTACCACACTTTCGCCCACTCAACTTTCGCGCCTCATCGCAGATGTGCGGGCGCTACCTCTGTGGGAGAAGGCTTTTGAGCTGACAGTAGAGGCAGGGCGGCCCGACACCATCGATGCCGAAAAGTTGTCGGTACTGCCTCATGACGTTCGCCTTTCCATAAACCCACAGAGCATGCATGACGAAACGCTCGCGGCCATAGGACGCTCGCATTCGGTCCAAGCCATTCGCGAAAAATATGCCCTGGCTCGCGCCATGGGCTTTGCCAACATCAACATGGATCTCATCGTTGGTCTCCCCGGAGAAGACGCGGATGCGGTAGAGCATAGTCTGGCCGAAGTCCTTAATCTGGCACCCGAGAGTGTCACCTTGCACATGTTTTCGCGCAAACGCGCCTCGCGTTTTGGCGGCGGCGATGTCTGGGAAACGATGGGCGACGCTGAGGCCTACAAGGCCAGCAGCCGTGCACATCAGATGCTCCGCCAGCATGGCTTGAGGCCCTACTACCTTTATCGCCAGCGTGCGATTTTAGCAGGACTGGAGAATATAGGCTGGGCTAGACTTGGCAAAGAGTGTCTTTATAATATTCTTATTATTGGCGAGAGCCAGCCTGTAATCGGCGTGGGCGCAGGTGCCACAAGTATTTTTCCCCTAAGTTCGGCCCCATGGGAGCGTCACGCCAACCCTAAAGATGCTAAAATGTATTTAGATCGCCTGCCCCAACTCGTGGCAGATAAGGGCAGACTACTAAGCGAGTGGAGGAGTAAATTATGAACTTGCCTCGTTCCCGCACGGGAGAACTCTCCCTAGCACAAGTTGGCCAAGAGGTCCGTCTTTGTGGCTGGGTGGCGAAAAGGCGCGACCTCGGCGGACTAATATTCGTGGACTTGAGGGACATTGGGGGATTGGTGCAGCTAATGTTTCACCCTCATCAGGAGCAAGTTTTTCGTCAGGCAGAAACTTTGCGCGGTGAGTTCGTTATAGAAGTGATGGGAACGGTGCAAAAGAGGCCGCCCGAGGGGATCAACAGGCACTTGGCCTCTGGCGAGATCGAAGTCTTTGTCCAAGAGCTAACTATTCATAACTCCGCCAAGACTCCACCCTTCTACATCCAGCCAGACATCAAGGTGGACGAGAGCCTGCGCCTTAAGTATCGCTATCTAGATTTGCGGCGCCCTGAAATGCAGGCCAATCTCATTTTGCGCCACAAGGTGGCCCAAGTTGTGCGCAATTTCCTGGATAGCCAGGGTTTTTTAGAGGTGGAAACGCCCAATCTAACGCGCTCAACACCTGAGGGGGCCAGAGACTATATTGTGCCTAGTCGCGTCAGTCCGGGCGAATTTTACGCCTTGCCGCAATCGCCACAAATATTTAAGCAACTCCTTATGGTGGCAGGGTTAGACCGCTACTTTCAGTTGGCGCGATGCTTCCGTGACGAAGACCTGCGGGCAGACCGTCAACCCGAGTTCACCCAAATTGATATTGAGATGTCCTTTGTGGATGAAGAAGACGTCTATTCTCTCACCGAAGCCATGGTGCGCGACATCTGTACCCAGACGCTTGGTATAAATGGCGCCAGCCTCGAGTTCCCCCGCCTCACCTATGACGAGGCCCTCGAGCGTTATGGCTCCGACAAGCCTGATCTGCGTTATGACTTGCCTATTGTCGATGTCACTTCGCAGGTCGCCCATGCGGAATTCAAAGTTTTCGCGGAAGCAGCCCAGAGTGGCACCATACGCGCTATAAATGCCAAGGGCTGTGCTACTTACAGCCGTAAGGACATTGAGGCCCTCACACAATTGGTGGCCAAGTTTGGTGCTAAGGGGCTGGCCTACATGGCTCTAGATGAGAGCGGTATGCGCTCGTCCTTCGCCAAGTTCCTCACCCCCGCGCAAGTAGATGCACTTGTCGCTGCCTTAGCTGGAGAGAACGGTGATCTCTTGCTCTTTGTGGCGGATAAGACCAAGACGGTACAGAGTGCCTTGGGGGCCTTGCGCCAACACTTAGCCGACCGACTGGGATTAAAGACACCGGGCGAGCTCAAGTTTGCCTGGGTAGTCAACTTTCCACTTCTCGAGTTCGACGAGGCCAATAATCGCTACGTAGCCTGCCACCACCCCTTTACTGCCCCCCTGCCAGAGGACGAAGAAAAAATGGGCTCGCATCCCGGTGAAGTACGTGCGAGAGCCTACGATTTGGTCCTAAATGGCGTGGAACTAGGCGGAGGCAGCATCCGCATCCATCGTCGCGAACTACAAGAGAAGATGTTTCAATCCTTAGGTATGTCGCGCGAGGAGACCGAGGAGAAATTTGGTTTCTTACTTGAAGCCTTCGAGTACGGAACCCCTCCCCATGGGGGCATCGCTCTGGGCTTAGATCGTTTGGTGATGCTTTTGGCCGGACGCGACAGTATTAGGGACTGCATCGCCTTCCCTAAAACAACGGCCGCGCAGGACTTGATGACAGCCGCACCAAATGTCGTGCCTGCGTCACTTCTGCAGGAGCTTAAACTCGCACTTAAATAAGATTGCCTTATCCTATGTGGGCTCATTTTTTTTGCGCTATGCAGCGCATGGAAAATTGTGGGGCGCAATTATTCTTGCCAAGACAAGTTAACGCATGCTAAGATAAGAGCAAGAAATCAATTTTAATGATTGCCCTGCGATGTGCGTGAGCTCTAGGAGTTTTGTTCCTAACACTAACAAAACGGGAACTTAAGTCTTGTACCAAGTGGCAGCCGCTGGTTCGGATTCGCGCGGTACAAAGGGAGACTTCCCACCTGCTGAGAGCAGGTTCAAAACGAGAGGGCCACGGCATGGCGGGGGAATTTTAAACCACAATCCTGTAAGGACTGTGGTTTTTTCATGTGGCGATAATAGTGTACTCTCTGCGGAAAAAGAGTAAGTTTAAGCGCCTAACTTGAAACGTCGTGGCGAAGCGAAGAACAACCACCAGAAGAAAGTCGACAATGCGTAGCAGATAAGCATTACTTGTATGGCCGCTGGGTAGCCGGAAAAGGCACCTGTCGAGGTGATAATAATGCCAGCACTGTAGCTTGCCACAGCGCGAGTCCCGCTCATGACCATGTTGTTGATGCCATTGGCAGTAGCCCGAAACTGGGGGGAAAGATGGGAGACAAAGAAATTTGTCTCTAGCGGCATCGACATTTGCATAAAGGCACTGCGCAACATAAAGAGCCCACCCGCCACCGGGAAGCTGGTAACGGTCGAAATACCAAGGAGTAAGGGCAGGGAGATGATGCGCGTAAAGATGATTGCGGGTACAGGCTGCCACTTGACGGCGAGGGAGGGAGCGATGGCAGTGGCAACAAGCACAGTCAGCTGCGTTAAGCTCATTACGATGCCCAATTGTCCTGTAGTGGCGGCGAAAGTGCGCCGAAAAAATGGCGTGGCAAAAGGCATGAAGTGGGTAGCTCCAAGGGCAATTAGTCCAGCACAGACCATGTAGCGCCAGAGAAAACCCATGTCTCTTGCGCTCGGTAAAACCCATTTTTTTGCATCTACTGCTTTCTGCTCCTTCTCGGTATCCACAATTCGCCAGAGAAAAAGGCAAGCGCTGGCCATGAGCAGCAAGGCCAAGACAAAGATAATGCGGTAGAGACCTATTTCATTAACGGCAGGCAGAAAAATACCGACAAAACGGGGTAGGGCACCGCCGAACAAGTTGCCGATGATACCTGCCCCAAGCATGACCATGGCACCAAGACTAAAGGCATGCATTCTATTTTCGGTAGTTGTGTTCTCGGCTATAAAGGGGGCGGCGGAGGCCATAAATAGCATGAGAAAAGCGCCGTCCGCAAAATGTAGGGCGCGCAAAAAAGGCACGCTAAAAGTCGACACCCTGAGTATGGCAATGACGACCAAGGCCACGGCGCCAATAATGAAACTGCGTTTGCGGCCGATACGATCAGCCACTACACCTGCAGGCAGGGCGGTGAGGGCACTGCCAAGAGTACTTAAGGCGAACAATCCCCCCATAACCTGCTCATCTAAGCCACCTGCTAAGAGGTATAAAGGAAAGAGCAGCCCATAAATGGCTGCTCCTAGTTGCCATAAGCAATAATGCCAGAGAAGTGCGCGTATATTCGTGTTGTAGGAGCGATAATGTTTGCGATAATCAAGCCAGATGCCCATTCGCTTCCCCCCAGACTCGTAGATTATATCACAATACTAAAATTTCGACAATGGGGGGATCTACCTTTGGCAGTAACGCTCCAATAGCTTTTCCGCCACAACACGCTTAATGAGGGTTCCTGGTCCAGCTATACAGCCTCCCTCGCAGGCCATGCCTTCGAGAAAAGAGGCCCCCAGTCGCCCGGCTTTGGCGTCCTTGAGCGCAGTCTGCGCCTCTTCTATGCCATTGGCCACGCGCATCGTTATTCCGGAGTTCTCATCAAGTTTGGCCATAACTGCCCGGCTTAGTCCGCCCACTTTGGCAAATCCCCGCCCTAGGGAGTTAGCCTGATCGAGCTCGCCTTCCTCGGTTATGGCGGCGATATTAATTTCCTTGGCGACAAAAATACAACCTAGCTCCTCAAAAGTTAGCACCGCATCCACTGTGCGGAGGCCGGCGGCCTCGTTCTTCTTAGCGATGCAGGGGCCGATAAAGACAATTATCGCTTGAGGGTCAAGGGCCTTGAGTTGTGCTGCTTGATGTGCCATGGGAGAAGGGGTATGGGAGATGCGGTCAACCAAGTCAGGGTACTGCGATTTTATAGTCGCGACAAAACTCGGACAGCAGGAAGAAGTTACAAAATCGGCACCGCTGGCCAACCGCTCTTGTATTTCTTGGGCCTCCAACGAAGCCACTTCGTCCGCGGATTTCGCCACCTCATGTACAGCCGTAAAGCCAAGTTCCAAGAGGGCAGCGCGCAGTCCACCCGGCGTAGCCTTTGGTCCGAACTGCCCCACAAAGGAAGGTGCAATCAAGGCATGTTTGGCCTGCGGACTTTCTTTGAGCATGGTGACTACCTGTGCTATTTGCGTGTAATCGGCGATGGAGCCAAATGGGCAAGAGGGGATACAGGCCGCGCAATTCACGCATGTCTCGCAGTCGATGATGGCTGCATTTTTTTGATCGCGGGTAATGGCTTTAGCAGCACAGGCCTGTTCACAGGGCCGCGTAACTTGAATAATGGCGCGGAAGGGGCAGTTCCGCTCGCAGAGCCCACATTCCACGCAACGGTTGCGGTCGATATAGGCGCGATTGTGGACGATGGTAATCGCATCCTTGGGGCAGACAACGCAGCAATGGTGTGCGATGCAGTTGCGGCAGGCGTCAGTTATAACGTACTTCTCAAAAGGGCAGCGATCGCAGGCGACTGCTAGCATTTCGATGGTGCATGAGTTGGGACGGGTCGCCTTTTGTAGCGCAATTTTGGCCATGGTCCCTAGGGTGGTGTGTTTGTTCACCTCATAGGGGGTAAGCCCAAGAATGACGCGCAATCGCTCTTTAAGAACTGCTTTTTCCTTGTGCTCGCAGCACCGATAGCGCGTGGTTAGTTCTGCGATGAGATTATCTGGGTAATCGTCTATTTCTTCAATGAGCCTACCACGCCACGTCATGTTTGCCACAGCCGTGTAGAGCTCGCGGCGTATCCGTATCATTTCTGAGTTATTACTAGCCATTAGGACCACCTCTTATCCTTGTCCAAGATACTTGCTAATTGTCCTCACTAGACTCTCCGGGGTGACGCGGGACATTAGCACACCGTTGACTTTAACATTAGGACCCGCACCACAATTGCCCAAGCAATGGGTGTAGCGCAATTCGACAGACTTTCTTTGCCATGGCGACAGGGTCTCTAGGCTTGCTACTAAATCGGGCGAGCCTTTCATGTGGCAGGCCGTTCCTACACAAAATTCCAAGGCAATAGTTTTCATCCAGACTCCTCCTAAAAATAAGTGACTTCAGTGGGGATGGAGCGTTTTTTAAGAAAATTCACCAATCGCGTGACAATGTACTGGCGCGGCGCGAGCTGCATTAGTTCTTCGATATTCGCGTGGGCCTGATTAAAGCTCTTTCCCACCAGAAAATGCACTTCTTCCGCGTTCCATAATTCTTTGGCCAGTAGCGTGGCCCCATCCTGACTTCGCGGAAAGATACCGCCGTCGTGCACCGCGCGCAATATTTCGTAGCAACGGTTAAGTGTCAGAACACCCTCCGTGACTAAGTCGATGCCCGACATGGTAGCAATGGGCGGAACGCGGGGGTCGACATAGTCTAGGCTGGTCTCTAGCGGTATTCCCGTAATTCTTGAAACAATGCCAGCACTAGTCCCTCCGCAGACAATTTTCTTGTAGCTAGCAAGCGACAATAACGCCTGTACCATTTCGGCGTCGTTTTTAAGGTCAAGAGGTGGTCCCGTTAAAACAGCCACCCCGCGCGGTGGTCTAATGCGCAGCACAACAGCCGTGCAGTCATCGCCAAATTTATGATGGTAGCAGCTAGAAGCCAGATCAATGACAAAATCAGCGAGATCTTCTGCCTGATGCCAAGTGGTGCAAGGGGCGGTGAGAAAGTGTAGCAGGCCGTCCTCTCCTAAGCCTAGGTCAAACGCTTCTCCTACGCCGGCGTGAATGACGCCGTCGCTGACCATGAGCAACATGTCTCCGTCCTGGAGTTGAAAAGTGGACTCCAGTATCCTTCTCCCATGGATTTCCCTAGCCCTGCGTTCTAAGGGAACGACTAGATCTTTTCTAAAGAGGTGAACTGGGGGTGAGTCGTATTCGTAGAGCAGCGCTTTGCCATCTTGCTGCACCTGTAGAATAGTGAGCGTGGCATAGGCTAGGCCCCGCACGCGACAGATAGGCAAAGTGTCCGCGATGGTCGCAATCACATGCTCGAGAGGAACATTTCGTTTGAGAAGGCCGCTGGCAATTCTGGTGGTTAACGTGGCCATGATATTGGCTTTTACGCCGCTCCCTAGTCCATCCGAAAGGACGACCGTTGTTTGGCCTGGCGTGCGCACTACTTGCACGGCATCGCCGCAGAGCTCCTCCTCATATTTACAGTTGATGGCAATACCTACATCGGCACTAAGTCTCATTTTGCCACACCGTTTTCATCTGTTAAACTCGTGATCAGGTCAAGAAGTGTCGCCTTAGTCTCTGCCGTTGCTTCGCCCAAGAGCCCCGCAATTTCTTGTGCCAGCTTCATTTGATTGCGAATAACGGCTGTGGCGCGCTTTATGGTCTCCTGATGTTTGCCCTCTAACTCTTTCTTGCGTTGCTCTTCGTCGGTGACATCAGTGACGATGCCCACCACCAAGTTGTACTGGGGCAGTGCATAGATAACTTGTCGGGTAACAATCTTTAGATTGTCGTATTCCACGCGGCGGTAAAGCACTTTGCCACTCGCGGCAACTTGGATAAAGTCGTCGGGGTCGAGAAAATCGGCTAGGTAGGCGCCCCGTGTAGATTTGCCGCTCGGGTTAAACATGCGCTCCGCCTCCGCATTGAACTGGTGGATGGTGATATCGCTATTGACGACAATTACACCATTAGGTGAGGAGTCAACCACCAAGTGCGACAAAGACTCAAACTTGGCACGCATAAAGGGGACGCACATTTCCAGTTCCGCGAAGCCCTGTAAGGTGGCAATGGCCTTCTCACGGCAGGTGTGGTAGCCACAGCCGCCGCAGTCACGTTCATCCTCTGGGCTGTCCTTGCCGATCTGCATCAACACAGAGCGAATTTCTAATTCAGTGACATGCGTCGCCATGGGTGCCCGAGTGGAAAAAGCGCGGGGCCTTACATCCCATAGGGCCGGACTTGGTAAGTGACTGTTGACACTATTGTCTGTATCAAGCAGCTCGTTATAGCGCACCACTGCCTCTCGTCTCGCCATAACACCCGTTGAGCAGGGCATCTCGGTGCCGCCCACGCAGCCTTCACGGCAAGCTAAAGCTTCGACAAAAGAAGGCTGCAAAATTCCCTTGCTTAAATCGTGAAAGGTTTCAAGGCAACTGTCGATGCCCGAAACACTGATTGCTTTGCGCGCGGAGCCTGTAGCAAGGCCACTCGCTGCCATAATTCCATGGCTAAGCGGGTAGAGGCGGGGTGCCCTCGGCCACACCTCGCTTGAGGAGAGGTCTAGCTTGGCAGGGTCAATATTTTCACTTTGCCAACATTCCGCAAGCTGCTTAAAAGTGATGGCTATATCTATGGGGGTGCCCTCAATTTGTTGGTCTGCTTCGGCAATCTTCCCTGAACAGGGGCCAATAAAGACCACTTTAGCTTGCTGGTATCTCTCTTTTAACTTTTCTCCGTGCAGAAGCATGGGGGAGACAGTGGCTGCTAAGTTAAGTACCAGTTCCGGGTAGTACATTTCTATTAAGTTAACGACGACCGGACAGCAGGATGAGATAAGAAAGCCCTGCTGTAGGGAGGCGACAGCAGATTGGTAATGACGCGCCACTGCTGCCGCGGCATAGGCCGTTTCTTCGACATAGATAAAGCCCAAAGCCTTGATCCCGGCAATGACTTGACGGGGGTCGAGGTGGGGAAAAGCGGCGGGGAATGAAGGGGCCAGACTCGCTACCATGGGCACATTACCCTTCTGCCAGGCTGCCAAAAAATGCGAATGATTCGCAACTGCTTTAGCTTTTTGCGGGCAAATCGGGACGCACAAACCACAGGTAATGCACCGCTCTGGCACAACTTGCGCCTGCCCATTGCGCAGGCTAATGGCTTTGACGGGGCAAACACGAATGCAGCGATGACAATCTTTGCACTTAGCGCGTAGAGATGAGATAACGGTCATTGTTTCTTCACCGCCGTATAGAAGACCTCGTCAATGGTGTCTATACTCACGCGCTTAATAATCTCGCCATCTATGCGCACGACGACGCCTTCTGTGCAATGTTCTTGACAGAAAGACGCTTTTAGGCGAATCTGTGCGCCAGCGCCTTGTTCTGCGACCAATTGTTTGAGTCTGCATATGACAAAATGAGCCCCTTTGAGGTGGCACCCGCTGCCGATGCACACTTGAATCTCCACTATAGCCACCGCCCTTTATTCGTGATATAAATAACAATCATTTAAGTTTATTGTGCCTCATTTCACAAGCGGTGTCAATACTAGCGAAAAGAGTCGCACAAGTAAGTGTATTGGCAGTTTGGGTTGTCTTTGCATGGGCGGTATGAGCGAGGTAATGTTTGACCCCGAAAGGTTGCAGTTGTACAATGTTAGGGGAGGTAAGGGAGGGGAGCATATGCGTCAGACCGCCTTGGTGACGGCGCTAAAGGAGCGAATGGCCGAGGTGTTGGTCGTCCAACACGGTGCCTGTGGCAGTTGTCGGCAAAAGTGCGGCTTGGCAAATGAGCAAAAAGAGGTGCGTCTGCGGGTTTTGAATGAATCCGCGGCCCAAGTGGGGGATCGCGTCTTGATTGATCTGCCTGATGAGCAAGTATTGCAGGCTGCGGCTTGGGTCTATATGTGGCCGTTGGTCCTTCTTTTTCTCGGGGTAGCCTTGGGCGGGCAGTTATTCGACAGTGAGGGTTACGCGCTACTTCTTGGGCTCGCCGGTCTATGCTTGGCGCTGGCCTCAATTAAGTTTGTGCTTGAGCCGCGCATAAAAAATTCCCGCAAGTATGTACCTACCATTGTTGGTTTTGCAGATGATGATTGTAAGGAGAGAGTGTGAAATGGCAACTAATGTAACAACAGTAACTGCTGTCAACTTTAAGCAAGAGGTTTTGCAAGCAACTTTGCCCGTGCTGTTAGATGTGTGGGCCGCCTGGTGTGGACCCTGTCGCATGATCGCACCCGTACTAGAGCAGCTAGCAGGGGAACAAGTGGGCAAATTAAAAGTAGGCAAGCTTAATTCCGATGAAAATATGGCGCTTGCCACGGAATTAAATATTATGAGCCTTCCTACTTTAGTTGTCTTTAAAAATGGCCAAGAAGTAACCCGCCTCGTGGGCATGATGCCCAAGCAGGCGATTCTAAGTCGCATCCAGCCCTATCTCTAGGCCAACTATGAAGACCATCGACTTTCGTAGCGATACCGTCACGCAGCCCACCCCTGCCATGCGTGAAGCCATGTACACGGCGGAAGTGGGCGACGATGTCTATGGCGAAGACAAAACCGTAAACCGCCTTGAAGAATTAGGCGCCACGCTCATGGGCAAAGAGGCGGCGCTTTTCGTAAGTAGCGGTACGCAAGGCAACTTGCTGGCCCTGATGGTGCATTGCCAACGGGGCGACGAAGTAATCCTCGAGGCTGATTCTCACATTTTTCTCTACGAGGTGGGTGGCATATCGGCCATCGCAGGCCTTGTACCGAAATGTGTGCGGGGGCACGGAGGTGTGTTGCAAGTGGCAGATGTGCTGAATAATATTCGAGCCGATAATATCCACTTTCCGCGCACATCCCTCCTCTGTCTTGAGAACACCCATAACCGCGCCGGTGGTGCCGTCACCACTCTCCCACAAATGGAGAGTTTAGGAGCCCTGGCCAACGCGCATGGCTTCCCGCTACATCTTGATGGGGCGAGAATATTTAATGCCGCCGTCGCCTTGGGCGTTCCGGTCTCCGCCCTTGCTGCCCCCTGTGCTTCGGTCAGTGTCTGTCTCTCTAAAGGTCTCGGCGCACCCGTGGGTTCGCTGCTCGTGGGGAGCCGTGCCTTTGTAGCCAAAGCGCGCAAGTTGCGCAAGATGCTAGGCGGAGGCATGCGCCAGGCAGGCGTAATCGCCGCCGCAGGTATAGTGGCCCTAGAAACGATGACCGAGCGCCTAGCGGATGACCATGCCAATGCCCGTTTTCTCGCCGAGGGCCTGCTCGACATCGGCTTTCAGGTGGAATTGGCGCGTGTGGAGACAAATATTGTCATGGCGCAAACCGCGTCTCTTGGCCTAACGGCGGAAGAAGTAGTAATGCGACTTGCCACAGTCGGTGTTAAAGCATCGTCTATCGAAAAACATATCATGCGATTTGTCACGCACCACCATATTGACCGCGCCGCGGTCAGCGAGGCCTTGGCGCGCATCTCGCAAGTCCTATGAGTATTTTTGAATTTACGGCCGAGATGCGTCTAAAACAAGGCGCCCCCTTGGCAGAGCGCATGCGACCGCGCACCTTGCCGGAGTTTTTTGGCCAAGGGGGCATCGTGGGGGAAGGCAAGCTCCTTAGTCGGCTCATAGCGGCCGACAAATTGGTCTCGGTGATTTTTCACGGTCCGCCAGGCACGGGCAAGACCACACTCGCGCACATTATTGCCGAGCGCACGCGCTCTAATTTTGTGCGTCTGAATGCGGTGTCGTCTGGTGTCGCCGATGTGCGGCGGGTGATAGAAGCAGCGCGGGAGAGTCTAGCGACCACCGGTCAACGAACGATTGTTTTTATCGACGAGATACATCGCTTTAATAAAGGGCAGCAAGACAGCCTACTGCCGGCCGTAGAAAAGGGCCTGGTCGTCCTGATCGGCGCCACGACAGAGAACCCCTACTTTAGCGTCAATGCACCCCTCATTAGCCGCTCCCGACTTTTTCGGCTCGAGACGCTCAGTGTGGCTGACCTAAAGGCCATTGCTCTCGCCGCCTTAAAAGACAAGGAGCGTGGCCTTGGGCACAAAGATATTTTATTAGACGAAGAGGCACTAGAGCATTTCGTGCATAGCGCCGCTGGCGATGCCCGCAATCTCTTAAATGCCCTTGAAGTTGCCGCCCTGAGCACTTCGGCCGACAGTGGGGGCCAGGTGAGAATCACATTGGCCGATGCCGAAAACTCCACGCAGGAGAAAGTCATCCTCTACGATAAAACAGGCGATCAGCACTATGACATTATCTCGGCTTTTATAAAGTCGATGCGAGGGGGCGACCCAGATGCCACCTTGTTTTGGCTTGCTTGTATGGTTAAAGCGGGCGAAGACCCGCGTTTTATCGCGCGCCGAATTGTCATTTGTGCGGCCGAAGACGTAGGTAATGCCGACCCTAGGGCCTTGCAACTCGCGGTCTCGGCGAGCCACGCCGTGGAGTTCTTGGGCATGCCCGAGGGGCGCATACCCTTAGCGCAAGCGGCCGTTTATGTCGCCACCGCCCCTAAATCTAATGCCGCCTATGTAGGTATAGACGAGGCCCTGGCCGCCCTCGAGCGGCAGAACTCGCTTACGGTGCCCAAACACTTGCGTGACAGCAGCTACCAAGGCGCAAAACATTTTGGCCATGGTCAGGGCTACCTGTACCCGCATTCATATCCCGGGAGCGTAGTTAAGCAAAGTTACCTTCCGGAGGGTTTTTCTGACACCGGCTTCTACTCCCCCAAGGGTCATGGTTACGAGAAGAACATTGTGGAGCGTCTCGCACAATGGCGCAGAGAGAAGGGTGCGGAGTAATGAGACAGCGAGTACTACTAGGCATGAGCGGGGGAGTCGATAGCTCTGTGGCCGCCTTTCTCCTGCAGGAGCAAGGCTATGAAGTCATCGGCGCCACCATGCGCCTGTGGGTAGACGAAGAAAATCTCGACATGGGCGGCTGTTGCTCCCTCAGCGCTGTTGAAGACGCCCGTTTCGTGGCGCAAAAGCTCGGGATACCGCACTATGTCTTAAACTACAAAGAAGTTTTTCGCACGCAAGTCGTTGACTACTTTGTGGCCGAATACAGGGCAGGGCGCACCCCTAACCCCTGCATCGCCTGCAACAGTCGCGTGCGCTTTACCACTTTTCTCGAGCAAGCGCAAGCCCTTGGCTGCCAGTACATCGCCACCGGCCACTACGCCCGCATTTCCGATAGCGACAACGAAGGGGACGGGTCCTTTTGTTTTCGGAACAAAAGGACCCGTCCCCTTCGTTGTTTTCATCGTTTTCGCCTGCAGCGAGCGGTCGATAAAACTAAAGACCAAACCTACATGCTTTTTCGCATGACTGAGGCGCAAATGTCGCAGACGCTCTTTCCGTTAGGTTTGCTCGAAAAGGCGGAGGTAAGAGCGATAGCGGCCAAGCTTGGCCTCGAAGTGGCCAACAAGCCCGACAGCCAAGAAGTCTGCTTTATTCCGGACGATAACTACAAGCGTTTTCTCGCGGCCGAAGGTCTAAACCCCCCGCCCGGCCAGATTGTCGATGAAGCAGGGCAGGTACTTGGTAGCCACGCAGGCATACATGGCTACACCGTCGGGCAACGCAAAGGGCTCGGCCTAACTTCGCCCGAGCCCCTCTACGTACTTCGCATTGATCCAGTACAAAACATGGTCGTGGTCGGCCCCTCAACCTCGCTTATGAAACGAGAAGTCATTATCTCTGAACTGCATTTTCTAGAGCATCCTTCGCCCTCTGACGGGCTTACCGCCAAAGTACGCTACTCTAACACAGGGGACGGTACGCCCTGTGAAGTTTCTCTACTCGGTGGCGACCGCGCCCTTGTAGTTTTTAGCGAGGCCGTGCGCGCACCGACGCCGGGGCAATCATTGGTCGTCTACCGCGGCGACTTAGTTATTGGCGGAGGGACCATCGTTCTGTAATCTAGGCAAGCGACCGACAGAGGGGTTGTTTAGGACGTCTCCTTTGTCGTGGCTAACCCGTGTCTCGATCAGGCTATCTGTTTGCCCAAGTGTGAAAACTATAATTCGTCCCAGTAGGCCACAACCCTAGGGCCATTACTGAAGATTGGAAACTCGCAAATCCGCCAGTGGCGCGGTTGAGCCGCCCATCATTGTCCATAAATAGACTGCTCCCTATGACCATTCCATCGATTCGCCCATCGTTTTTGACGTCGACACGAGCAAGGGGAGCATAAAGGATCCCCGTCAAACGCGCATCGTTACGTAGAGTGACGTTGGCTGCACCCGTGATGACATGTCCTTTAAGGACAGCATCGTTTTCTAGCGTTATAGGTACATTGTTGGTAACAATAATCCCTGTTAGACGGACATCATTACCTAGTGTCAGAGACGCAGTACCATGGTAATACACAATCATGCGCTCAATGTGACCGCTCTCGTTTAGAAAGGCGTCATTGCTAAGTGTCAGAGTCTGTTCGACATGTAGAAGTACTCGTCCAGTGCCTGTGCCGGTACGGTTTAAGCGAGCATCATTACGAATAGAAAGGTTTCGTACCACTATAACCACATCATTTGCATCAGGCACATTAATCATCAGGACTCCATCGTTTTCTACCGTAACATCAGTATACCTGCTGCTAGCAAGTAGACTGGCTGTTCCCTCATCCCTTACTGTTAGTGCACCGCGCTGAGAAAGACTGGTGGGCAAAGAAAAAACGGGGCGAGCAAAGGCCGCCAGCGGCGATCCAACGATACGTGCTCCGTTGATTGCAGCTTCATTTCTCAATTCAAAGGCAAGGCCAGATATATCTCCATTCACAATTGCATCGTTAACGAGTCTAACTTGACCATTCACTTGATGCCTCGCGAGCGCAGCCTCAACTCCGGCGCCAGCTGTCTCGTCAGCCTGAATGGCCACCGTGCGAAGGGCCTGAAATTGCCGCCCTTGTGTCGTAATCTCCACGCGCGTAGATGTCAAGCGACGCACTCGCACCTCTATTGGACCAATAGCATCGAGAGATGCTACCGGCAGTCCAACAACGGGGGTGCCAAATGCGGCATTTCGGTACAGCACCACTTCCTGTCCAACTACAATAGTGGGAAGTGCAATCGTGCCGCTTCGCAGTCCCAGCCGCGCCCAGTTAAGGCCAGCCTCGGCCACAAAAAAAGCCTGTGTGCTGTGTCCGTGATTTACCGAGCTACGATATTCCACCGTGCTGGCCGCCACCAACGATACGCCTACGATTAAGAGTGCGGCCACGGTCAACATCACCAGTACCAGTGCGCTGCCTTTTTGACTATGCATACCACACTCTCCTTTCACCAAAGAATGTCTGGCTTTCTAGTATCATTATAGCAGGCGTGTCACGGCAGGGCGAGCATTTCGCTCCGGCTGGCTGTGGCTGGGCCTGTTTTTTTGTGTTTTTGCAGCGCATAATTTCTTGTTTAAAGTGAAAAAATAGTGTGCGGACGAAAATTTCTGTTTCACTGGGGGCAGGTTGTGCGCACTAGCCAAGAACTGACGGGGCTACCGGTCATTGAACTCTGCCGCGGGCGCAAAGTGGGTGAAGTTTCCGGCGTGCTCTGCGATGCCACTGACAAAAAAGTCTACGCCTTGCTCGTCCATACCGGACACCTGTTTCGCCAGAAAGGCTATATTCGTTGGTCTGATATTTACAGCCTGGGAGCAGATGCGGTTACGGTGCAGCATCTATCCGCGGTTAAAGAGCTCACGGCTGCCACCCCTGCGCCATCCGATTCCTACTTGCAGAAGCAAGTAATGACTACTAGCGGGCAACTCCTTGGGCGCGTCGAGGACATAACTCTCGACCCTAAAACGGGCAGAATTATCGGTTGTGTGTTGACCGATGGACTTATGGGCGACCTACTGCATGGCCGGTCCATAATTCCCTTGGTAGATAATGCCATAATAAACGATGAGCACATGATTGTCCCAGATGAGCCGCGGGGGAGTGAACATGACAAAAAGTTTACGGTGCCCAAACTGCTCTAGTCGTGCATTAGGAAGAGTAGGCGTGGAACAATACTACTGCTGGGAGTGTTGCATCGAGTTCTCCCTAGCCAAGCAGACCGTTACCCTGTACGAAGTGCAAGTAGATGGCTGTCTAGCTTCAATGTCGCCCATGGCAGAGTCTTAACCAAGAAGAGAAAAGCTTAACCAATAAAAGAGGGGAGGCGATTTGTGTGAATAGGGGATTTATGGCGGGGATAGTACTCGGTGGTCTTGTCGGCGCGTACTACGGCATACAGATGGTCCGCGGCAATCGATCGCAGCTTAGAAATATGGCCATGCGCCTAGCCAAAAGAGGCAGGCGTGCCCTAGGAAGGGTCGGCACTCGGGCCGAAAGAGCGATGGAAGACGCCGCAGATATGTTGATGGACTGAGTAATACTCAGTCTTTTTTTTCGTAACCTATAGCGTGAAGGCAATCAGTGCCTATAGCGTGAAGGCAATCAGTGCCTTTAGCGTGAAGGCAATCAGTGCCTTTAGCGTGAAGGCAAGAAGCGTCAGCAAAGGGGGACTTACATGGATAGAGGGAGGCTCCTGCGAGTCATCACGGCCACGAGCACCATACTGCTCATCGGTCTCACACTGTTCGTGTACCATGATGCTCTTCTAGCTGTCATCACGCCATTTGCCATATCCATTGTTTTGGCCTACCTGTTAATACCGGTAGTAGACTTTCTGAATGCGCATAAAGTACCGCGCGCTGTGGCCATTTTAGTCGTCTACTCGGGTCTGGGTCTCCTTTTCTTTGTGGCGGTGACCACTACCTTGCCCATAATTTTGGCCGAGATGGATAACTTCACGGCCAGAGTGCCGCAGCTGGCCGTGACTTTGACCAGTCTGTTTATGCAACTAGAGGAACTCTTTCACCGCTTAAACCTGCCTCCCGTCCTGCATTACGCCATCTTAGAAAACATAGCCCGCAGCAAGAGTATTTTCTTGGGTTGGCTAGACCAAGCCGTACTGGGACTACTCACCCTGCCGAGCAAACTGTTCTTAATCCTCGTAACCCCTATCGTCACCTTCTATATTCTAAAGGACATTCAGGCCATACGAACTAGCATGCGTGAATTGTTGCCGAGCAGGTATCGGCAGCGCATCTTGCGCTGGCTGGCCCGTATAGACATGACCCTGGGTAGGTGGGTGCGGGGACAAGTCATTGTTGCCTTCTTAGTGGGCCTCCTCACCACCTTAGGCTTAAGGCTCATTGGTCTTGAATATGCCGTACTGCTTGGAACGATCGCGGGCCTGCTTGATGTGGTGCCGTACTTTGGGCCCATCATGGGGGGGGTGCTACCTGTGCTGGTAGGGCTCCTTACTTCACCCGCCATGGGACTCAGGGTTCTCTTGGTCATTATTGTGGTGCAGCAAATCGAGAGCAATTTCATCACCCCCCAAGTTCTTGGTCACTCCTTAAACCTTCATCCCTTAACCATCATCTTCGCCCTGCTCCTCGGGGGGGAGTTAGCTGGTTTTCTAGGCCTTGTTCTAGCCGTCCCTGCCGCCGCCATCATCAAGGTGACTTTACTGCATATCGCCGCACGCACACCTCAGCCTTGACACGGTAGTTCAAGCGACCTATAATGGGCCTATAGACAGGCGATGACGGGTCAGACAAGGTTGTGCGTGCTAAAGAGAGGGTTCTCACGGTGGAAGTGAACCTGCATAGCCTGCCTTGCGGCCAACCCCGAGCCATCGGTTGATGAAGCCGACGCTTGCCCCGTTACCGGCAAAGCTGAGTGACCGTTCACACGGTAAGCAGGGTGGTACCACGAGATTCTCGTCCCTGCAGGGTGAGGGTCTTTTTGTTTTCCAAAAATGAAGGAGGTTTTTGCGTGAAATACCAGTCAACCAACGAGTTGCGGCGATCCTTCTTGGAGTTTTTCCGCGACAGGGGCCATACCATTGTGGCCTGTGCCTCTCTTGTGCCCATTGACGACCCCACCTTGCTCTGGATTAACAGCGGGGTGGCTACCCTAAAACCGTATTTTTCGGGGCAAGAAGTGCCTCCGAACCCCCGTCTGGCTAGCAGCCAAAAATCTATCCGCACCAATGACATTGACAATGTCGGCCGCACAGCGCGCCACCACACCCTCTTTGAGATGCTCGGCAATTTTTCTATCGGCGAATATTTTAAGACCGAGGCCATTCACTGGGCTTGGGAGTACCTGACCACTGTCGTAGGCTTTGCCCCGGAAACGCTCTGGATTAGCGTTCACCCCGAGGATGAAGAAGCCCT
>Ga0209315_100039_pt1 | contig 19523 bp, 18 predicted proteins | sample 3A3metaG_FD_184148 | JGI IMG/M metagenome (GOLD analysis project Ga0209315, IMG submission 184148) | Freshwater bacterial and archeal communities from Indian Creek, Illinois, USA to study Microbial Dark Matter (Phase II) - 3A3 metaG... | ecosystem: Environmental > Aquatic > Freshwater >... | reverse complement strand
CAGTTCTACCGGCAGGCAGAGTGAACTTACCCACCGGCAACCCACATTCGCGCCGCCCGTATTCTTGCGAACCGCAGGGCGGCGCAGCTTAAGTCCGCTGCTCTAACCAAGCATGAGCTAGAGGCCCTGAGCTTTGGAGTTTACTGCATCCGAAAGCGGCCAGACAAGCGGCCAAGCAAGCGCCGATACACGCAACGGCACAGGCGTGCATAGGGTCACACCAAGGGGCTGGCCTCTCAGGGCGGGCTACGAAACCCCTAGCGCGGTTGGCTCAGGGCGTTGCCCAGCAGCTTGGCGGTGATGTCCACGATCTGGATCATGCGCTCGTAGGGCATGCGCTGCGGACCGATCACGCCCAGGGTGCCGACCACGGCGCCATCGACGGTGTAGGGCGCGCTGACCACCGACAAATCTTCGAACGGCACGCCTCGGCTGTCGCCGCCGATGAAGATCCGCACCCCGTCGGCCTGGTGCGACACGTCGAGCAGCCGCATGAGCTGGGTTTTTTGCTCGAAAATGTCAAAGAGCCGCCGCAACTGCCCTAGGTCGTGCGAAAAATCGCTCACCGACAACAGGTTGCGCTCGCCGGCCACCAGCACCGCGTCTTGCTGCGCCTCGCTTTCGGTGCCCAGCTCAACCGCTTGCAGCATCAGGGCGGCGATCTCGCCGCGCAGGCGCTCGACTTCGGTGCGCAGGCGGTCGCGCACTTCGCTCAGCGTCAGGCCGGCGTAGTGGGCGTTGAGAAAATTGGCCGCTTCTTGCAGCTGGCTTTGCTCAAACTCGGGCTGGGTGTGGATGACATGGTTTTGCACCTCGCCATCGGGCGAGACCAGAATCACCAGCACGCGCCGTTGCGACAGGCTCAAAAACTCGATGTGCCTAAAGACGCTGGCGCGCTTGGGCACCCGCACCACGCCCACGAAGTGCGACAGGCTGGAGAGCAGCTGCGCCGCTTGGTTGAGCACTTGGCGCGGCTGCTCGCCTTGCAAGGTTGCGGTTGGCATGGACTCCGCGGCGGGTAGCTCGTCGCGCCGGGCGGTGAGCATGGTATCGACAAACAGCCGGTAGCCGCGCGCGGTGGGCACCCGGCCCGCCGAGGTGTGCGGGCTGGCAATCAGGCCGAGATCCTCGAGGTCGCTCATGACGTTGCGGATGGTCGCGGGCGAGAGCTCCAGCCCGGCCGCGCGCGACAGGGTGCGCGAGCCCACCGGTTGGCCGTCGGCGATGTAGCGCTCGACTAGGGTTTTGAGCAGGTGCTTGGAGCGGTCATCGAGCATGAGGAAGATTTTAATGGGCTTGTGCTTTAATTTGCACATGAATCAGCACGCCTCAACCCCTGCTGCACCGCCGCCAGCTGCAGAGCTGCGCTTTCGCCACGTGGCGGTGATCGGCAAGTACAACGCACTGGGTTCGCGCGACATCATTGACACCTTGGTGCATTTTTTGCTCGATCAGGGCTGCGCCGTGAGCCTGGAGCGCGAAACCGCCCTCAACACCGGGCTGGAACCCTACCCGGTGCTCGATGTAAACGAGATCGGCCGGCACTGCGATTTGGCGCTGGTGCTCGGGGGCGACGGCACCATGCTGGGCATCGGGCGCCAGATGGCACGCCAGCAAGTGCCCCTGGTGGGGATCAACCAAGGCCGCCTGGGCTTTATCACCGACATCCCGTGGCAGGGCTACGCCCCGGTTTTGCAGGCCATTCTGCATGGCCAGTACGAGCAAGACCGGCGCGCGCTGATGCACGCCAGCGTCTGGCGCGACGGCTCGTGCGTGTTCGAAACCATCGCCATGAACGATGTGGTGGTCAACCGCGGCAGCGCCCCCAGCATGGTGGAGCTGCGGGTCGAGGTCGATGGCCATTTCGTGGCCAAGCAGCGCGCCGACGGCTTGGTGATCGCCACCCCCACGGGCTGCACCGCTTACGCCTTGTCGGCCGGCGGGCCGCTGCTGCACCCGGCCATCGACGGCTGGATCATGGCCCCGATCGCGCCGCACACGCTCACCAACCGCCCGATCGTGCTGCCAGCCAGCGGCGAAATCGCGGTCGAGGTGGTCTCGGGGCGCGACGCCAGCGCACACTTTGATATGCAGAGCTTCACCAGCCTGCTGCACGGCGACCGCATTGTGGTGCGGCGCGCGGCGCACCAACTGTGCCTGTTGCACCCGCTGGGCTGGAGTTATTTTGACACCCTGCGGCGCAAGCTGCACTGGAATGAAGGGGGCGTGGGTTGAGCTGGCAACGCATGGCGCTGCGCGATTTCGTGATCGTGCGCGAACTGGAACTGGATTTGAACCAAGGCTTTACCGTACTCACCGGCGAGACCGGGGCCGGCAAGTCGATCCTCATCGACGCCCTGCAGCTGGCGCTGGGCGCGCGCGCCGACGCCGCCGTGGTGCGCGAGGGTGCGGCGCGCACCGAGGTGGTGGCCGAATTCGAGCCCACGGCAGCGGCCCGCGAGTGGCTGGCCGAGCAGGGCTTTGAGGGCGAGCCGGGCGAGCCCTTGCGGCTCAAGCGCCAGCTCGACACCCAAGGCCGCAGTCGCGCCTGGATCAACGGCAGCGCCGCCAGCGCGACCCAGCTGCGCGAGCTGGGCGAGCTGCTGCTCGACATCCACGGCCAGCACGCTTGGCAGCGCCTGACGCGGCCCGAAGCCGTGCGCCAGCTGCTCGACGACTACGCCCGCATCGACGCACGCGCCTTGCGCCAGCTCTGGAGCGACTGGCGCGCCGCGCAACGCAGCCTAGAGCAGGCGCGCACGCAGCAAAGCCAGCTGCAACAAGAGCGCGAACGCCTGCAATGGCAACTCACCGAGCTCGAGCGCCTGGCCCCGTTGCCCGGCGAATGGGAAGAGCTCAACTTGCAACACGGGCGGCTAGCGCACGCCCAAGCGCTGCTGGAGGCGGCGCAAACGGCGCTGCATTGCCTGAGCGAACACGAAGCCAGTGCCCGCACCCTGCTCTACCGCGCCGCGCAAGCGCTGCAAGCGCAGCAACACGTGGAGCCGCGCTACCAAGGCTTGGCCGAGCTGCTGAGCAGCGCGCTGGCGCAAGTCGATGACGCCTGCCACGACCTGCAGCAGCACGCCCAGCGCAGCGAACTCGACCCGGCGGCGCTGCAGGCACTGGACCAGCGCCTGGGCCTGTGGCTGACGCTGGCACGGCGCCTGCGCTGCGAGCCGCAGGCGCTGGCCGAGCGGCTGCAAGCCTGCCGCCAAGCGCTGGCCGAGCTCGAGCGCAACGCCGATCTGGCGGCGCTGGAGCAGGCCGAACACCAAGCCCAAGCGCGCTTTCGCGCCGAGGCCGAACGCCTGAGCAGCCTGCGCCTAGAGGCCGGGGCGCGGCTTGGGCAAGCCATCACGCAAGCCATGCAGGGCCTGGGGATGGCCGGCGGGCGCTTCGAGGTGCGGCTGCAGGCCCTGCCCGAGCCGCAGGTGCACGGCCTCGACCAAGTCGAGTTTTTGGTGGCTGCGCACCCCGGCAGCACCCCGCGCCCGGTGGGTAAAGTGGCTTCTGGGGGCGAGCTGTCGCGCATCGCGCTGGCGATCTCGGTCTGCACCAGCGAGGTCGGCAGCGCCCCGACGCTGATCTTTGACGAAGTGGACAGCGGCATCGGCGGCGCGGTGGCGCACACCGTGGGCCAGCTCATGCGCCGCTTGGGGAGCGATCGGCAGGTGCTGGCCGTGACCCATCTGGCGCAAGTGGCGGCCTGCGCACACCAGCACCTGCGCGTGAGCAAAGGGCAAGACGCGCACGGCAGCAGCAGCCAGATCGAGCCTCTAGACGGTGCGCAGCGGGTGGCCGAAGTGGCGCGCATGCTCGGCGGTCAGCAGCTCACCGACACCACCTTGGCGCACGCCCAGGAGCTGTTGTGCAACTCGTCCTGATCACCGGCATGTCGGGCTCGGGCAAGTCGGTGGCCCTGCACGCGCTCGAAGACGCCGGTTTTTACTGCGTGGACAACCTGCCGCCCGATCTGCTGGAACCACTGCTCTCCTTGCAGCAAGCCGAAGCCACCGAGCGCGTGGCAGTGGCCATCGACGTGCGCAGCGCCCGCGCGCTGCCCACCCTGCCCTTGCGGCTGCGCCAGCTGCGCGCCCGTGGCCTGCCGCTCACCGTGCTGTTTCTCGACACCAGCACCGAAACGCTGGTGCGCCGCTTCTCCGAAACCCGGCGCCTGCACCCGCTCTCGCTCAAGGGCAGCAGCGACCAGCGCCGCGCCTTGGCCGATGCCATCGAGCTCGAGCGCGAGCTGCTCAGCGACTTGCGCGAGCAGGCCCAAGTGCTCGACACCAGCCAACTCAAGGCCGCGCACCTGCGCAGCACGGTCAAGGCGCTGCTGCAACTGCCCCCGGCCCGCTTGACGCTGGTGTTCGAGTCCTTTGCCTTCAAGCGCGGCGTGCCGATGGATGCCGATTTTGTGTTCGACGTGCGCATGCTGCCCAATCCGCACTACGAACCCGAGTTGCGCCTGCTGACCGGGCGCGATCCGGCGGTGGCGCAGTTTTTGCAGGCTGAAGCCGAAGTGGCGGCGATGCAAGAGCAGATCGAGGCGTTTTTGCGGCGCTGGCTGCCGCGCCTAGAGGCCGACCACCGCAGCTACGTGACGGTGGCCATCGGCTGCACCGGCGGGCAGCACCGCTCGGTGTATCTGGTGGAACGCCTGGCGCAGGGCTTTGCCGAACTGGCCAGCGTGCAGGTGCGGCACCGCGAACTCGACGCCTTGCAGCACCACCCTTAAACTTCAAAGCCCGTGCCTGCACCGGCAGCAGGCGGCAGGTGTTCGAGCAGCCAAGTGCGGATCGGCGCTGGCAGCGCCACCGGCGGCTGCCCCACCGACAGCAGCCAGCGCCCCGGCCCCCATACGGGCTCAGGCGCATCCGCAGCCCACTGCCACTGCACCAGGTGCAGGCGCAGTTCGCGGTGCGTCAGGCTGTGCGAGATGACCGGATGCAGGGTGGGCGCATGCCCCGCGCGCGCACCGGGCGGCGCTTGCAGCGCGGCCTGCTGCGTGGCCAGCACCGGCGGCGCGTACAAGCCGGCCCAGATGCCCCGCGGCGGGCGCTGCTGCAGCCAAATGGCCCCGTCGGCGCGGCGCAGCAGCAGCAGCCACCAGTCCTCGAGCCGGCGCGGGCTGCGGCGCGACTTGTGCGGCAGCTCGGCCACGCGCTGCTGCGCCAACCCTAGGCACAGCGCGGCCACCGGGCATTCGGGGCAGCGCGGCTTGCTGCGGGTGCAGATTTGGGCCCCCAAGTCCATCAGGCCCTGGGTGTAGGCGGCCATGTCGGCGGCACTGGCTTCTTCGGGCAGCAGCCCTTGGGCCTGCTGCCACAACGCGCGCTGGGTGGGCGCGTGCGCCAAATCGCCCCCAAAAGCCAACAGCCGCGCCAGCAGGCGCTTCGCGTTGCCGTCCAGAATGGAGACCCGCTCGCCGAAGCAAAAGGCCGCTATCGCCGCCGCCGTGCTGGCCCCGATGCCGGGCAGGCGCTGCAGCTCGGCCGCGCTGCCCGGCCAGCGCCCACCTTGATGCACCACCAATCGCGCACAGGCGTGCAAGTGGCGCGCCCGGCTGTAGTAGCCCAGCCCGCTCCAGTGCGCCAACACCTCGTCCGGCTCGGCCTGCGCCAGCGCCCAGACATCGGGGAAGCGCTGCACAAAGCGCTCGTAATAAGGGCGCACGGTCGCGACTTGGGTTTGCTGCAGCATGATCTCCGACAGCCAGACCCGGTACGGATCGCGCGTGCCCTGCCACGGCAGGTGGTGGCGGCCCAAGCGCCGCTGCCACGCCACCAGCGCGTCAAAAAACAGCGCTTGCGCCACCGGGCCTGCTTCAGCTCGTCGCCGAGGACAGCGCAGGCTCAACCCGTGTCAAGGGAGCGACCGACGCGGCAGGGTCTGGCACCACCGAAAGCTCCTCGGCGTCGGGCTGCGCCACCTCGGCGCACAACTGCAGCCAGCGCGCCTGCTCGGCCTCGACCTCGGCCTGGCGGGCCAGCAGTTCATTGATGCGCTCATCCAAACTGCCCGCGGCCTCTTGGATGCGGTGCACGGCCTCGAGGCGGCGAGCAAAATTGCGCCTGCGCTCGCGCAATTGGCCATCGAGCTGCGAGGCTGCGGTTTTGCTCCAGATTTCGGCCTCGCTCGACGCTTCCTCGTAGAGCTTGCGCAAGCTCGACAGCACCGCTTTGGCCAGCCGTTCGCAAAACCCCGCTTGGGTGAGCCGCAGCAGATTGGTCAGGCCCAAATACTGCAAATGCGCGTTCTCGATGCCGTCGATCGCCCGCACAAAGCGCGACAGATCCAGCCGCTGCGGCGCCTGCAAAGTAAAACCATATTCGGCGTTGAGGCTGCGGAACATGCCCGCGAGCATTTCCTGCACCTCGTTGGCCCAGTGCTGCGATTGGGACAACCCGTTGCGCAAACGCGCGAAGGTGTCTTTGTAGATCGTTTTCACGCCCAGTTTGACCCCGGGCTTTTTGAGCGCTTGGGCAAACTCGGCCACTTCGGCCTTGATCTGGTTGCTGCCCAGTTGGGCAAACAACAGCCGCAGCGTCTTGAGGTGCACCGAACGCACGGCTTGGATGCGCAGCGCGCTCTGGTCAAATTCGGCTTGTTCGAGCTCGATGCGGGCGCGCATTTGCCGTATCACCGTCGCGTTTTTGCCGCGCAGGCTTTGCAGCTCTTGCACCTGTTCTTCGATTTCGTGACTGCGCACCTGCAGCTGGCGCTCGACTTCGGTGCGCAGATGGTGCACCGCCTGCTGCAAAACCGACTGCAACAGGCGCCGCCGTTGCCCCAGCACGTCATCGGCCAGCGCCCGCTCCAGCTCGGGCAGACGGCTTTGCTGCAACAGCTGCGCATCTTGGCGCACCTTGGCCAGCAGACCCTTGTGGGCCGAGACCGCATACACCTGCTGCCCTTGCAGGCCCAGCACCTCGGCGCTGTGCAGGCGCTGGCGTTCGATCTGCGCCTCGACGGCTTGCGGGCTGCTCAACTCGTCCCAGAGCACATCGATTTTGTTGAGCACCACCAGCCGCGACTCGCCGCGCTCGGCCGAGGGGGCTAGGTGTTCGCGCCAAATCGCCAGATCGGACTTGCTCACCCCCGCGTCGGCCGCCAGTATGAACACCACCGCATGCGCCTGCGGCAGCATACCGACCGTGAGCTCGGGTTCGGTGCCGATCGCGTTCAGGCCCGGCGTATCGACGATCACCAAACCCTGCTTGAGCAAGGGGTGCGCCATGTTGATGAGGGCATGGCGCCAGCGCGGCACCTCCACCAAGCCATCGGGGCCCGGCAACGGGTTGTCCTGGGGGTTGTCTTCGTGCCAGAAACCGAGCGCACGCGCCTGCTCGACCGGTACCCGCAGCGTCTGCGCCACCTGCTCGATGGCTTGCGCGAGTTGTTCGGGCTGGTTGACGTCGAGGTCGATGCGCTGCCACTGCTCGGGGGCGCTGCGCCACTCGAGCAGCGATTGCGCCTGCATGCGGGTCTCGATCGGCAACAGGCGCAAACAAGGTGGCAAGCCGGCTTCGTAACCCAGTTCGGTCGGGCACATGGTGGTGCGTCCGGCGCTGGCGGGCATGATGCGCCGCCCGTAGCCGGCAAAGAAAATGGCGTTGATCAGCTCCGACTTGCCGCGTGAAAACTCGGCAACGAAAGCCACCATCACCCGGTCGCTGGCAAACTGGGACTGCAGATGGGCCAAGCGCGCGCGCGCGCCGTCGTCGAGCAGGTCGTGGCCGCCGAGCCATTGCCCGATCCGGGCCAGATCCTGCGCCCGCTGCTGGCGCCAGCGGCTGTGCAGATCGAATTGCTGGATGAATTCCATGGGGGCAATATAGCACTGGCTGCCTGCTCAGGCTGCCCCAGAGCCGGCAAGGCTCAGGCTTTTTGACAATGCGCGCAGTAATAGCTCGAGCGCTGAGCCTGGCGCAGCAGCCGGATCGGGCGGCCACAGACCCGGCACGGCTCCCCGGCGCGGTCATAGACTTGGGTTTGCAGTTGAAAGTGGCCGCTCTGCCCGTCGGCGTTGGAGTAGTTGCGCAAGCTGCTGCCCCCGGCTTGCAGCGCCTGTTGCAGCACCTGCACGATCGCGGCGTGCAGCCGCTGCACCCGCGCGCGGCTCAAGCGCGCCGCCACCGCCGTGGGGCGGATCCCGGCCACAAACAGCGCCTCGCAGGCGTAGATGTTGCCCACCCCCACCACCACCGCGCCCGCCAGCAACACCTGCTTGATGCTGGTGCGGCGCTGGCGCAAGGCGGCATAAAAGGCCTCGGGCTCAAAATCGCCCGAGAGCGGCTCCACCCCGAGCCTGCCCAAGAGCTTGCGCGCCACCGGGTCGGATTCGCCCTCGGCATAGACCACCGCCCCGAAACGGCGCGGGTCGTGCAGGCGCAGCACGCCTAGGCTGGTGTGCAAATCGAAATGGTCGTGCGGACCCCGGGGCGGCAAAACCGTGGCCAGACGCAGGCTGCCCGACATCCCCAGATGCAACAACAGCAAGCCCTGATCCAGATCGAGCAACAAGTACTTGCCGCGCCGTCGCACCGCGCGCACGCACCGATGCAGCAGCGCCTCGGGCGCCACCCCCAACGGCCAACGCAGCGCCTTGCCCACTTCGATGCGCTCAATGCAGGCGCCTTGCAGCCGCTCGGCAATGCTCAGGCGCGTGGTTTCGACTTCGGGCAGTTCGGGCATGGTGCAGACTTGGGTAAAAAGGTTGAGGCCACCCACGGATCGGGCTGGCGGAACGCGGCTGGCAGAACGCAGTTGCAGCGCATGAATTATCATGGGATCATGCGCTTGGCCTTCCCCCCTGCCCCTACTCCTGCTGCCACCCTTGTGGGCCAAGCCATCCGACGGCGGTTTGGCTGGGTCGCCGCTCTGGCGGCCCTGCTGCTGCTCGGTTTTGGGCACGGCCCGGCGGCCGCGCAACCGGCCAGCCAGCCGAGCGCACCCGCGCTCGAGCTGCAGTTTCCCGGCCCGCCCACCGCGCTCGATGCCGAAACCTTCTACCAGCTGCTGCTGGCCGAATTCAAATTCCAGCGCGGCGACCCGGGCGGCGCGCACTCCCTCATGCTCGACGCCGCCGTGCGCCTGCAGCGCCCCGAGCTGTTCAGGCGCGCGGTTGACATGGCGCTGCAAAGCCGGGCCGGCAATTCCGCCTTCAACGCCGCCCGCGATTGGTCGCGCGCCTTTCCAGACAGCGATGAGCCGCTGCGCTTTCAGCTGCAGATCTTGCTCGCTCTCAACCGCCCGGGTGAAATTGGCCCGGTGCTGCAGCGCCTGATTCAGATGACCCCGATCGAGCGGCGCCACGACATCATCAGCGCCATCCCGGCCACGCTGGGCCGCCTGAGCGACCGGGTCGCCGCCCGGCGCGCCGTGCATGAAGCGCTGCAAGCGGCGCTGGCCGACCCCGCCACCGCAGCCACCGCGCACGCCGCCTTGGGGCGCATGGACTTGCTGCAGGGCGACCACCGGGCGGCGCTGCAAGCCGCGCAACAGGCCCTGCAGCTGCAGCCCGATTCGGTGCACGGCGCCACCTTGGCACTGGATCTGTTGCCGCACCAAAGCGTACTGGCCGAAGCGCTGCTGCACGCCTACCTCGAGCGCACCGACGCTGCGGGGGCAGCCCAGCGCCACGACCTTCACCTCGCCTACGTGCAGAGCCTGCTCGAGCTGCGGCGCGTCTCCGACGCCCAGCGCGAACTGCGCCTGCTGACCGAGCGCGCCCCCGATCTGGCCTCGGCTTGGCTGCTGCAAGGCATTTTGCAGACGAATTCGCGCCGGCCCGGCCCGGCCCGCACCGCCCTGCTGCGCTACCTCGAACTGGCCCCCGGGCTGCCAGCCGAACAGGCGGCTCGTGGCCGCACCCAGGCCTACCTGCACCTGGCCCAACTGGACGAGTGGCAGCGGGATTGGGCCGCCGCCCAGGCTTGGCTCGAGCGCATTCCCGACCCGGACGGGGCCGGCTTTGCGCTGCAACTGCGGCGCGCGCACCTGCTGGCGCGCCAAGGCCAGGTCGAGGCGGCGCGCCAGCTGCTGCGCGAGCAACCCGAACTAGACGACGCCCAGGCGCGGCGCAAGCTGGTGGCCGAAGCCCGGCTGCTGCGCGACATCGGTCAGTACGAACAGGCGCTGCAAATCTACGGCCAAGCGATGCAGCAATTCCCCGACGACCCCGACCTGCTCTACGAAAAAGCCCTCACCGCCAAGCGCGCCGGCCAGTACGAGGCCATGGAGCAGATGCTGCGCCTGCTGATGCAGCGCCATCCCGACTACCACCACGCCTACAACGCCTTGGGCTACTCACTGGCCGACCGCAACCTGCGCCTACAAGAGGCGCGCTCGCTGATCGAAAAAGCGCTGGCGGTTGACCCCAACGACGCCTACATCCTCGACAGCATGGGCTGGGTCGAGTTTCGCTTGGGCAACCACAGCGCAGCGCTGCGCTACCTAAAAAAGGCTTTCGAGCGCCTGCCCGATGCCGAGATCGCCGCCCACCTGGGCGAGGTGCACTGGGTGCTGGGGCAGCGCGAGCAGGCGCTGGCCGTTTGGCGCCTGGGGCTGGAGATCAACCCCGACAACGAGACCCTGCTGCAAACCCTGCGCCGGCTGCAGGCCCAGCCATGAACCGATCCCGCCGGTGCGTGCTTGCGCTGGGTTTGGGTGCGCTGACCGCACTCGCGGGCTGCGCCAGCCCGGTGCCCTTGCGCCCAGCCAGTCAAGAACCGTCCACGCAGGAACCCCTGAGCACCACGCAGGCCAAGCCCGGTGCCGAGGTCGTGCCCAAGCCCGAACCCGAGCGCACCCACTGGAGCGGGCGCTTGGCGTTGACCATCGAAACCGACCCCGTGCAGCACTTCAGCGCCAACTTTGAGCTCTGGGGCAACGCCGACAGCGGCAGCCTCAGCCTGTCCAGCCCCTTGGGCCAAAGGCTGGCGCACGCCCAATGGGACGCCCAGCAAGCGCTGCTGCTGCACAACGGGCGCAGCAGCGTCTATGCCCACATGAACGAGCTCAGCACCGCCCTGACCGGTGTCGCGCTGCCGCTGCCGGCCCTGTTTGCCTGGCTGCGCGGGCAGCAGGCCCAGATCGAAGGCTGGCAGGCCGATCTGTCGCGCCACGCCCAAGGCCGCCTGCAAGCGCGGCGCTGGCTGCCCACGCCGGCGGTCGATCTGCGCTTGATCCTTCATTGAGACTCAGCCTCTGCCCCCATTTAGCGCCCTCCTTATGACCCTGCGCCAGCTGCTCGACGTACCGGCTCCGGCCAAGCTCAACCTGTTTTTGCACATCGTCGGCCGGCGCGCCGACGGCTACCATCTGCTGCAGTCGGTGTTCATGCTCATCGACTGGTGCGACACCCTGCACTTCGAGCGTCGCAGCGGCGGCCAGATCAGCCGCTTGGACCTCAACCCAGACCTCAACCCCGGGCAAGCCCTGCCGGCCAACGACCTGGTGCTTCGCGCTGCGCGGGCGCTGCAAAGCGCCACCGGCTGTACGTGGGGCGCACAGATCGCGCTCGACAAACAGATACCGCAGCAAGCCGGCCTGGGTGGCGGCTCGTCGGATGCCGCCAGCACCTTGCTCGCGCTCAACCGCCTCTGGGGCTTGGGGCTGAATGGGAACGATCTGCAGCGCATCGGCCTCACACTCGGGGCCGACGTGCCGTTCTTTCTGGGCGGGCGCAACGCCTGGGTCGAAGGCATCGGTGAAACGCTGCAGCCCATCGACCTGCAGCCGGCACGCTACCTGGTGCTCAAACCTCCCAGCGGGGCCTCGACCCCGGATATTTTTGCGCATCCGGCCCTGAAAAGGGATACACCCCGCGCTAGAATCGAAGACTTTGCTGCAAGCTCTAGGGCTGGGCTGCAAGGCAACGATTTGCAGCCTGTGGCCATCGAGTTGTGCCCCGACATCGCTCTGGGCCTGCGCTGGATGGCCGAGCACGGGCTCGAAGCGCGCATGAGCGGTTCGGGCAGCGCGGTGTACGCGCCCTTGGCGCCAGACTGCAACGCGCAATACCGCGTTGCCGACCTGCCCGGGCACTGGGTCGCTAGGTGCTGCAGCAATTTGCAGGAACATCCGCTGTTTGGGTGGTGCGAGCGCTGATAGCGGTTTTTACGGCTATAATCGCAAGCTCTGTACAGCACGAAGCTACAGTTCCAGCACTGCATTCGGTGGCAAGCCTTCGGTTTGTTACCCGTGTAGGGGAGTCGCCAAGTTGGTTAAGGCACCGGATTTTGATTCCGGCATTCGAGGGTTCGAATCCTTCCTCCCCTGCCAAATACTTCTATCTGCGCCGGTTTTTCCATGCAAATTCAAACCCCCGTGCACGCACCGGATTTCATGATCTTTACCGGCAACTCGAACCCGGTATTGGCGGCCGAAATCGCGCAGCACCTCCAGTCGCCGCTCGGTGCGGCCAGCATCGGTCGCTTCTCCGACGGCGAAGTCACGGTCGAGATCACGCAAAACGTGCGTGCCCGCCACGTGTTCGTGATCCAGTCCACCTGCGCGCCCACCAACGAAAACCTGATGGAGCTGCTGATCATGGTCGATGCGCTCAAGCGCGCCTCCGCCGTCAGCATCTCCGCCGTCATCCCCTATTTCGGCTACGCGCGCCAAGACCGGCGTCCGCGCTCGCGCCGGGTGCCGATCAGCGCCAAAGTGGTGGCCAACATGCTGCAAGTGGTGGGCGTCAACCGCGTCCTGACCATGGACTTGCACGCCGACCAGATTCAGGGCTTCTTCGATATCCCGGTGGACAACATCTACGCTTCGCCGGTGCTGCTGAGCGATCTGCGCGCCAAGAATTACGAAAACCTGCTCGTGGTCTCGCCCGACGTGGGCGGCGTGGTGCGTGCGCGAGCGCTGGCCAAGCAGCTCGACTGCGACATGGCCATCATCGACAAGCGCCGGCCCAAGCCCAATGTGTCCGAAGTGATGCACGTGATCGGCGACATCGAAGGCCGCAACTGCGTCATCATGGACGACATGATCGACACCGCCGGCACCCTGACCAAGGCCGCCGAGGTGCTCAAAGAGCGCGGCGCCAAGAGCGTCTATGCCTACTGCACCCACGCCATTTTTTCGGGCCCGGCGATCGAACGCATCGCCAAGGGCGACGCGCTCGACGAGGTGGTGGTCACCAACACCATCCCCTTGAGCCAGGCCGCGCAGGCCTGCCCCAAAATCCGCCAACTCTCCGTGGCACCGCTGATGGCCGAAACCATCGTGCGCATCGCCAGCGGCGAGTCGGTCATGAGTTTGTTTGCCGACTCCGACAGCGACTAATCCCCGCCAGCGGCAACGGCAAGCACCGTCAGCGCCAGCGCCCGATTTTTGGGCGCGAGGCGTTTTTTACAATCAGGGTTCAGCGCTGGTCGCGGCCGGGCCCTAGCAGGAGTTAGAGCATGAAATTTGTCGCTTTTGAGCGCAACACGCAGGGTACGGGTGCGAGCCGCCGTCTGCGCAACTCGGGCCGCACGCCGGCCATCGTCTTTGGTGGTGAGCAACAACCCATCGCCATCGAGCTCGACCACAACGCCCTCTGGCACGCGGTGCACAAAGAGAGCTTCCACGCCAGCGTGCTGGACATGGAGCTGGGCGGCGCGGTGCATAAAGTGCTGCTGCGCGACGTGCAGTACCACCCCTTCAAGCCGCTGGTGCTGCACGTGGATTTTCAGCGCGTCGATGACAAAACGCGCCTGCACAAAAAGGTGCCGCTGCACTTCATCAACGCCGACACCTCGCCGGCCGTGAAGATCGACCGCTGCACCGTCAACCACGTGCTCACCGAAGTCGAGATCGAGTGCCTGGCAATCCAGTTGCCCGAGTTCATCGAAGTCGATCTGGGTCAAGCCGTCAAGGGTCAAGCCATCCACGCCAACGACCTCAAGCTGCCCGTGGGCGTCAAGCTGGTCACGCACGGCAAACCGAACCCGACGCTGGCCACCTTGGTCGAGCCGGTGGAAGAGGTCATCATCGCCCCGGTGGTCTCTGCGGCTGGCGACAAAAAAGCCAAGAAGAAGAAGTAAGCCGCAACCGGCTGCGCAGCTGCGCTCATGCTCAAGCTGTTGGTGGGCCTAGGCAACCCCGGGCCCGACTACCACGACACGCGCCACAACGCGGGCGCTTGGTGGCTGGAAGCGGCTGCTCACGCGCTCAAGGCGGAGCTGCGCCCCGAGCGCAGCTTTTTTGGCTGTGCCGCTCGCACCCAAGTGGGCGAGCACACGCTCTGGCTGCTCGAGCCCAGCACCTACATGAACCGCAGCGGCCAAGCGGTGGCGGCGTTGGCGCGTTTTTACAAGATCGAGCCGCAGCAGATTCTGGTCGCCCACGACGAACTCGACCTGCCCCCGGGCGAGGTCAAGCTCAAGCGCGGCGGCGGTCACGCCGGCCACAACGGCCTGCGTGATATCCACGCCCAACTGGGCAGCGCCGATTATTGGCGGCTGCGCATCGGCATCGGGCACCCCGGCCACAAAGCCGAGGTCGTGCACTGGGTGCTCAAAAAACCGGCCCCCGAGCACCGCAGCGCCATCGACACCGCGATCGAGCGCTCGCTGGTCTCCCTGCCTGATCTGCTGGCCGGCCAGGTGGAGCGCGCCACCGCGGCCATACACACCGCCAAACCGGCGCGCCCCAAGCCGCCGCGCTTGCCGCCGCCGGTGGCGCATTAGCCGCGTTTTAATGCCGGTTAAAGCCCGTTAATGCCTTTTAAGCCCAATTTGGCTTTTTTTAGTGCGTCAAGCGCCGCAGGGGCTGCTAGCCGCCGTCAACAACCGGTATTTGCGCTCTAGGCTGGCGCGGTCTTCGATGTGCTGCGGGTGCACCGGAATGCACTGCACCGGGCAGAGCTCCACGCACTGGGGCTGATCGAAGTGGCCCACGCATTCGGTGCAGCGCGCCGGGTCGATCTGGTAGAAGTCTGGGCCCATCGAAATCGCCTGATTCGGGCACACGGGTTCGCAGACGTCGCAATTGATGCACTCGGCGGTGATGGTCAGGGCCATGCGCGCCGCCCCCTCAATGCAGCGCGGCGCTGTGGGCGCTGCGCAACTGCGCCGCCACCGCCGGGTTGACCAGCGCCGAGACGTCGCCGCCCAAGCGCGCGATCTCGCGCACCAAGGTGCTGGAGATGCACTGCAGTTCGGGCTGCGGCAGCACGAACACGGTTTCGACCGAGGGCAGCAGCTTGCGGTTCATGGCCGCCATCTGGGCCTCGTAGTCGAAGTCGCTGGCGTTGCGGATGCCACGCACCACCGCCGTGGCGCCGTGCTGGCGACAAAAGTCCATGATCAGCCCATCGAAGGGCAGGACACGCACCTGGGGCCATTCGGCCAGGCTCTGGCGCGCCAAGCTCAGGCGCTGCTCGAGCGTGAACTGGGTTTTTTTGTGGTGCGCCGCAGCCACGGCCACGATGAGCTGATCGAACAGGCGCGCGGCGCGCGCGATCACGTCTTCATGCCCCAGGGTAAGCGGGTCGAAGGTGCCGCTATAGACCGCCAGCCGCGCCTCAGAGGCGGGCTTGGCAGTGGCTTTGGCGGCGGCTTTGGTGGATGCAGAGCGGCTCATGGGGCATGATTATGCGCTGCAGCCAGCAAATGGTAGTGCACCTGCCCGGCCCGGCCTTGGCGCTGCACGCGCAGACCCAAGGGCTCGAGCATGGCGTCGCTCCAAGGCAGCGGGGCCTCGAGGTAGATCAAACCGCCCGGTGCCAGCAGCGGCCGCACCAAGCCTAGGGCGCGCGCGAATACGCTCCCGCCCGCTGTCGCGTCTGCTTGATCCGTGCCGGCTGCGCCACCCCTTGAGCCTTGCGGGCTGGCCTTGTCGCCCACGGCCGCTGCGGCAAAAGGCGGATCCAGAAACACCACATCCCACGCACCCGGCGTGGCCGCCGCCATCCAAGCCAACGCATCGGCTTGCCGCACTTGCACCTGCGCGGCGCCGAGGCGCTGCACGGTGGCGCGCAGCGCCTGCACCAGCGCCGGATCGCGCTCCAGCAGGCAAACCGTACCCGCCCGGCGCGAGGCCGCTTCCAGGCCCAGCGCCCCGGTGCCGGCAAAAGCGTCGAGGCAACGCAGCCCGTGCAGGTCTTGCCCCAGCCAATTAAAGAGCGTTTCACGCACCCGGTCCGGCGTCGGGCGCAGACCGGGATGGTTGGCCACCGCCAGCTTGCTGCGCTTGTACAGGCCGCCGATCAGGCGCACCGTGCCGGCGGGCTGTGAAGATGAACGGGCGGCTGGCCGAGCAGCAGCGCGGGCTGCTGGGTGGTTGGAGGGTTGGGCGGCTGGGCCTGCAGGCTGCGACCGGCTCATGGCTCTGGGCCCCCACCAAAGAGCACCGTCACCATGCGCTCGGGCTGCAGCACGCGCTGCAGGGCGCGGTGCACCTGCGCGCGCTCCAGCGCCGCCACCCGCGCGCCCCAGGTTTGCAGATCGTTCAGCGGCAGGTCGTGCCAGGCCAGCGCCGCCACCTCTTGCAGCAGCTCGCGGTTGCTGTCCAAGCGCAGCCCAAAGCCATTGATCAACGCCGCTTGGGCGTGCTCCAGCTCGGCTTGGGTGGGCCCGTCGGCCACAAAGCGACGGATTTCCTCTTGCACCAGCGCCAGCGCCTGCGCGGCGCGCTGCGGCTGGGTGGTGGTGGCCACCACAAAGGCGCCGGCGTGGCGGCCGGGCACGAAGCGGCTGTGGATGTCGTAGGTCAGGCCGCGGCGCTCCCGCACCTCTTGCATCAGGCGCGAACTGAAGCCGCTGCCGCCCAAAATCTGGTTGGCCACCATGAAGGCCAAAAAGTCGGGGTCGCGCCGCGCCAAGCCGGGCTGGCCGATCAAGATTTGGCTTTGCGCCACCACAAAGGGCTGCGCGATGCGCTGCGCTTGCGCCAGCGGCGGCACCTCGGGCACGGACGGCAGCACGCTGCAGCCGTGACCCTGCCAGCCGGCCAGCAGTTGGCGCACCAGCGCGTCGGCGCGCTCGCGGTCGATGGCGCCCACCAGCGTGACACGGGCGCTGCAGGCTTGCGCATGGCGCTGCCAAAAGGCGCGCAGGTGCTCGGCTTCGATGGCGGCCCAAGTCTCGGGCCGGGCCTGCTGGCCGTAGGGGTGCGCGCCATAAACGGCGGCGTGCAGCAGCTGCTCGGCCAGCACCTCGGGCTCGGTTTGGCCCTGCTGCCAGCGCGCCACCCAGCGCTGGCGCTCGCGCTGCCACACCGGCGCGGCAAAGGCCGGAGCAGCCAGCTGCTGCGCGAGCAAGTCTTGCGCAGCTTGCAGCAAGTCGGGCTGCGTCAGCGTGCGCAAGCGCAGGCTCAGGCGGTCGCGCGTGGCGCTGGCGCTGAACTGGGCCCCGAGGTCGGCCCAAGCTTCGGCCAAGGCGTTTTCGTCCAGCGCCGCGCGGTCGCCATGCGCCTGCACGCCCGCGCGCAACAGCGCCGCCGTGGCCTGCGCCAGCCCGGCCTGGGGCGCAGGGTCGCGGCGGCTGCCGGCGTCGAGGTCGATCTGCACATCGAGCATGGGCAAAGCCGCAGTTTGCACCAGATGCACCCGCGCCCCGCTGGGCTGCACCCAGTGCTCGATGGCCGGGGCGGCTTGGGCGGCTCCAGGCACGGCCAAGGCGAGGCAGATCAAGGCCCAACACCATGCCCCTTTGCCAGGCCTTGCCTGCTGCGGCAGCCACTGAACGATCTCGCGCCGCAGCGCCGCGCGCCAGCCAGCCGATTGCGCGGCCCATAGCCCACGTCGAAACAAAAAGGCTTTCATGGCGCTTGCTCCGGCAACAACAGCCCGACGGTGAGCCGCTGGGACGAAAAATGGCGCGCCGCCACCGCCTGCACCTGCTGCGGCGTGACCGCGCTCAGGCGCCGCATGAGGCGCTCAGAACTGTCCACCGGCCAGCCTTGGGCCCAGTAGCTGCCCAGCAGCCGCGCTTGGGCAAAGAGCGAGTCGCGCTGAAACACCTCGGCCGCCAGCCACTGGTTGCGCACCCGGCGCAGCTCGGCCTCGCTCACTCCCTCACGCGCCACGCGCGCGATTTCGGCCACCAGCGCCGCTTCCAGCTCGGCCGGGCTCACCCCCGGCGCCGGAGTGCCCGAGAGCAAAAACAGCTGCGGCCCACGCCCCAGGTAGCCAAAAGAGGCGCTCACCTCCAGCGCCACCCGGCGCCCAGCCGCACCCTGCACCAGCTGGCGCTCCAACCGTGCCGCGCTGTGGCCGTCGAGCACGCCAGCCAGCAGCAGCAGCGCCAGCGCGTCGGTGCTGGCGGCGTCGGTGGCGTCGGGGTGCGCCAGCTGTGGCACCTGGTATCCCATGACGAGCAGGGGCCGATCCGTGCGGCCTAGGTATTCGATACGACGGGTGCCGCGCTGCTCGGGCTCGGTCTGCGGCTTGCGCTCGGGCACGGCGCGCGCCGGCAGGGCACCGAAGTAGCGCTCGGCCCAGGCGCGCACCTGCGCCACCTCCACGTCACCGACCACCACCAGCGCCGCGTTGCCCGGCACGTACCAGCGCTGGTAAAAGGCGCGCGCGTCAGCGGGCTGGAGTGAGAGCAGATCGCTCATCCAGCCCACGATCGGGCGCCGGTACGGATGCGCCAGCCAAGCGCTGGCCATAAACACCTCGAACATGCGCGCCTGCGCCGACTCCTCCACCATCTGGCGCCGCTCTTCTTTGATGACTTGCATCTCGCGCCAAAAGGCTTCATCGGGCCAGCTGTTGTGGGCAAAGCGGTCGGCCTCGAGCCGCATCACATCGGGCAAGCGCGCCGCCGGAATCTGCTGGTGAAAAGAGGTGACGTCGCGGCTCACAAAGGCGTTGTCGCGCCCGCCCATGGCCGCCACCAGGCGCGAGATCTCGCCCTCGGGCACCGTGGGCGTGCCCTTGAACAGCATGTGCTCGACCACGTGCGCCAAGCCCGACTGGCCATCGACTTCGTCCATCGAGCCGGCGCGCACCCACAGCATCTGCAGCACCGTGGGCGCACGCCGATCGGGCAGCACGATCAGCGTCAGGCCGTTGGCGAGGGTGAAATGCTGCGCTGCGCTTGAGGCCGAGGCCGAGGCCGAGCTGGGCGCAGGCGCTGCCTGTTCCGGCGCTGGCGCTGGCTGCGCATGGGCTAGGAACGGCAGTGGCGCCAGCAGCAGCGCGGCCAACGCTGCGAGCGACGCCAAGCAATGCCCGCAACGCGCAAAAAAACGCTTCGACCAAACAGGTTTCATAGAATGCATGGTTGGGATTGTCCATCAGAGACGGCCCCGCAGAGCCGGCGCGTGTCTTTACACCCGCTTTGGCGTTGACACCTAAGCGAGCCCCATGTTCAGTTACCTGAAGAAAAAATTTTTCTCTGGCGCCCCAGAGCCCGCCGCGCCAGCCGATGCGGCCCCGCCGCCGGCTGTTGCGCCCCATGCAGCCGCGCTCGAGGTGCAGCAAGCGCCCAGCGCAGCCGCCGCTGCATCGGCCCCACCCAGTGCTGCGGCACTGCCCGGCTCCACCGCAGCCCCAAGCAGCCCCGACCCAGCCC
>Ga0209315_100038_pt1 | contig 19765 bp, 11 predicted proteins | sample 3A3metaG_FD_184148 | JGI IMG/M metagenome (GOLD analysis project Ga0209315, IMG submission 184148) | Freshwater bacterial and archeal communities from Indian Creek, Illinois, USA to study Microbial Dark Matter (Phase II) - 3A3 metaG... | ecosystem: Environmental > Aquatic > Freshwater >... | reverse complement strand
GTGTTCAGCTACACCATCCGCCAGCCCGACGGCGACACCGTGAGGTTGGCGCTGGCGGTGTCGCCGTCGGGCTGGCGGATGGTGTAGCTGAACACGTCTTGCGCGCCTTGCGGGTTGTCGCGGTTGTTCGGCGTGTAGGTGAAGGCCCCTTGGGCGTTGATGCTCAGCGTGCCAAACTCGCCCGCGATGACCGTGTTGCCGCTGGCGGCTACGCTGGCGTTGGTGCTGCCCACGGTGACTTGCGACACCACGGCGCCTTCAACACCGGCCTCGTCATTGGCCAGTACGTTGCCGGCTGCGGCCACGCCCGCCACCCAAGCGATATTGGCTGTGAGAGCGTTTTGCGACACCCACCTTGCTGGGGTGAAGGTGCGACTGACAACCTCCAAGTCACTCAATGTGGCTTGGAGGTCCCAGCCAGTTGAATTGTCATCACCCACGATACGCAGCCTGTAGGTGCCGCTTGTGGTGACGCTGAAGGAAGCATTGGAGAGGTCATTGCTAAAGTCTCTAAAACCCACGACTTGGTTGTTGCCCGCATTCACGAGCTCGACCCGCAGCACATCGCCAGAACGGTGCCCATCGACATCGATATCAAACCGCACCTGTGCTGGATTGCTGGTGCTGGATTGCTGGTGCTGGCGTCGAAGGTGAAGGTGGGTGTTTGAGCACTCACCACGGCGCCTTGGCTCAACGGATCAATCGCCCATGTGCCGCCAACACTTGTGGTGGTGGATGTGGTGCTCCAGCTCTCCGGCAAGAAGACCGATACGGTGCGATCCGCGTCACCGGCGAACCGCCAGTTCCCCTCGGTGGCGGTGGCAGTATCGTGGTTTGCAATCGGTTCGTGATCGCGCACGGTCAGATTGAAGGCGCCGGTGCTGCGGTCGCCATCGGCATCCACCAAGGTGTAGCTGAAGTTGTGCGTGGTATCCGCAATCACTTGGCTGGTGGTGAAGCTGTAGGCCCCGGTGCTGAAGTTGAGTGTCAGCGTACCGCCTGTAACGTTGAGCGTGAGCGTCTGGCTGGCAGATGCAAACTCGGGGCTTGCAGTGGTGTAGGTGGCACTGCCCAAAGTGACCGACTGGATGCGCGGCGCGCCGGCCCCATCGGCGCCAAAGCGGGCGTCTGGGTTGCCATCGGTGAGCAGGTTGCCCTGGATGGTGTTGCCGCCCACCACGGTGCCGGCCAGCACACTGCTGAGCTGCGATAGGTTGGTCACGGCGATCGGGTTCAGGTTCTGCTCGGCCTTGCCGTCGTAGGCGATCGGGTCGAGTTCGTCGTCGAGCACCCCGGGGTTCACAGTCAAGCCGGCGCCCATGCCCAAGGCGAACGATTTGATGTCGTTGGCGCGCAGGAAGGTCTCCCACGCGTCCTGCTCTTGGGTACCGATGCCGCTGTCGTCGGTGGTGGCTGCGGTGGGGCCGTGCTCGGTGAAGGGGGCACTGCCCCGGTTCGGCTCCCCGTCCGACAGGAAGTAGGACACATTGGCGCCGCTAGGGATTTTGCCACCTGAGCCGAAGGCGCTCATCGCAGCGGTGAGCGCGGCGTCGAAGTTGGTGTAGCCGGCGCCCGCGTTGTTGGCCAGTGCCGTGATCCAGTTTTTCGCAGCTGTGGCGGTCATCCAAACGTTGCCCACCGCGCTCGCGTTGTCGCTGAACGTGACGATGCGCACCATCACATCGCCCATGCCATCGTAGGTGTCGATGAGCCGTTGCATCGCGTCTTTGGCGACTGCAAGGCGGGTTTGGGGAGCGCCAGCAATTTCAGCGTCATCGTCCATGCTGCCCGAGAGGTCGAGGATGAACATGAGGTTGTGCTGGGCCGCGCCGCTTTCATTGACGCTGGCGTTGAGGGTCTGGGGCACTGCGGGCCGGTCGTCCTCGATCGACACCGCCAAAGCGGCTGTGCTGCCCGGGTTGACGCCGTCGCTGATGCGCACGTTGGCGTTAAAGCTCACCACGTCTTCGGCTGTGGTGTCGGGGTGGGCGATTGGCCGCAGCAGCTCGACTTGGTAGCTCACGCTGCTGCCGCTGGTGCCAACGCTGGTGCTGCCGCCGTTGAGCGTGATGCGGATAACCGCGTCGCTGCCGCTGCTGCCGGTTAGCACCGCTGTACCGGCGCCGCTCCAAGTGATGGGGGTGCCGCCCAGTGCAGCGGGCAGGCCGTCGCTCGTGAGGCTGACGGTGAGCGGCGCGCTGCCGTTGCGGGTGATGCTCAGCATGCCCAAGGTGGTTGCGCTGTCGGTGGTGTCGCTGGTGCCGGTCGAGTCTGGCAGACCGCCGAGCAGGCCTTCTTCGGATACGCTGGCACTGCCTGCGGCGATGGTGGGGGCGGTGTCGTTGTCGACGATGGTGGCGGTGGCGCTGTCGCTCACCGTCTGGCCCAGACTGGTCAGGGTCGCCGTCAGGCTGAAGGTCTCGTTGGCTTCGTCGATCAGGTCGTTGACGGTGCTGGTGCGCACTTGCACCAGGCTGTCGCCGGTCGCCACGCTGATCGCCCCGGCGTAGGCGCTCCAAGTCACGCCGTTGTCGAGGCTGAACTCGAACACGGCGCGGCTGTAGTCGGCCGGGCTCAGGGCAGGGTTTGAGCCCGTGCCGTCGGCCAGCGCGAGCGTCAGGGCCGAGCCGCTGGCCGCACCGCTGACGCGCACGCCAAACACGGCCGCCTGGCCTTCGGGCACCTCGATGTCGCCCACGCCGGTGCCGGGGGCACCGACTTGGACGGTGGGCACGCTGACGGCATTCACATTGACGTTAAAGTTTGCTGTGGCCCAGTCGCCATCGCTGTCGGTGGCGCGCACCTCAAATCCGAGCGCCAAATCGGGCGGCGTGATGCGGTCGATGACGCCAAAATCTTGCACCCGCACGGTGTCGTTTCCGTCCAGAACAAAACGCACGTCTACGCGTGAGAATTCCGCATCGGATTCGATCGACGCCAACTGATTCACGGTTTTCAAACCCGACAACGTCAATGTTCCAGAGTCAACCACGGTGGTGCCATCGGCCGCATAAGCCACCCACTCTATGGTTGCCGTGTCGGTGTTGCCGTTTCCATGCACCTGGAACGACAAGCCATCGGCTGGCTGCGTCATGCTGGCCCGGAAGCCCTCGTTGTGTTCTATGTTGCCGTTGGCGACACCAAAGCCCTGGTTGTTGGGGTTCAAATCATCGGCACCGCTGTTTTGTGGCGCACCCACCCCGCCCGCATTGGTATACAGCAGACCGTCAAAGATCACGGTATTGGTGCCTGCGTTGACGGTGATGGTTTCTACCGGGCCGCCAGCGCCAAACTGGCCACCGATGGCAAAGGTCTGGGTCGGCTGCGGCGTGATGAGGTTGAAGGTGTAGGTGCCGTTGTTGTTCAAGCCGACGGTGTAGAACACTTGGGGCGGCGTTCCGCTGCCATCGATGGTGGCGGTCAAGGTCTGACCGTCTGCCGAGAGGGTCTCGGTGATGCCAGCCAAATCGGTCCAACCCGACAGTTGCAGCGCCTGCACCGCAGCAGGCCCGTCGGCACCAAAGGCCAAGCCCACGATGTTGCCGGTTTGGCTGGATACTTGATTGGCCAGCGTCAGGTTGTCCACGCTGGTGATGCGCGGCATGTCGTCTTCGATGGTGATTTGGATGCTGCCGCTCTCTGCTGGGTTGACCCCGTCGCTGATGGAAAGGCCGACGCTGAGGCTGAGCAAGTCCTCCACGTTGTTGGTGGGGTGCTGGATGGGCGCGAGCAGCTCGACTTGGTAGCTCACGCTGGTGGCGCCGGAGGCAACGTTGATGCTGCCGCCGTTGAGCGTGATCTGAATGACCTGCGTCGTGCCCGCGCTGCCGATGAGCACCGCTTGGTTTGCGCCATGGCTCCATGTGAGCGCAGTACCGCCGACCGTTGCAGGCAAGCCGGCGAGCGACAAGGCGATGGTCAGAGGGGCCACGCCGTTGCCGGTGACTGCAAGGGTGCCGCTGGCGCTGCGGCTGTTGGTGGTGTCAACTGGTGTGCCGCTGGTGTCTACTAGGCCGTTCGCCAAGCCCTCCTCGGATACGCTGACCGCCAAATCATCAATGGTGGGTGCGGTGTCGTTGTCGAGGATGGTGGCGGTGGCCCTGTCGGCACCCGGGTCGACCGTGGCACCTGTGGCCGCATCGATGGTGGCAACGACGGTTTCGTTGTTTTCATCAAGAATGTCTGGCGTCGGGTCGGCGGTGAAGCTCACGCTGCTCTGGCCGGCCAGGATGGTAACGGTGCGGGTCTGGCCAGCTGGCAACCCGGTTACCGCGTAGTCGGTGTTTTCGGTGGCCGTGCCAGTCAGGCTGATGGTCACCACGGTGTCGGTGACCGAGACCCGGTCTTGGCTGACGGTGAAGGTGATGACGGCTGCGCCGTCTTCGTCCACGGTGGCCGGTCTGGCGCTGATCGAGACCACCGGCGGCGTACCGTCCTCAAACTTGAACGCGGCGCTGATGTCGCGCGTGGCGCTGTCGCTGGCTTGATCGCCGTCGCCGTCGGTGATGGTGGAGCTGGCGCTCAGCAGCACGGTTCCTGCCGGCAAGCCCGCAAGGCTGCCGCTGACGGCGTGGTCGATCTCGATGTGCTGGGTCAGGGTGACTTGGCCAGTGCTGGCATTGACGCCGATCTCGAACACGGTGTTGCTGGCGGTGACCAAGTTGGCCGCCGCAGCGGTCGAGCCCAGCAGCTGCCCGTTGGGGCCGGCAAACAGGCTGATGGCTTGCCCACCGCTGCTCAGGCCGGTTGCTGCAACGCCCACGCTCAGGCTGTAGCTGCTGCTGCGGCTGGCCTCGCCGTCGGCACCGGCGTTGGCGCTGACCGCAAACAAGCCGGCAAAGTTGCCCGTGGCCGTGTCGCTGGCCGCGCCGATGGTCTCGGCGTCTTGGGTGGTGAGCACGGGCAGGGGTTGGGCGTCTGGGGAGGCCAGTGAAACGTCGATGCGCGGGCCGTCGTCGGCAATCGAGACCAAGCTCCCAACGTCAACCGTGGCGCTGACCGTGTCGCCGTCGCCGTCGGTGGCGGTCAAGCGCAGCTCGATGACACCTTGGGCGATGCTGACGCTGTCGTCGGGGTCTAGTGCGTCGCCGTGCACGACCGCACGCTGCTGGTCGAAACTGACCACGCCAGTTTCGGCATCGACCGACATGACGAACACCGTCTGTTGCACGTTGTTGACGGTCACGACGCCAAGGATTTGGCCATTGCTGCCTTGGGCGATGACCACCGGCTGGCCGCTGGCGGTGTCGGTCAGGCCGGTTGGGGCACCGTTGGCAGCCGTCAGATCAAACACGCGCGCGTTGCTGGCGGCCGCGCCATCGGCACCGAAATCGACGCTGAAGCGCAGCGCCCCGGCGTTGGCGCTGCCATCGTCACCGAGCCTGGTTTCATCGACCAGGATGGGGTTGTTGGCCGCCATGCGGATGTTGTCGATGTAGGCGCCTAGGCTGTTGGCCGAGCCCGTGCCGGCAAAGCTCAGGGTGTTGAGGCCCGGTGTGACGTTGGCAAAGCTCAGGTTGATGGTGCTCCAGCCGTTGGTGCCCGGGGTCGTGGTTGCCGTGACTCCGCTGGGGGCGCTGATGCTGAGCACGCCTTGGGCGTCGGCGCTGATGGCAACCACCACCGCGCCCAGTGTGACGGTCATGGTGCTGTCGGTCATGGCAGCCGGGCGCGGCTGGTAGTCGAAGGACATGACGAAGGGGGCCGCGGGCACATAGAGCTGGGTCGAGAGCACGCTCAGGGTGTTGGTGCTGCCGCCGGCCAGGTTGTGCGCATCGAGCTCGGCCTTGTGCGCGCCGTCGGAGGGCGCAGCACCGCCGACGTTGCCGCGCTGGATTTCGATCCCGGCCTCGTTGAGCGTCCAGACGATGCCGTCGTTGCCCACCAGGGTGCGGCCGTTTTCGCCCACGACGAACCAGCCGCCCTGGTTGGGCTCGGTGGTCACAAAGCCCTCGAAAGATTCGCGCAGGTTCTGGGTGGGGGAGACGGTGATGCTCGGCACGTCGTCCTGTACCGACAGGTTGACGGTGCCCGTTGCAGCATCGCCGTCGCGGTCGGTGGCCACCACACCGATCGAACCCAGGCTGAGCACCTGTTCGCCACCGGCGAGCTCATGGCGCAGGTTGTCTGACAGGGTGGCGGTAACGCTTACGGAGCCCGCAGTGCCGTGCGCGATCGAGGCCGGTGCCGTCAAGGTCAGGGTCAGGGCGACGTCGTTGCTGGCGCCAAAGGTGGCGGTGAGGGTGGTGGCGTTGGTGTGGGTCCAAGTCAGCTCTAGGCCGGTCTCGCCGTCGGTGTTGCGCACCAAGCTGCTGAGGTCGTTTGCGAAGGCAAAGCCCACCAGATCGTCGGAGCCGGCCGTGAATGCCAGGGTGGCGGTGGCGGCTTCAGCGCTGCTGGCCGGGTTGGTGCCGGTGGCGTTGGCGTTGCCCAGCGCTTCTTCGTCCAGCGCCAGCGTTTGCGCCGCACCCGCACTGGGGTTGCGGCCGTCGGTGACGGTGATCTTGTGGCTGTCGGACTCGACGTCGCTGTCGGCGTCGGTGGCGCGGATGCTGAAGGTGAAATGGACGCCGTTGGGGTTGTTCAGGTTGGGGTTGGGGTCGAAGCTCCACGTTCCGCCGACATTGACGGTCAGGGTGCCGATCGCTTGGCCGCCTACATTGACCGTGATCGGGGTGCCGATGGCATGGCTCTGGCCGCCGAGCCTGACCTCTACTGCCCCGGGTTGATCGGCCCCCATCTGCACGCTCCAAGTGCCCGTGATGGTGCCTGCGGCGTCTTCTGCAACCGTGCCTGCGCCGCGCAAATCGACCCGCGGCTCGTCGTCGATGACCGTGATCGACAGGGCGTTGCGGAGCACGAGGGCGTCGCCGTCGCGGTCGGTGGCGACGATGGCGCTCGACAGGTCGAGGGTGCGCGTGTTTTCGCCATCGCCAGCAGGGTGGTCGATCGGGGCGCGCAGGGTGAAGGTGTAGCTGCCGTTCGACTGCAACTGGAGCGTGAATACGGTGCGCGCGGTGTCACCGGTGCCGGCCATAGCGGTCAGGGTGTTGCCGCTTACGGTGTAAGTGACGGGAGTGCCTGCGGAAGTGAGCGTGGGCAGCCCGCCCAGCACCGGGTTGAGGCTGAAGGTCAGCGGGTCGTCGGCGCCAGACTGGGCTTGGCCGGCGACGCTGCCGCTGGCCACTGCGCCGAGGTTTAGCCCTTCTTGGTTGCCGCCGGGCAGCGCTTCTTCTTCGACCAAGCCCATCGAGGGGAATTTGCCAGCCAACTGCGGTACGTCGTCGGTCACGTTGACGGTAAAGCCACGGCTGAGGGTGATGCGGTCGCCGTCGGCGTCGGTCGCGGTGATGGCCGACGAGAGGTCGAGCGCCAAGTTGTTGGCGCCTTGGCCCGTCGGGTGGTCGAGCTGGTCGAACAGGCGCAAGGTGTAGTTGCCGTTGGGCTGGACTTCGAGCGTGAACACGGTGCGCGCGGCGTTGCCGCTGCCGACCGTGGCGGTCAGGGTGTTGCCGCTGACCGCGTAGCTCAGGGCTGCGCCTGCTGAAGTGAGGGCTTGGGCCGTCAGGCCAGCGAAGTCGCTGCTCAGGCCAAACCCGCCGCCAGCAGCCGCGCCGTCGGCACCGAAGCTGACCAAGCTGGCCAGCGAGCCGCTGACGGTGGCCGGGCCGCGGCTCTGACCTGGGTCGCCGGTGAACGAGCCATCGGCGTTGCCGTCGTTGGGCGAGGTGCCGGTGGAAAGCGGGGTGCGGATGTCGTTTTCGGCCACGGTGGCAGTCACCGAGCGTTCGGCCACGGCCACCGGGATGTCGTCTTGCACGTTGACGTTGACGCGCACCCCACCCTCGACCGGGTCGCCGTCACGATCGACGGCGTTGAAGACAAAGCCGTTGTTGAGCACGCTGACCAGGTTCTCGCCCGCGCCTGCAATCAGCAGGTTGTCGAGCAAGGTGACGGTGTAATTGCCGTTGGCAAAGACTTGCAGGCTCAGGACGGCGCCGGTGTTGCTGCCCAGCAACTGGGCGTTGGCATTAAGGAACACGGTGACGCTGGTTTCATTGGCCGCCAAAGTGGCGCTGCCACCAGTCCAGCTCACGCCAGTAACGCGGCCAAAGCCGTCGGCGCCCCAGTTGACGTTGTCCACAATGCTGCCGCTGGCGCTGGCGCTGGCGCTGCCACCGGCATCGACTTCGCCAGCGCGCGGCGGCTGCGCATCGGCGTTTGCGCCTTGCAGCGCGTCTTCGTCGAGCAGCACGGTGTCGGCCGCCTGGCTGATGCTTGGGCCATCGTCGGCAATCGAAACCAAGCGCCCGACATCAACCGTGGCGCTGACCGCATCGCCGTCGCCGTCGGTGGCCGTCAGGCGCAGTAAGATGACGTCCTTGGCGATGCTGACGCTGTCGTTGTCATCATCTGCGTTGGGGTGCCTGACCGCCCGACCCTGCTTCTGGTCGAAGGTGATCTCGCCGGTGGTCGGGATGACCGACATTTCGAACACCGTCACTTGTACGTTGTTGATGGTCACGACGCCGAGAATATTGCCGTCTTCGCCTTGGGCGATAAGGACTGGTTGACCAGTAGCGGTGTCGATCAGGCCGGTTGCATCACCGGTCCGAGCCTCCAGCACATACAGCTTGCCGCCGCCAACAGCCGGGCCGTCAGCACCAAAGCTAACGGTGAAATGCACCGTACCGGCTGCGGACGTGTCATCGGTTTCAAAATCGCTCTCGTCCACCGTGACGGCGCCCGGCAGCGGCAGGTCCGAAGCGCCAACGGCTTGTGAGGAAAGCATTGCATCATATTCACCTTCAGGAACTTCAAAATTGCGCCCGACGAAGGTAATAACCGGGATGTCGTCTCGCACATTGACGTTGACGCGCACCCCACCCTCGACCGGGTCGCCGTCGCCATCGACGGCGTTGAAGGTGAAACCGCCTTCGAGCAAGGCCTTGAGGTCTTCGCCAGACTCGCCGTGGGTTTGGGCGCGCAGCAACTCAAAACTGTAGCTGCCGTCGGCACCCACAGTCAGGCGAATGGCGGCGTTGGCAGGGTCACCCAGCGCACCGCTTGCGAGGATGTAGACCGTGGCGCTGGTGGCATTGGCCGCCAAATTAATGCTGCCGCCATTCCAGCTTACGCTGGTGACGCGACCAAAGCCGTCGGCGCCCCAGCTGACGTTGTCCACAATGTCGCCGTTGGCGATGGCACTGCCGCCGGCATTGAATTCACCAGGGCGAAGCGGGTTGCCGTCGGCGTTGCCGCCTTGCAGCGCGTCTTCGTCGAGCAGGGCGGTATCGACCCGCGGCCCAGCGTCTTCGCCCAAAATGGCCGCCGGCACGTCGTCGGCAACCGAGATGGCCAAATTGATGGTCAAGTAGCCGCCCGTGCCGGCGGTGCCGATGAGGGCGATGGGGCTTAGGGACAACAGCTCTTCGACCGTGCCGGGGGTGGGGTGGTTGAGCGGGCCGACCACGGTGAGGGTGTAGTCGCCGTTGGGCTGCACGGTGAGCAGCACGGAAGGCGGGGTGGTGGCGCCGGGGGGGATGACTTGGCCGTTGGCGTCGAAGGCCAAGGTGCTGCCGCCGGGCGCGATGGCGATGAAGCCCAAGCCCGGCACGCTGAAGCTGGTGAGCACGCCGCCCACGCCGGTGAGGAAGTTGCCGCTTCGCGATGCGCTCAGGCCGTCGTCGGTTTCGTCGTTGCCGTCCAGGCCCAGTGCCGATTCTTCTTCGAGTTCGAAGCTCAGGTCGATCGTGACCGGGGCCGGATCGCCCTCGATCTCGTCGGTGGTGTCGGCGGCGCCGAGGTTGAACTGGAATGCCAGCGGCTCAACCGGCTCGGCCACGCGCAGCAGGCGCACAAAGTCGCTGCCTTCGCCCGCACCGGCGGCCACGGCACCGGCGGCGGCGGGGTCGATTTGTTCGAGCAGGTCTAGGCCTTGCTCCAAAATCTGGACAATCTCGGCCACGGTGGTGGCTTGCACGGCGGCGTCGGCGGCTTGCGGGGTGGCGTCGGTGAGGGCCACGGTTTCATCGACGCGCAGGGCTTGGTTGGGGCCCATGGCCAGGGTCCGGCCGTCGGCGAGCAGCAGCTCGACCCGCGCCCCGTTCTGGGTGCGGATGACGTCGCCGCGCTGCACGACTTCGCCCACTTGCAGGGCCCGGGTGGTGCCATCGGCTTTGACGATGACGGCGTTGCCGGTGACGGCGGTGACGGTGGCTTGGGCCATGGTAGCGCTCCTGTTGGGTATGACGATGGGCGCAGCTTAAGGCTCGAGGCAGGCTTTGCCTATTGGACTTTGGTACAGTTTTGCGGGTTTGGTGCGCAAGGCTAAACACATGCCTGTGCATCGAAGACACGGTGCGGCGGCATAATGCCCACGCGCCGGCTCGGGCTTGGGTGGTGGTGTCCCACAGCAGCAAGCTCCTACGGCTGCACCGACACCTTTGACCTTACCGAGCTTGAAGCATGAACCTTCGCACCTCACCGCAATCGCGCTCGCTGGGCCGCAAACTGGTTTTCACCGTCGTTTTGCTTTTTTCCACCTTGGCCGCCACCTCGACGGCCAGTTGGTTGATCTTGAGCCACCTCGAAAACCAGTCCGAGCGCTTGGCGCAGCGCTTCATGCCGCAAGTCGAGCGCATCTCGGACGCGCAAGTGCTGATGCTTCGCATCTCGCTCGAGGCGCGCCAAGCCATGCTGGTGACCAGCGCCGACGAGGTTCGGGCCAGCCTTGACCGCCTGGGCACCTTCAGGCAACAAAAGCTCGATCTGCTGCAAGCCTTCGAGACCAACCTAGATGACGACCGCGGGCGCGAAATCTTTGCCCAAATCCGCTCGGCCGACACCGAGTTTTGGCGCCAAGCCCAGCAGGTGGCGGGCCAAATTCAGGCCGGCAACGCAGCGGCGGCTTTCACCCTATTGAACACCGATCTGGTACCGGCGCGCGACCGGGTTTTGCAGCACATGGCCGAGCAGCGCGCGTGGCAGCAGCAGCTGGTCGATGAGCAGCTGGCCGGCACCGACCGCATCGCCTTCAACACCAAGCTGGCGCTGGCCTTGGCCACGCTGCTGGTGTTTGTGGTGGCGGCTTACAACGCCCACACCTTCATGCGCACCATGCGGGCCTCGTTTGCCCGGGCGCAAAAAGTCACCTTCCGCATCGCTAATGCGCGCAACCACCAGGCCGAGCCCCCGGTGCAAGGCGACGAATTCGCTTCGCTCTTTGCATCGATCGCCGACATGGAGCAGCGCCTCAGCCAGGTGGTGGCGCGCGTGCGTCAGACTTCGACCGGTGTGTCGAGCGCGGCGGCGCAGCTCGACCACACCAGCACCGATCTGCTCGCGGCCACCGATCAGCAGATCAGCGCCATCGAATCCAGCGCCGTTCACGCGCGCAGCATGGCTGCCGCCATCGAGACCAGCGCCAGCAGCGCCAACAACGTGAGCCAGCTGGCCAGCAAGGCGGCCAACATCGCCTCGGAGGGCGGGCAGGCGGTGGGCTCGGTGGTGCAAGAGATGCAGCGCATCGGCGAGGCCTCGAAGCGCATTGCCGAAATCGTGAGCGTGATCGACGGCATTGCGTTCCAGACCAACATTCTGGCGCTCAACGCCGCCGTGGAGGCGGCCCGTGCGGGCGAACAAGGGCGCGGCTTTGCCGTGGTGGCCGGTGAGGTGCGCAGCCTGGCGCAGCGCAGCACGCAGGCGGCGCGCGAAGTCAAGGCGCTGATCGAAACCTCGACCCAGCGCGTGCAGACCGGATCGGCCGCGGCCGAAAACGCCGGCCAGACCATGCAGCGCGTGGTGGATTCGGTGGCCGAGCTCTCGCGCCTGATGGGCTCGATCGCCCAAGCCACGGCGCAGCAGCGCGCCAGCGCACAGCAGCTAGACCAAGCCGTGCAAGCCCTGAACCAGACCGCCAGCATCAGCGCCGCCGTGGTGCAGCGCTCGCAGGCCACGGCCGCCGCTTTGCGCGACCAATCGCAGCGCCTCGACGAAACCATGGGCGCCTTCAACGTCCAAGGCTCGGCTGCGCGGCAGGCGGCCTAGTTTGGGGTTTTGGGGCCTGATTTGGGCACCGCAGCGCCTGCTGCGCTGGCGCTACACTCGCAAACCATGACGCAAACCCTGCACACCTCCACCCTCCAATCCCTGCCGCTGCTGGCGCGCGGCAAGGTGCGCGACAACTACGCCGTGGGCGACGACCGCATCCTGATGCTGGCCTCGGACCGCATCAGCGCCTTTGATGTGGTGATGGAGCAGCCCATCCCCGGCAAGGGCGAACTGCTCACGCGCCTGAGCCTGTTTTGGTTCGAGCACCTGAGCCGCCTGGGGCTGTGCCCCAACCACCTCACCGGCGACGACCCCGAAAGCGTGGTCAGCGCGGCCGAGCGGCCCTTGGTGCGCGGTCGCTCGATGCTGGTGCAGCGCCTGCGCCCGATCCCCGTGGAGGCGGTGGTGCGCGGCTATCTGGCCGGCAGCGGCTGGAAAGAATACCAAAGCAGCGGCCGCGTCTGCGGCGTGGCCCTGCCGCCGGGCTTGGTCAACGCCGCGCAGTTGCCCGAGCCCATTTACACCCCCGCGGCCAAGGCGGCGCAGGGCGAGCACGACGAGAACATCACCTTCGAGCAGACGGTGCAGATGATCGGCCCCGAGCTGGCCGAGCAGATTCGGCGCGTGTCGATCGGGCTGTACCGGGCGGCGGCGGCGCATGCGCTGGGCAAGGGCATCATCATCGCCGACACCAAGTTTGAGTTCGGGCTCGACGCCCAGGGCCAACTGGTGCTGATGGACGAGGTACTCACCCCCGACAGCTCGCGCTACTGGCCGCTGGAGCAGTACCGCCCCGGCGCCAACCCGCCGAGCTTTGACAAGCAGTATCTGCGCGACTGGCTCGAGACGGCGACGGTGGCCGGCCAGCCGTGGAACAAAAGCGCCCCAGCGCCCACGCTGCCGCCCGAAGTGATCGCGCAGACCGCCGCCAAGTACCGCGAAGCGCTGCAGCGGCTGCTGGGCTAGGGCGGCACAGTTAAAGAAGCACCACCATGCCGGGGCGTCGGCTCACGACTGCTCAGATTTTGAAATTCTAGGAGTACGCTATGCGAGCTTTCTTTTTGGCTTTGGCCCTGGCTGGTTTCGCCTTGGCCGGCCCGGCTGCGGCGCAAACCCCGGTGGTGACGGTGAGCGAACCGTGGGTGCGCGCCACCGTGGCGCAGCAGCAGGCCACCGGGGCCTTCATGCGCCTGAGCGCCAGCCAGAACGCGCGGCTGGTGGCGGCCAGCTCACCCGTGGCCGGCCTGACCGAAATCCACGAAATGACCGTGGTCAACGATGTCATGCGCATGCGCGCCATCGCCGGCCTCGATCTGCCGGCGGCGCAAGCGGTCGAGCTGCGGCCCGGCGGCTACCACGTGATGCTGATGCAGCTGCGCCAGCCTCTGAACGCCGGCGAGCGCGTGGCCATCACGCTGGTGTTCGAAGACGCCAACCGCCAGCGCTTCACCCAGACCATCGAGGCGCCGGTGCTGCCGCTCGGGGCAGCAGCTGCAGGCGCGCATGGGCATGGCGGGCCTGGCCACGGCGCGCATGCGGCACCGGGCGGGCACGGGCATGCTCCGGCCGCTCCGGCCGCCCCTGCCACCCCGCAGCGGCCCTAAGCAAGATCGGCTTGTTTGGACTCGATGCGCTGGTGAACATGGCCACAGCGGCCGGGCTGCAAGTCGAGCTGCGGGTGCACGAAGCGGCTTGATCAGTTGAGCGCCATGCTCAGGCGGCGGCGGTAGCGCGCCACCAGTTCGCTCTGCGGGTCGCTGGCTTGCAGCGCCTTGCCGGAGAGCTCGATGCCGCCGGCGCTCTTGCCCGCTTGCGCCGGGTCGGCTTTGGGCGCGGGCGGCGTCATCAGCTCCAGCAGCCCGATGTAGGTTTTGCGCGCCAGCTCGTTGGCCCAGCGGCGGTCGCGCTGGATGATCTCGAGCAGTTCGTCGAGCGCCGCCGGCCATTCGCCCAAGGCGATCAGCAGCCGGCTCTTGGCCATGCGGGCCTCGAAATTGCGCTTGTCGTGCGCGATCAGCTCATCGAAGCGCTCCAGCGGCCACTGGCCGCGCTCGTCGGTGCTGCAAAACAGCAGCGCGTTGAGCCAGTGCGACAACGCCTCGAAGCGCAGTTGCAGCGGAATTTGCGCCAGCGCTGGGGCCAGCGCCAGCTCGGCTTGCTCAAACTGGCCGTGGGCGATCAGGTGGCGCACGCAATCGAAGCGCAGATCGTGGTTGCCGGGCTCCTGTTGCAGGCGCTGCAGCAGCCGCGCCAGCTGTTCTTCGGCGCTCAGGTCGGTGGGCTCGGGCGCTTCGTCTTGCGGCGCGCTGTCGGGCTCGGGCAGGTGCTTGTCGAGGAAGGCGCGCAGCTGGCTCTCGGGCAGCGCCCCGGTGAAACCATCGACCGGCTGGCCGTCGATCAGCAGCACGCAGGTGGGGATGCTGCGGATGCCAAAGGCCGCCGCCAGTTGCTGCTGTTGGTCGGAGTCGATCTTCACCAGCTTGAAGCGGCCCTGGTAGGCGGCTTCAAGCTTTTCCAGCAACGGGCCGAGGGTGCGGCAAGGCCCGCACCAAGGGGCCCAAAAATCCACCAGCACCGGCACCTGCGCAGAGGCGGCGATGACTTCGGACTCGAAATTGGCAAGGGTGACGTCGATCATGGCTGGTGGCGGTGTACCGCGGGACAAAGGGGTTGGAAAAAGAATGGGGGCACTGCAAAGCCCGGCACCTGACATTGTCGCCCAAAGCGGTGGCGGCACGGCCACGCCTTAAAATCAAGCGCTTGCACCGGATGCGCCCTTCAGCGGGCTGCGCCGGCCCCTTTCAACGCCGCACCGCTGGTGCGCCCAATGGACAATCTCGGTTGAAGCCCGCAGCTTTGACCGACTATTTTATGAACGCAACCGTGCAGATCGGCGTGGTCATGGGCTCCAGTTCCGACTGGGAGACGATGCGCCACGCCGTCGAGATTTTGCAGCAACTGGGCGTGGCGCACGAGGCCCGCGTGCTGTCGGCGCACCGCATGCCCGACGACATGTTTGCCTACGCTGAAAGCGCGGCCGGGCGCGGGCTGCAGGCGATCATCGCTGGCGCTGGTGGCGCGGCGCACCTGCCGGGCATGTTGGCAGCCAAAACCACGCTGCCGGTGCTCGGCGTGCCGGTGGCGGGCAAGGCGCTGGGGGGCGTGGATTCGCTGCACAGCATCGTGCAGATGCCCAAAGGCATTCCGGTGGCCACCTTTGCCATCGGCGCCGCCGGGGCCGCCAACGCGGCGCTGTTTGCCGTCGCCATGCTGGCCCTGCACGACCCGGCGCTGCTGCAGCGCCTGCAAGCCTTCCGCGCCGCGCAGACCGAGGCCGCGCGCGCCATGACGCTGCCGCCGCAGTCCAGCCCATGAACAACCCGGCCAGCTTGAACAGCGCGAACAGCCCGGCCAGCGCACCTGCCGCCGTTGGCGTGGGCTGCGCAGAGCGCGGCTGCGCCCAGCCCCTGCTCCAGCCCGCACTCCAGCCGCCCCAACCATTGCCACCGCAGCTGCTTCCCGGCAGCCTAAGCCCCAGCGGCCAGCCCTGCACCTTGGGCGTGCTGGGCGGGGGCCAGCTCGGGCGCATGTTCGTGCAGGCGGCACAAAAGCTGGGCTACGCCTGCGCGGTGCTGGAGCCCGAGGACCACAGCCCCGCCGCCCAAGCCTGCCCGCAGCACATCCAAACCGATTACGCCGACCCGCTGGGCCTCGAGCAACTGGCGCAGCGCTGCGACGCCATCACCACCGAGTTCGAGAACGTGCCGGCCGAGGCGCTGCGCTGGTTGGCGCAGCGGCGCTTGGTGGCGCCATCCGCCGCCGCAGTGGCGCTGGCCCAAGACCGCATCGCCGAAAAAGCCCATTTCAGCGCCTGCGCCCAGCAAGCCGGCGTGGGCCCGGCGCCTTACGCGGTCATCGAGACCGAGGCCCAGCTGCAGGCCGCCCCCACGGCGCTGCTGCCCGGCATCCTCAAAACCGCGCGCCTGGGCTACGATGGCAAAGGCCAGCAGCGCGTGCACACCGGCGCCGAGCTGCGGGCCGCATGGCAGCGCCTGGGCGGCGTGCCGTGCGTGCTCGAGCGCCTGCTGCCCCTCAAAGCCGAGCTGTCGGTGTTGGTGGCGCGCGGCCGCGACGGCCAGGTGGTGCACTACCCGCCGCAGCGCAACCTGCACCGCAACGGCATTTTGGCGCTCACCGAGGCCTGCCCCGGCAACCTGCCCACCGCGCTGGCCGCGCGCGCCGTGTCAGCCAGCGCCCTGATCGCCGCGCAGTTGGGTTACGTGGGTGTGCTGTGCGTTGAGTTTTTTGTGATCGACGACGGCAGCGCCGAGGGCGCGCTGGTGCTCAACGAGATGGCCCCGCGCCCGCACAACAGCGGCCACTACACGCTCGACGCCTGCGACGTGTCGCAGTTCGAACTGCAGGTGCGCACCTTGGCCGGCCTGCCGCTGGTGGCGCCGCGCCAGCACAGCCCGGCGCTCATGCTCAACCTGCTGGGCGAGCTGTGGTTTGACGCCCAAGGCCAAGCGCGCAGCCCGGACTGGGCCGCCGTGCTGGCTTTGCCCGGTGCGCACCTGCACCTGTACGGCAAGCTCGAGGCGCGCCCCGGCCGCAAGATGGGGCACCTCACGCTCACCGGCAGCAGCGCGCAGCAGGTGCGCGCAACGGCGTTGGCTGCAGCAGCCCTACTGGGCATCGAGCCGTGGCCCTGACGCTGGACGCGCGCGCCCTGGCCGGCGCAACGGCTGGCCCACCAGAGCCCGTGCTGCAGCGCGCCTGCGCCCAGTTGCAGGCCGGCCGCCTGCTCGCCCTGCCCACCGAGACCGTCTATGGCCTGGCGGCCGATGCCGATGCGCCCGAGGCGGTGGCGCGCATCTATGCCGCCAAGGGCCGGCCGGCCGACCATCCCTTGATCGTGCATGTGGGCGGCAGCCAGCCCGCGCACTGGCAGCCGGCGCTGGCGCATTACACCCGCGCCTGCCCTGACTTTGCCCTGCGCCTGATGGCCGCTTGCTGGCCCGGGCCGCTGACGCTGATCCTACCGCGCCGCCCTGGTGTGGCCAGCGCCGCCGCCGGTGGCCAAGGCAGCATCGGACTGCGCTGCCCGGCGCACCCGGTGGCGCAAGCGGTGTTGCAAGCCGCCCTGCAAGTGGGCATCCGGGGCTTGGCGGCCCCGAGCGCGAACCGCTTTGGGCGTTTGAGCCCGACCCGCGCCGAGCATGTGGCGGCCGAGTTTGCCGGCCTGCTTAGCGACGACGAGCTGCTGATTCTGGATGCCGGCCCCTGCCAGGTGGGGATCGAATCGACCATCATCGACTGCAGCCGCAGCCAGCCGGTGCTGCTGCGCCCCGGCGTGCTGCCGCTCAGCACCCTCGAGGCCGCCGCCGGCCAGCCACTGGCCGCCCGCGACGCAGCGGCCCCACGCGCCTCGGGCACCCTGAGCGCGCACTACGCGCCGCGGGCCCGGCTGCGCTTGTTGCCCGCGCCTGATCTGCAGACCGCGCTCGACCTGCTCGGCCCCGACGCACGCCACCTGGCGATTTACAGCCGCAGCCCGCTGCGCTGCGCCAGCGCCCACGTGCTGCAAGAGCGCATGCCGCAACAGGCCAGCGCCTGCGCGCACGAGCTGTTTGCGGTGCTGCGCGCGCTCGACCGCCCCGGCACGCGGCTGATCTGGGTCGAAACCCCGCCCGACGACCCGGCCTGGGACGGCGTGCGCGACCGGCTGCAGCGTGCCGCCGCGACAGGTTAGCGCGCCACCGCGCCACCGGAGCAATTTCGCGCCACCGGCTCAGGGGCGCGGCGCCGGCCCCTGCCAGCCCGCCGTCAGGCGCGCGTTTTCTTCGTCAGCCGACAAAAACTGCACCGTGCCCAAGCCCTCGTAAAACGCCTGCAAGGCCGCTTGCTGGGCCCCGCTGGCGGTCTCGAAGGCACCCACAGGCACGGTTTCGCTGGCAGCAAAAGCCACCGCCCAGCCGCGGTCCGGGGTCTGGCACAGCACCGCCAGCGTTTGCGTCTGCGTCTGTGCGCCAGCGCTTTGGCGCAGCTCCTGCACTTCGCGGCAATGCTGCCCCGGGGCGCGCTCGAAGCTGCCCAGCACCTCGAGCGTGTCGGTGCCGATACGCACCACCTGCGCGCTGGCCACCGCCTGCAGCGCCGTGAGCACGCGCTCGTCGTGCACCGCTGCGCCGCTCTGGGCCCAGTGCGGGCGCGGGGCCGTGGGGGCCGCTTGCGGCCAGACCCACAGCACCAGAACCACCCAGACCAGCGAGGCCAGCGCCACGCCCTGCAAGAGTCGGCCCGGCGCCCAAGCGGCGGCCCCTGCGCCCCGGCCAGCCCCGGCACTGGCGCCACCCCCTCCAGCCGCACCTCCTACGCCACCTTTGGCACCGGCTCGCGCACCCCCTTGGTTGCCGCTGCCGCTTGGCCCGCCCAGCAGCGCGCCCACCCAGTGCTGCCACAGACGCCGCCACGGGCCGGGCTGCGCAGCCGCATCCATGGTGGGCCGCGGCTTGGAGCGCTGCCCCACCGCTTGCGCTTGCGGCCAAGGCGCGTTCAGGATCGCCGCCACCAGCTGCGGCGGCACCGGCTCTTCGAGCTTGGCGCGGTAGGCCGAGCGGATGGTGGCGCTCTGCTGCACCAGCGCTTGCAGGCGCTCGCGCAAGCCCGCCTCCTGCTGCAGCGCCTGCTCGACGCGCTCGTAGTCGGCCTCGTGCTCGAGCTGACCGTCCAGATAGGCCAGCAGCGTCATGGTGTCGATCGTCATCTTTTGCCATCCTTTTAACGCCTTTTTGCGCTTTTTAGCGCCCTTTGGCGCCCAAACCCTCGGCCAGACGGGCCCTGGCCCGCGCCAAACGGCTCATCACCGTGCCCAGCGGCAGCTCCAGCACCTCGGCCGCCTCTTTGTACGACAGGCCCTCGACCGCCACCAGCATCAGCACCGCGCGCTGATCCTCGGGCAGCTCGGCCACCAGCCGGCGCACGGCGCGGGCCTCGCTGCGCGCCTCGAGCAGCGTGGTGCCATCGTCGCCCATCAACTCATCAAAACCCTCGTCCCACGAATCGGTCTGCTGGCGCTGGCGCGTGCGGTACTCGTCGAGCCAAGTGGTCTGCAAAATGCGAAACAGCCAACTGGCCAGACTGGTACCGCTCTGGTACTGGCTCCAGCGCTCGATCGCTTTCAGGCAGCCGGTCTGCACCAGATCGTCGGCCAAATGCCCATCGCCAGTGAGCCCGTAGGCGAAGCGGCGCAAGCGCGGCAGCAGGCTGATGAGTTCGGCACGTGGATCAGAGGACGCCATACAAAGTCTGTTGCAAGTGACAACGCGGCCAGCCGGGATATATTCCCAACCGGGTTACAAATTTTTACCCACCAAACCCGCCTCTGCCCGCCCCAACCCGGGGCATCGGCTAGGCGGAATCGGTGCCTTGCGCTAGAGTCTAGCTTGCAATGGCTCACATACCCCCACCCCGCCCCGACGCGCCGCGCCGCCCTGTGCCCGCGCGCCTGCGCCTGAGCGCCCGCACAGGCTTGCTGGCCGTGCTGGGTTTTCTGGGGCCGCTGGCTTGGATCGCCCCCGCCGGATCGCCCCCCGAACGGGGCGGCGGCGCTTGGGTGTGGGCCGATGACAGCAGCGATGGCGGCGGTGACGATGGTGGTGACGATGGTGGTGACGATGGTGGTGACGATGGTGGTGACGATGGCGACGATGGC
>Ga0209315_100037_pt1 | contig 19830 bp, 23 predicted proteins | sample 3A3metaG_FD_184148 | JGI IMG/M metagenome (GOLD analysis project Ga0209315, IMG submission 184148) | Freshwater bacterial and archeal communities from Indian Creek, Illinois, USA to study Microbial Dark Matter (Phase II) - 3A3 metaG... | ecosystem: Environmental > Aquatic > Freshwater >... | reverse complement strand
AGTGTAACTCTCCTAAGCTCGCTTGATTTGCCCGCCAGCAGGTGTCAGCTCGCCACTGCGCTACCTCACCTCCCAAACAGATCGAAGCGTCGTGCGATCAGTGTTCGGGGCAGGCGTGCGCCGAAGTGGTGTGCGTGGTCGCTGGTCAGGGCGTGCCACACGAAGTATTCGTTGAAGCGGGTGCCGGTGACAGTATAAACGCGTCCGTGGGGTGGGCCGCCGCCGGCTGGCCAGGACAGGTTGCCGGCTGCGTCGATTGTGGGGATGGTGCCGTGGACGTTCAGGCCGGTTACTGGGTCGATCCAGAATACATTTGTTATGGTTTGTGTATGTATGTGGATTCTGTCGCGTTCGCCGCGCAGCAGTGAGAGTGCGAAGCGGTCGGTGGCGTTGAGCATTGTCAGCCGGTCGAAGTGGCCGGCTTCGTACATGGGCGAGTTCTCGGGGATGATCACCAGTGCGTCGCCGGCCTCGAACTGGCCGAATGTGGCCCATTCGCGGGTGGTTTCCTGGCTCGAGATTCCGGCTCTTGTTCTGATGGGTGGGTGTGGCCAGAATCTGCCGCGACCGTCACAGATGATGCAGTGTGGGTTGGCGGCACCTGAGTCGGGGCGTGCGCAGGCGCATAACTCTGCGCGGCGCCAGTCGATGGTCTGGCCTACGCCACTGGTTCCGGTGAGGAACTGGTTGAAGTCGGCGGGGTTTAGGAGCATGGTTCAGCCCAGGATTGTGACGACCGGGCCGAAGATCGCGTTGTGGAGGTCGCTTAGGCTCTTGTCGATGTCGGCCCTGTATTTGTTCAGGTCCAGGTTTACTCTACGCGTCAGTGTTCCTGTGCCGATCTGTTGATCCTGCGGGATGAAGGCTGATTGCAGGATATGCAGGGTTGCCAGGCGGTATATCACCCTGATGACGTCTTTCCAGTCCCGTTTCGCGTTCTCCAGACCGGCGCCGTAGCGGATGCGGATCATGTTGGGGATGACTCGACCGCCACCGAGTGCCTGCATGACGAAGGCGGAGAGGGGTGCGGAGAAGGACTTTGCTGCCGGGACAAGGCGGATCTGGCCGTACCGCTTGTCGAGTCTGGCCCATTCGTCGGGCAGGCGCCAGACCATTGTTGTCGGTAGGGGGAAGGCGAACTCGATGGACTCGAGGAAGCGGATCGGGCGTTGGCGAACTACGATATTACCCCAGCGCTCACCCTGGAAGAAGGACGGGTCGTAGTCGTACGGAGCTTCGAGTTCGACCCGTTCGCCGGCGGCCAGGCGCCTGTCGATTTCTGCCTGCGACTCGTCGTTTGGCAGCATAGTCACGGGTTGCAGGAATGTACGCAGTGTACGTGCGACCTCGTCTTCGGCGGATTGGAGGTAGGACAGGGCTTCGCTGTCGGTGACTGCGGCCACGTTGATGAACGACCCGATCGACTGGAAGGGGACGCTGGTGCGGAAGGCGCTGGCGTCGGCCAGGGTAAAAAGCGACACGACATCTGCTCCGGCAGGTGTTTGCTGCAGGTTGCGCCGCCTGACTTAAGTCATGGTGCGAGCACTCCGGCGGTGCGCAGGGCGGCCAGCAGTGCGTTGAACTCGGCGCCACTGGGGGTTGCGGCGGCGGTGTTGGCTACGGGTGCTGCCATCAGCACGGTGCCGGCGTCGGTTCGGGTTGCGCGCGGCACGTCGAGTGCGTCATCTACCAGTTCGTCGAGGCGCGCGCGGTTCAGGCCAGGTGTGGCGTTCCTGAGCAGCCGGCGTTGGGCGGGGGTAAGTGCCATGGATGATCAACCTTCAGTTTTTGCTGACACAGCTTTTGCGGTTTTCTGGGCGGGTTGCGGTATTTCCAGAATCTCGTATCCTGGAATACTGGCGAAGTAATCGGCGACGTCGTTCTCGACTGGTTCGGATATCATGTATCCGGCACCCGGTGAGAACGCAATGTCGTTTATTCTGTCGCCAGAATTGGGCAACTTGCAGAGGATGCGCTTCATTTCAGGGTGGGGTGGTTGACTTTAGAACGGCTTCCACTCGTACTTTGACGGCACGATGTTCTTGATGATGGCGTGTTGGCGGCGCTTGCTGATTCGCAGGTAGCCGAACATCATCATCGACCAGGGGATGGTAGCGGCGACGGCCGGGTACAGCGAGAACTTGGTCATCGGGAGCATCTGACGCCAGGTGATGGCGTCGTGTCCAGGTGTCATGTTCAGGAGGTAGCCGGTGGTCGAGCCTGGGATGTCGTGATTCAGGTCCCGGAAGACTGTGGTCGCGGCTCCAGAGACTGGCACGCGGCGCACGAGGCGCATATCACTAGGGGCGTTGGTGCCGTTCCTGCGGCTGCGGTAGATCACGTAGCCCGTTTCGGCTGCGCCGGCTGAGCGGGTGATGGTTAGATCGACGCGCTGGCCGTGGGCGACTGCAACTGCCGCTGTCACGACGCCGGTTGATTCGCCGGTTTGGTTTGTGCCGGCCACCAGATAGAAGTAGTTGCCGGCGCGTGCAGCCGTGAAGCGGCTGGAAACGTCGGAGGCCACTGCTGTAGTGACTGAGGCGGGGCGCAGTGCTACGCTTTCGGCGGCCCAGGTCGCGCCGTCAGGTGCCTGTGCTTCCAGTGGGCGCTGGCCGCGTTCGTCCCTGATGTGCACGTCCTGCGCGTTCTTGATCGAGCCGTGTGAGGTACGGATGCCAACGACCGGGGCACCGAGCATGACGCCGCCGGAAGTGACGTCGGTCAGCGGAACCCGGAAGGCGGGGTCGAGGCTGACGTCCAGGTCGGCCTGTGCCAGGTAGGACAGGAACAGGTGGGTCGGCTTACCGAAGTTGCCGGGACCGGCGATGGTTGCGGCGGCGTCCGCGATTGGGGCGATACGGTCCAGCGGGGCGCCGTCCAGGTCGATGATGTTGGACGCGTCCACCTGTCCTTCCCGAACCCCTTGTTCGATCTGCGCCCGGATGCCGCTGAATTCCGAGGGGACGACATCCTCGTCACCCTCAAAGCAGAAGTGCTCGCAGTCGCGAAGCAGTTGCCGGACACCGCCGAGGGTTTCGACCGCTTCCGCGCCAACGATCGAGTGCTGCAATGCGGCGACGAATGACACTTCGCGCCGGGTCATCAGGAACTTGACCAGTCCGACCCGACGGTTGAATCGACCCTGTGCCGCGCGGATGGAGCCGGTTTCGGTGTTGGCCGAGCCGCCCAGCCGGCCGCCGACGTTCGAGTGCTCGGTGAACTCGTCAACGGTTGCGGTTGCCTGGCTCTTGGCCAGCTCGTTGAACAGCACGAAGTGGCGATCCTCTTCGATGGTCGCCATCATGGTGCGATCCAGCGACTGGATACGCAGCGCGGCGGCACCGGTCAGGGTGGGCATGTCGGTGCCCCAGCCTGCCTCCAGTGCCTTGCGCAGTTCCGATACGGTGTTCCAGTCCCACTCACCGGTGACGGCGCGGTTGCCGCGGATGTTGGGGAGGAGTTGGGGGTTAAAGAAAGACATGGCAGTGCTCCAGGTTCGTGTTGATCAGCCGAGAATGAGTTTGACGCACTCTTCCGGCGGCTCTTGGTTGTTGGCGAAGGCGGTTTCGCAGGCATAGATGTGCGCGCTTGTGACCACGTTGGGCCTTGCCCGCTGTGCAGCGAGGGCCTTGGTCATGAATTCTTCCTTGCTCATCCCGCCTTGCTGACTCTTGATCAGATTCGAGCCGGGCCGCTCGCCGACGACCGAGACGGACTTCCTGCCGGCGCCGGAACGGGCCATGCTCTCGACGCTTGTGCGCAGTTCCTGGATCGCTTCCTGCTGCTGCTTTAGCGTGGTGGTGATGGCGCCCAGGGCCTTGGTCAGCGAGGCTTCCTGCTCTTCAAAAGCCTTGCGCATTTCATTGCGCTGAACTGCGTCGCCGTCGATCTCCCGGTTTTCGGGGGGTTCAACCTCGACGTGGTCGCCGGTCTTGTATTTCTTCTTGGCCTTGCGAGCGACATCGTTGTAATTGGCGTTCGCGTCCTTCTTGTGAGGACGGACTTCCTCGATGTCGTCATCGTCCAGGTCTTCCTCCTCTTCTTCGACGTCAGGGTCGGCGTCGCTGTTGACGAGGACAGATTTCTTGACGATGGCATTGGCCTTGGCGAATTCGTCAAGGTCTTGCACGAGTTTTTCAAGCAGAGTCATCTTAATCTCCGGTGACACGAAATTGCTTACATGATTCCAAGATACGGTGATGAGCCGAACCCATCGACCACAGTCTTGCGTTTTGATTGCAGGGCGAACATGAATTGATCGACAGCGCCGACAGCTTTCTTGTGGGTGCACTTGAACTTCTTCACGACATATCGCTCGAGTTCGCGCCGCCCCGGATTGTCGCCTAGCACCCCTGTGATGATTGCGCGCGACAAGAGTTCGTTCAGTTCCTGTTGACTACGACCGCGCAGGGCGCCGGCTTCGTCCAGTTCTGCAACATCGGTGTCGTGGCCGGCTTCAAGTGCTCTCTTCAGGACGATGCCGTTCACCGACTTGGCGAAGACTCCGATAGGGGTTGTGGACGTCTGAAACAGGTCGTGGTGTACGGGGTTCAGGCTTAGGGCCAGATTGTTCCATCGGGTCTTGGTTATGACCTTGACCTTCTCGCCGGTGTGCATGTCGTAACGCATCTCGTCGGCAAGCACCGTGCCGCCGACCGAGGCGTAGTAGCGGGTGGGTGGGTCGATCTTGGTCAGACTCTCCCAGACGATGTTGGCGTTGGCTGCCAGCGGCGAGGAGCCGGTGCGCAGTCTGGCCTTGACGAAGGTCGATCCGTTGCTGAACTTCACGTCTTCCGGTTGGCCGATGATCCACTCGTCGGGACACTCGATGGACAGTTTCTGCGCGACTGAGGGCATGGACTTGTGGTCGAGATCGACGACGCCGAACTTCATGAACACGTCAACTGATTCCTCGAGGGCCTTGCTCAGGACGATTTCGCCCTGGACATCCGTGGACTCGCGGCTGGCTTCGGTGTATATGAATCGCGCCCCACCCTCTTCGGCGGCGGAAGCCTTCAGCATGACCGGAAGAATGAAAAAGCGCTCGTTCATGGTTACCTTTGATTATCATGCAGCGAAAAAGTTGCGCAGCTTTCCCATTATACCTGTTGATTTGGCAACCGGCTGCTCGGTCTCCGATGTTGGCGCTTCTTTCTCCACATCTTTGACGGGCTTGATGGTCTTGTCTGCGCTGCTAGCCGGATCGACTTCCATTTTCCCGTGAATCTGCAGGTTCTGCCAAGTCTGCATCAGTGACGGGTTTACTGGCGCGTTTCCGAGCAGTCCGGGTAATTTTTCCATACCATCGCGTGCACGCATTTCATTGACTGTACTGACCAATTTCAATGCTTCAAATTTCTTGTCTTCATCCTCACGTACCAGACCGGTCCATGCAAACGCATATCTTTCGTCGAATTCCTGGATGATATAATCCGATATGACGCCTTCAAAATACGCCAGTAATGGAACCAGACCGCTGTCATCTGAGAGCTCAAGGCGTTCTTTTGTACTGTTACCAGACAGCATGGACTGGTGCGGTGAGAAGGCGCTGAAGCTGACACTTTCCGGTGAGATTCCGTATACCGCGCAGGCTATCGAGACCAGGAAGTTCATCCACTTCGAAAAAGCCATTTCGTTGTGTTCTATTCCGAACTTCTCGAAAGTGGCCTTGGAGTCCTTGTCGCGGGAGGCCATGACTGGCATGTGCCATGGGTTTGCAGCTCCGCGCTGCATGGATATCCAGTATCTGCGAAAAGCGTTCAGGTCCTGTTCGGAATAGTTACCGATCAGGTGCATCACACCCTTGGGTAACGTATTGGACTCGAAGAACTTGGCATTGTAGGTCAACGCATTCAAAAAGCCGGTTATGACTCTAAACAGCACTTCCAGCTCGGACATGCCGTAGCCACCCACAAGCACGTCAGTGCGTGGGTTGCGCGGCACGTAGATGAGTTCGTCCCTAGTGTATGGTGCGCGCACGCGTCCCTGCACGACCTGCAGTGCAAAAACGTCGGGGTTGTCTTTGAATCCGCCTTCAGGAGTCAGACGGATGGTTGCGCCATCGACCGCGTAAAAACCGTCGAGTCCCTGCTTCCTGTCTTTTTTCCATTCCGTTTCGATTGGCGCACTGTCCAGCGTGAGCGAGTCCCGCACCAGCTTTGACATGAATGTCATGAAGTCGTCGCGACGCAGCGCTGATCTGGCTCTCGGTTTGAACTCGAAACCGCAGTTCTGGATGAACCTGTTCAGCATCTGGATGTTCTTCACGTCATCTTCTGACTGTATCTCCGTCGCGTTGCGCATCTTGATGTCATAGCCGCGCAGGTTCGCCCCGGCCTGTTGATGGCAGAAGCGTTGAACCTGACGAATCCTGGTGGCGACAATTGCCGATATGATCGGTGTCTGATCGGCCATCGCCCGCATTGCTTCATACGACAGGATGCCTGGCTTTTCGTAGTATTCGCCGATCTGGGTGACCTGTATCTCGTCGAGATACACGGACTGCATGCCCGGCTTGTTTTCTCGTTGCGCGTGGGACGGGAATGCGGCTAGGTGGCCGTACTTGAGGGCCTTGTGTAGTTCTCTGTCCTCGATGCTCAGGGATTTGTAGAATTCATTGTCGCCGTTGAATCTGGCGGGCGCCGAATAATCCGAGGGTAAACTGGCAGACTGCTCGTGCAGACCCTGCCTGAGCATGTTCACCACATACTGCATGTCCTTTTGTTGATCCAGATTGGACAAGGCAACTTGCTGGATTTCAGCAATGGCGGCATGCTGCTCGTCGGCTGGAGCAGATTCGTTCATGGCGACTTTGATGGCAGAATCAACCATGGTCTTTTTCCAAAAAGAACTCGCACGCCGGCAACTTGCCTGTCGTGTGTAGAAGCTTTGCTTCGCACAGATTTGTCTTCTGGTCGAAGGACTGACATGCGCCGCATGTCCGGGTTGTGGTGTGTTCGAGCATAAAACTAACGATATGTTGCGGCAGTCCTGGGAAGTTTTCCGGGTTGAGCTTGCTGTCACCCGGTTTGTCGTCGATCACTCGGCTTGGTACATCGAAAAACTCGAACCTTGCCGAGCCTCCTGTATCGCCAGACAGCATGTACGCATAGACCGTGGCGTCAACCATGTCGTCGTGCTCATTGTTGGCCGAGAATGTCAGAATTTCTCTCAAGTAATCCTGTGACAGCGTTTCCGAATGATACACCAGGCCACGCTCATATCTGGCGATGAGACCGGATGCGCGTGTGAGCTTGTCACCTCGTGGCTTCAGTCCATGTATCGGCAGGTTGGTGGTCTCTTGCAGTTCCTGGATCAAGGCCGCCTGATATTGCACATCTTCAATGCCGATCTTGACAGGCCTGTGTCGTGCCGCGATATGTTTTATCCATTCCACAGCTTCCCTGAAGCTGACACGACGGCGGTCGCAGTATACTATCCATACACGTCCTTCCTGGTCGATGCCGATCAGTGAGATTGCCGTATAGTCTGCATTTTCCTTTTTCGAGATTGCCAGATCCACGCCCATGTACAATAACAGGTCTTCCGGTGGATGGCCGGTGCGGATGTATTCGTTCTTGACCAGCGCGCCAGTGATGTCGAGGAACTGGGCCTCGATTTCTTCCTGGAATTGTAGCTGATGCATCCCTCGCCTGAGATCCTCGATTTCTTCAGGGTCTATGAACGGGTTGACCCAGGTCGGCATCTGGAACGAAGCCCAGTTCGGATTGTAGTCGGGGCTTCCCGGCGTACCTTTGTCGAACAGGGTCTTGAAATAATTGATTCCTCGTGGAGTGGACAGGAACCAGGCCTCGCCCTTGTAGTCGGCAAGCAGCGGTCTGACGCTGTTCTCGAAGACATACTCCAGGTCGCGTACCATCGCGGCTTCGTCGAAGATCGCAACGGCCTGCTTCCTGCTGCGACCGGCATTCTTGTCATCGAGCGACCAGCATTCTATCGAACCGCCGTTGACCAGATCCAGCCGTTTGTAACGTTCCGATTTCTGGACGATCAGTGGCTTCAATGTTTGACAAAGATGATTCCAAACTTCAATCATGTGTCTGCTGGTCGGGGCGTACCACCCGACTGGATGCCCGTGCAGCACACCGTTACCTCGTGGGGTTTTCAGCACGATCCTGGTGCCGAGATAGGTCTTGCCGGAACGGCGGCCAAGACTGCATACATTAAAGCGGCGCGAGTTGTCCAGAATCTGCTGCTGCGCTGGATGAAGTCTTAGCGTGTTGATCTGGGCGGTGCCGTCTTCGTACTGCATGTTCTCTTTGAGGTCTTGAAATGGTTATAGTTGCACTGGCGATTGCGAACTACACGCCGGAAAACGCGTCAAATCACTGTGATTGCCAATCTGATCCCACCACCGTCCAGTCAGAAGGCTGGCCAGCGTCCCATCAGCTTCGTGCTGCGCGGTGGGGGCGATTACGTCGTCGTCAACCTGGTGATACGGCCGGAGCAACTCACCAAGACATCACCTTCGCGGCTGAGTGTACACCAGACTCTAGGCGGTGCCTGGGCGGACAACTTCGGCCCCGGCATTTCGAGGATTCAGATTTCCGGGCATACGGGGTGGCGCAGGGTCGTTGGCAACGACGACGATGGTGTTGATCGCTTCACCAGACTTAAGACGGCGGTGTTCGATAAATGGCATGCCAGGCGGCAATTGCAGACAACGCGCGGACTGAATCCCGATGACGTGCAACTGATACTTGTAGACACCCTGAACCGCGCTGTGACGGTCGTCGCGCCTTTTGCTTTCAGTCTCTTGCGTTCACGGATGCAGCCGTTGTTGTACAAATATCAGATTGATCTGACTGAACTCAAGCAGCATCCTGGAAGTATGCCGCATGTACCGGTTCAGGATGAACCGGCGCCTGAAGCGGTGCGCGTCTCGATGATAGACAGTCTGACCGAGTCCATAAACCGGATAACCGAATTCATCGAAGCCGTGCGCGTGGGCATCGATCGTGTACTCGTCGCACCGGTTCAGGAGTTTATGCGGCAGACCGCCCGCCTGTATTCTGCCATGCGCACTGCGATACGGGAAATGACTGCCGTTGCCGAGTCTCTGATCCAGGTTGCGCAACTGGCTGCCCGTGCCGGGTTGAACCTGTTTCGTACACTTGCCGCTGTTGCCGGGCTGCCCAGCATGGTCAGGCAGAGACTCATGGCGGTTGCTGGTGCGTACTCGAACGTCTTGTGTCTGCTGTATTCTGAAATGATCAGGTGGCCGAGGTTCTTCCAGGACTTCACGCCGATGATGGGCGCGAGCAACTGTTCGTCGGTTGGTGGCGGTCGGCCCATTACCCGTTTCGTTGATTCCAGCCCGCTGGCTGCGCTGTTTCCAGATGTGGATTCCCCGCCAGTGATGGTCGCGCGCTCGGCACAGGAAGGTCTGACTCGCCTGGCCAACAATGATCCCGTGCAACATCCCCTGTCTACGCCGGAGATCGAGCGAGCTGTAGTGCCTGTGGCTGCGCCGGGAGCGATCGCGTTTCCGATCGCTCCTGTGCCCGAAATCGTTGGCACGCCGATTCCGCTAAGGTAATTGTCGTGCAACTATTTGATCGTCAACTTACCGGCTTCGGGCTCGCTGAGACAAGGCACGGCGAGACGATCCAGCAGTTCACTGCGCGCGAGCTCGGTGACGCCGACCTGTGGCGCCTGGTGGTCGCGATCAACGATCTGCTGCCGCCGTTCATCACTGACGACGCGGCGCAGGTCAGGCCCGGCGTTGTGTTGTCGGGCAGTATGCTCAAGGTGCCGTCCCCGGCGACCGACCTCAGGGTCGGTGTCCCTGAAGTCAGTCTCGGTCGGGACGTAGACCTGCGTCATGGTAAACTGGATGTGGATGCTGGCGGGGATCTGCTGACCGTCGTGGAACGACTGAATCTGCATCAGGCTCTCAAGCACAGGCTGGTCACGGATTTCAGGGAAATCATATTCCACCCGGTCTACGGGTCGGAGATCAGAAGCCTGATCGGAACGGTGACTGGTGAGACGGCGAATCTGCTGGCCGCGCAGTTCGCCAGGGTCACGGTCGAAGCCGATCCGCGTATACACGCGGTCTTGCTGTCCGAGGCGCGAACCGAGGGTGATGTGATACACGTTTTCGTGAAGGCCGAGACCATAGCCCAGTCGGTGGTCGAAGTAGAAGCGGTAGTATAAATGTTCTTCCAGATCAAAGACTTTGCAAGTGTATCAGCTTCGCTGGCGAATCTGATGCGCGCGACCACGCGCAAGGTCACGGACTTTGGTGTCGGTTCCGTGACGCGTTCGTTGCTCGATGCCTCGGCCGCTGAGATCGACGAGCTGTATCAGCGCATGGTGCTGGGTTTGCGCGAATCGATACCGGTTGCCACGTACAACAGTTTCGACTTCGCGGCTCTGGCAGCAGCGCCGGCATCGGGTACACTGGTGGCCAGTCTGGTTGCGCCGGACACTCCCATCCTCATCGCGGCCAGAACCGTATTCTCTTCCGCTGCGGCGCGCGTGGAATATGAAAGCATCGCGGACATCACGGTTCCGGTCGGGGCTTCGTCGGTGAACATACCGGTGGTTGCCAGATTGCCGGGCACCATAGGCAACCTTGCTGCCGGGCAGTCGTTTCGTGCCACGCCTGTGATTCCGAATACAACTGCCATCAGTAATCCGGCAGCATTTGCGAATGGCGCCGATGCCGAGACGCCGGAAGCGCGCAAGATCAGGTTCAACGCTTTCATCCAGACCCTGAGTCGCGGCACTGGGGCTGCTCTGGTGTTCGGGGCCAAGACGCACGGAGTTCGGCTCGATGCCGCCGGGGCCGTGGTCGAGCGCGTGGTCACGATGCTGGTCAACGAGCCCTGGCGCACCGACCCGGCGCAGCCGGTTGGGCTTGTGCGCTGTTTCATACACAATGGTGTGGGTTCCACCACAGCCGAGCTGGTGTCCAATACGAGTCGCGCCCTGCATGGTTACCGTGACGCGGCGGGGCGTGCAGTACCCGGCTGGAAGGCGGCCGGGATCAGGCTGGAGGTCATCGCGGCTACCGAGAGGGCGGTTAACGTGACCGGCGATCTGGTTGCGGCGGCGGGTTTCGACAAGCCAACGTTGCTGAGCGAGGCTGTCCGGGAGGTGCGGGCGCATATACTCGGTCGCGAGATAGGGGAGTCCGTTCTGCGTGCGAATCTGATATTTGCAGTCATGGCGATACAGGGGGTGCAGAATTTCACCCTATCCGTGCCCGCAGCGGATGTGACGGCGCTTGATGCTGCAGGACTGCCTACCATCAAGCTGATGCCTGGTGTCATAAGTATCACGTGATGGAACACGAGAATCGATTGCTGACGTATCTGCACAGGGTTTTCGACAAAGACCCTGAGCGATTCCTTGCCCTTCGCATAGCCTACGACGGAGTAATGACCTGGCGTGTGCAGGACAAGACGCTGACCACTACGGTCATTGGCGGTACTGGTGTCGGTCTGTCGATCTCGTTGCGTGGCCTGAGAGTGGCTGACCTGGCAGCGCAGATACGTGCGCAGCCGGGTTACAGTGTGCCGTTTCTGGACGACACCGGCAAAATGCATCTGAGTGCCATGGTGTTGCTCAACGACGATGGCGGTCAGAGTGATGGGTTGTATGGCTACACCAGTCTGCTGTGGGCATACACTAATGCGCTGGCTGATGAACTTGGAGTGGCGCGGCATCAGATCGGGCAGATGCTGCGCCAGATGAGTACGACAACGGCCCGTGGCGAGTGGCTGGACGAGATCGGCGGGTACTATGCAGTGCCGCGCATATCTGGCGAGCCGGACAGCAGCTACAGTGCACGCATCATTGCCGAGGTGCTGCGGCCGAGGTCGAACAATGTGGCGATCGAAGAAGCCATCACGGCGTTTACCGGGCAGGTAACGCGGGTGACGGATGTGGCTCTGTGGGAAGCGGCCCGCAGGCATGATGGAACGCTGCGCTATGATGGTGTCTTCAGGCATGACACGCCAGTGGCGTTGTCGCTGGGCCTGTTCGATGTTGAGTATGGATACGATCTGATTGGCGGCCCTGATTTTCGTGCATTTGCGCAGATAGTCCGTGATCTGGTCGATAGATTGCGCGCCGCAGGAACGCATATGCGTTCCTTGCGTCTAATCGGATCGAACATCGATGACGCCTGGACTCTGCCGGTTACCGATGATCTTGCGGTGGTTGCTGTAGCATTGATTCTGGCTGATTCGTTCCTGTGGGGGACGGATGCTCCACCGCAGTTTGTGGCAGGCATGACTCTTGCGGATAGCGGTGTAGCGCCGACTGGTATGATTGGCGCGAATCTGTCGCACAATTTCACGCATTCGGGTGTTCGGTTTTACAATGGCAAAATCCAGCATCTCGGGGTAGGCACAACTGCCGAAACTGTATAATTGGGGGAAATCGATGATTCAATTTTTCGACTGTGGCACTCCGATAACCGGCAGTCTGTCGATATACGTCTACAGAAACGGCGAACTGGTGATCATCGACGAAAGCGATAATCTGATAGTCGATGGCGCGCGCATGTTGCACGCACGACTGATCGGCGGCGATACCCTGAATCGCAGTGTCACGCGCGTGGGTTTCGGTACGGGCACGACTGCTCCGGCTGCTGGCAACACGAGTCTGGCTGTCGGCGCGCACATCAAGGCTGTGGACGGTGTGACGTATCCGGCTGCGAATCAGGTAAGGTTTGCAATTTCGCTCGGAACGGCAGAGTTCAACACCCAGGCCATTTCGGAATTCGGTCTGTTTGCTGCTGATGGCACGCTGTATGCCAGACGGGTCAGAGCGACGCCGATTCACAAGGATACTGACATTTCGTTGACCGGCACCTGGACCATAACGTTTTGATGTGACAAATCATGGCAACGCAACCTGAAACAAACCGCTGGGATCCGATCTACGAATTGCAGACCACCGATCCGGTGCTGGGTGGTCGTGGTGGCCTGTCGAACCGGCCGCTGCTCGAACTAGCCAATCGCACGGTCAATCTGGACGCCAGACTTGACGGCATCGAAGCCGGGACTGTGGTGCCGCCGGGGACTGCCACCGAGGGGTGGACTAAGGCCCTGATCAAGCACAAGCCGGTCAGGCAACCGGTCAGGGTTGCGACGACAGCGAACATTGCGCTGTCCGCTCTGCAAACCATAGACGGCGTGGTGCTGGCTGAGGGCAACAGGGTTCTCGTCAAGAATCAGACCACACCTGCCCAGAACGGGTCTTATGTTGCGTCTGCCGGGGCCTGGACGCGGACTCATGATTTCAACGAAGCGCGAGACGTGTTTGCAGGCATCACGTTCGTGGTCACTGAGGGTTCGACACAAGCCGATACCTTCTGGGTGATCACGACCAACGACCCGATAACGCTGGGCACTACACCCATCGTCTTTCAAAGCCTGTCCGCGTTGCTGTCGGCTGACCTGCAGCCCAGGAATGCCGAGCTGACGGCGCTGGCTGGTGTTACTGCTGCAGCGAATCATCTGCCGTTCTTCACGAGTCCGACTGCTGCGACGACCACGCCGTTCAGTGCGTTTGCCCGCACATTGCTCGATGACATAGATGCCCTGGCCGCACGTACCACCCTTGGCCTGGGTACTGCGGCAACTCACAACATTGGCACCAGCGGAGCTGTGGTGCCGCTGCTGAATGGGTCGAATACCTTCAGTGCTGACAACCACGGTGTTACCCCCCCACAATTCGACAACGACACCAGCTTCGCGACAACCGCCTTTGTCAACCGGACTGGGCCGCAGTATCCGCTGGGGATGTCCGCGGTGAGCATTACAATCAGCCGTGCACTCACCGTTGCCGAGGCTGGTCGCTGGTTGCGGCCCTATTCTGGCGTCACTACCACTCTGCCGGATACCGCTTCGTTGCCCCTTGGTACTACGTATCAGATCGTTTTCGATCTGGGAAACTCCACGCTCGCTGCGGTTGTGGGTCAGAATATAGTAAGTAATACTCACATAATAGCAAACTCTCACCTGATCCGTTATGGAACGACGGTTCAGGTTACGAATAATGGTGGTGGTTTATGGTTCATGACCCAATTCGGCGGCGGCTATACACAGTCACTAGCCGCCAACGGCTGGCAGCGGTTGCCGAGTGGGTTGTTCATGCAGTGGGGAGAGATGATCAGCATTGCTCAAGGCGTACGATTTACCATGACTTTCCCCATTGCGTTCCCAAATGCTGGTCTATTCGCAACCGTTATCCCAGTGATATTTCATAACGTAACCCAGGTCCCGCCGACCTCCGAAAACCTGACCAGTACGAGTTTCACTTCGGTGAGCGGAACTGGAATCACGAATAACTTTCGTTGGTTTGCGGTCGGCCATTAGGAGATATCATGCTTTACTCTAAATCCACCGCCGGTTTCTACCTGCGCGAAATCCACGGCGACGGTATCCCGGCAGATGCTGTCGAGATTACTGATGAGGAACACCGCGAGTTGCTCGAGGGCCAGTCTCGCGGGCGCATCATCAGTGCCGACGCCACAGGCAGGCCGTTTCTCACCGACAGACCGCCGCCGACTGCGCAGGAACTGCGCGCTGCGTTCGAGGCCGCGCCCGTAACCCCGCTGCAACTTCGCCGTGCGGTGCGTCGTTCGGGGCTGCAGGCGCAACTCTGGGCTGCCGAACTCGACGACGATCTGCGCGACTGGCTGGAATACTCTCACGAGTTCCGGCGCGGCGATCCTGAGGTCGCGCTGCTCGCGCAGGCGCTTGAGCTGACCGAGCTGCAGGTGGACGAACTCTTCACACTGGCGAGGGATATATGAGCGCCCTGTTCTGGCTCGTCGCGCCGCTACTGTGGTTCTGGACTCTGTTTTCTTGGTGAACTGTATGACCAACAACAACTCTCACGACGACCGCCTGACGACGCTCGAAGTGCAGCGCACCTACGAGTCCGAGGCCATCCAGCGCCTGGAGGCCAATCTGGCAGAGGTCGCCGCGGACGTGAGCGAGATCAAGAATTCGCTCGGCAAGCAGCGTGGGTTCGTGGCCGGCGCTGTCGCTGTGGTGTCGCTGGTGTGGGGGGTGGTGCTGGCCGCAGCCACTTTTTTGTTGAATGGAAGGAGCACACCATCATGAGACTTATTGACAACGCGCGCCAGGCGTGGCGCTTTTTTTCAGTCCAGGCCATGACGCTGGCTTTGGCGGTGCAAGGCGCCTGGGTGGCCCTGCCTCGTGACATGGTGGCCACGATCCCCGAACCGGTGGTTACTGTCGTCACAATGGTGCTGCTGGCACTCGGCGTTTTCGGCCGTCTGATCAAGCAAGACCTGCCGCAGAAGTAGGAGAGGGTCGTGCGTCAGATCAACACAGCAGGCATGCGCCTGATCCAGGACTTCGAGGGCTTGAAGCTGCAGGCATACATGTGCCCCGCCGGTGTGCCGACGATAGGTTGGGGGCACACCGAGACCGTCACACCCGAGTGCGTGCGCTCCGGGCGTACGATCACGAGCGAGCAGGCTGATGAGCTACTGCGCAAGGACTTGCATACCTTCACAACAGGCGTGTATAAACACTTGAGCATGCCAGCGACCGACAATCAGTTCGCGGCCATGGTCTCGCTCGCCTACAACATCGGCCTGGGCGCGTTTGCGCGCTCGTCTGTGCTGCGCGCGCACAACCGCGGTGACACCGTGGCTGCAGCGCAGGCGTTCGGGATGTGGAACCAGGCGCGCGACCCGGCCACCGGCAAGCGGCGCGTGCTGGCCGGACTCACGCGCCGGCGCGCTGCCGAGGCGGCGTTGTACCTGGCAGACGACAAGGGCGATATGCCGCATGCCGTGGAGCGCCAGCCTGCCGCAGCCTCGCCAGTAGCGCAGGCCGGTGCGCTGGCCGCTACAGCAGCGGTCGTGAGTGCAGGCGCGCAAGGCGCTGGCTGGCCGATCGAGCTCGCTCTGGCCGCTGCCGTGGTCGCCGCCATTGCCGGTGCCGTTGTCGTGTGGCGGCATTTCAGAGACACGGGTTGATCGGTCATGATGCACCTGTTCGCCGGCTCCATCGTCAAGCGCCTGCTGTTCTCGCCGCAGACCTGGGCTGTTGCCGGTGCGCTCGCGCTCGCTGCAGCGCTCGGCGTGCAGACGCTGCGACTGGCCTGGGCGCAGCAGGAGGTGGCGCAGGCGCAAGTCAGCTATGCGCAACTGCGGGCGGCAAAGGCTGCACTCGCCGCCGAGAATGCACAATTCGCGAAGGACGTCGCTGCACAGAACGCTGCGGTGCAGGCCATGGTTGAGCAGGCCGAGCGCCGGGCGGAGGCTGCGCGCGGTGTGGCCAGACAAGCCGAGCGGCGGGTACGCGAGCAGGCGCAGGTCATCGAAAGTCTGCGTGAGCGTCCCGCGCCCCTTGCGGCGGAAATTGGCAAGGTTCAAGAGCTGCGTGCAATCGAGCGCATGCTCGACGAGGAGCTGGCGGCGCGATGAGACCGGTTGTGCTTCTGCCTGTCGCCTTGCTGCTTGCCGGTTGTGCTGCCGTGCCTACCGAGCGGATCGTGTACCGGAGCATAGAAGTCAAGGTCCCCGTGCCGGTTCCCTGTGTCGTGGAAACGGTCGAGCGTCCGGTGTTTGCTGTGGAGCAGCTACCGCCAGACGCCAGTACTTTTGAGCGAGTGCGGGCCTTGCTGATCGAACGCCGGCAGAGAATCGCATACGAAGCACAGCGCGATGCGGCTATCGCTGCGTGCCAGTAGCAGCGGTGTCGTCTTCGACAAATCTTTCGGCATGGTCGTCGATCTGACCAGAGTGCGGCGCGCAAGCCCCATGCCTTTAGGCATGGGGTTTCCATCTGTTCACGACAATACAGACAGGTATTGACAGCTGTGCCCGAATGAATTAGAATTAGCGTATGGACTTCACACACATCACCAAGACCGAGCTTCTGTCGCGCGCTGGCTGGACGGCGACGCTGGTTGCTCGCCTGTTGGGTGATCCAGATCAGCGCAAAAAGGTGTTGGGACGCGCTGGGTTCGCATCACTCTACGCCATTGCACGGGTGGAAGCGGCAGAGGCTGGGGTCGAGTTCGCCACGGCGCAAGCCGCTATTGCCAAGCGGCGCATGGCCGCTGAAAAAGCAGTGGCAAGCAAGACGGCAAAGCTCATGGCAGCCATCCAATCCATGCCAATCACGGTACGGCGTTTTAGCCTCTCCAGCGTCAAGCAGGAAGCAGTTGATAGCTACAACATGCGCAGTCGCGGCGACTCGTTCGCTTCGATCACGGATGGCCCTGCATTCTTGGATCGCATCACGGTCAACTACATTCGCCACGAACTTACCGAGTACGACGTGGCGCTATGGGAGGTTGCTGGCAAGACCGGCATCGCTCGCGCTGTGGCAGAAATCCGTCGCCGCGTTTACTCGGCCATCGCTCAAGCGTACCCCGCTCTAAGCGATGAGTGCGCGCGCCAAAAGGGGGCTCGCGCATGAAACTGAGCGTCTGGGCTAAGTCCCAAGGAATTAGTTACAAAACCGCCTGGCGTATGTGGAAAGACGGGCGCCTGCCTGTCCCTGCAGAGCAGCTATCCACCGGCACGGTGATCTTGCGCGTAGAGACTGGTAAGGCTGGCGGCGCGGCTCTCTATGCGCGTGTTTCCAGCGCTGATCAAAAGGGTGATCTTGATCGGCAGCTGGCTCGCTTGACCGAGTTCGCGGTTGCGCAAAAGTTGCAGATCGTGGATGCCGTCAAGGAGATTGGCTCAGGGCTCAACGGTCATCGCAAAGGCATGATCAAGTTGTTACACAACGCAAACGCACAGACCATCGTGGTAGAACACCGGGATCGCCTGATGCGCTTTGGCTTTGAGTATGTGGAGGCCGCCTTGGCCGCACAAGGGCGGCGCATTGTTGTTATCGACCCTGAGGAAACAGCGGACGACATCGTGCGCGATCTGCACGAAGTCATTGTGTCGATGTGCGCCCGGCTCTATGGCAAACGCTCTGCAAAGAACAGAGCGCAAAAGGCGCTCAATGCCATGCGTGAGGCAGAGACTGAACCCGAGGTAAGTGATGGCTGAGCGCGCTGTCTTCACCTATCAGACGCGCCTTGCGCTCGATGCGGCGCAGGCGTCGCTTCTGGATGCGTATGCTGCGCTGTACGGGCAGGCTGAACGCTCTTTGTTTGCGGCGCTGTGCGCTGGGCGTGCGGTCAACGAACTCAAGCGCGAGTTTCTGCCGCGCTTCGGGTTGACCGCGCGTCAGTTCAACGCCATTCGCGGGGGGCTGGAGGGCAAGATTGAGTCGATCAAGCGGCGACAACCGGAGTTGATTGCGCAAGCAAAGCAAAGGATTCAGAAAGCGGAGTCAGTCATTGCCAAACTCTCGGCTCGCGCCGCAGGTTCGTCTAAGCTGCACCAAAAGAAGCGTCGCTTGAGCACGCTCAAGGCGCGCTGCGCGTCTATGGAGTCCGATCATGCAAGCGGCAAAGTGCGGCTGTGCTTTGGTAGCAAGCGCCTGTTTCGTGCCCAATTCGATCTTGCCGCTAACGGCTACGCCAATCATGCTCAGTGGCAAGAGGATTGGCACGCAGCCCGTTCCAGCCAGTTTTTCGTGCTCGGTAGCGGCGATGAGACAGCAGGCAACCAGAGTTGCCAGGCAAGGCTTGAGTCGGAAGCGACATTCGGTTTGCGGCTGCGTCTACCTGATGCACTGGCGGGCACCGTTGGCGGCAAGACCTTGGAGATCAGCGGTGTGCGCTGGGCGTATGGGCATGAGGCAATTGCAGCGGCGCTATCAAGCAGTCAGCGCGTTCATGCGCAAACCAAAGAAGGCAAGCCAACGATCAAGCGCGTAGGATCGGCGCTTTCGTATCGCTTCGTTCGTGACGAGAAAGGCTGGCGCGTGTTCGTGAGCACACAAGTTGCGCCGGTGGAGTGTGTGACGCGCTCGGCGCTGGGCGCTATCGGGGTGGACATCAACGCCGATCATCTGGCGGTGTCGGAAACCGATCGGTTCGGCAATTTGGTTCGCTCGCGTCGTATTGATCTGGTGACGTATGGCAAAACATCGCACCAGGCCAAAGCGCGCATCGGGGACGCGGTGGCGCTGATCGCTGCACAAGCCAAGACTGCCGGTAAGCCGGTAGTGGTAGAGAGGCTGGATTTTCAGAAGAAAAAAGCCGAGATGGAAACAGCCAGCCCGTGGCAAGCGCGGATGCTGAGTTCTTTTTCTTACCGGCAAGTGCTCACGCACCTAAAGGCTGCATGTTTTCGCTACGGTGTTGAGGTCATCGAGGTCAATCCGGCTTACACCTCCGTGATCGGCGCGGTAAATCACGCGCAGCGGCATGGCATATCGGTTCATTTGGGCGCAGCGTTTGCTGTGGCCCGTCGAGGATTGGGTTTGTCTGAGCGAGCGCCCAAGCGTGCGGCAGTTGTGCCGCTGCGCAATGGCGGGCACGTCACCTTTGTTCTACCTGTAAGGAATCGAGCAAAGCATGTGTGGTCGCACTGGGCGAGTGTGAGGACGAAACTCAAAGCGGCGCATGCAGCGCATGCCCGGTCGGGTGAGGCTCAAGCCCCGCCCGCGCCTCTGCTTTCGGCAACGCAAGCAGTGTGCTCTCACCGGGCATTCAAGGCGAGATTCCCTGACGCGAATCGCTCTCAACACTGTTCGGAGAGCGTCTGGACAGACATCCCGTGGTAAACGGCGATGGTTGTCTATGGAAGTAGGAACGGTGATTCAGTAGACCTAAAGTAAGCAATTTCGATTCCGGGTGGCAAAATGTTCAATGAAACCCCAAAGCGCAGCGCAATGCTCGAATCCGTTCGCGTCTTGAGTGCAACGCCATCTGGTGGTACTGCAACGGCAGTAT
>Ga0209315_100032_pt1 | contig 21913 bp, 25 predicted proteins | sample 3A3metaG_FD_184148 | JGI IMG/M metagenome (GOLD analysis project Ga0209315, IMG submission 184148) | Freshwater bacterial and archeal communities from Indian Creek, Illinois, USA to study Microbial Dark Matter (Phase II) - 3A3 metaG... | ecosystem: Environmental > Aquatic > Freshwater >... | reverse complement strand
CGGCTGAGAACCTCACTGCGGCCGAATCCCGCATCCGTGACGTGGACATGGCGCAAGAGATGATGGAGTTCACAAGAAACAACATCCTCTCGCAGGCTGCCCAAGCCATGCTTGCGCAGGCCAACCAGCTGCCCCAGGGCGTGCTGCAACTCCTCCGTTAATTGCGGGCTTCGTCGCCAATATACCCTTCGTAATTACTCGCCTCCACAACCGTGGAGGCTTTTTTTTACCACAGAGCAGGCCTCGCCGATAGAGGGAGACGCTATCAACCACAGAGGTCACATAACTAGAGGCTAGAGGCAAGAAGTCAGAGGCAAGACGAGGGGCATGGAGCTTTAGCCACAAAAAAGCACCCATTAGCGTTCCATGTTCCTCTCTTGCTTTCTCTGTGACCTCTGCGGGTAACTAGAGGTAGGAGGTTAGAAAGTGGAGGCTAGACGAGGCTGGCGAACATGCTTTAACCTCACGATAAAGAGGCGTGGGAAATATTGTAGTTCCATGTTCCTCTCTTGCCTTCTCTGTGTACTCTGTGGTTAAAAAAGTCCCTTCCCCCGTCTACCCTCCAACCTCCAATCTCCAACCTCTAGTTACCCTCTAGTTACCCTCTGTGGTTAAAAAAAGCCCCCACCCCAGCCCTATAGCTTATGCGCTACCCCGCCGATGTAGTAAACGACATCTAACACACTTTTGCCACAAGGGGGTCTCAGTATGAACAACATTCGCACTGGCATGCGTTTTGGCGGCTTGGCCACTGGTCTCGACACACAGACCATGGTGCGTGACCTAGTTCGCGCGGAGAGTATGCGGGTAGACAGGCTTGCGCAGAACCGCACGCAGCTAGAGTGGCGACGCGAAGATATGCGCACCCTCAACACCCAGTTAACCTCCTTACGTAACCGCACCTTTGATATGACCCTGCAGGGTAGCTACCGCCGCTTTACCGCCGCCACCACCAATGACCGCGCCGTCACCGCTCTGCCCACCGGCACCGCCTCGGCCATGGGCTTTGAGTTTACAGCCATTAGCCGCTTAGCATCCTCGGCCACCGCCACCTCGGCAGGGAGCATAGTGCAGACCCCACATACCAGCATTGACCCCAATGCGCCCCTCGCCACTCTTATTGCCGGCGGGCAGATTAACGGCACCCCTTTGGCTGGCGCTACCAATTTGTCTGTCACCTTGTTCAACCACAATCAGGCCGGCACGAGGCTGGAAGAAACAATTACCATAAATACCGCTACCGATAGCCTCAACACGGTGATGAACCGCATCAATTCCTCGGCCACGCTGGGGCTACAGGCCTTTTACGATGAGTTCTCGGGGCGGGTGAGCATTACCTCGCGCTTTACCGGTAACAACAATGCCGCCGGTGCCGACATGGGTTTTGCGGGCGACCATGCCGCATTTTTTACCGAGACTTTGCGGCTTTCTGGGCAAGACGGCCAGAACGCGCAGTTCACCTTAAATGGCCTAGCCACCGAGCGCCCCAGTAATACCTTTACCCTTAACGGCGTGGCCTTTACTTTGCGTAACACCCTGCCCGCGGGCGAGCGAGCCACCGTGACAGTAGCAGCCGACCACCAAAGCGTCATCAAGAACATCGAAGAGTTTGTCACCCTCTACAATGAAACCCTAGAGAGGTTTAACACCCAACTTACAGCAGAGCGCCACCGCGACTTTTTGCCTTTGACGGACGAACAAAAGACTGAGATGAGCGAAGACGAAGTGACGCGCTGGCAGGAGAGGGCCCGTAGCGGCTTGCTAAGGGGGGATGACCTCTTAGAGCGCGTTATAGGGCGTATGCGGCGTGATTTTACGGAGCCACTAGCCGATGGTACCCTCCGGCAAATGACGGCCATTGGCATTCGCACCGGCCCCCATACTGAGCGCGGCAAGTTGCACTTAGACCAGCAAGCCCTCCGCACGGCGCTAGAAACGGATAGTGGAGCGGTCGCCTCTTTATTTACCCGCGTGGCCGCCCGCCTACGCACCGCGCTAGATAGCGGGGTGCGCGAGATAACGGCCCAGGCCGGTGGCACGAGCGGCTTTAACATTGTCGATAACAGCGTTATCGGCCAGCAGATGCGGCGCTTAAATGACCGCATTACGCGCGAAAACGACCGTATTTCTAGAGTAGAGGAGCGCCACTGGCGGCAATTTACCGCGCTTGAGCGCGCCATGGACCGCATGAACTCGCAGAGCGCCTGGCTGGCGCAGCAATTTGCCGCACCCCAGCAATAGCCCTACAGCCTACATTTCGTCACAAGACTAAGGAGGTTTATACATGGCGATGCCTAACCCCTACCAAGTGTACCAGCAGCAAAGTGTTATGACGGCCGCCCCCGGTGACCTAACCCTGATGCTCTACAATGGCTGCCTTAAGTTTATGGGGCGCGCCGCGCTCGCCATGGAGAAAAAAGACATCGCCGGGGTGAACGAGGCCCTGCTCCGCGCGCAGGATATCTTGGCTGAACTGATGTCGACCCTAGATATGCAGTATGAGGTCGCCAATAATCTTTTTGCCCTGTACGATTTTATTTACCATACTTTGGTGCAGGCCAATATTAAGAAGGACCAAGTGCTCTTAGGGCAGGCTATGGCCTTGGTAACTGAACTGCGCGACGCTTGGGCCGAGGCGGTGAAGATGACCCGTGCCCGCTAAGAAAGTGGCTGGCGGGTTTTTGGAATTAAGCGCTCTCTTGGCGGAAGAACAGCAGGTGGCGGCAGAATTTGCCCGCCTGACGGGCCTTATGCATGAACAACTCCTAGCTGGGGAGCTTGAGCCCATGGAGGGCTTACTGGACGAAAGGCAGGCCTACATCGTGCGCGCCGAAGCGCTTAGAGCCGAGGAAGATTTACTCTACCTTCATTTGCGTAGCACGCTCTCGAGCGAGGGCTTGGCGGTGTTTCGTACCCAAAAGGACGAGGTAGCTAAGTCTTGGCAAGCGGCGCGCGAGCAAGACAAAGTCGTGGCCGAAAAAATGCATGAAATGCTGCTCTCGCTGCGGCAAAAGCTAAGCGAAGTCAGCTGCACCAAGAAAGGGCACCTAGCCTATGCCGCCAGCACTAAGCCCGAAGTGGCACAGGCGCTAGACGAAAAACTATAGGGGAGGTATAAAAATGAAGGTACAGGGGACTGAACCCGTGGTAATGGCCAAGGTGGTGGATTTAACGGCCCGCCAAGAGGTGAAAGACACACGTCGCACTGCCATTGACATGAGCCTGCAATCAGAGCCACAAAGCGGCCCGCCAGCCGAGTCCTTGCCGCGTGAACTGCAGGGGGACGAGGTCGTAGACCGCTTAAACTTAGCCATGCGCGCCCTCTCGACACGCTTAAAATTTCAAAAACACGAAGCCAGCGGTAAATTTGTGGTGCGTGTCATCAATGAGCAGACGGATGAAGTCATTCGCGAGATACCGCCCGAGCGCTTGCTTGATCTCTTGGTGCATTTACGCCGCATGGTCGGCGTGCTAGTTGACGAAAGGGCCTAAATACCGCCGTGCCTTATTAGTTCCGCATTTTTTAATGGGGAACTAATTTTGTTAGCAGGAAATCATTTAACCCTTGTCGAATTATGTCTCCATAACGCGATAAGGGGAGGTTTTTTGCCGCTTGACAGTAAATATCAACGAATTGCTGCACAGGAGTCTGGATGTCGCCGCTTTGCGCCAACGCACTATTGCCAACAATGTGGCAAATGCCAATACCCCAGGGTTTAAACGCAGCTTTGTCAGCTTTGAGGAGCATGTGCAGGGGGCCATGGCCCGCCGCAGCCTCACTGCCCGCGACCTGCAGCCGCGCCTGCAACAAGACCGCTCCACTAGTATGCGCGAAGATGGCAACAATGTGAGCGTGGAGCATGAGATGGTGCTTATGGCGGCCAACACGGTACAGTATCAGGCCTTAGCGCAACAGCTAAGCTCGAGGTTGTCGTTGTTGCGTTATGTCATTAACGATGGGAGGCGCTGATTATGCGGATTTTTGCCGGTATGGCCACCAGTGCCTCGGCCCTTTCGGCCGAGAAGCTACGCATCGACATAGTAGCCAAGAATGTCGCCAATATGAATACTACCCGCACGCCGGAAGGCGGCCCCTACCAGCGGCGTAAGGTGGTTTTTTCGGAGCTGGTAGAGGGTGCGGCGCGCAACCGTTTTGTCAGTCTGCCCTCGCGCGGGGTAGGGCGGGGGGTAGGGCGCGGGGTCATGGCCTCGCAAGTGGTGGTAGATGATACCCCGCCCCGCCTAGTGCACGACCCAAGCCACCCCGATGCCAATGCCGAAGGCTTTGTGGCCATGCCAGAGATTAACCTTGTTAACGAAATGGTCGACCTAATTACGGCGACGCGGGCCTACGAAACAAATGTGCAGGTCTTAAACGCCAGTAAGTCCATGAAGCTACGTGCTTTAGAAATCGGCAGAGGGTAGGTGCAGTAAATGATTAGAGCCATTCCTCCCATTGCCCCGCTACAGCAAGTAGGCGCGGCCCCGCAGACCGCCAGTAGCGACAAGGCAGCCGGGGGTAATTTTGCGGCGCAACTCAATGAAGCCTTAAGTGAAGTCAATGCCCTGCAGCTTAAGGCTGATGATATGGCCACTAAGCTGGCCCTAGGGCAAGTAGACGATATTCATCAGGTAACCATTGCCATGGAGAAGGCGACGCTTAGCCTGCAGCTAGCGGTGCAAGTGCGCAACAGAATGGTAGAGGCCTACCAAGAAATATCTCGTATGCAGGTCTAGGGGGAGTAACTGGTGGCTACTAGGCAAAACTTAACGAATTGGTGGGGTAGTCAGGACCCAAGAAGACGCACGATGTGGGTGGTCTTGGCCTTGGCCCTAGTGGTGGCAGGGTCTTCGCTTGCTTTTTACACCACGCGGGTTGACTTTGTGCCGCTCTTTACCGGCATTGAGGCTGAGCAGGCCCATTCGATGGTAGAATCTCTGCGGCAACAAAATGTCACTTTCCAGCTCGCTGATGGCGGCACATCCATATTAGTGCCGCGGGAGCAAGTGCATGAGCTGCGCATAAGGATGGCGGGCGAGGGGCTGTACAACAGCGGCCTCGGTTTTGAGCTTTTTGATGAAGCACGCCTTGGTTTGACGGACTTTGAACGCCGCATCAACTACCAGCGCGCTTTACAGGAGGAACTACGCCGCACTATCGCCGCCTACCCCGAGGTAGATCAAGTGCGCGTGCACTTAGTCATACCTGAACGCACGGTCTTTGTGCAGCAGGCCGAAGAATCTAGTGCCTCGGTGACGCTTAGACTGCGGCCCTTTAGGTCTTTAACGCAGGAACAGGTGAAGGGCATGGTGTACTTAGTGGCCCTTAGTGTGCCGCGTCTAAAGCCCCAAAACGTGACCATTGTGGATGTGGGGGGGCGCATACTGACGCAGGGCCTGAACTTAGGCGAAGGCGAAGTCAGCCCCACAGTCGCCAGGCAGGGAGAGCTGCAACGCGGTTTCGAAAGCGAGATTGAGACTAAGTTAATGACGATGCTAGAGCGCATCTATGGCCCCGGGCAAGCGGTAGCTGTAGTGACGGCAGAGCTTAATTTTGACCAACAGACAGTGACGCGGATTGTCTATGACGCCGCTGGGCAGGTGGTGCGCAGCGAACAAGTGAGCGAAGAGAATTTTACCGGTCCGGCCGGTCAGGTGGGGGGCGTGGCAGCGGCGGGTGCTAATGTGCCCGTGTACCCCACCGGCGAAGGTCAGGCCGGCACATCTACGTATAGTAAGGTCCAAACGACGCGCCAGTTTGAGATAGGCACGACGGAGACGACGGTGGTAACAGCACCCGGGCAAGTAGAGCGTCTCTCTGCTGCCGTCACGGTAAATGCCGAGCTGTCGGACGAGCAGCGCCTAGAACTAGGCAACTTAGTGCGCGCCGCCATCGGCTATAACGAAGCGCGCGGCGACGCTATTTTGATCTCGGCCCTAAATTTCAGCCTGGCCCATGTGGATGAGGCGCGGCAGGAAATGGAAGAGTTTGCTAGGCAAGAGCAGACGCGCCAGTACATTGAGTGGGGCATGATGGCGGCGGGTGGGTTGCTCGGGTTTATATTGTTGATGAGCTTAATTGGTCGGCTGAAGAAGGCCTCGCAGTTTGAGGTGGCTAGGACCCAGTCCGTAAACTTAGTGCCCCTGGAGCAGGCCTTAGCCGAAGCGGCCGCCGCCAAGTCCATTATTGAGTCGGACGAGGCCTTGAACAAGGTCAAAGAAATTGCCAAGCAGCAGCCAGAAGAGGTAGCGCTGTTGATAAAGGCTTGGTTTAACGAAAGTTAGAGGGGGATTTTCTTGCCAAGGGAAAAGCGCGCTAGTGGGCTAAGGAAAATAGCCGCTCTGTTGATATCGTTGGGCCCAGAGGCCTCCGGTAGGGTCTTAAAGCTACTTCCAGATGACGACATCGAGGTCATTACAGCCGAGGTGGCCAATACCAGCCGTGTGGAACCAGAGTTTAAGGCGCAAGTCTTGGCGGAATTTATGGACGTGCACCAGGCCCATGCTTATTTGCTCGAGGGTGGCGTTAAATATGCGCGCGAGATGCTCGACCGAGCGCTGGGTGTATCCAAGTCATCGGAGATTATGCGCCGCCTAACACAATCTACAGCCCTAAAGCCCTTTACCTTTGCCCGCAAAATTGACCCCAAGCAGCTAGGTGGGGCCCTAGCGGAGGAACATCCGCAGACCATTGCCCTAGTTATGGCCTACCTAGAACCGGAGCAGTCTGCCATTATTATGTCGATGTTGGCCCCAGAAGTGCGGGCAGAAGTGGCCAAGCGCATTGCCACCATGGAGCGTGTCTCACCCGAGGTCATCAATGAGCTGGAGGGGGTTTTATCGGGCAAGTTCTCTGCCTTTTCGCAGCAGGATTTCTTCGTGGCGGGTGGGATGAAGGCCCTAGTGAATATTCTTAACCGCGTGGACCGCGCCTCAGAAAAACTCATTTTTGAACATCTGGAGCGCGAGGACCCAGCCCTAGCCGAAGAAATTCGCAAACGTCTCTTTGTCTTTGAAGACATTATATTACTTGACGATAATGCCATACAGCGCGTAATCCGTGAGATTGATAACCGTGAGCTGGCCATGGCCTTGAAGGGCGCGGGCGGCGAGGTTAATCAGCGGGTGATGAAGAATATGTCCAAACGAGCCGCCGAAATGCTGAAGGAAGACCTAGACTTCTTAGGGCCCATTCGCTTGCGCGACGTGGAAGAAGCACAGGCGCGTATCGTGGCGGTGATACGCAAGCTAGACGAAGCCGGAGAAATAGTCATCGCGCGAGGTGGGGAAGATGCCTTCATTGTATAAAAACGCTGTGATAGATAGTGACAAGGGGCGCACCATTCCCGTTCAAGCGCTGACCTCGCCGCTAGTCCTGCTTGACGCGCAAGGGCAGGCGGTAGAGAGTTACTTGGCCGAACGTCTGCGGGCGGCGCGCGAAGAGGACGCGCGTAAGTTAGAACAGGCACTTGTCGCCCGCAAGAAGGAGCTTGAGCACTTAGTCGAGGCCGAGGCGCGGCGCATCTACCAAGATGCCGAGCAAAGCGGCTTTGACGCCGGCCTAGGCAAAGCACAGGGGGAGGCCGAGCGCTTGATGAGTGAGGTGCGTCAGGTTTACCAGCAACTTGAGGCTGACCGCCAGGCCTTTGTCGAATCCTGCCGGCAAGATATTACTGCCCTTATTCTGGGCATCACCGAGCAGGTATTGCGGCAAGAATTGACGTCTGCGGCGGCATTGCCCTCGCTCGTCGCTACGGCCATTTCCGAACTAGTAGTGCGGCGACAAGTCTGCGTGTTTGTCCATCCAAGCCGTGTAGCAGAGGTGGGCGACGCCTTTACGCAGTGGCCCCTGCCGCTAGACGGCCAGTCCATGTTAGTGCGGGGTGACCCCACTCTAGACACGACCTCTTTCCGCGCCGAGGACGACTTAGGTGCTGTGCTAGTAGACTTGCCTCTACTTATGGCCAAGCTCAAATTGGCCTTGGTATGACCAATTTTGCTTACGATTTTAGCGGTTCTCTTGCCCGTGTAAAAGCCAAGGTGGGCTGGCAGAGCCAAGGTCGCGTGACCGAGGTGGTAGGGCTTACGGTGGAGGCAAGGGGCTTTCGCGCCTCCATCGGGGAATTATGCCGCATTGGGCAGGGCGAGGCGGCCATCGAGGCCGAGGTAGTGGGCTTTAGCGGGGACAAGCTTTTTTTATTTCCCTTTCGCTCGCTCTATGGCATTTCGCCGGGCAGCATCGTGGAGCCCTTGCGGCAAAGGCTGGTGGTTGATTGCGGCGAGCACTTGTTGGGGAGGGTGATTGATGGGCTGGGGCGCCCGCTCACCGGATCGAGTTTGTTGCCAACGGGTCGCACCTATCCCCTAGACCAAGTGCCTCCTAACCCCATGAGCCGCACGCGCATCGCCGAGGTGCTCGAAACAGGCGTCAAGGCCATAGACCTTTTTCTCACCGCCGGGCATGGCCAGCGCCTAGGTATTTTTGCCGGTAGCGGCGTGGGCAAAAGCACCATACTGGGCATGATTGCCCGTGGCAGCACCGCCGACTGCAATGTTATTGCCCTAGTGGGGGAGCGCGGCCGTGAGGTGCGAGATTTTCTCGAGAAGGATCTTGGACCAGAAGGGCTTAAGCGTTCGGTGGTGGTGGTGGCTACATCCGACCAATCGGCCTTGCTGCGCATCAAGGCCGCACTGACGGCGACGGCCGTGGCAGAGTACTTTCGCGACCAAGGGAAGAATGTTATGCTACTGATGGATTCGGTCACGCGTTTTGCCATGTCGCAGCGCGAAATAGGCCTCGCCATCGGCGAGCCGCCTACGACGCGCGGATATCCACCCTCGGTCTTTGCCATGTTGCCCAAGCTCCTAGAGCGCTCGGGCACGGGCGAGCGGGGAGCCATCACCGCCCTTTACACGGTCTTGGTGGAGGGCGACGATATGAATGAACCCATCGCCGACACGGTGCGCGGTATTTTGGATGGGCATATTGTGCTGTCGAGGCACTTAGCCGAGCGCAATCACTATCCGTCGATTGATGTTTTGCAAAGTGTCAGCCGCCTAGCGACTGAACTAGCTGAACCGGCGCATCTCAAATTAGTGTCGGAGTGCCGCTCCTTACTTGCGGTATACAAACAAAATGAAGATTTAATAAATATCGGCGCTTATATCAGGGGCGGAAGTCGTGAGATAGACGAAAGTATAGACAAAGCGCCCCGCATTATGTCGGTGTTAGCACAAGGTATAGATGAACGTTATTCCTTGGCCGAGGCACTAGCACAACTACAAAAAGTCATGACGAGGTGATAAGATGGTGAAGCGTTACCGACTGGCCCAAATTTTGGAGCTAAAAAAGCAATTGGAGCAACAGCAAATGCTGGCACTAGCAAGGGCGGAGAAGGCCCGCCAAGCGCAAGAAGAACGCCTTTGTCACCTTGTCGCCGGTGTCGAAGAGCAAATAGAGGTCTGTGTCCCACCCGACTTATTGGAGCATCGCTGTATGTATTTTGTTTGTAAACACGATGAAGTGAAGTCAGCGCAGGGGCACTTGGGTACCTTGACCGAAGTGCGCGAAGATGCCCGCTTAGAATTGTTGGCGGCAGCTATCGAGCGACGCAAGCTGGAAATACATCATGACCAATACATGGCCACATTGCGCTACGAAATGCAGTCTCGCGAGCAACAGCATGCCGATGAAGTGGGGGCGCAGATGTACTTGCGACAAAGGGTGGTGGCGCGATGAAAATTGAGCCCGTGAAAGTGCTTGCTGCCGCTACAAACTTGGCTGTCCCAGCGGAACAAGGGATGGAGAAGGGCAAAGAGGGTCTATCCTTTGTCAAGACGATGGAGAATATTATGGGTTTACTTGATAAGGCGGAGGCCCCGCTATCGTTAGCAAAATTTCCGGAAGAAATCACCAACCCCGAAGGAGAAGTAGCCCCCTCATTCTCTCCTGATATTGACCTACATACTATATTGTTGACGCCACTCGGGCAGGGAGGAGTCACACCCATGCCGAGTGCGCCCACCGTGAGCCTTTTACCGAGGGTAGCCATGGCTGATGAAGTTACCCCTAGTAGGCCTAATTTAGATAAGTCGGCACACTACGGGCACGAACCTCGCATCGCGCCCACTGTAACTCTTCACGAGACTGTCAAGTTGCCAACGGTTGCACCTACTGCGACACTTTCCGCCTTGCCTCCAGCTGTTAATCCGATTTTTTTGTCGCCCATGGCGACGCCTGTGGTAGAGTTATATCCGCATGAACATGGGCCCCTTGTACCGCGGGATTCAACGAATTTTCCATCTGAATTTAAGGCACCTCTCACACCTTCGGCATCACCCCAAGTTGCATCGCGTCTTATACCTGACGCCCCCGTTGCTTTTAGCGCCCAAGTTTTTTCGGCTGAGGCACCACTTCCGGCGGCACCACTTGAGGCAGTAGGAGAATTAAGCAAGGTTCCACCACAGTTAACTGTGGAGCAGGCCGTTCCGACCAATATGCCGAGGTTGCATACAGAAGTTGTTTCTTTAGCCGCACAGCCCCTACGCCCGAAACTGACTATAGTGAGTTCCCCGCCTGAATTAAATGCGATGCCTAACGCGCCTGTCCTTAATAGCGCCCAAGTTTTTTCGGCTGAGGCATCACTTCCTGAGGCACCACTGCCTGAGGCACCACCTCCTGCGGCACCGCTAGTGGCGATTGAAGAATCTAGTGTGGTTCTGCCACCCCTGCGTGAGTATGGTCAGGGGATGCTCATAGCGACGCTACCAGAAGTGCGGGAAGCGTATTCTCCAAAGACCCGTAGCTCCTACGCTGCGACAGACAATATGCAGCTTGACATCGCAGGCACTGCTACCCATACACAGCGCAGCGCGCCGACCTTGGCCATGGAGCCGCTGGCCCCTACTTTTATGCAGAATTTGCAGACAGAAATTATTTCTTTTGCCTCACACCCCACCCGTCCAGAGATGACTTTAGAGATTACCCCGCCTGAGTATGGCAAGGTTATTGTCAGCGCGAAGCGAGAAAGAGGGGGGCAGGTGGTAGTGCGCTTGATTACCGAGACGCCGCAAGCCAAAGCAGCCCTGCTTGAGCACCTGCCACGGAGTACGCCTACCCTTGAAGTGCGGGTTTACACCGCGGAGGAGTATCGAGATTACCGCGATGAGCAGCCAAGAGAGCAAGCTAGGGAGCACCGCGAGCAGCCCTCTAGGCAGGGCAAGCAGGAAGAACGGGTAGAATTTAAGATATAGGGGGTTTGGCCGTGAAAGTTGACGCAGTAGGAGCACCAGAACCCGTACAAGCGGCACGCAATTTGCGACCGGGCGGGGAACTAGGCAAGGACGCTTTCCTAAAGATATTGCTTGCGCAAATTCAAAATCAAGACCCGCTCAAACCAACAGATAGCACGGCCATGGTGGCGCAGCTAGCACAGTTTAGCACCTTGGAGCAGCTGCAGAACTTGAACACCAAGCTTGACCAGCTGGTGGAAGGGCAGCTCTTAGGCGACTTTAGCGCCGTCATTGGTAAGACCATCGCCTACCTAGGCGAAAATGATGAGCCCAAAGTTGGTTTGGCCGAGTCACTACTGTGGCGGGGCAGGGAGAGCCTGCTTAGGATAAATGGTGAATTGGTGCCCTTAAATAGGCTGATTGAAATAGGAGGAGGTAGGTAGGATGCTAAGATCTTTATTCGCGGCAATTTCCGGCATTCGCGGCCAGCAGGTTAAGTTAGACACCATCGGCAACAATATCGCCAATGTCAGCACCACTGGCTTTAAAGCCAGCCGGGTGAGATTTCAAGATATGCTCAGCCAGACTCTGCGCGTGCCCAGCGGCCCCACCAACGGCCGGGCGGGTACTAATCCTTCGCAGGTCGGCCTAGGTATGTCGGTGGCCGGCATAGACACCTTGCACACCCAGGGCGCATTACAGGCCACGGGGCGCCTCACCGACCTGGCCGTGCAGGGCAGCGGCTTGTTTGTCATGTCGGACGGACTGCGTACTCTCTTTACGCGGGACGGCGCCTTCTCAATTTCTAAAGATAATGAACTGGTGAATGCCTCCACTGGCATGAAGGTCATGGGTTGGGCAGCAGATGCCGATGGCGTGGTTAATAGCCAGGGGGCTGTGTCTGCGCTTTCCATACCTTTGGGGGCGCAGGTGCTGACGCAAGCGACAACTCGCATTGATTTTACAGGTAATTTATCCAGTGAGGCGGCTGCGACCACTACTCATAGTACCACCGCAACCATTTACGATTCGAAGGGTGCGCCCCATGATATCAGAATTACTTTTACGCGCATTGGCGCAGGAAATTCGTGGGAATTTAGCGTCGCATTGCCGGATGGCACGCCCCTTGGTGGCGCACCCACTGGTACAGTGGAATTTGATAATTTCGGTCGTTTTGTTGCGCCTGACCCAGCTCTAGGCGCAGTAACCATGACCGTGCCTCAGGCAGAAGAGATAAGCTTCAGACTAGATTTCTCCGCTTTTTCCATGGTAGCTGGCCCCAGCACGGCCCTAGTAAGATCGCAAGATGGTTTGTTCCCGGGCGAATTGGCGACTTTTAGTATCGGCCGCGACGGGGTCATTACAGGCACATTTACTAATGGTGCCGTGCGCGACCTAGGGCAAATTGCCGTGGCCCACTTTGCCGCCCCCGAAGGCTTAATGAAGACAGGCAGCAATCTCTACGAGGCTTCATCTAGTTCCGGTGAGGCCATTGTGGGCGGCGCTGGCATCGATGGGCGTGGCACAGTAGAGACCGGCACACTTGAAATGTCTAATGTCGACCTAGCCTCAGAATTTACGGAAATGATCACGACCAGTCGTGCTTTCCAAGCGAATTCGCGCGTGGTGACAACATCTGACGAGATGCTGCAGGAACTAATTCAGCTCAAGCGATAGAGGTGTAGACAATGCAGAAATCGGGCCTGATTACTAATATTGGCATACTGGCTGGTGTGTTGGCCATTGCCTGGGCGATTTTACTGGGCGGCGATGCCATGCAATTTGTGGATATTCCCTCTGTGCTGATAACAATCGTCGGCTCCTTTTCTGCGCTCCTTATCAACTACCCTTGGGGCGATGTCACTTCGTCGTTTACCGAAATGCGCCAGCTCTTTCGTGAAAAAACGCCGGACCCTGTGGAGACCATAGAGCAATTCACAGCGCTGGCGACCAGGGCGAGGCGCGAAGGACTCTTGGTCTTAGAGGATGAAATCCCCAAGATGGACCCCTTTTTAGGGAAGGGCCTGCAGATGGTGATTGACGGCATGGACAGCTCGGCGGTGACCAGTGTGCTAGAAATTGAGATGTCACAAGTGGAGTCGCGCCATGCTAAGGCCGCGAATCTCCTTGGCACTTGGGCAAATTTAGCGCCCGGCTTTGGCATGATTGGCACCCTGATCGGTCTTATTCAGATGTTGGCGGCCTTAGATGACCCCGACGCCATCGGGCCCGCCATGGCCGTGGCGCTCATTACCACCCTCTACGGCGCTATCATGGCCAACTGGGTGTTCACTCCCTTGGCCGGCAAAGTTATGGTAAAAAGCACGCAGGTGATGTTGTATCGCGAGATGATACTAGAGGGCCTTACATCTCTGCAGGCCGGGGTCAACCCCCGTGTCATTGAACAGAGGTTGCGTTCTTTTATAGCTCCACCAAGTCGCAAGAATGACGCTAAGTCGAAGCAGGCGGCCGCTGATGACTAGGCGCAGAAAAAGCTCGGGGACGGTAGCTGCCGCTAGTTGGTTGACTACTTATTCGGACTTGGTGACGCTCCTGCTCTGTTTCTTTGTGTTGCTCTACAGCTTTTCAGCCATCGATATACAGAAGTTTCGCCGCTTTGTGCTCTCTTTTCAAGGGCAAGGCGTGTTAGACGGCGGAGCAGTGCCGGACACGGTTAGCCCGGCACCTGAGCATGAAGTGGGTGACGTAGCGACAGAAGAGAATGAGCCCTTCTGGGAAGAAAGCGGGCGGCTTATGATGCATGTACAGGAGTTTCTCGAGACACATGCTATTGAGGCCGAGGTACAGGTCTACCAAGAGGTGCAAGGGGTGGTGCTGGAACTTAAGGACCATTTGCTCTTTGACTCCGGTCGGGCGACGATACGTGCCGAAGGCATGGGCCTCTTAAACACCTTGAGCCTGCTCTTTAACCAATTTCCGAATCAAGTCACAGTGCAGGGCCACACTGACAATGTGCCGATTAGCACGGTGGAGTTCCCTACCAACTGGGAGCTCTCGACCTCTCGCGCCACGCGCGTGGTGCGTTACTTTGTCGAGGTGCGCGAGCTTGACCCCCGTCGCTTCGCCGCCACTGGTTATGGGGAATTTCAGCCAGTGGACAGCAATGAAACGAGTGAGGGCCGCAGCAGGAACCGCCGCGTTGTTTTTTTATTGCGTGGATTTTAGACTAGCGAGGTAGATCTGGATGGTAAAAAAAATTGTCATCGGCGTGGTGGTAGTGGCCCTCTTAGTGGTGGCCGTACTCTTTGGCCGGCCGCTCTTTTCCAGCGTGATGAATATTGTAAGCCCACCGCCCCAGCTATTTGTGGCTCCCTCGATTGAATTTACAGTAAACCTGCTCGACCCAGGGATGCGGCGCTTTCTCCGTCTGCGCCTGTCCTTGTCTTACTATGCCAATAGCGCTTTGCAGGCCGAAATTAACGAAAAAGATGCCCAAATGCGTGATACGGTGTTGGCCGTCCTACGCACGAGGAGCGTGAGTGACCTTGTCACCAATGAAAATATTGACAAACTAAGGCAGGACATTGTCGCCGCGCTGAACGCGATCTTGGAGCAGGGTGACATTGTCAATATCTACTTTGTGGAGTTTGCAATTCAATAGGGGGTACAGCTTTGCCAGCAGGTGATTTTTTGGGGACTCTACTACAAACAGTGTTTTCTCTTGGCGTTGTCTTGGGGCTCTTGTTTTTGCTACGCTACTACTTGCTAAGGGGGGTAGTTGGCGGGGTGCGCAGAACGAAAGCGCAACTTAGGGTGCGCGAGCAAGTTATGCTCGGCCCGCGGGCACGCGTAGTGCTCCTTGACGTGGCTGAGCGCACCTACCTACTCGGTGTGACTGATCAATCCCTGACGATGACCGAGCTTAAAGATTTTGCCTGGCCCGAGGTAGCTACAATGGAACCGGTAGACACTTCCTTTGCCACCCATCTCCAAGATATGCTGACCAAGCTAAGACAGGGGGGCAAGAGATAGTGTTGCCGATTCCTCTTTTTGATTTAACAGTGCGCACTCCTGGCTCGCCGGTGGAGGTAGTGGAGAGCGTACGACTCTTAATACTGCTTACGGTGTTGAGCTTAGTGCCAGCCATCATGGTGATGGTGACCTCGTTCACCCGCACGGTCATTGTGTTGTCCCTAGTGCGCACCGCTGTGGCGGCGCAAAATGTGCCGCCGAACCAAGTGATTATCGGTCTGGCCCTCTTTATAACTTTGTTTACCATGACCCCAACCATTACCGCGCTTAACAATGACGCGCTGACTCCCTTTCTTGACGGCACCATCAACCAAGAGGTAGCGTTAGAGAGGGCCGCCGTGCCCCTGCGCGCCTTTATGTTGCAACATACGCGGGAGGCCGACTTAGCGCTTTTTCTCCAGGCCACTGATAGCCCGCCCCCACAGACGCCGCAAGATGTTTCGCTCAATGTACTAATACCCGCCTTTATGATTAGTGAGCTGAAAACAGCTTTTCAGATGGGGGCTATTCTCTTTATCCCCTTTATGGTTATCGACATGGTGGTCGCTAGCACCTTGCTCTCCATGGGAATGTTTATGTTGCCCCCCGTCACCATTTCACTGCCCTTTAAGCTCTTGTTGTTTGTTATGGCCGATGGCTGGCATTTAGTGGTTAAATCGCTTATTGAAAGTTTTTAGTGTATGAGTAACAATGAAAGTGGGGTGAGCAAGTGACGGAAGGTACAGCGCTGCACCTAGCACGTGAGGCCATCGCCCTCGTCATGCTATTGTCGGGGCCTCTCTTGATTGCCAGCTTGGTGGTCGGGCTACTGGTATCAATATTTCAGGCTGCGACGCAGATTCAGGAGCAGACTCTCACCTTTGTGCCCAAGCTGGTGGCAATTTTGTTCACCATGCTCATTCTCGGGAGTTGGATGTTAAATACCATGCTCTCCTATACGGTGGAATTGTTCTCGACATTGGGGCAGATGGTGCGATGACCGCTTTGGCACCATGGCTTACTTTTATCTTAATTTTGGCCCGTATCATGTCCATGCTGGTCACAGCACCCCTTTTTGGTCGCCGCGACATTCCGCAACTGCCCAAGCTTGGATTGGGCATGTACCTTAGTCTGTTGACCATGACTAATGTCGATACCATGTTTGCTGGCAGCAATGCCGCCTTTATACAGGCTCTGTTCGCGGAGGTCGTGGGCGGTTTGGTAGTCGGCCTCTTGGCCTCGTGGCTCTTGTCTAGCTTTGCCATGGGTGGGCAGCTTATGGACCAACAAGCGGGCTTCGGCACGGCTTCGGTGCTCGACCCTGGAACGGCGACCACGGTGACCCTCATTGGCAATTTACTGCTCTATGTCGGTCTGTTGCTTTTTCTCGAGTTAAACGGTCATCATTTGCTGATTATGGGCCTAATGCGCAGTTTTGCCCTGGTGCCGGCAGGTAGCTTGAGCTTGCCTTTCACCCTTACGGAATGGGCGGTGCACACGCTTACTATAACTACTGTCTTGTTTTTACGCTTGGCCATGCCTCTCCTCGCGGTGATTGTCATTACGGATATCGCCCTCGGCATGGTTGGCCGCGCAGTGCCGCAGCTCAATGTCTTGATGCTCGGCCTGCCTCTTAAGGCGGGCGTGGCCTTGCTCTTGCTCGGGGTACTGTCGCCACTCTTTGTCGCGCTGGGGCATGACATGGTTACGCATATAGAACAAGGCCTGGGGCTCTTGCTGGGAGGCATGGTACCATGAGCCAGCAGCAAGGCAATGAGGAGCGTACCGAACAAGCGACGCCCAAGCGCCTGAGCGAGGCGCGAGACAAGGGGCAAGTGGCCAAGAGCATGGACCTCATCGGGGCCATGGGTTTTTTTGGTGTATTAGTGGCTTTTGCGGCGACGGCAGGGACTTTTGTCAGCCAATCCCTGGCCTACCTCGTGCGCGCTCTATCCACCTTTGCCGACCCCGCCTTGCTGGAAGGCGGGTATGGGCAACTACTTAGCGGCGCTATGACGCAGTATGCTATTCTTGTGTGGCCCGTTCTCTTGGCAGCGCTGGTAGTTGGGGTAGTGGCTAATATCGTCCAAGTCGGTTTTATCTGGAGCATGGACCCCATAAAGCCCGAGTTAAGCCGCTTAGACCCCATCGCTGGTCTAGGACGCATGTTTTCCATGCGGGCCCTGTTTGATCTGCTCAAGGCGGTTATAAAAATGCTACTCGTAGGCTATGCCGCTTATTCCGGTGTGGCGGGGGAACTGAACCGCCTGCTACAAATTGGCTTTGCTGAAGGCACTGCGGCCATCGTCTTGGTGGGGCGGGTGCTCTGGGCACTGGCTTTACGCGTGGGCTTAGTATATATGCTGATCGGCACGGTGGATTTTCTTTACCAACGCTACGAGCATAGCAAGAACCTGCGCATGAGCAGGCACGAAGTAAAAGAAGAACACAAGCAGATGGAAGGCGACCCCGCAGTCAGGGCTAAACAAAAGGAACGTCAACGCCTGCTCTCTACGCGCCGCATGTTTAATGATATCCCCAAGGCGACAGTGGTCATCACTAATCCCACGCACTTTGCCGTGGCCTTAAAATATGAGGAGGCGAGTGGTGGTGCACCGGTGGTAGTGGCCAAGGGCAGCGACTACCTCGCGCTGCGCATCATTGCCGCGGCCAAGGCCGCTAAAGTGCCTATAATGGCGCAGCCCGAAGTAGCTCGCGCCCTGTATGCCCAAGTCTCTTTGGGACGAGAAATTCCCGTTGAACTGTATCGCTTGGTGGCAGAAGTGTTGGCCGCTGTATTTTCGCGTAAAGGAGGACTATGATGTTTAAGGCACTGCTTGGCCATAGCGACATGATTGTTGCCTCCTTAGTCATTGGCATTATTATAATCATTATTATTCCCTTGGCCCCCTGGGCCTTAGATTTGCTACTTATTGTCAATATCGCCATCAGTCTTATCGTCTTTCTGACTACCTTTTTTACCACGAATATCCTACAGCTCAGCGTTTTCCCGACCTTACTCTTGGTGACTACGCTTTTACGCCTAGCTCTTAATATTTCTTCTACGCGCCTAATTCTCTCCGCAGGGGAGGCCGGTGCGGTTATTAACGCCTTCGGCTCCTTTGTCATTGGCGGTAACTACGTCGTTGGCTTGGTGATCTTTATTATCATCACGGTCATACAGTTCGTCGTTATCACCAATGGTGCGGGGCGAGTGGCTGAGGTGGCAGCACGCTTCACCCTAGACGCCATGCCTGGCAAACAAATGGCTGTCGATGCCGATTTAAATGCGGGTTTGATCAATGATGTGCAAGCAAGAGCACGACGCCGCGAATTGCAGCGTGAGTCAGATTTTTATGGGGCCATGGATGGAGCGAGTAAATTTGTTAAGGGTGATGCCATCGCCGGCATTGTCATTACTTTAATCAATATTTTTGGCGGGCTAATCATTGGCATGCTGCAGCTTGGCATGAGCATCCAAGAAGCGGCAGTAGTCTATGTCATGCTTACGGTCGGGGATGGCTTGGTCAGTCAACTGCCGGCACTATTAATTTCTTCGGCCACGGGTATCTTGGTGACGCGCGCCAATACCGACCATAGCTTTGGCACAGAACTGACGGCGCAACTTTTCTCTATGCCCAAGGTGCTGGGGATGGTGGCTGTGCTTCTAGCGGCCATCGGTCTGGTGCCAGCGCTACCAGCTACCCCCTTCTTAGTTGTTTCAGCCGGTCTAGGGTACGCCGCCTATGTGCTTTTTCAAGAGGCCAGTGAAAAAGAGAAAGCCTCAGTAAGGGCAGTGCAACAGGCCCCGCCAAGGCCTAGTGAACCAGAAAATGTACTTAATTTTGTCTCGACGGAACAGTTAGAAGCCGAAATTGGCTTTGGCTTGGTGCGCCTCACCGATGGCAGCAAGGGAGGAGATATGTTAGAAAGGCTGGCCGCCTTGCGCCGCCGGGTGATATCTGAACAGGGCTTATTTATTCGGCCCATTCGTATACGCGATAATTTGCAGCTGCAGCCCAATCACTATGTCTTTAAAGTACGTGGCAATCAGGTGGCGGAGGGTGAATTGTTGCCTAACCACTTCCTCGCCATGGACTATGGGGGCGGTAAAGTAGACCTGCCTGGCACCGACACCCTAGAGCCTACTTTCGGCTTACCCGCCCGCTGGATTGCTTCGTCTGAGCGGGAGCGGGCAGAAATGCTCGGCCTTACGGTAGTCGATGCCACCACCGTGTTCATTACCCACTTGAGCGAAGTGGTGCGCCGCTACGCGCATGAGCTCTTAGGCCGGCAAGAGGTTAAGGAGATGGTGGAAAAAGTAAAGGAGCAGAATCCCGCCGTTATAGAGGAATTGGCCGCGGAGCATGTCACGGTAGGCGAGCTGCAGAAGGTGCTGCAGGGTCTTTTGCAAGAAGGGGTGCCGATTCGCGACTTGGTCACCATTTTGGAGGCCGTGGCGGATAATATCCGGGTATCGCGAGATAGCGACATCCTCCTAGAAAAGACACGCCAAGCATTAAGCCGCACAATTAGCCAAAATATCGCCGAACAAGGTACAATATATGCAGTGACTTTGCACCCGCGCACCGAACAGGGAATGCTTGAATCTGTGAGTGTGAGCGGTAATGGGCATATCCTACTTGAGCCGGCTAAACTGGGCACCTTTTTTGATCGCCTTGGCAAGCAAGGCGAAAAGTTACAAGCGCAGGGCAAGCAGCCCGTGGTTCTCTGCCCCTCGCGACTCCGTCTGCCTCTTCGCAGGCTCACGGCGCGTCATTTTCCACACTTTATTTTTATCGCTCCCGGTGAAGTGACCAATGGCATCAGTATCGAAACTATAGGCGTGGTAGGTGTGGAATGAAGATAAAAAAAGTCGTGGCCAAGGACATGCAAGTCGCCCTGCACCTTTTACGCAAGGAGCTTGGTCCCGAGGCGGTTATTGTAAGTTCGCGCACTATTCGTGAGCCTGGATTTTGGGGGCTATTCAAGCCCCCGCGCGTAGAGGTGACGGCGGCGGTAGAGCGTATGCCGGAAAAAGAGACCCATGAGGACTCTTTACGCGCTGAATTACATGAAATTAGGGCCTTGATTCACCAGATCGGTGCGACCGATCTTAAGACCTCCGCTAAAGGGGGCCTGACCGCCAAGTGGGCGGAGCGCTTTCGTGCCGCTGATCTTAGCCCCGAGATTGTTTCTTTGCTCAGCGAACAGCTAGGGAATGGGGCTGGCGGCAAGGCAGAAGAGGAAAACCGCGTCTTGGAACGCCTGGCTAAATATTTTACCTTGCCTGCACCGAGGGGCAAGGGCAAGCGCATCTCCGTCTTTGTAGGGCCTACTGGTGTGGGTAAGACTACGACCATTGCCAAGTTAGCGGCCCGCCGTTCCCTACAGGAAAAAAAGCGAGTGTCATTGATTACCATCGATACTTTTCGTATCGGGGCAGTAGAGCAGCTTAAGATTTACGGCGATATTATCGGCGTGCCGGTGGAAGTAGTGACCTCGCCAAGTGAATTTCGCGAGGTTCTTAAACTACATAAGAACAAGGATGATATTTATGTCGACACCACCGGGCGCTCTGCCAAGAAGCCGCTGCAGGTAGCGGAGCTTAGAGCTTACTTTGACGATATTCCTGACTTAGACAAATACTTGGTAGTTAGTGCTACCACCAAGAGCCGCGACCTGCTCAGCATCTACCGCTCCTTTTGTGATCTTAGCCTCTATGCCGCCATTGTAACGAAATGTGATGAAACGGAGAGCCTAGGCGGTGTGGTTGATTTGTGCTACCGAACCTCGCTCCCTGTGGCCTATGCGGCCAATGGACAAAATGTGCCGGAGGATATTCGCTTAGCCGACCCCATGGAAATGGCCAGAATGGTCCTGGGGGTGCAAGGATAGTGGTAGATCAAGCCCAAAGTTTACGCACGTTAGCCGCGAAAGACCGCGCACTCCGCCGCACCAAGGTCATCACTGTGGCCAGCGGTAAAGGCGGCGTTGGCAAGACCAATATAGTTGTCAACCTAGGCATTGTGTTGGCGCGCCTAGGCAAGGTTACTACCTTGGTTGATGCCGACTTGGGTCTGGCCAATGTAGATGTGGTGCTCGGGCAGTTCTTTGAGTTTGACCTAGAACATGTCCTCAAGGGACAAAAGACCCTCGAGGAGGTCATAGGCATTGGACCGCATGGTTTGCGCGTGGTGCCCTCGGCTTCTGGTGTGCCTGAAATGGCCAATATGGAACAAAAGCAGCGCAGCCGCTTGATTTCGGAGTTAGCGAAGCTAGAGCATACCACCGATTTTTTGCTGATCGACACAGGGGCCGGGATTTCGCGCAATGTTTTAGCCTTTGCGAACTTGGCCGATGAGGTGCTGATCGTAGTTACCCCTGAGCCTACTTCCTTGGCTGACGCCTATGGATTAGTCAAGCTCTTGGTCAAGAGCAAGGCGGTGCAGCGTATCGCCTTGGTGGTGAATAGAGCGCAAGGTGCACAGGAGGGGAAGCTAACGGGAGAGCGCTTCCTCGCTTTAGTCGAAAGATTTTTAAGCTTCAAAATGCGCTTCCTCGGTTACATTGTCGACGATGCCATAGTGGGGCAAGCGGTGCGCAAGCAGCAACCTTTTGTTATCGGGCACCCAGATGCTTGGCCTAGTCGTCAAGTGGAAAAAATCGCCAGAGAGCTGCTTGCGCACCGCTTGCCCCACTATGGCAT
>Ga0209315_100029_pt1 | contig 23448 bp, 21 predicted proteins | sample 3A3metaG_FD_184148 | JGI IMG/M metagenome (GOLD analysis project Ga0209315, IMG submission 184148) | Freshwater bacterial and archeal communities from Indian Creek, Illinois, USA to study Microbial Dark Matter (Phase II) - 3A3 metaG... | ecosystem: Environmental > Aquatic > Freshwater >... | reverse complement strand
CACAACGACTGGCATGTGCCGACGTATTGATTGGCGTTAGAATTGCCACTAAGTTGGCAGATTGGCGCATGACTTCTCCCGCCATTGGCGGTGAGAAATTCCCCGCCAAATTACGTGAGAGGCAACATCAGGCACAAAAGCGTATGCAGCTTGGCCTAGTTTCTCCTGAGCTCAGGTTGTACGAGGGTCTCTCTGCGGTAGAAAACTTGGAGTTTTTTTGCGCTGTGAGAGGGCTGCCGTTTTCGTTGCTGCGTGCCCGAGAGTTGCTCGAGTTTGTGGGACTGGCCAAGCGAGGGCGTGATTTTGTCGGCAACTTCTCTTCGGGCATGAAACAGCGCTTGAAGTACGCCTGCGCTCTCTGGCACCGCCCACATATCTTGGTGTTAGACGAGCCGACCAGTCATTTAGATGAAAAGGGTGCCCAATTAGTGGAGCAGATTATCTTAGAGCAGCGCAGACGTGGCATGGTTGTTTTGGCCACCAATGAGCCTGCGGAAGTTAAATTTGGGGACCAAAGCCTTGTCTTGGTATAGTAAATGTGTGGCTGTCCTGCAGAAGGACTTACGCCTGGAATTTAGAACGCGCTACGCCTACAGCTCGCTTATTATGTTCGCGGTCACTACGCTTGTTGCCATCAGCTTCTCCTTGGCTGGAGGAATGACAGATACAGATATCGCCGCAGCACTGCTCTGGATTATATTCTTCTTTTCGGCCATGACGGGGGTGTCCAGAGCTTTTGTACTAGAAGAAGAGACGGGCACTGCCATCGCCCTAAAAATGGCTGCCGATCCGGCTCCGGTGTTCTTGGGCAAATTTCTCTTTAACGCAGCATTACTCATGAGCATGGCCTTCTTAGTAGTCCCCCTTTACTTGGTGATGTTCAACTTGTCAGTAGCAATTGTCGGCGGCTTCTTGTTGACTGTATTATTGGGGGTTGTGGGATTAGCGGCCGCAGGCACGATTCTTTCCGCCATAGCTGCCCAAAGCGCTGTCAAGGGCTCACTACTCACAGTGTTGTCTCTGCCCATCGTACTTCCGCTTCTTATTGGGGCGACCAGTGCCACACGCACGGCATTAAGTGGGAGTAACCCAGACAGTATGGCGATCTACATAGCGATGCTAATATTCTACAATGGCAGCGTACTTGCGGCGTCGCTCTTGCTCTTTGAATATGTTTGGCATGAGTAATGATCATTGGCAGTTTAGGATTATCGACATGAAGAGGTGAGTGTAATCATTGGACAAATACTTTTAGGCATCGGTATGTCAGCAGTCGTAGTGGCCTCATTTCTCTATGTGCCTGCTATCCCCGGCTTCGGGGCCACGGGTGAAACGGCGCGAATTATTGTCTACCATGTTCCGGCTGCATGGCTTGCGGTCTTAGCCTACCTCGTGGCCACTATCTATTCAGTGGCGTACTTGCTTAGTCGAGACTTTGGTCACGATCGTCGGGCTTTAGTCCATGCCGAACTAGGTACAGTCTTTTGTATATTAGCTACAGTCACCGGCGCTATCTGGAGCCGCGCTGCATGGGGTATGTATTGGAACTGGGACCCGCGGCAGACCTCCATTGCAGTGCTACTACTTATTTATGCCGCTTACTTTGTTCTCCGTAGCACCATAAGCGATGTTGCGCGAAGGGCGAGGTTGTCTGCCGTGTATGCTATCTTGGCCTTTGTAACTGTGCCCTTCTTGGTGTTTGTTGTGCCGCGGACTTTTCCTTCGCTTCACCCAGACTTAGGGGCGGACGGAAGTCGTGTGAGTGCCATGAGCCCAGAGGTATTAGTGGTGTTCGTAGCTTCCCTAATCTGCTTTACGGGCCTCTACTTCTGGCTACAAAATATCCAGATACGCCTACACGATCTAGAGGCAAGGCGTCTACTAGAGAGGAGGAATACTTCGTGGGGGAGTTAGCTTATGTGCTGGCAGCAACACTGGTCACTTGGATAGGCCTATTTTTCTACATGCTACGCATTGACACTAGGCTGCGGGAGGTAGAAAGACGTGAAGAACTATGAGAAAACCGTCCTAATAGTGCTGGTGCTCGTCTTTAGTGCGGGATTCTTTTTCACTGCGCGCAGTGCCTTTAGCTCCTACTCCACCTTTGCTGTGGCCAAAGAGTATGATCGCGCTGTTCAAGTCAAGGGGGTGGCCGTTGATGGCTCCTTGGCTGAGCTAGGGAAGCGTGAATTTACCTTTGTCATGAAAGACTTGGCTGGAGCGACCCATGTCGTACGCCACAACGGCAATGTCCCGCCTACCCTCTTCGAGGCCAGTTACATCGTGGCCGCAGGCCGCATCATCGGGAATGAATTCGTCGCGCGCAACCTCTTGGTAAAATGCCCAACCAGATTTATGCAAGACGGCGATAGATAGCTTGTGGGGGAATGAGATTGACTGATACAATTAACAGTAAGTTGCCCGAAGGTCAGCCCGAAAGTCCGCTCAAGCAGACGCTGCGTTTTTTCGGTTCCATGCAACTAGGCATTTTTCTCATCTTACTCTTAGCAGTGATATCCGCTTATGCCACCCTGCAAGAGATGGAGCAAGCCATTCAATATATTTACAGCTCGTGGTGGTATCTCTCGATTTTGAGCTTCACTTCGCTTAACTTACTGCTTTGCACAGTGCAACGCATAGGGCCAATGTTTCGCTTGGCCTACAGGCCCAACAAAATAGCTTCCGTTGACAGCGTTAAGAGTATGCCCGTCTATCGCGAAGTGCATTGCCAGGGGCACGAAAACCCGCTCGACACGGCCGCACAAGCCTTTAAGAGGGCTGGCCTACGTGTAACTCTTGCTAAGACAGACTTTGGTCACGTAGTTTTCGGAGAACGGGGCAGGCTAGGCTACTTTGGCTCCTTCGCAAGTCATCTTGGTTTGCTAATAGTCTTGCTCGGCGCATTGTATGGAGTTGTCACCGGTTACGATTTAACGAATGGTGGTTGGATTGATACTCGCTTTGTCGTCCAGGAAGATAATTTTGCCGTACATATAACTGATATCCGCATGGTACAAGAGGAAAACCCGGCTATGCGTCCCCGTATCTACACTGACGTCACCGTCAGCCGGGGTGAGGAAGTCATTCTCCAAGATACAGTCTCTATCAACTATCCGGTGCGTTTCGACGGCAACACAATCTACCACTCCACCTTCTTGTTTTTCCCAGTCTTCAGGCTGACGGACATCGCGACCGGCGAAACGGGCTCGAGTCGCTTTATGGAGGGGGACCGTATCTATCTTGATTCCCAGAGGACCACATATATAGAGGTGCAAAAGTTCTACTCGCACTTCTCCATGCGTCCCGACGGCACTCCCTACAATGTGGATTATCGCACCATACGACCTGTGGTAGGTGGAGTTCTTATGCAAGGAAGAGAAAGCAAAGGGAATATCTTGCTCCCCCTAAACAAGTCGCAAGTGATTGCCACTCCAGGCGGAGAGGTGGAAGTTATGCTCACCGGCTATGATTTGGCCACCGTGTTTTCGGTCAGCAAGAACTTGGGGCGACCATTCCTTTTTGGCGGGTCTCTCTTGCTCCTGCTCGGCCTATATATGAGCTTCTTCATCACCCCCGAGCGATATTACGCCGTGAGCGGCGATAATGCTCATAGTATCCATATCGGTGGGCGCGGCTATCGGAGTCACCTCTTTCTCGCCAGTACGCTTAAGCGTATAGAGGCAGATATTATGCAGAGAGAGGAAGCGAAATAGATATGGCGACTTTGATTGAAGTACCTCCCGTACTGATGCTAATTGAGAACATATTGTTCATTGCGGCTGCTCTCATTTACTTAGCGGCCACCATCGGCTACATCATCTATGTGCGCGGCAATCAAGAGTGGGGCAGTTTCGCCTCCTTGGTGCTCAAGATAGCCTTCGGCATCCACACCCTGTTTATAGTCTTGCGGGGCTACAATGTCGATCGTCTGCCTTTCGTTGGTCATTATGAGTTTGGTAATTTGTTTATCTGGGGCACGGCCTTAGTCTATCTCTGGACAGAGTGGCGCTTAAAAGAGAAGTTCTATGCGGTGGGGGCCTTTATCACCCCCCTCATGATGCTCTACTTCTCTTACCTGACCATAATTCCGAGCCTGATACCGGCCATTGTGGTTAGCCGCCTGCACCGACCATTGCCTCCGGTTCTTCAGTCTAACTGGCTGTCCGTCCATGTAGCAACTTCCGTTTTTGGCTACGCAGGATTTACGCTGGCCTTTGCCGCTGCCACAATATGGCTAGTCAAGCACTACGTGCCGGCTACTGGTGTCTTGGGCCGCATGTTCCCTTCCCATGAAGCCCTTGATGAATATATCTACCGTTCCACAGGGTTCGGCTTTCTCTTTCACACGGCCATGATCGTCAGCGGCGCCATTTGGGCCGATATTTCCTGGGGCCGCTACTGGGGGTGGGATCCGAAGGAAATGTGGTCTCTCATCACGTGGTTTGTTTTCGCGGTTTATCTTCATGCCCGCTTTACCCGCGGGTGGACAGGCAAGCGCGCTATCGCCCTCATTGCCCTCGGCTGGGTGGCAATGCTCTTCACCTGGGTTGGTGTGGCCTGGCTCTTGCCAGGCATCCACGCGTTTGGCTAATGGTAACAAAATAATATAAAGATAGGAGGTAAATGGATTGACAAGCAATTTCTCTAAGGGCAGAAAATCATCGGTTCTCTTCATTTTGCTGAGTGTGGGCATTATCATTGGGGTTGCGGCCATCACTCGGTATGTCACCTTGCGTACGTTCAAGCCGCCAGGAGAACCAGCACCACAGCTGACACAAGCCGCATCCATGTACTGGCAAGAGCGCTTTCCCCTCCAGGTGGCTAGTTACATGCGCACACTCGAAATGGAAGCTACGGCGTACGGGGGGTCAGTGCCCTATCAGAAGTTGACCGCGTATCCTTTCATGCGAGCCATGTACCATGGGTTTGGCTTCTGGTTTGACTTCCGCGAATCGCGCGGACATCTCTATGCCATCGAGGACACGATGATCACGGGGCGTTCTAAAGTCGGCGGCGTTTGTTTGGCCTGTAAGTCAGCCGACTACCCAGCCTTAGTGGCGCAATATGGTCAAGTTGAATTCGATACCATGTTCTGGAGCGAGGCCGCAGCGAAGACCAATCATCCCGTATCCTGTATTGACTGCCATGACCCAGCTAGCCCCGACTTTGCTCTGCGCATCACGCGGCCGTGGCTAGAGGTAGCGATTACTGCCCAAGGGAAGACTTTGGCCGACTTTGAAATGCGCTCACTTGTATGTGCCCAGTGCCACGCTGAGTATTATTTCGAGGGACCCGGTACCGCCAATACGGTCACCTTCCCTTGGACGCATGGATTTACGCCGGAAGATGCCTTGCAACATAAAGACGACGAAAATTTTTCCGACTGGATTCACCCCCGTACGGGTGCCGGAGTACATAAGATCCAGCATCCCGAGTTCGAGTTCTTCCAGGGCAGTGTGCATGCTAAGCTCGGCCTCACCTGTGCCGACTGCCATATGCCCACAGTCAGTGATGAGCAGGGAAGAGAGTATACCCAACACTGGTTAGTTAGCCCACTAAGGCATATCGAAGCCTCCTGTCAGGATTGCCATGGTGACCCTGTAGCGCTTAGGGCCAGGACGGAACAGCTGCAAGGTGAGTTGCGCACCACCGCCAACGAAGTTGGGGTGGCTCTGGAGCAGGCAATAAATGGCCTGCGTGATGCCAGGCGTAACCCCGCAGCTGGCGTTCATCACATCACCGCCGCGCAAGCCTCTCACCGCCGCGCCCAACTCCTCCTCGACTGGTTCTTGGTCGAGAACAGCACAGGTTTTCATAACGTCGCCGAGGCCCGCCGCATACTAGGCGAGGCGAGGAGCGCCGTCGCGGAGATGGTAGCGCATACTAATAGGGCTATCGGCCGGTAGGTCGACAGAAAATTACGATGAGTAACTAGGAGCTAAGCAATAATAGAGTGCCGTGCATACCCGAAGAATGGGTAATGCACGGCACTTGCTTTAATTTTAATAGATTATCGTCGCCTCTAAAAAAGGTCGACAATGTGCCACGCAAGGGCTACTATTCGCTGCCAAAGCGTTGTTGGGGTGGCGTGCTCCTCTGGCAGGCGCGTGCGGGGCGCCGCCTCAATAGGGGCTGTGACCATAACAAATTGCACTGAAGTCGCCTTGGCTAGTTCTGGAGAGGCAAAGGAAACAACTCCTACTGGCGAGCCCCCGCCAAGAAATTCTCCTATGCTGGCGTGAGCTTGGGAAATGCCACGCTGTATAGATCTTTGTCCTGACACCAGTTCGCCCATATGTTGAGGCAAGGTAGCAGTGCTTGTGTGTAGTGCGCTAATGCCCTGTGGTAGATCCGCTAGTCCGTCGATTAGGCTCGTGCCGGCCTGCGACACTTGGTTTAAGCCCGTGGTTAACGACTGAGCGGCATTGTTGGCCAGCTCTAAGCCCTGCAATAACTTTTCGCTCTCTCTTGCAATTTGCGTCCTAGCGCGGGCGTAATCGTCTAATCCGGCGTTTGCTTGGGTCAACCCCTGCTGTAGATTCTCCAGGACGGTCAGCTGTAGCATTGCGACCTGTGCGAGCTGTTGCACTAGAGGATCCGGGCTTCCTGATAGGGCGGTTGCCAATTGGTGTATCCTTGCGCTCTCAGCCAAAACTGCCTCGGACCCCGCAGCTAGGCTGGCATAGCCGCTCTGTATCGTTGGCAGGCTTTCCGCTAGTAGCCGGTCACCTGCGTTAAGCGCGCTTTGCCCATCATAAATGCCCGTCAAGCCCGCGCTGAGAGCAGCTACCCCCACCGCAGATTGCTGCAGCCCCTCGGCAAACTGACCCGCATGGGCCATCATGGGGTCTAAGGCTCCACTGAGTTCGCCTACCCCCGCGTGCAGGGCGATGAGCCCCTCTCTGAGAGTTGCGGTGCCGTCGATGACACTTTCCATCCCGCCTACCAAGCCGGCAAAGCCAGAATCAAGCTCGTCAAGCCTCTCGCCTTGGGGTGGAGCCATGCGCAGAGCGGAGATTTCAATGGGCGGCAGGGCAAAGTCGTGTACCTCCGCCGTAATGCTTTGTGTGAGGCTTTCGCCTGGCATCACCGTAAAGGCCAGATTCAGCCTGTTCCCCACGAGCATAGTGCTTGCTCCCTCGGCTTGCACCTCACTTGACCGGTCAACCAAGAGCGGCACGACCACTTGCACGGTGTAATGGTCTGAGAAATGGCGCAGGGCTAAGGGGTTGGGTTGAACAGCAACCGTGATGGTTAGTAGTCCACTCTGACCAAGGAGTTCATCGGCAGGGATAAGTCTGCCGTCTAGTTGGTAAGTGAACGAAAACAGCCAGGGGAGAGCTGCGTTTTGAAGTCGCCCTTGATAGCGGAAAGTTGTCGCTGTACCCTCATCGAGGGCCATCAAAATGCGACCGGCGCTATGGGCAATGGGGCGCAAATCACTTAGGTTAGTTACCTCAGTATAGTCGCCATAGTCCACAATCGTACCCCTGACAGAGCGAAAGGTGTTTACCACCTGCACGTCGAGCAGCGCTCCATCGTTACCTAGGGTCGCAAAGATGGTTTCGTCCTTGGGCGTGGCGGTTGTGGGGGGAGAGGCAAGACGCGCAGGGGACGGGTTGGTGTGAGCAGTCATCGAGAAGGTCAGCAAGCAGACAAGCGCAAGAGCCATAACTTTTATGGGGGTGAAGAGTGAGGGGCGTAGTCGAGACATATTGTTCCCTGCCTTTCGTTTAGAGACCATGGTCTGTGTTCCTGCTAAAGGTAGTCAGGCGAATAAAACGATCGCCAAGCATAAGTAGTTGTGGCAAGAAAGTTAGCACCAGGACACAGGACAGGAGCGCCCCGCGACCAATGAGCATGCCCAGCGCTGCGATGCTCGGCACGCCAGAAACAAAGCCAAGGGTGAACCCAGCTGAGGCTAAAATTGCGGCCGAGATGAGGATGGAATACCCCGAGGTCTCTATGGCGGCAACGGCAGACTGCTGTACATTTAAGCTGCGGCGAAACTCAAGATAGCGGCTCGTCAGTAAGATAGCGTAGTCGATTGTTGCGCCTAGCTGTACGGCGCTGACAATCATGTAGCCGATAAATATGAGGGGCGACCCCGCGAAATAGGGGATAGCCATGTTAATCCAAATCGAAGCCTGAATAGTCAAGACAAGAATTAGTGGCAGGGAGAGAGAGCGAAAGGTCAATGCAATTATCGCGCCCACAGCCAAGATGGCGACCAAGTTGGTTACGCTAAAGTCGTACTCGACCACGGCGCGAATGTCGTCTACGGCAGCAGAGGCCCCGAGTAACAAGGCAGCCTTTGGGTAGAGTTCTTCAGCAACTTGGCGTATGCTTGCCACGGTGCTGTATGAGGTAGCGCTTTCCACAGCCGTGTCGAGCATCAGTACATAGCGCGTGTAGTTTTCGCCGATGAATTGTGCAGTGACCGCGGGCGGGAGAATGCTCCGTGGCACGGAAGCATCGACCAGAGTAGCCATGCCCTGTACGCTGCGTACATGGGGGATCTGCCGCAGCGCCTCTACTAGGGCGAACTCTCTCGGAACATCGGTGCTCGGTACCAGTAAGACCAGCGGATTATTCCGGCCAAACTGTTGGTGGTACATACTTTCAGCTGTAGGGGCGGCTTCGCCGTAGAGAAAGTGATTGGCACCCTGCGCCACAAAGGCGATGGGGAGGATCAACAGTACAACAGGCACAATCCACCGCATTCCTATAATTCTACGCGCCACGCGACCCAAGGAAGGCAAAAAAGGCCGATGCTTGGTACGCTCGAGTATGGGAGCGGAGAAAATTACTAAGGCCGGGAGAAGGGTTAGGACCGATAAGAGACTTAAAGCCACTCCCTTAGCTAGAACCAAGCCGAGGTCGAAACCAAGGCTGTAACGCATAAACATCAGCGCGACAAATCCTGCGATCGTCGTCATTGAGCTAGCCATGATGGAGGCAAAGGAATGACGCAGGGCTGCCACCATGGCCTGCTCTACTGCCAGGCCCTTGCTGCGCTCTTCGCTGAAGCGGTGCAGGAGGAAGATGGAATAGTCCATGCTCACGGCGAACTGCAAGAGGCCAGCGGTGGCAAAAGTGATAAACGAGATAGACCCCAAGAAGGCATTCGTGCCCATGTTGAGAACAATGGAAATGCCGATGGTGAACATGAAGAGTAGCGGCTCCAGCCATGAACTAGTACCCAAGAACAAGATGAGCAAAAAGATAGGCAGTACGAAGGCTACAATAGTCGAAATTTCTGAAGTGGTTGTGCCTCGCAAATTTAAGGCCTCCGCCGCCGGCCCTCGCACTAGGACCTTTCCGCTATGCAGTTGGCGTAACTCCAGGATGGCGTTTCCAGTGGCAAGATCATGGTCGCCAGTGAGAAATGTAATATGAAAGCGCGCATTGCCATCCACATAGAACTCGCGCACGGTTTCCTGGGGCAGCATTTCTAGCGGCGTGTAAATATCCACCACATCGTCTAACCAGACTACCCCATGCACCCCGTCTATCGCGCCGATTTCGCGTTTCAGTTGGCGAGCGGTTGGTAGATCGACATCGCTAGCAATGAGCTCAGCTGAGCCAAGCAGTCCAAACTCTTGGGCCATAACATTCATGGCCTGGCGCGTGGGCATATCGCTAGGTAGGTAGGCGGTCTGGTCGTAGTTGATAACTACGGTGGGGATCAGGGCCACTGAGATTATGGTGGCGAGTGCGAATAACAGCGTAAGGGGTTTGCGCTGGGCGATGATAAGTCTAGCCAGTCTCTCCATAATACCTCCCGATAATAGTGAATTATTGTTCATTTATATGGCGCAAAAATACATAGCTAAAGCTATGTTACGCCCAATTTATCGCCGCCCCTAGCTAAGGAGTGTTAAGCAGGCGGTGCTCAAAATCATCGAAGTAAAAAACTAACATACGGCTAATAAGATCATGTAGGCGCTCGGGGTCCGCTGTGGTGCGGAAAAGGAGCACCATGCCCGAGAAAAAGCCTGTCGCCACAAGGCGTACCAAAATGTCGTCCGCCGTCGCCCCTTGTCGCCGTAGTTCTTGTTGCATGCGCTCGGAAATCATGTCGGTCATTATCTGGAGAAAGTTTTCGTGGCGCGAACCAACACTCTTCTCGGCGATGATGAGGAGTTGTCGCCCATGCGTTTTATAAACCGACATAATGCCCGCAGCCAAGTGGTGCGCTAAGCCGCGCACACCCTCGGCGTGCCCCCCGCTATAAAATCCTGAGGCATCAGCCATCAGGGCAGCAATGCGCTCGTAGCTAGAGCGCACAATGGCATCAAAGATGTCTTCTTTGCTGGTAAAGTAGCGATAAAGGTTGCCGGTAGAAACTTGTGCCCCCGCCGCGATGCGCCGCACTTGCGAGGCGGCATAGCCATTTGTTTCAAATTCATCGAGGGCCGCCGCCAAAATCCTGGCCCGAACCTCATCTTTTAAGTACTGCATTAGCGAACCTCGATTCTCTTTTGGCTAGCATAGCATGGCGCTTCGATTTTCGTCAAGGGTCTTAAATAGTTTGAGAGCGGAGCCTGCCCAGAGGGGCAAGACTCCGCTCTCCATAAAACTACTCCAAGCAACTACTGAACCAATTTAAATAGTTGTGGACCGACTCCGCAGATTGAACACTTGGCAGGCAGTGTCAATTCCACATTGCCGCAGACAGTGCAAAGATGGAAGGAGAGCTCATCCTTACTAGTGAGACTGCCCAAAATTTTGCCATAGAGCTCGGCATGCACTTTCTCTGCCTGCATGGCAAACTTAAAGGCCCGTGCCGCCTCCTTTTCCCCGGCAGCCTCGGCCGCAGCAAGCATGGGTGGGTACATAGAGACAAACTCGTAGGTCTCGCCGCTGACGCCTTCCTGCAGATTTTTCGCGGTCGAGCCAATGCCCTGCATAGCCTTGAGATGGGCTAGGGCGTGAATGGTCTCCGCCTCAGCCGCCGCGCGGAACATTTTGGCCGCATTGGCATGGCCCTCGGCCTCGGCAACGGCAGCAAAAGCTAAGTACTTGCGGTTAGCCTGTGATTCGCCCGCAAAGGCCTCTTTGAGATGTTTTAGAGTGATGTCATTCATAAATGCGCCTCCTAATGTGTAACTATTACTACTTAGTAATTTACAAGATTAATTAACGCTTGTCAATCCTTTTTGGCGTGTGCCTGTTAGCGGTCTGTTTTGCTGCCCACCATATCGAGGTTCGGAACGATCTGTAACCATGTATTGCCCGGGTAATAATTGTAGTCTACCTCGTTGACGGTAAAGATAAAGTGCCCGCCTGCGCTCTCCTTCTTCCAGCTACCGCGGTGAAGTTGGCCGTCACGTAAAAACAAGGCGGGCCCGGTGCCGATAATGTCGATCACCGTGCGAGTATTCTCCGCAGCGTCGCGGGTGTGAGATGCGGCCAAAATAATAACATTGTGGGCCGTTATGGCGACCCCATCTTTCATCAAGTGTTCATCACCATTTATCAGACGATGATACGCACCGTCCCGCCATAGCCATTCTACCTTGTACCATGGGGAGTAAGTGAGTGAAACACGGAAAGCGTCTTCGCCGATCGGCATACTGCCCGGCGATATCTCTGGCAGAGAACGCCATGGGAAGCGCCTGCGTTCCGCTTCTGCCAACAAGCGCTCCGTGCTCGTATACAGATTGTGGGGCATCAATCGTGCGCGGTCGCGCCAAAAAGCACGTGAGGCATTGTTGATTTCATCAATGCTAGGCACATTAAGTGAGCGAATGCGCTCTAGCGTCTCGGCGCTACCACCGGCGTGGGCAAGGGGTGCGTTGTAGGCCTTGGCAATCTCCGCAAAGTAGGGGCGTGCACTGCGGATAGGCCCAATGACACTGGCGCCACGGCTGTAAAAAAAGGCTAAGTAACGCGTTATGCCCCCTTCGGCCATCATCTCCACGACCAAGTCGGCTCTATCTAGCCCGCTTTGCGGGCGCGCTTCTGCTTTGTTGTCAATCACAGCGCTAATAACTCCGGGGAGTCTACGGTCGGGGGCCACTGGTTCTACTGGCGTAAGGGGTGGGGGATCAGAGGGAGGGAGCTCGCTCGCTACAGGGGGAGTAACGGGCGTCCCTGGCAGGACATATAGGCCAGTAACAAGCACCGCAATAAAGAGCAAAGTTGCTCCCAAGAGCGCCAAGCGACGGATAATTACAGTCCGTATGGCCTTCAGGCGCACAGTGACACCTACTTTCTGCACGCGAATTGCGCGTGGCAATTCTCTTTTCATTACAGCTTTTTATTCGCCTCGCCGCACGGCAAATCCTGCCAAAGAGCAAGTCTCTCTTAACATATCTACCCTACATTCACGTTGACACCTAACGAGCGGCCACAGGAAAGTCTGAAAGTCGTTAGAGTGCATCATTCCATCTTCCTCTCTTTTCCACGCCTCTGTGCTATGTGGATAAAGTATGTTCGCCAGACTCATCTAGCTTCCACTTTCTAACCTCCTACCTCTAGTTACCCGCAGAGTACACAGAGAAAGCAAGAGAGGAACAAGGAGTTCAACAATGAAACCATAAGCAGTCAATTCTAAGCGTCCTATCTTCCTCTCTTTTCCACGCCTCTGTGCTATGTGGATAAAGTATGTTCGCCAGACTCGTCTAGCTTCCACTTTCTAACCTCCTACCTCTAGTTACCTGACCTCTGTGGTTGAAATCGTCTCCTAGGTGTAGAGCCGCCTACCTCGTTATGCGTTGGTGGGAATGCAGGATCTACCCACAACATTTGCGAAACAATAAGGTCTGCGGCAGGAGCGAGGGAGCTTGGCGAGAACATCACTAAAAGACAACAGTATGCAGTTACAGTTAAGGAATGGTGATTAACGTGAAACTATCTATTAGTTCAGTACCTACTCCTTGGGGTGAAGTGTATTATGCGGTATCCGAAAAGGGGGCCGTAGCCATTACTACCCCGGGGCAAGGAATAGCGGAGTTGCACTTGCTTCTCGCTCGCCTTGGTCGCGCAGGGCAGGCTGGGGAGGATGCCAGCGGTCTTCACCAAGTAGGCCTCGAGCTGGCCGAGTATTTCCGTGGCGAACGCCAAGATTTTACTTTTCCCCTTGACGAGGGGGGCACGCCCTTTCAGCGTCAAGTATGGCGGGCCCTTCGTCAGGTACCCTATGGTGCTATCGCTAGCTACAAAGATATAGCCATAGCCATCGGTAAACCAAAGGCCTTTCGTGCTATCGGCCAGGCGAACGCCAAAAATCCCCTGCCCATCGTCACCCCCTGTCATCGCATCATCGCGGCCGATGGTGGCCTGGGGGGCTTCGCCGGGGGCTTAGAGTGCAAACGCCAACTCCTTGACTTTGAGCAAGAAAACACCGGGCGGGCCACATCGTGACACCCCCCGTTAAAGTCGGGCAAGTTGTGACCCTAGCCATTACGGGCATCACTCATGCCGCCGAGGGAGTCGGCAAGTACCAAGGCTATACCATCTTCGTGCCGGACGCCTTGCCGGGCGACGAGGTCCTAGCCAAAGTAATTTCGACGCAGAAGCAGTACGGCCGAGCACTACTGGCTCGTTTACTAACGCCTTCATCTGACCGCGTTACACCCCTTTGCCACTACTACGCAGAGTGCGGCGGCTGCCAGCTTATGCACGCGAGCTACGCGGCGCAACTTCGTTACAAAGAAGAACAGGTCGCCGCCGCACTTTCGCGCCTAGGCGGTCTAAGTAGTGTGCCGATTAGACCCATTATCGGCATGCCACAGCCCTATGGTTACCGCAACAAAGCTCTCTTTCCGGTCGGAGTACAAGAAGGACGCCTAGTGGCCGGCTACTACAAGCGGCGCAGCCACGATATCGTAGACATCGACCACTGCCTTATCGAGCACCCCGCCATAAGCGCCGCCCTCGTCGCCGCTAAGAGACTAATGCAGAAATATAATGTATCGGTCTACGACGAAAGCACCCGAGAAGGGCTACTGCGTCACCTCTTAGTGAGGCATGCCTTTGCCACGGCAGAAACCATGGTTGTCTTTGTCATTAACGGCACCACCTTGCCGCAGGGCGAATTAATCGCGAGCGAGCTTATGGCAGAGCTACCTCAAGTCGTCTCTGTGCAAATCAACATTAACCGCGCGCGGGGGAATGTCATCCTAGGCCACGAAACCAAGCTTCTCCGCGGTCGCGACCACCTCATCGAGCATCTCGCCGGGCTTAAGTTCAAGGTGTCGGCCAATTCTTTCTTTCAAGTCAACCCCAGCCAGACAGAGCGGCTCTACAGTAAAGCCGTAGAATTCGCCGCCTGCAGCCATAGCTCCCACCTCTACGACCTCTACTGTGGCGTCGGCACCATGGCCCTCATCATGGCCAAAAGCGCAGGCCAAGTCACCGGCATTGAAGTAGTCCCCCAAGCCGTACAAGACGCCATCGCTAACGCCGATCTCAACAACATCACCAACGCCACATTTCTCACCGGTACAGCCGAAGACCTCCTGCCCGTGAGTATCGCCCATGGCGAGCACCCCGACACCATCGTCATCGACCCACCCCGCGCCGGCTGCGATGAAAAACTCCTACAAACCCTAGTCACAGCCGCACCCGCCCGCCTCGTCTACGTCAGCTGCAACCCCGCCACCCTCGCCCGCGACCTCAAGTTCCTCACCGCCCACGGCTTCACAGTGCAAGAAGTTCAGCCAGTCGACATGTTCCCGCATACGGCGCATGTTGAGTGCGTGGTGTTGATGTCACGCAACTTATATTGAAACATCACTGCGCAACGTTTGACGCTTACGGAATATGAATACCAGATGAAAGAATGTCATCCTCCGACTATAACGGAGAGCGAGTTCAGGGCTGTTCAGTATGAAAAGAAAAAGCGAAGCAATATCGTCACATATGATGACGGTACGCAACTCAGCAGCCAGAAGTACAGTTCGAGGAAGAAATAACAGATCTTAATTTGTATGTAATAATTTAAGGGGGATTAAGTGATATGTTGCAAATAGTAAACGCAGTCGACGATGTTGAAAAACTATTTGAGGATGGCAATTTCAAACTGGAGTACTGGATTACTTATATAGATAGTATTATACCGAAACACAAAAATATTTTTCTAGAGGATATGGAATATACAATCAAAAACGGTGGATTTAATTTCGAAAATGATTATTTACCAGTTTTGAATGCGTTATTGTTGAACAAAGATAAAAGAGTAAAAGCTGTTGATTCATTTGCGAGGGTTACGGAAAATCTAGAGAAAAAATTAGTTCAAACTTTTGGGCAATCTCTTGATGCAGCTATCATTTTATATGTAGGTTTATGCAATGGAGCTGGTTGGGTTGTTAATTTGGACTCTGGACAATATGTTTTATTGGGAATTGAAAAAATCATTGAGTTAAATTGGTGCGATATCAATGCCATGCAGGCTTTGATCTATCATGAATTGGGACATATTTATCAAATGCAGTATGGCGGATTTGCAAGAGAATATGAAAAGGCAGATGCATATCTGTGGCAGTTGTTCACGGAAGGAATCGCTATGTATTTTGAGCAGAAATTGATGGATGATGATAATTTCTTTCATCAGAATGTGGATGGATGGCTGGATTGGTGTGATGCCAATATATCCGGTATAAAAGCAGATTTTAATAATGACTTGACAACTATGACACACAGTAACCAAAGATATTTTGGAGATTGGGTCAATTATAATGGACAGTCAGATGTGGGATATTACCTTGGCGCGAGATTCGTCCAATGGTTGAACAAACGCTATACATTTGACAAGATGATTCGTTTCGATATTTCAGTTATTAAAGTTGAGTGGGACTCCTACCTAATATAGACCACCAGCTCCTCTTCGCGTGGTACAACAAGGGGGACAACAAGGGAGACGTTTCCTTTTGTTTCAATGTCATTGCAGGGCTTTTGAGTTCTCGGCGCACTACATACATGCCGCGGTACTGATTGATCCGGGCTAGCGGACCTTTGTGGTCCTATGGGTAGAGACGGCTTGCAGGGCGGTGGTCAGCGTGAAACAAAAAAGTTGTCCCCTCAGTTGTTCGCGGCGTAAGAAATTATCTAACAATCTAGTGGCAGATCGTGAAGGATTTCTCTATTGCGCAACTAATGTGTTAATGTGATGAATTCGAGCGTTAAAGGGCGACAGGGGGTGGGGTTTGCGGGGTGCGCAGAAATAAGGATGAAGTCATAACTGCAGGTGGCGATGGCGGCACACCATTTATGCTTCCCAGCACAGACCAAGTGGAATTGGGGGGGTTAGTCGAACAGGCGCAGCCGGAGACTCAAACCAATTGCCGCACATGTTACTGCGGCGGGTGTATTCTTTGGCCAAGATGCTGTTTCAAACGCATGAGCAAGCGACGAAAAGCTTACAAAACCGGCAAATAAAATAAGACATTGTGAGGAGGATGGTTGATTATGGCCTACAATCAGGTGACCACAGAAATCATTGCCATGATGGAGAAGGTGGTGCCCGGCAGAGTTGTTGTCGGTAATGACGTCAATCCTGACTACAGCCGTGACGAAATGCCGATTTACGGCACGCGTATGCCCGCAGTCTCGATTGATGTTTTGACGACGGAAGAAGTGTCGCAGATCATGAAAATCTGCTACGAACACAGCATCCCCGTTACGACAAGGGGGGCAGGCACAGGTCTGGTTGGTGGTGCTGTGCCTGTGCTCGGCGGCGTGGTGCTTTGCACTGCTAGGATGACGAAAATCATAAGCTGGGACTTGGAGCAATTCGGCGTAGTTGTACAGCCCGGTGTGCTTATACAAGACCTAAAAGGCGCAGCCTTGCAGCACGGTCTTTCCTATCCGCCCGACCCTGGCCAAAAGCTAGGGACTATCGGCGGTAACGTATCGACCAATGCAGGCGGGATGCGCGCTATTAAATATGGCACAACTAAAGACTATGTTCGGGGGATGACTGTTGTTTTATCCGATGGTGAAATCTTGGATATCGGTGCGAACGTAGCAAAGACCAGCATGGGGTACAATTTAACCCAACTCTTTACAGGCTCCGAGGGCACCTTAGGCATCATCACCGAGCTTAAGCTTAAGTTAATCAAAGCACCTAAGTTTGACGTGAGTGTGATAGCACCGTTTGAGGATCTTGATACTGCTCTAAGATGTGTGCCGGGGATATTTACAAACACCTTTCGGCCGACAGCGGTTGAATTCTTTGAGCGAGAGATTCTTCTGTTGAGCGAGAAATTCGTAGGCAAGGAAGTTTGGCCTAAAGAAGTGGAAGGCAAGCAAGTTCAGGCTTATCTCCTGCTGATCTTTGACGGGGATTCAATGGACGAAATTGAACCTCATACGGAGAGAATAACGGACTTTCTCCTTGAGGCGGGCGCAATGGACGTTATGATTGTGGACACTCCCGGCCAGAAAAAGGAGATCTGGGATGTGCGTAGCGCTTTCTTGGACTGCATATTTGAGACGCACAAGCTCTTTGACGAGAATGATGTGGTTGTCCCCATCAACAGAATTGCGGAGTTTGTGCAGTTCTTCTCGAAAGAAGCCGATAAGTATGACTTTGACATCACATATCTTGGGCATGCCGGCGATGGCAATCTACACATCTTCGGCGTTTCTGACGACATGGAGGAAGCAGAGTTTAAGCGCCAGATTCACCTTTGGATGGTTGCCATGTACGACAGAGCCAAAGAAATGGGTGGCGAGCTAACGGGCGAGCATGGTATCGGCTACGGCAAAATTCCGTATTTCGAGAAGTATGTGGGACCGCGCAACATCGAGCTGCACAAAGGCATCAAGCGAGTGTTTGACCCCAAACTTATACTTAACCCGGGTAAAGTCTGCTTTAGGCTTGAGGACCTAGTGAACAGTTAAAGCGCTGCACGCCGTTTATTTTGATGATGCTTCTTAAGGAGAGGTTGACTGCATGAACATCTTGGTTTGCATTAAGCAGGTTCCAAACACGCAAGAGATATCCATCGACCCAGAAACGAATACTCTTATCCGCGAAGGCGTTGAGAGCATAGTAAACCCTTATGATGGCTATGCGCTCGAAGCGGCGGCAAGGCTTAAAGACAAAAACAAAGACATTAGAATCTGCGCCCTGTGTATGGGGCCACCGCAAGCGGAGGCGGCGTTGCGTGAATGTTTGTCGACATCGGCTGATGTGGCCTATCTCGCGTCGGACAAGTTCTTTGCGGGAAGCGATTCGTTGGCGACAAGTTATATCTTAAGCGAAGCCATCAAGAAAATTGAGTCCCTCGAAGGCATTAAGTTCGACATGATTTTTTGCGGCAAGCAGGCCATTGACGGCGACACCGCCCAAGTTGGCCCTCAGATTGCCGAGTGCCTCGATTACCCGCAAATCACTTATGGGTTGACTTGTGAAGTCAAGGACGGCGAACTCCACGTATTGAAAGAAACAGAGGATGGCAAAGAAATCTTAGCCGTCAACTTCCCCTGTGTGGTGACCTTTACCAAGCCGAATTTCGAGCCTCGCTTGGCATCGGCAAAACGCAAATTCGCGGCTAAAAAGATGGAGATTCAGCGCATCGGCGTCGCTGATTTAAATGGGATTGACAGAGCTAAAATCGGACTGAAAGGCTCGCCAACCCAGGTGAGAAAGACTTATGTCCCCCAGGTGAAAAAAGGCGGGACTGTCTTTCGGGATGGCCCGCCAGGGGAAGCAGCCGCTAAGCTGGCGAAATTGCTGGTCGATAACACCGTCGTCAAAGATATTGAGTAGGAGGACAAGTTATTGTGGGTATGGCAACTAAGGATTTGTGGGTATTCATCGAAACGCGTCCCGACGGTACGCCGCGAAATGTCGGCCTTGAACTCCTTAACCCCGGCCGGCGGCTGGCAGAAGCACAAGGCGGCAATTTGGTTGGTGTGGTGATAGCCGAGGATGCAAGCATGGCAGCCAAGGCAGCAGGCGATCACGGCGCCGACCGCGTTATCACTATCGCGGGGCCAGAGTATAAGCATTACTCAACGGACGCCTACACAGCCGCTTTTACCTATCTGATCAAGAAATACGAGCCGCTTACGGTGATGATAGGCGCAACGACTAACGGGCGCGATTTAGCGCCGCGCATTTCCTGTCGGATTGGCACGGGGCTTACGGCTGACTGCACCGAGCTTAACATAGACGAGCAGACCGGCTGCATCGCCTGGACCAGACCGGCCTTTGGCGGCAATATCATGGCAGTCATTTTTTGCGCACAACACAGGCCGCAAATGGGTACGATTAGGCCTGGCGTGTTTAAAAAACCTACCTTTGCGTCGCGTGATGTAGAAATTGTGAAAGAAAGCTTTTGCGTTGATCCCAAAGGCATTAGGACGCGCATTGTGGAGGTCCTAGCGCACGTTGGTGAAAAAGTAGATTTAGAAGGTGCGGAAATCATTGTTACGGGCGGGCGCGGCTTAGGCGAAGCCAGAGGGTTTGATGTGATACGAAAGTTCGCGAAAGCCCTTGGTGCAGAAGTCGGGGCCTCGCGCGCGGCGGTCGAAGAAGGCTGGATTACGCACGCGCACCAAGTCGGTCAAACAGGCAAAGCGGTTTCGCCGAAAGTATATATTGCCTGCGGGGTCTCGGGCGCTGCACAGCATGTAGCCGGCATGAGCTCTTCTGAAACCATTATCGCAATCAACAAGGACCCGAACGCATGGATATTTTCCATCGCCGACTATGGTATAGTGGGCGATTTGTACGAGGTTCTTCCTGTATTGGAAAAAGAGCTGCGCAGTATACTTGCTGAATAGCCCGGAAACGGAGACAACAAGGGGGACGTTTCCTTTTGTTTCAAAAAGAACAGTCCCCTTCGTTTGCAGCTAAGGAGAGGGGGAGAACTAATGGCCATCAAGCAGGAACGGGTAGCCATTCTTTATCCTGAGAACCGGACAGTGGGGAGAAAGTCGTCAGTTGAAAGTGACCTGTTTTCTAAGCTGTTTCAGGGATTTGCCGACATGGGCATTGTGTCGCAACCAGTCGCCTATCACGACGATTGTTGCCATGACGTAGAGATAAAGCTTTTGCAGATTGGCACCAAGGAAGTACTGTATCGCACGCGCGAAGTGGGCTGGGGCTGCGACACGCATCTTTATCTCACCCTAGAACAGATGTGCCAAGAATTGCCCCGACGACTGGCTTCTGGGGAGACCAGGGTACTAAAGCAGTACCGTGGTAATGGCGGCATAGGCGTATGGAGAGTACAATGGCTGGGCAATCAACAGCCTGAGCATGGGCGGCGTAGCGATTTTGCCGAGCTAAATTTTGATACTCCTGTCTCCGTGCGGCAAGCAATCCGAGGAGCGTATGAAGAGATGATGCCTCTCGGAGCACTATTCGACTTGTGTCGGCCCTATTTTGTTAACGAGGGCCGTGTCATTGACCAAGTATATCAGGAGCGTCTCACTGAGGGCATGATTCGTTGTTACTTGGTGCACAACCAAGTGGTAGGGTTTGGGCACCAAGCCGTAAACGCTCTGTTTCCGGCTCCAGCTGGCGCACTACCCTCCACCGCCCCGCAACCTGGTCCGCGCCTGTACTATCCGCCAACCAAGAATGAATTTGAGCTACTCAAACACAAACTTGAGCAAGAATGGCTCCCTGCGGCGCAAGAGCTGCTGCGCCTTGACGCTTGGCAACTACCAATCATCTGGGACTGTGATTTTCTTTTGGGACCTAGGGACGAGCTGGGTGCCGATACATATGTGCTGTGTGAAATCAACGCCAGCTGTGTTTCGCCGTTTCCAGCGGAAGCAATTCCATTCATAGTAGCTTCCACTGCCGCTCGGATGAAAAGTTGAACGCAACAAGAGGAACAGTCCCCATTGTTTTGATGATTAGTGTCGCTAAGCGAGTGGTATCTGTATTGATGATGCTTGTGTTAGTGCTCGCTTTTCGTTTGGCAGGGTCAGCTCAATCGCATAGCCGTGATCTTATACTAGGTAATGGTCAGATATTGATTCTCGTAGGAGCACAGTATGGAATTCCCGTGGTGGATGCGATAATGCCGCCCTTAGTTGGGGCGTTAGTATCAGGGGGGATGAGCCGCGAGGACATTTTTGTAGAATTTCTCGATCTTCACCGCTTCCCAGGTGCAAGACATCGCGCTGAAGTCATGGCGTCGTTACGGAGTAAGTTGCTTGAAAAGGATATCCGTTTGATTGTGACGATTAATCAGTCTGCGGTAGATTTTCGCGCTCAGGAGGGGCATGATTTTTTCCCAGATGCACCCATGCTTATCCCCATCTTTGAGCAAGAGCCTGCCTGGGTGGGTGCCCCGCGCCGCGTAATAATCCTTAGCTCCCGCGTGGATGCGGAGGGGACCTTGCGATATATGTTTGATCTTTTCCCTGAAACACGGCGCATTATCATCATTATGGGTAAAGATGATTATAAGGCCCCGTTTTATGGCACGCTTAGGGCGGCACTAGATGCATTGCCAGGAAGTTTAGATATTAAGGACACCTCCGCATTCACTTATGAAGGAATGCTACAATACATTGCTTCATTGCCGGCAAATACGGTCGCTATCTATGGCTCGTATTTTGAGGACGTGGCTGGCCAGACTTTTGTGCCGGCGGAGGTGGCCGCGCAAGTGGCCAGAACGGCCAATGTTCCAGTTTTTGCTCTACGAGAGGTCCACATAGCGCAGGGTTTGTTCGGAGGCTCCATTGTGGGCATTGCCAACCTTGGCAGTGAAGCGGCAGAAATAGGGCTGAGTTACAAGCGTGGAACGCTCAGCTTAACGGAGCAAACAACAATCATGGAGGTATTCAATTTCCCACTATTTGACTGGCAGCAGCTCATGAAATGGCGTGTTGACCAAAGAAATTTGCCTGCTTACACAGTGTTTTTGAACTATACACCAACCCTTTGGTCCCATTATCGAGATTTGATTGTAGTCACATTCGCATTTATGCTAATTTTGCTTGCTATGCTGGTCTAGGTGCTGTCGATTATATTGTCAAGAACAAAGGTTATCTGTTTAAATTGCCTGCGATCTTAGAAAATGCCTATCATCGGCGCAGTCTGGCGAGGGAAACGGCTGCACTTAAGGAGTCAGAAAGTCAATTGCTGAAAACCAAGAACTATCTAGAGAGTTTGATTCGGTACGCTAACGCCCCAATCATGACCTGGTCTCCGGATCTAAAAATAACGGAATTTAATCGGGCTTTCGAGGTGTTGACCGGGAGTGCTAGGGATGAGGTAATAGGACAAGATATAGCGTTTTTGTTTCCTGAAGAAAGACGAGCGGAATATATGGATTACATCAATAGGACGGTCGCAGGGGAGTTTTGGGAAGTAAAAGACATCTCGATTATGCACACCTCCGGCAGGAAACAAGATGTTCTTTGGAATTCGGCGAACATCTATGACTCTGCAGGCAAGTTAGTTGCGACTATTGCGCAAGGACAGGATATTACTGAGCGAAAAATTGCAGAAAAAGACCTGCAGAGTGCCTATGAAGCCACAATCGCAGGTTGGGGTTATGCCGTTGATTTGAAAGATAAGGATACCGGTGACCACAGCCAGCGGGTAGCTGAGTTGACCTTGAGTATCGCACTAAAATTGGGAATACCGGCAGAAGATCTGCTACACATAAGGCGAGGTGTGCTTTTGCATGATATTGGCAAGATGGGTGTCCCCGATGCTATTTTGTTTAAACCTGACAAGTTGACGGACGATGAGTGGACAATAATGCGTCAACATCCTACTTTCGCCTATGAGATGCTGTCAAAGATAGCTTACTTGCATCCAGCCCTCGATGTACCCTACTGCCACCATGAAAAATGGGACGGTAGCGGTTATCCGCGTGGCCTTCGGGGGGAAGAGATCCCCCTATCGGCGCGTATTTTTGCTGTAGTCGATGTGCATGATGCGCTGACCAGCGACCGTCCTTATCGCCGTGCCTGGACAATTGAACGCGCACTAGAGTATATACAGGAGCATAGTGGCACGCATTTTGACCCCCAAGTAGTAGCTGTGTTTATGCAGGAAGTAGATATTAAGGCTCCCTAGCTTTTGCCGAGAGCATAGGGGGCAAACATTCACTCTTAGAGTGGAAGTGCCACTGCGTGGCGGCATAGTGCTACCATGTAGAGGCGATAGTAGTGCCAAAGTGTGATGGCCCGTTCTGCGTGTAGCAAACGACAAAGTTTCTTCCATTCTGTCGGCCCGTATTTTGTGTCTTGGCAGGCAAGTGTGGCCAAAGACAGGGATGTTAACTGTCAGCAAGTATTCGTTCCAATTGGTCGTGACTCTTAGGCGAGGTGGTAGATGTAAAGTGAACCAGGAAAAATGTGATTTGGTGCAGGCTAGCGTCGTCAAAGACAAGCAGTTGGTAGTGATAGATGGTTACACAATTAAGTACCATGCCAACGGCAAAACCATCTGGTCAAGAGGAAAGGTAATCGATGGTCAGCCTGAGGGCTACTGGGAATGGTACCGCCTTGACGGCA
>Ga0209315_100026_pt1 | contig 24327 bp, 26 predicted proteins | sample 3A3metaG_FD_184148 | JGI IMG/M metagenome (GOLD analysis project Ga0209315, IMG submission 184148) | Freshwater bacterial and archeal communities from Indian Creek, Illinois, USA to study Microbial Dark Matter (Phase II) - 3A3 metaG... | ecosystem: Environmental > Aquatic > Freshwater >... | reverse complement strand
ACCTTGAGTATCGCACTAAAATTGGGAATACCGGCAGAAGATCTGCTACACATAAGGCGAGGTGTGCTTTTGCATGATATTGGCAAGATGGGTGTCCCCGATGCCATTCTATTTAAGCCTGACAAGTTGACGGACGATGAGTGGACAATAATGCGTCAACATCCTACTTTCGCCTATGAGATGCTGTCAAAGATAGCTTACTTGCTTCCAGCCCTCGATGTACCCTACTGCCACCATGAAAAATGGGACGGTAGCGGTTATCCGCGTGGCCTTAAGGGGGAAGAGATCCCCCTATCGGCGCGTATTTTTGCTGTAGTCGATGTGCATGATGCGCTGATCAGCGACCGCCCTTATCGCCGTGCCTGGACAATTGAACGGGTACTAGAGCATATCCAGGAGCAGAGTGGCACGCATTTTGACCCCCAAGTAGTAGCTGTTTTTATGCAGGAAGTAGATATTAAGGCTCCCTAGCTTTCGCTGGCAGTTAGTAGTGCTCACTTTCCCATGGATTGTAACCTGGATCTAGATTGTTCAGCCCGCCTGGCGGCCTTACGGGGAGGATGGCTACATGACGAAAGAGGTTAAAACTACCTTGGCTCTATTTTCTGCTAAAATCACTGGCGATGCGTCCGTCTTTAATTTCAATAATCCGATCTGTTTTTTCGGCAATGCGGCGATCATGCGTGATGACTACGAAAGTGGTGCCAAACTCTTTGTTGATATTCCTCAGTAGGTCATACACCAACTCGCTGGTGTCAGAGTCAAGGTTGCCCGTGGGCTCATCGGCGAGAATGATGCTGGGGTTATTGATGAGTGATCGAGCAATGGCCGTACGTTGTTGTTGCCCGCCGGACATATTGCCGGCGAGGTTGTTTTTCACCTTGGAGAGCCCTACTAGGTCCATCAACTCATGCGCTTTCGCTTCTAGTCCGCGGTCAGCGCGTTTCTTTTGAATGTGGTAGGGCAGGAGCACATTCTCGAAGGCAGTAAATTCAGGTAGAAGGTAGTGGAACTGAAAGATGAACCCAATGGTCTCATTGCGCAGGCTGGCCAAGGCATTTGGCGCAAGACTTTCTGTTTGACGCCCGTTGATAATGACCTCGCCAGATGTAGGGCGGTCAAGGGTTCCCAGGATATTCAACAGGGTACTTTTCCCGCTGCCTGACTGGCCAATGATACTGTTAAAGGTCCTAGGGGCAATACTTAAGTCTAGGTCAAACAGCACTTGCGTCTTTATTGCTTTACCATAGGCTTTGTTTATTTTCTTGAGCGTAATAATGCTATCCATTGCGGATCACCTCAATTGGGGAGAGTTTCTTTGAGTTTAGGGCGGGTACAATGGAGGCCGCCGTGGAGGCCGCCACGGCGATAAGCCCGGACAGGGCAATGAACCAGGGGTTAATGAAGATGGGTACCACAGGTGTCCCGTCTGGATTTAGCGCGAAGCTAGCGAATGACCAGAGCAAGCCAATGCCAAACAAAATACCTAGCAGGCCGCCAACGACTCCTAACAAGAAGCCTTGAAACAAAAATATAAGGCTCGAGGTGGAGTCAGTGATGCCCATGGCCTTTAGGATGCCAATTTGCTTTGACTTTTGCAGGACGGTTATGGCAAGCACGCTGGCTATCCCAAGAACGACAGATATAACTACGAACACTTGGATTATCAGGCTGGAAGTTGTTTGTCCTGTAAGGCCGCTGAGAAGCTGTTCGTTGGCTTCTTTCCAGTTAGTGGCTTTTAGGTCATTGTCGGCCAATCCCATTTCTATATCAGCCGATAGGGCGTCAGCCGCAAAGGGGGCTGTTACTTGCATCTCTACCGCAGTTGCCGTATCGGCACCCAGCGCGAAAAGAGCTCTACCAATGGCAAGCTCGCCGACAGCCCAGCTCTCGTTGATGGCCGCTACCTTCAAGTCAAACAAGCCACTCACTCTTACTTCGTGAGTGTTACGGTCAGGGGATACTAAGGTGATAATGTCGCCCACGGTTAGGCCATTGTTAATAGCCAGGGTTGTGCCAAGTAGTACCTCATCCGGGCCAGGCAGGCTTCCGCCCTCAAGGATGGCGTCGCTAAACCTGTAAATGCCGTCCGCTTCGGCCATGTCAAAGCCCCTGAAAAGTACTCTGTCAAACCTGTCGTCAATGGATAGCAAACCATTAAGAGTAATCGTGGGGGAGATGGCCGTGACTTCTGGGAAATTTGCGGCCACATATCGCTCTATTCTCCGGTAGTCAGTAACAAGATCACTCCTTGTGACTGCTTGGATGGTTATGTGGGATGCTCTTCCAATGGTTGCGTCCACGAGACTTACCTGTAGCCCTTGAATCAATGAGCCGATGAAGATCTGCACGGAGATGCCGATGGCAATTCCTAACGCAATCATTAGGGTCTGGCCCTTGTTAGAGGTCAGAAACCGCAGAGCAATTCTAAAAGCCAGACTCATACCGTCGCCTCCCCGATTTTCGCTAAGTCACGGTAGGAGTAAGCGAAGTAATCAGGTGTGAGTTGCTCGGTGACGCCAGGGGTGTTTTTCACGGCATAGCCTCCTGCGACAATTTTGAAGTTGGGGACATCGCCCCGCGCCATATGAGCCCTCATGCCATTGATAAGGCGCTGGAGCTTGGTCAAGTGAAAGAAGTTGGTAACGCTAATACACACTAGCCGTGGTTTCAGGGTCACGACGGCCGCTAAGGCCTCCTCGGCAGGTGTATTGGCGCCGATAAAAAAGGCGTCAAAGCCAAGAAGTGTCAAGAAATCTGTAACCATGCGCGCCCCTAACTCGTGGTATTCTTCTTCTTGGCAGCAGACCACCGCGGTAGGCCGGGGCAGGCTCTGATCTTTCGCGATTAGATTCATAATATAGGGATAAGAGATCTCAATGACAGAACGCACTATTCCGCTCTGAACATGCTCCTCCCAGATGGCGAGTTTCTGCTCTTTTTCGTTGGTGGCAATTTCTTGCAAGCTCCTGGACAGAACACCTTCATAGAGTTCGGGGATACTGATGCTTTCGTCTTCTAGGGCCTCTCTAACCAATTGAATGCAGCGCGACTTGTCCCGCTTATTAAGGGCAAGGGCAAAAGAATCAAACAATGCTTTTGTTGCACTATCCCTGTTCATCGTTTTCACTCCTTCTCATTCCTGTCGCATCACGGCGCGTACCATCTCGTTTGCAAAATCGCAGGGCGGGTACTAATCCCTATTCTAGCTCTTCTGTATGTATATTTCTACATTTATGAAGATGAAATGGAGCATGCGCGCCATCCCAGTAGTAGCTTAATGTGGAGAGAACATCTCTTTTCGATTAGTTGCTGGGAAGGGCCTAATGACAAATTCACCGGGGCATTGAATTTGTTTCCCGCCGGGGTATGCTAATCTTGAGATGTGGGTCAGCATGGCAGAAGCACCACTGCGCGGCAGGGTAGGACTGCCAAGGCGATACAGGCATAGCCCGCAAATGCTCGACTCCGTCGTTCGTGACTATTAGGCGAGGTGGTAGATGTAAAGTGAACCAGGAAAAATGTGATTTGGTGCAGTCTAGCGTCGTCAAAGAAAAGCAGTTGGTAGTGATAGATGGTTACACAATTAAGTACCATGCCAACGGCAAAACCATCTGGTCAAGAGGAAAGGTAATCGATGGTCAGCCTGAGGGCTACTGGGAATGGTACCGCCTTGACGGCACCATCAAGCGTTCAGGTCATTTTGCCAAGGGAGAGACAGTTGGTGAGTGGATTACATATGACCAGCTAGGAAAGAAGGTCAGGACTACCCAAAAGAAAAAAGCAGAATAGGTATGTTCAATGCCGGTGGATTGCACTTTCGCCAGTAGAGAGGTCTCCGGCAAAGGTATGGCTGCTTTCAGTAGTCATCGATGCCTTCAAGTGAGTGAGGGGGCATTAGATGCAACTAGAATAATTCGAGGGATGTGGGCAGATGCAAGCAGAATACTTTCAATGGGGCAACGAGCTTGAAACTGGAATCAGGGTTATCGACGAGCAACACTATGGGCTTGTTGAGATAATAAACGAACTTATTCAAATGAGTTTCCGCGATGAGGCCATCCATAATGGAATAATTAAAGAAATTTACGGTAATCTCACGGATTATGTGTATCGTCACTTTCGCGTGGAAGAAAATTTGATGGAGCACTATCAAGTTGACGCTAGGCACAAGGAGACTCATTACCAGGCGCACCATGACTTTAATCGCGAGGTAGCTACATATTTTTCGGATTTGTCTTTGCTAGAGTCGCCTTATAAATTGGGAGAGGTCGCTCAATTTTTGATACGTTGGCTGGCATATCACATTTTGAGTATGGATCGAAGCCTCGCGAGGCAGATAGAAAATGTAAGAAAAAGCAATTTAGCGCCTAATGTGGCATATGAAAAAGAACAAAGTGTATATGAAATTACAGCTGAACCCCTGTTGAAAGCGCTGAAGGCACTGTTTTTTGTAGTTTATGGGAAAAACAAAGAGTTAGCCAAGTTGAATAACGAGCTCGAAGGAAAAATAGCATTGCACCCTTGAGTTACAGAGGGCCTACGACAGACTCGAGCACATAGCTATGCGGGATGAACTGACAGGGCTGTTCAATCGGCGACATGCAATTAACCAACTTGAATCGTCTATTAATGAGTGGAAGCGTTACGGGGTTGTTTTTTCGGTACTCTTTGTCGATGTTGACAAGTTTAAAGCTGTCAACGATACTTTCGGACATGACTGTGGCGATAAAGTCCTAACGTGGATAGCGGTGTTCTTGCTAGCTAATACACGGCGCAGCGATATTGTGTGCCGATTTGGCGGGGACGAATTTGTTGTGATCTGTAATCATTGCGATGGGAAAAATGCCATCCAGCTCGCCGAAAAATTGCACTCAGAAGCCATTAAGCTAGTTACGCATGAGTTAAGTCAGTACTGGAATCCCTCTTTGAGTATTGGTGTTGTAGAAGTGAGTGAGGGCTGTCCATCGGCGAAAGAGATTATTAAACAAGCTGACCAGGCCATGTATGTGGCAAAAAGCAGTGGTGGAAATTCAGCCAGACTGGTAAGTCCGTCGCTAGCGGTGAGATTGGTGGATAATGAATGAACTAGGCGGCGAATTGGCAATATCGAGGGGAGGGCAGGAGGAAGTATGAACCAGAAAGATTTTCTTCAGGAATCATGCGCCTTGCTAGATGGTATGAGCAAGGAACAGTTAAGAATCTGCCTGCATCATTTAGCCAGGAAGACTATCGAGAAGAAACGGGCTGAGTTTCTTCAGTTACTTCACGATTGCGGTAGTCAATTGGAGCCACAGCCAAGTGGCGTTAAATTTCACTTAAAGCAACAGATGTCTCCTGAGGTGCTTAAGCAGAAATTAGCTGCGGTAAGAGAAGTGTTCGCAAAAATTGAAGACTGTGAGTTGTGTCTATCTGCGCAAGGGCAGGAGGATTATTCTGATGGCTACTGTCTAGACGAGTGGATCTGGCACTATGAGGACAAGGAAGGCATAGGAGTGGCCATCGAAGATGCAGCTTTGTTGGCCTGCGCCTGTGTGAATGACGGTAGATATGCCGAGGCGTTGTCGGTGTTTGAGCTAATTATGGGAACACAGGTTTTGGTCGAAAACGAGTCTAGTGGAGATTCTTTTGATTTTGGGATCGAAGAATTGGTCCAGGAAAAGTTGGTTAGCATTAATTTAAGGGTACTTGCACTAAATGTGTTGTACGCAGAATATCAATTGCAGCCGGCGGACAACCGCGCACCACGCTTGTTTTCATATTTCATCCTCTCTTATTTCAAGGACATACATATTGAGGATATTCTTTCGGTAGGGAGAGAAGATCTAGGCGGTTTAGATTTGTTCTTCCAGGAGTGGATTGACTTCCTCATGTTGCAGAAAGGCGAAGTTGCCGCGCGACTATTGCGCGAAGGGGCCTTGTACTTTAGAGGAACGCAGGGTCTAGTCGAAGCCGCGAGACTTTGTTACGGGCTGCATCCGTCCCTCTACATGGCCGCAGTACTGGAATATGAAAAGGTTAACGCCTACGAGAGCATGATAGAAATTGGCAAAGAGGCCCTTGCGAACTTAGCAGGCGATTGTAGGTTGCGCGGTGAGATTGCCGTTAAAGTCGCACAGGCGTCGCATGGCATAAATGACTTACAACTGATGAAGGCTAGCTGGTATGAAGCTTTTTATTCCAATTCAACCGTAGCTAATTATTTAAGACTTTTTTTCGATGCCGATGTAGCCGCGCGCTATAAAGACCTTGCTAGAAAAAGAATAGACGAGGTGCCCATATCGGATACTCATGTTAAAGACACTTCTGAAAACGCGAGAAATACACACACTGAAGCTGAGTATAAATCTCTTTGTTTTTTTGCAGGCCATTTCGCCAAGATTAAGGCCTGGTGCTTGGAACACAAGAGCCCCGTGGGTTGGTCTAGCCATTTTGTTAGATATGGGGTGGATTTGCTGCTTCTATATCTCTATGCAGGCTCTATCCTGGGGAAAGCTGGCAAAAAGATAGCAGTTCAGGTTGCTGCCCGGAGTGGGTTTCATGAGAGCCAAAATCTCGTGTTCATGTTGGAAAACGCTGTTTTTGCGACAGAGGCGAGTACACAAAAAGGCGAAGAAGTTTTTTGGGGTATTTTTTGTCGCTGGAAGGGGAACTATACCTTGACAGTGGATGAGGCCTCGTCACACGTTCTGTGGCTAGAAGCCCTCATTGACAAGCGAATAGAAGCAATCATAGGCGGAAAACATAGAAATAAGTATGGTGACGTCGCTTTATTAGCGGCTGCTTTGGGAGAGGTAAAAGAGTCTCTTGGGGCAAAATCGGCCAAGAAAGAAGTTGTAAATAAATATCTGAGCAAATACCCCCGGCACTCGGCTTTTCGCGAGGAATTGAGGAAGTTCGCTGATTAACTGCGACACAAGATATAACCTACATTCCCGGATTTTATAACGAGGGTGGTTTAGCCAGTTTCATGCTCCAATAGGCTTCGTTCATGTACGCGTTTGGAATGCCGGTCATTAGTGGCCAATCACCGTTATGCATTTCGGGAACTCAGGGAGCAAAGTACTTAAGTACTTATCGCACTATTGCGTTATTTAATCTGCCAGGGTATACTTAATATATAATCATTTCAACTTAGCATCGAATTTAACTTAGCAATGCTTTTCATAGTGGGCGGTGAACTTGTTGAAGCTATCATTTGAAGAGTTAAGGAACAAAATCAGCCATAAAGGAATCAATCTTTCCCATCAAAGGTTGAAGGTGCTAGAGTATCTTTATCAAAATCAATGTCACCCTACCGCGGATCAGATTTTTACCGACCTGCAAAGGGATATATCGACATTGTCCAAAACAACAGTATATAACGCTCTGCATATTTTAGCCGGAGCGGGATTGGTAAGGGTAATCACAATTGAAGACAATGAGGCCAGGTATGATATTGTGGTTGAAAACCATGGTCATTTCAAATGTGATTCCTGCGGGTCAATATATAATTTCCGTATCGATGTTGATTCGCTCGTAAGCGATGATTTAAGAGACTTTAAGATTGACGATAAAAATATATATTTCAAGGGCGTCTGTCCGGGATGCCTTTCGAATATAAATGAAAACAAGTAGAGGAGGTGCTGCAGGCATTAGCTTTTGGGAGTGGCAGGCGTAACATGGTAAATTGTCATCGCTAAAGGGGCATGGTTGGAGCCGCATGGGTATTGCTCGCTAACATACAAAAGCCGCCCTGCCTTGCATCCTGGCGAAAAAGCAACTAGCTGACTTCAGGCGTGGCCTGCGGTCACAGCCCAATCAAAAACCGACGTTAAGGGAGGAATTTTTTCATGTCAAACGATAAGTACACATCAATCTCAACCCTTGATTTCCAATACGCCCATCGCTTTATGAATTGGAAGAGAGAAGCAAAGCACCTTCACGGGCATTCAGGTCTTTTAACGATTGAGCTAGAAGACACTGTTGACCCAGTAACGGGATTTGCGCATTCTTGTAAAGATGGTGTCAAAAAAGCATGGGAAGTTTGTGACCATTTCCACCACGCAACATTGTTTCAAGAAGGCGACCCGCTTCTTGACGCGGTTCTTGCTGTTTACAAAAAGGAAGGCATTATCAATGACCCAGAGCATTGTGTTCCTCTCAAAAAAATTGACCACCCACTTGCTTGGTCATACCCGGAATACCGAATTGTTGTGACCAAAAAAGTTTCTACGTGCGAGAATCTTTGTGAGCTTTTCTACGAGCTTCTTAAAGACAAGATGCCGATTAAGAAAATTACCTTTCGCTCGTCATCGATGAACGCAGCATCGAAAGAGTTTAAATAATATCTAATAACTGAATTAAACAGAAGGAGCGGACGCGATGTCCACTCCTTCTGTATATGTCTGATGCCAGGTGTTATCCTTTAACACCATAGTAGGGGGAGCAGTATGAGCAGAGTAAAGCAATCCTGGGTAAATTTGATTTTTTTCGTAGTAACGCTGGCTATCAACACGCTAGGGGCTATGGGTCTGATCAACGGACTGACGCAGGGGCAAATTTCGGATAGGTATATTACTTTGATTACGCCAAGCCCTTCTGCCTTCGGCATTTGGAGCGTCATCTACTCGCTGGTACTAATATCGATAAGTGCCATGATCATAAAGAAGGATGATCCCTACTACCAAAGGGCGGTCGATCAGATATCTAATCTCTTCAGGATTTCATGCGTCTTTAACATGGCGTGGATTGTAGCATTTTCTTTTGTGCTGGTGGAGATTTCTGCGCTTTTCATCCTTGGCTTTGTGGTTACCCTGGCACTGATTTGCATGAAGCTGCTTGAAATTCGCGAAGACAAACGTTGGTTATTGCCTGCGACCTTCGGGCTTTACGGCGGCTGGCTTTTTATCGCAACAGTAGTCAACGCTGCCGTAGCTCTGATCAAGCTGAATTGGTCAGGGTTTGGACTGGCGCAAGAAACCTGGGGAATCATCATGTTGGTCGTTGCGATCCCTCTGGCAGTCGGTGTTGTCTTAAAGATTCGTAATGCGGTTTTCCCGCTTCCAATCGCGTGGGCTTATCTTGGTGTTAACCAATTTTTAAACTCACCGGCAGGATTTAAAGGAGAATTCGCCACATTAGAAATCATATCACTTATTGGCATGGTAGTCCTCCTTGCGGTCTCTCTTATCCTGTTGCTCCGGAATCATTTTGGCGTGCTTCCTTTGCGTTTGTTCACAAAAGAGTAGGTGGCAACGGCAAGGCGGAGGGAGATGGACTGAGGTATGACCGTTTCAGGCCGCGAGGCATGAGGCCTGGTGCTACCCAAAATAGAATCAAACCCACAACGAAAGCTTGGATGGGTGAAAGCAATCTCCGTCAGAACAAGAGCTGCGAGCCTCTAGCTTGCGAGATCGCCGCGGCTCCATTTCTTGGCTTATGGGTTGACTTCATGTTTTCGCTCCTATCGACATGACCGGTTTTTTAAGGGGCCTGATGTGGAATGGAATGGCTATATTATCGTAATTAGGAGGCGTTTTTATGCTAAGAGAATTTAAAGAATTTGCCTTTAAGGGGAATGTTGTGGATCTTGCAGTAGCAGTAATTATGGGCACAGCGTTTGGAAGGATAATCACATCATTGGTCAATGATTTGCTGATGCCAGTGGTAGGTATTCTGTTGGGCGGTGTAAATTTTACGGATTTGCGATACATCATCACGCCAGCAGGTGGAGATGTTGCAGAAGTGGCTTTGCGGTATGGCGCATTTATGCAATCCTTGGTCGACTTTTTGATTATTGCTTTTTCAATCTTTATGGTTATCAAGCTAATTACGTCTAGAAAGAAAAAGGAGCCAGTGGCAGAGCCTGCTCCTGTAGCCCCAAGCAGAGAAGAGTTTCTTCTTACAGAAATCCGCGATTTGCTTAAAGCAAAGTGAAGATAAGGATTGTTCTTGCGCATTATGTCTTGCGAAGAAGAAGCAGGATTTCTGCTCCTTCTTCGCATTCTTTTATTGCTTGCGCTGATCGGGGTTGTTCGTAGCATTTTGGTGTTTAGCTACAGTATTGCGGGAGACACCTCGCAGTTGGCGATGCCACGCTCTGGTATGAAGCCTTGTTGATGGTCGAAGTAGCTCATTTCGTAGTTAGCACAATGCCTGTTCTGGCTAAGTTCTGGCCTAGAAATTACCGCCTAACTGCTGCTGGTGCCGGCGAGAAGATTGGGTTAATCACATGGCAAATGTAGGGCTGTAGGATATACTATTTAGGCAGGGATTAAAGTTAAGAGAGGGTGATAGTATGAACATGACATTTCAAGCGTTTAAGCTTGACTCTTCGCTTATTGATGCCCTACAGGCTCAGGGCATCATCGTTCCCACACCTGTACAGCAGAAAGCCATCCCCGAAGCCATGGCCCATAAAGATATTGTGGTGCAATCGGAAACAGGGACAGGTAAGACGCTGGCCTACGTGTTACCCTTGTTTGAGAGGGTTGACCCGACAAAGCGTGAGATGCAGGCCCTAGTTCTTGCTCCCACGCATGAACTTGCCATGCAGATACTTAAGCAGATAGAAATGCTATCGCAGGGGTCAGATATTAAACTGACGGTGGCTGCGGCCATCGGGAATGTGAACATAGAGCGTCAAATTGAGCGGCTGAGAGAAAAACCACACGTGATTGTGGGGACACCAGGCAGGGTTCAGGAGCTCATAGCGCGACGTAAGATTGCGGCCCACACCATAAAGACTGTAGTAATTGACGAGGCCGATAATCTTCTTAGTGGGGACAGTATTGCAACCATCCGGGCCATTGTTAAGAGCACCCGCAAGGACAGGCAGCTGCTAATGTTTTCGGCCTCTATCAACAAGGATACAGAGGTATATGCCCGCGAACTGATGAAGGAGCCTATCTTTATCCGTGAGACCGTCAAACCTGAAGTGCCCTTATCTATAGAGCATATCTACTTTGTGACGGAGAAGCGTGATAAGTTTGAAACCCTGCGGAAGGTCATTGCTGCCCTACGCCCGCTACGCGCCATAGTCTTCATTGGCGACCGTGAAGAAACTGCGATAATCGTCGATAAGCTGAACTACCACGGCCTCGTGGCGGCGGGTATGCATGGCCACTCCGATAAGGCGGCGCGCAAAGCGGTGCTTGATGCCTTCAGGGCGGGAGACATCGACCTGCTGGTTGTTTCTGACCTAGCGGCCAGGGGGTTAGACATCGCTGGTGTCACACATGTGTTTAATCTCAATATGCCTGAGAAATCCCGCGACTACTTACACAGGGCGGGCAGGACTGGCAGAATGGGGCAGTCGGGTCTAGTAGTCTCCATCGCCACAGAAAAAGAAGAGCTCCTGCTTAGGCAGTATGAAAGAGAGTTAAACTTGCGTGCTACACAGCACGACTTGTATCGTGGGCAAGTTGTTGCACCACGTAGCCTTGCCTAGGGCGGCCACAACTTTTGCCGCGCATCCTTGCCGGGTGAAGACTGTTTGGAGCTTGAGGCGTCTGCCGTGCGCCGAGATCTTGGCGCAGTGACAACTGCGCTATGTAGCTGGTGAAGGCTTGGGCGGCGTGGAAAATCGTTGGCAGGGAAAACGCACAATGTAGCCAGGTGCCCATGCGCGTGGACGGGATGCGTCGTAGGCCATTATGTTCGTAAGGCATATGCACGCATCTCTGATATGACGAGCGTCTTGGTCAGCATCCCCAGATTCATCCCCTACAGTTGTGGATCGGCTACAAAGCTAGGTGATTTGGTTGATGTTGGCAGTGGCTTCTTTGCCATGCGGGGCAATTTACCGTTGTAAAAGCGGGGAGTTTCTCGCGCCTGCTTCTTCCTAGCTGGTACAGGCATAGAACAGATTCTAATTGGCCAGTAAAAGGTATATAGTGCACCTGAATGCTGCGAGGGCGATGATGCAGGAAGGGACGTGAACCAGTATGTCAAAGATGCCGGTTTTGTTTGTCGGGCATGGTTCTCCGATGAACGCCATTCTAGACAACCACTATACGCAAAATTGGAAAAATATAGCTAGCAAACTGCCCAAGCCCGAGGCTATACTGTCTGTATCAGCGCATTGGTTTGCCAAGGGGACAAAAATCATCAACTATAACGCATTGGGTAGTGTAGCTAAGCTGGCCGTGCCTACTCCGGATCACTTTTATCCCCTACTATATGTGCTTGGAGCGTCAGCTAACGATGACAAAATCAGTGTATATAATAAGTCCTGTGAGCTTGGCTCACTAACGATGACGGCCTACTTGTGGGAATAGTAACGGATCTCTAAGTGGCACGACTGCGGGGCCGGCCTATGTTTTAAGGAGGGGGATAATTTATGGAGAGAAAAATCAGCAAGCAGGTTAGGGGATACAGAACGACGGACGGAGCCGGAGTGAGTTTAGTTCGGGTATTAGGCAGCGCCACTGTCCAGGAATTTGATCCGATCCTGATGCTCGACTCATTTGATAGCACTAATCCGGAGGACTATACCGCGGGTTTCCCCATGCATCCCCACAGAGGAATAGAAACAATTAGTTACGTGTATCGTGGCTTTATGACGCATCAAGACAGCCTAGGCAATGCGGACACCATTGGAAATGGAGAAGTTCAATGGATGACCGCCGGTTCTGGAATCATGCATGAAGAAAGATTGCCTGCAGCAGAGAGGATGCTCGGTGTGCAGCTGTGGCTTAATCTTCCTGCCAAGGACAAAATGGTCCCGCCAGCTTATCACAGGATAAAGAACGGTGAAATTGAAGAGATCCAGTTTGCCTGGGGTAAGAAAAGGTTGTTGGCAGGTGAATTTGAGGGGAAAGAAGGATACCAGAGTAAGTATCTGCCCCTGAACTTTTACGATATCCAGCTAAACGCGCATGGCGCCACGGTCGTAAAAACGGATCGCGATCGGTCGGTTATGCTATTTACACTTTTAGGAGATGCCTATGTCGGCGATGAGTTGGTGAAAGCAAAGACAGCGGTAAAGCTTACCGCTGGTGACCAAGTAAGTATCCGGGCCACAGCAGAAGGCGCGCAAGTGCTCTTTATCAGCTCGCAGAGATTAGCAGAGCCGGTAGTCTGGGGCGGTCCTATTGTCATGAACACAAAGGAAGAATTGAACAAGGCCTTCGACGACTTGAGGCGAGGAATATTTTTGCAAGACAAAATTTCTTATTGACAATATTAGAGGCAAAACCTCTTGCCGATCGCCAAAGAATACAGGCCATGTATGTCGCGAATAATAGAGGTCGAGATTCTGCTGAGTTGACCAAACGCTCTTAAATTTCTTTTTGTATCACCTTGCCGGCACGACCGTGTAGCCCCCACTTCGCCACAAGGCAAAGTGGGGGCACCGTTTTTCGCGGCGGTGTCGCATTTCCTCCGTCCCTAAGCGACAATCACCGCTACGCCGTCGGGGACGACCACCACGGAGGCGTGTTCGCCTTTCATTTGGTAGGCCATGGCTAGGGCTTCTGGCAGGGAGTAGGCATGTAGGAGGTGCATGTCTTGAATCATTTTGGGGTCACAGTGCGAGCTAACTAGGATCACTTTGTGTTTCATTAAAATGCGTGCTAGGATTTGCGACTCCCACTGGTCGGGCACCGTTTCTTCCATGGGCACTTTCATGATTGTTTCGAAAATTTCCGTGGCTGAGGGGCAATGCAAAAAGGTTTCGTAGAAGTCTCTGCCGCCATGGCCATCATTGCAGGCAGCGGCAATGATGATTACGCCGCCCTCTTTACAGGTAGCTTCGGCTGCCGTCATGCCTTTGACGGCTTGATAGATGTTTTGGTCGAGAGGGTACCCGCCGTTTGAAGTGATAACTATATCCGCTGGGATGGATTTGACGGCAGCTAAGTTGGCCACGAACTCGCAGCCCACTACATGGGCTTTCTCCATATGGCCGGCAAAGGCGCGGATGATTCGTTTCTCGGCATCGATGACCACGTTCAGGATAAAGGCTAAGTCTACGTGCTTGGCGGCATAGAGCATATCAATGTGCAGGGGGTTGTTCTCGAGAATGCCGGCTCGCGCATATTCGCTGGCGATAAACTGCGAACAGTGGTTCGCTAAGACGGTAGTTGCCGAGGCTACTCCGGGCAAGACACTCTTTCTGCCTCCGGAAAAACCAGCAAAAAAGTGCGGCTCGATAAATCCTTCCGATACCAGGAGGTCTGCTTCGACAATGAGCTTATTTAGCAACATTCGGCCACCCGAGGGTAGAAGGCCAAGATCGACGAGGCTAGCTTCATCACGGCAGTCATGGTTGATGATCTTTTCTTCGCGGACTAGCTTTTCGCCAAATTTTGCTAGCATCTCTGCGGGGGTAGTTAGCCGGTGAAAACCTGTAGCAATCAATATCGTGATTTCAGCCGTCGGATTGCCGCGCCGAATTTCATCTAAGAGAAGGGGCAGGGTTATTTTGCTTGGCACGGGTCTCGTGTGGTCGCTCGTGATGACGACTATCTTCTGCTTGCCGACTGCCAAATCGCATAGGCGAGGTGAGGACGTCGGATTCTCGAGTGCCTGCCGGACAATATCCTCTTGCGTGCCTATGCTCTGGTAGTGGTCGGCCTGCGAAGCTAAGACACCCACTAGATTACGGTCATCAATCTCTAAGTCGACAAATTCCCTGGCATAGGGAATTTTTACTGTAGCCACAAGCAGTCCTCCTTTTTATAGATTCTCCCTCCTAGGCCTCGTTGAGGTCAAAAATTTTGCCGGGGTTCATGATATTCAGGGGATCCCAGGCCCGTTTGATGCCCTTCATCAGTTCCAATTCAACAGGGCTCATGTTTTCTTTCATGTACTTTTTGCGTTTAAGACCAATACCGTGCTCGCCGCTGATCTTGCCTCCGAGCTTTGTGGTCACCGCATAAAGTTCTCGCAGAGCGGGTGGTAGCATCTCATTCCAATGCTCCATGGTGTGGGCAGGGTTTTTGACCAAGGTAGCGTGAAGATTGCCGTCTCCAGCGTGCCCGTAGCACGGTATCTTAATGTCGTACTTTGCCGAAAGGCGATCGAGCTCGGGTATGATTTCGGGAATGGCAGCAATCGGGACAACAATATCCTCAAGGCTTTGTACAGGAGACACGACCTTGAAGGCCTCGGCGATATTGCGCCTTACGCTCCAGATGCGCTCCTGGGTGGTGTAGTTGTCAGCCACATAGACCTCGATCGCCCCATTTTCCATGCACAAATCGCCAATTTCCTCTGTGGCCAGATCGACTTGGTCTTGATTGGTGCCGTCGATTTCGAGCAGGAGCATGGCACCAGCTTGCTGGTAAGGCAGGCTCTCATTTAGGTATTCGCAAGAAGTCTGCACCGACAGTTTATCCATAAATTCCATGCTGGTCGGGATCGTCCCTTTACCCATGATCACGGGGACAGTGTCGATGGCGTCCTTGGGCGTTTTGTATAGCACCAACAGATTAGATTTGGCGGTGGGTAAGCCCGTGAGCTTGATCGTAGCCTTGGTGACGATGCCTAATGTCCCCTCTGAGCCCACGATTAACTGCTTGAGGTCATAGCCGGTTACATCCTTGGTCAACTTACCGCCTAGCTCGACGATGTCCCCCGTGGGGGTCACGAGCTCTAGCCCCATGACATAGCGCCCGGTCACGCCGTATTTGACTGCCCGGCCACCGCCCGCGTTTTCGGCGATGTTACCGCCTAGGTAACAGGTCTCTACGCTCATAGGGTAGCCGGCATAGAAAAGACCTTTATCCTTTATTAGGGAATTTATATCATTAGTGACTATGCCCGCTTCTGCGGTGAGCATCATGTTCGGGTAGTCGATTTCTATTATTTTATTCATTTTCTCTACCGACAGCAGTATACCGCCAAAAACGGGGATAGCGCCGCCCGACAGCCCGCTGCCAGCCCCACGGGGAGTGATTGGAATAAACTCGCGGTTGGCTAATTTGACTATGGCTGCGATTTCCTCGGCGGTTGTCGGCATCACTACTACTTCAGGCATATGCCCGTAAGCCGCCTTATTTGTTTCATCGTGGGAGTAGGCTTCCATTCTTTCTTCGTCAGCATATACATTTCGCGTGCCAACGATTTGTTTTAACTGCTCGATAATTTCGCTGGTTACCGGATTGTAAGGCACTTACTTTCCCTCCTTCTGGTAAGCTGCCAATTTGGCATTGAAGAGCGGAACTACCTCAAAGAGGTTGCCCACGATGCCAAAGTCAGCGAGTTGAAAAATATTGGCATCTTGGTCTTGGTTTATGGCGACAATAACTTCCGCCGTCTTTATTCCAGCTAAGTGCTGTATGGACCCCGAAACGCCGGCGCAAACATAGAGTTTGGGCGATATTGTCTTGCCACTCAGTCCGATTTGCTGTGGGTATGTTAGCCAGCCGCGATCCACGGCATCTCGCGTGCCGCCCACGGCCGCGCCTAGGCGCCCGGCTAACTCGCGCAGCATGGAGAAATTATCCGCCTTCTTCATGCCCTTGCCTCCAGCCACGACAACATCTGCTTCTTCGATATTGGCATGGCTATCGGTGGACAAACGTACCCCTACTTCGCGCACTCTGATGTCAAAGTCGGCTTCAACCATGGGCAGCCTTACTATATTGCCTTGGCGAGTATGGTCTATAGCCAAGGGGCGGCTTGACTTTGGCCGTACGGTTGCCATTTGGGGGGTATGATCCGGCGTTTTAATGGTGGCCATGATATTGCCGCCGATGGCGGGGCGAGTTTGCAGAAGAAGGTTAGTGCTCTCCTCGATTTCAAGCTCGGTACAGTCTGCGGTCAGGCCGGTGTTAACTTTGATGGCGACATGTGGCATCAGAGTCCGGCCACTTGAAGTTGCCGCCGCCAATATCGTATGCGGTTGGTATTGTGCGACTAACCTGGCGAGAACTTTGCTATGTGTCTCTACGATAAACGAGTTTAATCGCTCATCTTCCACCACAACTACTTCGTCCGCCCCGCGATAGATGAGCTCCATAAGGGTTTCATCGGCTAGCCCGCTACCAAAGACGACGGAGCACAGCTTGGTCGACATTTTGTCAGCAAGCTTGCGACCGCGTGACAATAATTCAAAAGAAACATCGCGCAGCCTACCCTTGTTCTGTTCGGCTATAGTCCATACATAACTCACTGTACATCCCCCCTATATCAGTTCCTTTTCCGCTAAAAATGCTATTAACGAGTCGACGGCAGAGTTCAGGCCTTCTTCTCCTGCGGCCTTCACTATTTTGCCGCCCCGAGTAACCTTGGGATAACCGATTCTAACGACCTTGGTTGGTGAACCTTTGAGGCCGAGGTTGGACTCTTTTACAGCTAGGTCAGCTGCAGTCAGAGTTAGCACCGAGCTTGCACGTGCCCTTTTCTTGCCCCGTAAAGTAGGCAGTCTGGGTTGGCTCACTTCTTTTACCACCGTAAGTATCGCTGGCAAAGGTAGCTGTAGGACTTGATAGCCTTCTTCCACCAGGCGCTCAATTATTACCGTGGTTTTATCGACTGAGGTGATTTTGCTGACATATGTGGCGAGCGGCAAGTCGAGCCAAGCCGCCATGCCAGGGCCTACTTGCCCTGTGTCTCCATCGGTAGCCCTTTCGCCCGCTAAGATTAAGTCGTAAGGGCCCAGTTTCTTAATGGCTTCCGACAATGTGTAGGATGTGGCCCAAGTGTCTGCACCGGCAAACTTCTTGTCCGTAATAAGCACGGCGTCATCGCAGCCCATGGCGATAGCCTCTTTTAGTGCTTTTGTGGCATTCTGCGGTCCCATGGTGCATACGGTCACTTGGCCGCCGAACTGTTCTTTGAGCTGTATACCTGTTTCGATCGCATAGAGGTCGAGTGGATTGATGACACTGACGACGCCCTCGCGAATCATGGTGCCGGTTTCTTTATCCATTTTTACATCACTGGTCTCGGGAACCTGCTTGATGGTGACCATGATTTTCACTTTGGCTTACCCCCCTAACATGGTTTGTGTGCCGGTACTAATTCTTGCTTTATGGACTGCTGAGAAGCTCGTTTTCGACAAAATCCAGATGGCTAACCATGGCTTGCCCGGCCAACTTCGCGTCCTTCACTTTTATGGCCTGAAACACGCGCAGGTGCTGTGCATAGAGTTCCTCTCTGTTGCCGGCTTTGCGAAAGAGCTGCATTCTGCTGGCGCGCATATTCTGTACAATGTGCTCAGACAACAGGGCCATGGTCTTGGTCAGCGCCTTGTTTCGCGTGGCGTCGACCACAGCGCGATGAAAACGCGCGTCATTCTCTTCGCCGAGTGCGCCGCTGTCCACGTCTGCCTTCATCATTTTGAGGGCTTCCGCCATCTGCTCGATATCGGTGTTAGTGGCGCGCTCTGCGGCCAGCTCCGCAGCCGCGGCCTCAAGAATTTTACGCATCTCCAAGAAGTCTAAGTTGGCGTTCCTCTCCATGGTCATGAATACTGCTAAATGCTCAGTGAGCATCTGTTCCGTTACTTCCGCGATAAAAGTTCCCTCGCCTTGTCTACTCTCTAGGACGCCGAGAAAATCAAGCGCACTTAAGGCTTCGCGCACTGCCGCACGGCTTACGCCCAATCGATCCGACAGTTCGCGTTCAGATAGTAGCTTGTCGCCCGGGCGCAACTCACCCTTCTGCATAAGATCCTGAATCTGTTCGACGACTTGCTCGTAGACGCGCTTTGTCTTAATGGGCTTAAACATCGTCTAGCTCCCTTCTGCCTGAGCAGTGCGCTCAGCGTGAATACTGTTCTACATTAGTGGCGAGAAGACACCTTCGCTAGGCTAAAACACTCCCGTGGCAAAGACATAGATTAAGAGCATGCCTACTATCCCCGCCCCAACGGTGTATATCATGGCGGGTATCAAGTTGCGCCGAATGATAAGCCCCTCTTGGCCAAGGTTTCCTACTACGGCACAGGCAGCAACAACATTATGTACACAGATCATGTTGCCGATAGCGCCACCTACGACCTGCAGTGCCATGACGATGGTGCGTGAGATGCCTAAAGTTTCAGCAATAGAATGCTGAAACCCGCCGAAGAGGATGTTAGAGACGGTATTGCTGCCCACAATAAAGGCCCCTAAGACACCCACAAAAGGAGCTATCAAGGGCCAAGCTGAGCCGACGACCTGTGCCGTGAAAGTAGACATAGTGATGAGCATACTGTCATAGCCAGCCATATTGATGTTCGATTGCACAAGTATGCGCACCATAGCGATGGCGAAAACCAAGGCAATGCTCGCCGGTATCAGCTGTTTAATGGTAGTGCGCCATGCGGTCGATACATCGGACCACTTCATGCCATGCAGGAAGATGGTAAGAATGGCCACCAAAACAAAGGGCAACAACCCCGGACTCCACAGGGGCTGCAGGCTGTAGTTTACGCCGGTTTGTCCAAGTATACCGGTCCATCTGATGGTCCACTCACGGAGTGGTGATTGTAGGCCCAGCGCAGGCAGTCTAGTCGCCACTAAAATCGCGCCAATCAGTATGTAGGGCACCCAGGCCATGACAAGAGACATGGGCTTGGCTGTAGCAGTGGCAGTGCTCTGAAGTTGTGGCTCGCCCCATTCGCGATCCCATTGTTTGGCTGGCGCGAAATCCCAGTTGGACTTCGGGGTCAAGAATTTATTTTTGGCGGCCAGAGTAACCAAGACAAGTCCAATCAATGCACCTACGAGTGAGGGCAGTTCTGGGCCAAAGAAATTAGCCATAATAAGGTAGGGTACAGTAAAGGCTAGTCCAGCAAATATTGCAAATGGTGCTGCCTGTAGACCTTCTTTATAGGATTTGTTCTTACCAAAGAAACGAGTCATGAGGGCAATCGTAAATAAGGGTAGGAATGTGCCAAAAACGGCGTGAATGATAGCTGTCCACACCCCAACATCTGCCAAGTAGGCTGTCATTTGCGCGTCAGGGATGAGTCCAGCCACGGCGGAACGCACGCCTAGCAATATTGGGGTGCCAACCGCACCAAAGGAAACCGGGGTGCTATTAAAAATGAGCGCTATAGAAGCAGCCGCAAGTGGGGGAAAGCCTAGGCCGACCAAAAGTGGTGCTGCCAAGGCTGCGGGCGTGCCAAAACCTGCCGCTCCCTCGACAAAGGCACCAAACATCCAGCCAATGATGATGGCCTGCACGCGGCGGTCTTCAGATATACCATGAAATCCCTTGCTGATAACTGCCATGGCGCCGCTGTTCTTCAGAGTATTAAGTAGTAGAATTGCCCCAAAAACAATGATGAGCAGATTAAAGGCACTCATCGCGCCCTCAACAGTGGCGGCCGCCACTCTTATCGGCTCCATGCGCCATACGAACAAGCCCAGCGCAACGGCTCCTAGCCACACTACAGGCATGGCCTTTTTCGCAGGCCAGTTGAAACTTGCCATGAGAACTACAGTTGCAAGTACCGGTAAAAAAGCCAGTAAGGCGAGAAATCCAAGCATGTAAATTGTCCCTCCTCGATTGTTTTATCATTTGTGGTATTTTTGGTAAAAGGATTCACAAGTGACAAAGGCCGAGCAGCAGTAACTTTATGTTGCCATAGAACCCCTCCCCGCATATGGCGCTAGGTGACCTAGTCATCTGATGGTATGACCAGCTGCTAGGTATTTCGGCGGTTCTGTGCCGATTCCTGCTTGAATTCTTGATATATTCAAAAAAATAAAGACTAATGAAAACAACTGTGTTGTCCCTCTGTCGCGGCGTTTAAGAACCACCTCGGATTATATTCGGGATCGGAGGCGATCTTGGTTTTCGCCGATCGCTTGACTGGCTACAAGACGAGTAAAGGCGCCGTACAGTTTCTCTACAGCAAGCCGCTCCCCTTAGAGCTAATTGCCGAGATCGCGAAATGGTGTCAAGAAACAGGGCATCATCACTGATGCCCTGTTTCTTGCCGCTATAGGAGAAGATGCTTCTGCGCAGAGTGACGTCTACTCCATCCTCCTGGCGATAGACAAGCGATGAAACAAATTCCCCTTCTGCTACGTAACAATCACTAGGTGGGCCGAGTGTATAAAGGAGGTCGGAAAAATGATTGGACCAGTAGTTGCCAAAGAGAGGATCGCGGTCTTAGACATTATTCGGGGGTTTGCGCTCTTTGGTGTTTTGCTCGTAAACATGGTGATGATTAACAAGCTGGTGATGGAATTTAACACGGATATGGATGTGCTCTTTTCATACGCGCTCATTGGCTTCTTGCTGCTAGGTTTTCGCGAAATGGAATTGTCTCGCCTGCGCGTTTGGGCGGTGAGCCTCATGATTTTGTCTTTTGTGCTCGTTGCAGGCTCCATTTACTTTTTGTTTGCCGTGACCACCTTTGCCAATGTCACCATTGAGGGCATGGCCCCCGTAGAGGTCGCTGCCATGCAAGCAGCGTTTGAGGCCGACCTGAACCATACTCGCACTGTGTATACGCAGGGCTCGTACTGGCAGGTGGTCTGGTATCGCCTGCTGAACGAATTCCCCCTAGTCATGATAAACGCCGTTGCTCTGATCCCGCGCATACTCGGCCTCTTCCTCATCGGGCTATATGTCGGCAAACTTGGGGTTTTTCGGCGCATAAACGAACATCTGCCGCTAATCCGCAAGGCTATGTTCCTAGGCGGGGCCGTAGGTGCCGTGCTGTCGGCAGGCCACATCGCATTGCAATTAGGCTGGCTTACAGCTTCGCTAACCCCGGCCATAAGCGCTACGGCCGCCGTCTTATTGCGCGAAGTGAGCACGCCCTTTCTCTCGCTGTTCTACGTCACCGGCATAATATTGCTGTGGCAAAGAGGCGCACTTTCCTGGCTATTTGCGGGGCTCGCTGCATTGGGACGCATGGCGCTAACGAACTACTTGGTGCAGTGCATAGCGCTCGCTTGGCTGTTCTACGGCCATGGCTTGGGGCTTATGGGCATCAACATCGTCTACATCCCTCTAATGACCATCGGCATCTACATCGCCCAGATTGTAATCAGTCGCTGGTGGTTGTCGCGCTACAGCCAAGGCCCCGCCGAGTGGGTGTGGCGCCGCTTGACATATGGGCAGCTAGGGATGATACGCAGCGATCAGACATCTGCTGGCGCATAGGATATCGCTATATTGGTGACAGTTTGTCTAATTGCGCAATTCAGATTGACACCACATCGCCATCATGCTAGTGTGAGGCAGAGGTGAGATCTGTGCCAAAAGAAATGAGTTCTACCGCCAAGCGGCCACGAGTTAGTATTGACGTCGATCTCGAAACACGTCGGCGCATCCGGCTAGCTGCCGCGCAAAGAGATCTCCTTGTGAGCCAATATGTACTCGAGGCTGTTAAGGAGCGTTTGCAGCGAGATCTTGGAGAGCAAGAGGAGAAGCTGGATGCCTTGCTAACCTTAAATGCCAAGAGCGACCCCTTATTGGCCGATTTATGGAACAACGAGATGGACGCAGCTTATGACCGCCTATAGTCGGGGCGACGTTGTTCTGGTAAATTTTCTCTTTACCGACGAGAGTACTGCTAAACGTCGGCCAGGCGTCATTGTAAGCGCTGATATTTATAACCTTGGTCGGCAGGAAGTCATCATTGCTGCTATTACCAGTAATGTTGGCCGACTGATGATGGGTGACCATGTTATTGATGGTTGGCAGAAAGCAGGGTTGCTCTTGCCTTCACTTGCGACCGGTATTATCCGTACCATCAGGCTGGAAATGATTTATCGTAGACTTGGCGCTATGCCATCAACTGATATGCAGGCTATTGACCATGTGCTGGGGCAGGCATTAGGATTGACGCTGGAAACTCCCGAGCCCTTCTGTAGATAAGTGGAAACAATAATGAAGCAAATGGGACGACAGACTGTGTCATAAGTCCATTCATATTTAGAGTAGGCCCCTTTCAAGCTGATAGCTTGGGAGGGGTGCTTGTTTCGGTGGTCCAGGCATGTCCCCTCTGTTCGTCACTTGAAGTGCTGTATCCAAAAGCTTGTCAGCGAACCTGCTCAGATACTTTCGCTCCATGTTTGTCCTCCCGCGAGATTCCCCAAGATTATGTCTTGCATGTAAATCATGATCAATTTCCGAGTTCGTCAATATTCTACTGCCGAGTTTGGCGGCAAGATAGATTGCTCAAGGCGGCTTGGCTAAGAAAATTAAGACAATGTTAAGAATTATCGTAACTCCACCTTAAGATATCGCGGATATAATATGTGTGGTATGAAGTTGCCGCGCACAATTGCCATTTCCACTCGGAAAAAGAAAGGAGCAGTGGTAGCCATTTCGCGCATACTGGTGTGTGATGACGACAGGGAGATAGTTGAAGCCATACAGATTTACTTGCGTCACGAAAACTACGATGTGGCTTGCGCCTACAACGGTCAGGACGCTTTGCGTATCCTCGAACAAGAGAGCATTCAGTTGGTAATTCTTGATATCATGATGCCCTACCTAGATGGCATCAGGGCCATAGTGAAGCTACGTGAGACGCACCACCTGCCGGTAATCTTTCTCTCCGCGAAATCGGAGGACAGCGACAAGGTTCTAGGGCTTAACCTAGGGGCAGATGATTACGTCACTAAACCATTTAACCCGCTTGAGCTTTTAGCTCGCGTCCGCGCGCAACTGAGACGGTTTACTTCGTTCGGGAGTGAAGTGTGCGGGCGCAGCGTTTGGCAGACCGCCGGGTTAAAGGTAGATGACGAGCGCAAAGAAGTTACGGTAGAAGGCGAGGTTATCAAGCTCACTCCGGTGGAGTACAAGATACTCAAGTATCTTTGCGAGAACGCGGGCCGCGTCTTTACAATCGAACAAATATACGAAGCGGTGTGGAATGAGGTGCCGCTAAATGTCGCCAACACTGTAGCGGTGCACATCCGCCGCATCCGGGATAAGATAGAGATTAACCCAAAAGAGCCAAAATTTCTGGTTCTAGGCACGGCAGCCATTCGGCGCGGAGAGACGGCACACTTTGCGCCCACAAAATGGCATAAGGACATCGACGCCCTTGCCGCACATGTGCTAGTGGGACGAAGATTCGTGACACTGCGTCCCCGTTTTACCGCAGTCCAGTCCAGCGCGGATTGGCACACAGCCTCGAGCTCGCTCTCGAGGTTTTTTGTGTTGACATTCCCACAGCGACGTTGTATAGTTAGTTAGTCAACTAATAAACTAGCTATGCTGGCTCAACAGCGCGCATTTTGGCGGAAGGAGGTTATCCTGTGTTGATTGACTTTAAGGTTGACAGACCGATCTTTATGCAGCTTGCTGAAGCCATTGAAGACGATGTTCTAGACGGTAGGTATCCCGAAGACGGCCAGATTGTTTCTACTACGGATTTAGCGGTGACCCTGCGCATTAACCCTGCTACCGCTAACAAAGCCATCAGCTGCCTAGTCGATG
>Ga0209315_100023_pt1 | contig 25108 bp, 26 predicted proteins | sample 3A3metaG_FD_184148 | JGI IMG/M metagenome (GOLD analysis project Ga0209315, IMG submission 184148) | Freshwater bacterial and archeal communities from Indian Creek, Illinois, USA to study Microbial Dark Matter (Phase II) - 3A3 metaG... | ecosystem: Environmental > Aquatic > Freshwater >... | reverse complement strand
ATCGCCCGCCAGCTAGTAACCATACTCGACAGTCCAAGCACGCTTGTGAAACCAATTGTCGAATGCTCGGTGCGCTATGAGACTGTCATTGTGGTAGCTCGGCGAAGCATCAAACCGTATCCAACTGTGAAGAGGGGGTAAAAAGTCGACTGTCGCCTGACGCTGAAAATTATTGTGGCATACATAGGTACCCCAGTAGTGTTTATAGACCTCCCTTGAGCGCGTATCAAACCAAGTTTGCCACACTAAGCTTTCTGTCCAGACTTGCCCCTCCTTGCCCACGTAACGGTAAGAAATAAATGTTTGCGCCGTGACAAGGTGGTCTATAGCCATACTCGCCCCCACGGCCTGGGCAACACTCATTATAATATTTTGAACCGTAGTTAGCTTCAGGCCAATAACGATGAGGCTGACATCTTTGATCAAGCTGTAGATGCCGCTTCTCTGGTCCTGCCTGATCATACCTAACCCTGGCATACTATATGACACCACCTTTGTTGCCCCAACTCCGGGGTCATCCCAGTTCAGGATCATTGGCGTATAAATTTTGGGAACTACTTGAGAATGGGCATCTTCTTCCTTCTGCGTAACAATACGACGGTCTGTCGGACCCGCAAGCGGCGAAATGCCTTATGAAACGTTAGCTGAAAGCAGGATAAGAACCATAGCCAACATCACACAACTGACTTTCTTCATCCCTAAAGCCTCCTAAACTCTTTAATAGCCTCTCGGCATTCGCCGAAACAAAGGAGCAGGGTTTTGTTTGAGCCATCCGCATTGAACTCCTCTTGCTAATGCGCGCAAGAATTGCCGGTCATTATTACGGTTTAGGCGAGTTTCACTGCAGGGATCAGATTAACTATAAGCGATGGATATATTTTCTGCAATAGGTAATTCCCTAGTTATGCAAAGTTTTCTCCCCAGGCACCGGTGGGGATTTTTTGTAATTCGGGTTCCTGAGTTTGCGAACAAAAGGGGCGAACAAAAGGGACGGTTCTTCTTGGAAACAGACCCTCCCCTCCGTTCGTAAGTTAGTCGTCCTGCAGCGCCCGGTACACTTTGGTATGCGATGTCTCAAGTACTTCGGCGGCCTTCTGGAGCGTGAGGCCAAATCGCGCTTCAGTTGCGTTGCTCTTTCTACGCCGTGCATGGCACAAAACCGCTCTAAGCCCTGGTGTGCAACAGCTCACCTATAGCTTTCGCGGTCTTCGCTAGTCTCCAGATACAGGGTGAGATCGCTTTGGCGGTGAAACTCCGTGAATCCGCGCACGCTTCCCCCTAACCGCCCTAACACAGACACCTTATTCAAATGTAGGTAACGCAACGCTCCGAGCAAGTAGGCGTCGTCCTCGATAGCCTCACTGCGGTAACGGTCGCCAAAGACCGGACCCACGCGCCGGTGCATGCGATTGTACCGAGCTGCGTACTTCAAGTTGATGACCTTGATCGCCCGCGATAACGTCTCGAGCTCGGCCTTAACAATTGTATGCAGATGGTTATTCATAATGCACCAAGCCACAAGCTCTAACTTGTCACTAGTTTGCTGATCACAAAGCAACTCCAACAGGAACCATCGCTCATCATCACTCCGAAAGACAAACTCCTTGTTGCTGCCGCTAATCATAACGTGATAATAACCGGAGCTACTCGCTTGACGTCCTATTCTTGGCATATCCTCACCTCACGCCAATGCTACCTTAGGCCTAGCAGGAAAACAAGAGGAACCGTCCCTTTTGGTGCGCGAGCTTGGCTGAGAGGACATTGCGCGGTGGATAGAGAAACATACATTAATATCGGTAATAGTGGCGGAACGTAGCAACCGGAGGTGTCTACTGATGATCGATAAAAAGATGCAGCTATTTGAGGATAAGCGCATTCGTACCGCTTGGGATGAGGAAGCACAAGAATGGTATTTCTCAATTGTAGATGTAGTGGCAGTGCTAACGAGTCAGGCTACGCCTCGTAGTGCGAGCAACTACTGGGCTAAACTTAAAGAGCGTCTCATTGCAGAGGGGGCGCAACTGCTGACAAATTGTCAGCAGTTGAAAATGACCGCCGCAGACGGAAAGAAACGCTTGACCGATGTTGCAACTACCGAACAGCTTTTGCGCATTATACAGTCTATACCATCGCCGAAAGCAGAGCCGTTCAAGCTGTGGCTAGCATCAGTTGGTCGCGAGCGCATTGAAGAAACCATCGACCCGGAGCTTACCATCGACCGCGCCCTTACTACATACTTGAAAAAGGGATATAGCCGTGAATGGATTAACCAGCGTCTACAGGCAATCCAAGTTCGAAAGGAACTCACCGACGAATGGGGCAATCGCGGCGTAGAAAAAGGCGTTGAGTACGCTATACTTACGGATGAAATCACAAAAGAGTGGGCTGGCATGAACACTCGGCAGTACAAGCGGGTTAAAGGTTTGAAAAAAGAAAATTTACGCGATAACATGTCTACGCTCGAACTGGTGCTGAATATGCTTGCTGAAGCGACAACGACCGAGATTTCCAAAGTTTCAGCCCCAGAATCCTTTGAAGAAAACAGGCAAGTTGCGAAAAGGGGCGGTCGTATCGCAGGGAATGCGCGTAAGGAAATTGAAGCACATACCGGAAAACCTGTAATAACAGAAAAAAATGCCGTTGATTTTTCAAGACTTCTTGCAGGTTTTATCGAGAGTTCTGACGACGAAAAGATATAACACCCGACACAATACTTTGCAACAAAAGGGATGGTTCTTCTTGGAAACCAACCCTCCCCTCCGTTCGTAAGTTAGTCGTCCTGCAGCGCCCGGTACACTTTGGGGAATTTCAGTGTTTAATGAAATTCCATTGGTATGCGATGTCTCAAGTACTTCGGCGGCCTTGCTGAGCGTGAGGCCAAATCGCGCTTCAGCTGCGTTGCTCTTTCTACGCCGTGCCCGGCACAAAACCGCTCTAAGCCCTGGTGTGCAACAGCTAACCTATAACTTTCGCGGTCTTCGCTGGCCTCGAGGTACAGAGTGAGATCGCTTTGGCGATGAAACTCCGTGAATCCGCGCACGCTTCCCCCTAACAGCCCTAACACAAGCACCTTATTCAAATGTATTTAGCGCAACGCTCCGAGCAAGTAGGCGTCGTCCTCGATAGCCTCACTGCGGTAACGGGCGCCAAAAACCGGACCCACGCGCCGGTGCATGCGATTGTACCAAGCTGTGTACCGCAAGGTGATGACCTTAATCGCCCGCGATAATGTCTCGAGCTCGGCCTTAACAATTGTCTGTAGATGGCTACTCATAATGCACCAAGCCACCTGGTCTAACTTGTCACTAGTTTGCTGATCACAAAGAAGCTCCAAAATGTTACTTTACGCTTGGCAAAAGAACAAGAAGAACCGTTTTGGATACAAGTCAGCAGACGCGTGTTCCTAGGTCTGTAGCGGGAGAGTATAATGAGTAATAGCAAAGTACCACCGGCACTAGTTGCAGGGGTACTTTTTCTAATTACTGTCTACATCTGCCATGAATGGAGAAGGTAAAGGGAGTGGTGATGGAGAAGGTAAAGGGAGCGCTGATGGAGAAGTTTTCACGGGATTAACTAGCGATATGGGGTGGCTTTGTGGCAAGTAAGGAAACCGAGAAACGCGGCAATGGCAACGGAGCGAATCTGGGCTTTGAGAACAAGCTTTGGCTGGCGGCAGATAAGATGCGTAACAACATGGACTCGTCCGAATACAAGCACGTGGTGCTGGGCCTTATATTCCTCAAGTACATCTCCGACGCCTTCGAGGAGCGGCGGGGAGCCTTGCTGAAGGAAGCATCCGACCCAGAAAGCGGCCTCTATGTACCAAAGACTGCGGACAGGGACTTCGTCCTGGAGGACCGGGACGAATACACCGCGGAGAACGTTTTCTGGGTACCTAGAGAAGCCCGCTGGGGATACCTGCAAGCCAACGCCAAACAGCCCACTATCGGCAAGCTCATAGACGATGCGATGATTGCCCTGGAACGGGAGAACCACGTTCTTAAGGGTGTGCTGCCCAAGGACTACGCACGGCCCACGCTGGATAAGGTCCGGCTGGGCGAGCTTATAGACCTAATTGGCACTATATCCGTGGGTACCGCCGAGCAGCGCTCGCAGGACATCCTGGGGCGTGTATACGAGTACTTTCTGGCCCAGTTCGCCAGCTCCGAAGGTAAGCGAGGCGGCGAGTTCTACACCCCCCGTAGCGTGGTCCGCCTGCTGGTAGAAATGCTGGCCCCCTACAAGGGGCGGGTGTACGACCCCTGCTGCGGTTCGGGTGGTATGTTTGTGCAGAGCGAAAGCTTTATCGAGGAGCACGGCGGCAGACGGGGCGACATCTCCATATTTGGACAGGAGCTTAACCCCACCACCTGGCGCCTGGCCAAGATGAACCTGGCCATCCGGGGCATTGAAAGCAACCTCGGTCCTCATCACGCCGACACCTTCCATCAGGACCTGCACAAGGACCTAAAGGCCGACTATATTATAGCCAACCCGCCCTTTAACGTCAGCGACTGGGGGGGCGAGCGCCTAACACAGGACGTGCGCTGGAAGTACGGCACACCGCCTTCCGGCAACGCCAACTACGCCTGGGTGCAGCACTTCATCCACCACCTGTCGCCCAACGGCAAGGCAGGTTTTGTGCTGGCCAACGGCAGCATGAGCACCCAGAGCAGCGGCGAGGGCGTTATACGAAAGAACATAGTAGAGGCCGACCTGGTGGACTGCATAGTGGCCCTGCCGGGGCAGCTGTTCTACTCCACCCAGATACCGGTGTGCCTGTGGTTCCTGGCCCGCAACAAGCGGCCCACGGGGCAGAGAGACCGCAGCGGTGAGACGCTGTTCATCGACGCCCGCAAGATGGGCACCATGGCCACCCGGGTCAACCGTGAGCTCACCACCGAAGACATCGAGAAGATAGCGGGCGCCTACCGGGCATGGCAAAAAGGCGAAGGTTACGAAGACGTGCTTGGCTTCTGCAAATCCGCCAAGCTGGAGGAAATAAAAAGCCACGAGTACATCCTGACACCGGGGCGCTACGTGGGCATTGAAGAGGTAGAGGATGACGGTGAGCCCTTCGAGGAGAAGATGGAACGTCTGACAGTCGAGCTGGCAGAGATGTTTGCCAAGAGCCACCGGCTGGAGGAAGCGATACGCAAGCGTCTGGGGGCGATTGGGTATGAGGTCTAGTGGCTGGATATCAAAAGTACTAGACGAAGTAGTTGATATTTTCGGTGGAGGCACTCCCAAAACTTCAGCCTCTGAATACTGGGGTGGCGATATCCCGTGGCTGTCAGTTAAGGATTTTAATGACGACACAAGGGTTGTCTATCATACAGAGAAAAGCATAACAAGCCTTGGACTTATGAACAGCGCCGCACGGGTGTTGGATGAGGGCGATGTTGTGATCTCAGCTCGGGGTACCGTTGGCGAAGTGACCCAGCTTGGACGCCCAATGGCTTTTAATCAGTCATGCTATGGGCTCAGAGGAAAGCGGGGCCAACTTGACAACACCTACCTCTACTACTTGCTTAGGCACAAAGTGCGTGACTTCAATCAGAGAAGCCACGGCTCCGTCTTCAGCACGATAACCCGAGACACCTTCAGAGGCATACACGTCCTACTGCCCGAGGTTGACGAACAAACCGCCATCGCCGCGACTCTCTCCTGCCTTGACGACAAAATAGAACTGAACAACCGCATGAACAAGACGCTGGAGGAGATGGCCCAGGCGCTGTTCAAGAGCTGGTTCGTTGATTTCGACCCCGTAAAGGCCAAGATGGAGGGCCGCGAGCCCGCCGGCATGGACGCCGAGACCGCTGCCCTGTTCCCCGACGAGTTTGAGGATAGCGAACTGGGGATGATACCGAAGGGGTGGAGGGTTGGTCCACTTGAGCAGTTGGGTAAGGTGGTTGGTGGTAGCACGCCTTCAAAAGCTATTGCTGGCTATTACTGCGATGACGGGGGAATCCCATGGATTACGCCCAAGGACCTATCCACGCATCAAGGCAAGTTCGTTTCGAGAGGTTCCATAAACATCACCGAGTTGGGTTTCCGAAACAGTAGCACAGCTGTACTGCCAAGGGGATCTGTCTTGTTCAGCTCAAGAGCACCCATAGGCTATATGGCGGTTGCCTTGAACGACGTTACCACTAACCAAGGGTTCAAATCGATCATACCGGGCGAGGGGATAGGTACTGAGTTCGTGTACAACACACTTAATCAGTCTCGCGAGCTCATAGACGCTCGGGCGGTAGGCTCGACCTTCAAAGAGATCTCGGGGTCTGCGATGAAAAGCATCCCCGTGATGCTGCCTGGTAGCAGAGCCTTATCGGCATTCGGAGACAGGGTTGGAGCCCTCACAGAAATGCAGATTAACCTTGAAGATGAGAACGCGAACTTAGTTACTCTCCGCGACACCCTTCTACCGAAACTCATGTCCGGCGAAATCCGCGTCCCCGAAGCCGAGGACATACTGGAGGAAGTGCTATGACCCCCATTATGACGGAAACCGACGTTGAGCAGGCCGCTCTAGACTGGCTGAGGGAGCTTGGCTACACGGTGCTGCACGGCGGCCGCATAGCCCCCGGCGAAGCAACCGCTGAGCGGGGCAGCTACAACGAGGTGGTGCTTAAGGGCAGGCTACGGGACGCCCTCTACCGCCTTAACCCCCACCTGCCCGAGGTAGCCGTGGAGGAAGCCCTGCGCAAGGTGGTTACCCCTCAGAGCCCCGCTCTCATTGTCAACAACCGCGCCTTCCACCGCATGCTGGTGAACGGCGTTGAGGTAGAGTACATGCGAGACGGTCGCCTGGTGGGTGACAGAGCCGTGCTGGCCGATTGGGACAACCCCTACAACAACGACTGGCTAGCCGTCAACCAGTTCACCGTGCAGGAAGGCGTGCACAATCGCCGCGCCGACGTAGTGGCGTTCATTAACGGCATGCCCCTGGCGGTGCTAGAACTAAAGAACGCCGCCACCGATAAGGCTGACATCTGGAGCGCCTATAACCAGCTGCAGACCTACAAGACGCAGGTACCAAGCCTGTTTACCCATAACGCACTCCTCATGATATCTAACGGCAACCAGGCCCGGGTTGGCACCCTGACCGCCACCCGGGAATGGTTTTTGCCCTGGCGCACCATCGAGGGAGAAGAGCCCGCTCCGGCCACGCTACCGCAATTACAGGTAGTGCTGCAAGGCCTGTTTGAGCGGCGCCGCTTCCTGGATTACGTGCGCCATTTTATTGTCTTTGAGCAAGACGGACCTGTCATCATTAAGAAGATGGCCGGCTACCACCAGTTCCACGCCGTGAACGCCGCGGTAAAAGCCACCCTCACCGCATCCAGTAGCGGAGGAGACAAACGCATTGGCGTGGTGTGGCATACACAGGGTTCCGGCAAGAGCCTTACTATGGCCTTCTTTACCGGCAAGGTGGTGCTACACCCCAAGATGGAGAACCCCACCATAGTGGTGCTCACCGACCGCAACGACCTAGACAACCAGCTCTTCGGCAACTTTGCCCTTTGCAACGAACTACTGCGACAAAACCCGGTGCAGGCCGACAGCAGAGCTGACCTAGTGAACCTGCTGAAGGTGGAATCTGGCGGCGTGGTCTTTACCACCATCCAGAAGTTCCTCTCCGAAGATGGCCGGTTCCCGCTTCTCTCGCAGCGGCGCAACATCGTGGTGATGGCCGACGAGGCACACCGCAGCCAGTACGACTTTATAGACGGCTTCGCCTACAACATCCGCCAGGCTCTGCCTAACGCTTCTTTCATTGGCTTTACCGGTACCCCGGTAGAGCTGTCCGACCGCAACACCCAAGCGGTGTTCGGCGACTACATCAGCATCTACGACATCGAGCAGGCTGTAGCCGACGGTTCCACCGTGCCCATTTACTACGAGGCCCGCTACGCCAAGCTGGAGCTGCCGGAGATAGAGTTGTCGGCAGTAGACGACGAGTTTGAGGAAGTGACTGAGACCGAGGAAGAATCCACGCGGGAGAAGATGAAGTCGCGCTGGGGCCGTCTGGAGGCCGTAGTGGGTGCTGAGCAACGCATAGAGAAGATAGCCCGGGACCTGGTTACCCACTTTGAGACTCGTACAGAGGTGCTGGAGGGCAAGGCAATGGTAGTGGCCATGAGCCGGCGCATTTGTGTTTCGCTTTATGATGCCATTGTGGCCCTGCGCCCCGAGTGGCACAGCGACGACGACAGCCAGGGCAGTATAAAGATAGTGATGACCGGCTCTGCCAGCGACGAAGTGAGCATGCAGCGCCATGTTCGCAGTAAGGCCCGCAGGGACGAGCTGGCCAAGCGCTTTAAGAAGGCCGACGACCCTTTCCGCATAGTTATCGTGCGGGACATGTGGCTGACAGGTTTTGATGCACCGTGTCTGCACACCATGTACATAGACAAGCCCATGCAGGGGCACGGCCTGATGCAGGCGATTGCCAGAGTAAACAGGGTCTTTAGAGATAAACCGGGCGGCCTGATTGTAGACTACTTGGGGCTGGCCGATGAACTGAAGAAGGCTTTGGCCGCTTACACCAGAGGCGGCGGAAGGGGCAACACTACCTTAGACATAGACCAGGCTGTAGCTATCATGATGGAGAAGTACGAAATGTGTCGCGACATGTTTCATGGCTTTGACTACACCCGTTTCTTCACCGGTAGCGCCACAGAGAAGCTACAGGTGCTGCCAGAAGCGCAGGAGTACATTCTGGCGCAGGAGAAAGGCAAGGAGCGTCTGGGTGGACACTGTGATGGCTCTGAAGAAGGCCTACGCACTGGCCATCACCCACAAGAAAGCAAATGAGATCACCGGGGACGTGCAGTTCTTTGAGGCAGTGAAGATAGCTTTGACCGCACGTGCTCCTGCCAACGGCAAGACTGAGCTGGAGCTGGACCAAGCCATACGCCAGATAGTATCCCGTGCGGTGGTAGCAGAAGGTGTGGTAGACATTTTTGCCGCTGCCGGGCTCAGCAGGCCGGATGTCTCGATACTATCGGAGGAGTTCCTGGAGAAGGTTAAGGAGATGCCTCATAGGAACCTGGCCGTGGAGTTGCTAAAGAAGCTGTTGGCAGATGAAATTAAAGCCCGGGGACAGAAAAACCGTACCCAAGCCAAGAAGTTCAGCGAGAAACTCCATGACGCAGTGCAGAAGTATGAGAACCGCTTTCTCAGCGTGACGGACATCATTAACCTGTTAGTGGAGCTGAGCCGTGAGATGCGGGAGGCGGCCGACCGGGGCAAGGCGTTGGGTCTAACAGAGGACGAGCTGGCCTTCTATGACGCCCTGGAAGTCAACGACAGCGCTGTGGCCATACTAGGTGACGAAAAACTGGCCAAGATAGCCAAAGACCTGACCGAGACGGTGCGTAAGAATACTACCATTGACTGGACATCCCGGGAGAGCGTAAGGGCTAACATACGTCGCATGGTGAAGCGAGTGTTGCGACTGAACGGATACCCACCAGACAAGCAGGAGAGCGCTGTGAGGACGATAATAGAGCAGGCTGAGACGCTGTGTGAGGACTGGGTGGGGGGGGTGACCGTATGAGACACATAAAACGAGGAACACGTTTTCCTCACCTAGCTGCCGATTTGGCCAGCGTCAGAAGGACCCAGAAAGAGCCTGAACATGAATATAGGACGCCGTTTATGAGAGACAGAGATCGGATTCTTTACTCGAAGGCTTTTCGACGACTGAGCGGCAAGACTCAGATCTTCGTGACTAACTATGATGACCATGCAAGGACGAGGCTGACCCACACCCTAGAGGTTGCACAGATTGCACGAACGATATGTCGGCAGTGGGCACTTGATGAAGACTTGGCCGAAGCAATAGCTCTGGGACACGACCTCGGGCACACCCCGTTTGGTCATGTCGGCGAGCGAGTGTTGAACCATCTGATGAACGGGTGCTTTGAGTATGCACACATGGAGCCTTCCGCGGAGCGTGGGTTCAAGCACAATCTCCAAGGTCTAAGGGTCTGCGAAGATCTGGAGTCTGGGCACGAAGACTATGGCCTGAATCTCACGCACACCACACTGTACGGGATACTTGCACATACGGGGCGGGACTGGGGCAAAAAGAGCTCGTGTGATTTCAAATGCTCGGATCAACATGGCCACCGATGCAACATGCCGCTTCTTAACAAGAGTTGCATGAATGCAACCGGACTCATCGTCCCGTTTTATGACCGCTATGTCCATACGATATCTGGGCCTTCGAGATCTAGTTGGAGTATAGAGGCCCATATAGTTGCCTATGCAGATGAAATCGCCCAGCGGCATCACGACTTGGAAGACGGTTTGGTTGCTGGACTTATTGCCAAGGATGAAGTGCGAGGTTGGTTAACCAAGCTGAGTAAGAGACCGACTGGTATCCAGAAAGTAGATCAGTCGCTTAGGACCAGTGACGATGCTTTCCGAAGTGAAGTCTCCCGATATGTAGTTGGCCTCTTGGTCGACGACTTGGTGAAGACCAGCACTGTTCTTCTGAAGACGTTCTGCACCGAAGAGGCTATCAGCACTGCGGAAGACCTTCGTCATGTTCTGTCCCAGATGGGATCTCGCTCACTTCGTCAACCAATTGGCTTCTCAACCGAGGTCCATGAATGGCAAGATAACGTGGGAAAGTTCCTGAGAGAGCGAATTCTGCAGTCCCATGAGGTCCAGCTAATGGATGGTAGAGCCACCTACGTGATAAGGAAGATCTTTGAGGCTTACATGACGAATCCACAACAACTCTCGGACAAGACGATGTTAAGGCTTCATCGCAATGCTAACATGCCTAACCCCGCCAAGAAGTCAGAGGTTAATTCAGAAGAGATTGCATCCGTTAGGTCGGAAATCAAGCGAATGCGAAATGGCCCGAGCCCGCACTTCAGATCGGCCCTTGCACGGACTGTGTGTGACTACATTTCCGGCATGACTGATGCTTATGCAATGGCAGAGTATCGAAGGCTTTATGGAGTTACGGATGACTTCCGGCACTAATAGTTGTGTGAGTCAACCTTGCCGGGCTTGTCCCTGTGGCACCAATCCCCATAAAGGCTCTATGCGTTTACTGTACGAGGGGGTGATCATAGGCGTTAACCCATCTGCTGACTACTGCTAAGAGAGGAGTTAGATCATGAGCGGGAAGCTAGTAAGACTGTTCTTAGTCGATGGCAAGGCCTCAGGCAAAGAAACAAAAGGGACGGTTCTTAGTGGAAACTAACCAGCCCCTCCATTCGTAAGTTAGTTGTTCTGCTGCGTCCGGTACACTTTGGTATGCGATGTCGCAAGCACTTCGGCGGCCTTGCGGAGCGTGAGGCCAAACCGCTCTAAGCCCTGCTGTGCAACAGCACACCTATAACTTGCGCGGTCTTCGCTGGTCTCGAGGTACAGCAAGAAACACGCCACCCCTCCAAAAACTAAAAAACGCCCCTTCAGGCCTTACCACACGAAAGGGACCAGCGTACATCAGGCAAAGGAGCGCAGAGTCTAATAAAAATGATAGGGAGAGTGAAATTCATGAAAAGACCGCAGGCAATTTTACTGGCAGTTCTGTTGTTGATCGTGGCTGGCTACGGCATTTTTACTTACTACTCCGTATGGTCCCAGAGGGCCTCCGATTCCACGGCGCCCACCCACATGTTTGACGCCACCACGGCGCGTGCCGGAGATGTGATTGTTGGCATGGAAATTGCTATTAACGATACCCAGCTTTTGGCACCATTTGGTCCGTCTGGAATCGTTCAATTTTCAGGTCGGGCAACGGTGAGCGGAGTCTATAGAGTGGTTGTGGATGCGGACCCGCGGACTTGGGTACAGTTTCACGTAGACGAAGAGTCAATTGGCAAGCTCCCCAGAATGAAAGGCGATACCGACCGCGACGTCTGGTTCGTATTTAACAACCAAGACAAAGCCCTAGATGCCTTTGGCGCCATTGCAAAATCAGGCAGGGCGACAATTGCCATAGACAATTACCGCATCCATCGCGCGGAAACAGATGCTTTTAACACCGCTGACCTTGTGCGGGTTATTAGAGTAGATTAAGAAGCGCAAAGACCAATGCTACACTGTTGCCCATGATGTACCTCTACCGAAGGGCGCAGAACAATCAGCCGAAACCATGTATGATGGGGCTTTAACCAACCGTTATTCCCAGAGAACAGTTGCCCAAGAACAAAACAACAATTAAAGGGGGATGTAAAATGTCAAATGTTAAATTGGCAATCGTCTACTACAGTGCATCGGGCGTCAATTACCAACTCGCTACTTGGGCGGAGGAAGCAGCAATCGCAATCGGTGCTGAGGTAAGGCTGGTAAAAGTCGAAGAAACTCTCCCTCAAACGGTCGTAGAATCAAATCCCCATTGGCAGGCCCATGCGGAAGCTACCAAGCACATCCCTATCGCAACTTCAGATGACCTCGCTTGGGCCGATGCGATCCTCTTCAGTGGCCCTACTCGCTTCGGCACAATGTCCGCTCAAATGAAGACCTTTATTGACAAGCAAGGTGGACTCTGGGCGCAGGGAAAATTGGCAAACAAAGCAGTCAGTGCCATGACTTCGGCACAAAACCCACATGGCGGCCAGGAGGCTACCATTCTGTCCCTCTACACTTCCCTGATGCACTGGGGAACTGTGATTGTGGCACCGGGATACACCGATGCGACCATATTTAAGGCGGGCGGCAATCCTTACGGCACTTCTGTCACGCAGGGACAGGATGGCAAGCCAGTTGAGGATGCCAAGGACGCTGTGGCGCATCAAGCCAAGCGCCTTGTTGAAGTTGCCTCTTGGATTCAAAAAGGCCGCGCATAGAAGACACTCCCAAATCCCTCAGCCTTGGGGGATGCACTCCCTCATGAGCTGCTCTGACCAGCAGAGCCGTGGGGGAGGTTTTATTATGCGCTACAATTGTCCTTCGTGCCGAGGAGTGCTAACATAGAGACAGCCGCTGTAGAAAGGATTAGATATGATGTCAGCCGTAGGTCACCCAAAACTAAACCCGGAGTACTTAAATCTGTACCACATTAACCCTAGCACACAGGCCTATGTGGTCGAGGTGTCAATCGATGACTACTCCGAAATCTTTAACGGGTGGGATGCCTCCCCACTGCGTCGCAAGGAGATTGAGCCTGAGTTAATGGACTACTTGGAACAAGCAGGCAGTGAGATCCCTATAAGGGAAACTATTGAGCTGTGTTTTGACGTCCGAGCGCAGCGACGCGACCCCGAAAAAGAGCTGACCACGAAAGCGGCAATCCAAAACAATTTCCGCGTGCAGCACTTGTTCGTTAAACGGGCTTTGCGTAATATCTACCGGAGATTTTTCACCTATGTTGCCGTGTCGGCAGTCTTATTGACGTTAGCCTACACTTTGCCGAGTCTACTAGAGCTTGCCCTTATGCACAAGATAGTGGTGGAGGGTATGTTTATCGGCGGCTGGTGGATACTTTGGGAGGGTTGTTCACTTTTCTTCTTCAATGGCAATGAGCTGCGCCTTAAGAAAAGAATGTTTGAGCGCTACATAAAGTCAGACATTGTTTTTCGCGACGCGGGAGCCCTGTGACCGCTTAAAGCAAATCTTACTATGAAACATATTTGGAGGTGTCTTTAATGGATTTACGATGGGACCTTGCTCCCCTATACCCAAGCTTTGCCTCAGATGCTTTTCAAAGCGATGTCCAGACGATGGCAACAGAGTTGGCCGACTTAAAAGAACGCTACACTTGGGACGATGTAAAGGACCCCGCGGCGGAGATGGAATCGTATCTCCAAGATCTAGACGCACTAATGTCGCGCCTAGTCCTCTTGCAAAATTATGCCGGCCTGACATTTCAAGCTGATACCACTGACGAGGCGGCTATGCGTTATGTCGACCAACTAGATATGTTGGCGACAGAGCTGACTGAACCCACTGTCAAGTTTCGCCGTTACTTAACGACGCTCCCCGATCTCGACAAACACTTAGCCTCATCGCCATTGCTCGTTGAGCACAGCTTCTTGATTAAAGACCAACTGGAAAAAGCTAAATACATGCTAAGCGACAGCGAGGAGGTCTTGTTGTCCTTGCTGCAAACCACTGGCTCTAGCGCCTGGAGCATCTTGCAAAGCAAACTTACCGCAGGCTTAATGATCACCCTAGATGTCCTGGGTGAGCAAAAAACCCTGCCTCTCTCCATGGTGCGTAACCTGGCCAAAGTCGAGTCTGCCGAAATCCGTAAATCTGCCTACCTAGCTGAGCTAAAGGCCTACGAAAACATTGACGAGTCCATCGCCGCTGCTCTTAATTGCATCAAGGGTGAAGTGCTAACAGTCGCCAAACTACGGGGCTACCCCTCCCCTCTGGCGCAGAGCGCAGCGACTGCGCGCCTTGACATGGATTCGCTAAACGCTATGATTAGCGCGATGCGCGACAAATTACCCGCTTTTAGAAAGTATCTGCGGCGCAAGGGCGAAATCCTCGGACATAAGAATGGCCTGCCTTTTTACGACTTGTTTGCCCCTATTACCTCAAGCTCGCTTAAATTCACCTGGGAGGAAGGCACTGCTTTCATCATTAGGCATTTTACGAGCTACTCACCAGAGCTTGCCGACTATGCCGAAAAGGTATTTGCCGGAAATTGGGTCGACGCCCTGCCCCGCCAGGGCAAGGTCGGCGGGGCATTCTGTGCTAGCGTGCACCCCATCAAAGAAAGCCGCATTCTCATGAACTACACCGGCAGTTTTTCTGATGTATCGACCCTAGCCCATGAGCTTGGGCATGGCTACCACAATGACCAAGTGTTCTGTGAATCCGTGCTTAACTCTGACTACCCCATGCCAGTAGCCGAAACAGCCTCTATCTTCTGCGAAACTATTGTCATTGATGCCGCGCTCAAGGAAGTCGCCGACCAAGATAAAATCGATATTCTAGAGAAATCCCTCGCAGGCCACACCCAACTCATTGTCGACATTCTTTCACGCTTTATCTTTGAATCGAATGTTTTCGCAGAGCGCAAAGAGGCTCCCCTATCGGTAAACCGCGTCAAGCACTTGATGCTCGAAGCACAAAAGGAAGCCTACGGCGATGGCCTAGATGAAAACACCCTGCACTCCTACATGTGGCTGTGTAAGTCGCACTACTACTCAGCCGGATTTAACTTCTACAACTACCCCTATGCCTTTGGCTTGCTCTTTGGCAAAGGCCTTTACGCCCAATATCTTGACGGGCAGGAAAATTTCCATGCTGCCTACGACCAACTCCTAAACAACACCACGCGGATGCCAGCCAAAGAAGTAGCCGCCACGATGAATATCGATACAACCTCGAAGGAGTTTTGGCTGAAGTCTCTCGGGATTATCGAAAGAGACATCGAGGAGTTTCTACACTTGACTGAGCACCTAGTCGTTACAGCATAGTCGCTGTTCTCTGCCACGTGATGTTTTCGTAGTCCGCTTACAGGGTGACTATTTCTCAGTCCGACGACGCTTTTCACTATTGATATTGACAATCAGTCTCAATAGTGATAGGCTAGTCATGAAGATACGGAACTGGGGGAATGTACAGTGAAGCATATTTATGTTGTCTACTGGAGCGGAACCGGCAATACCAAGAAAATGGCTGAAGCAGTGGCAGAGGGGGTAAAGTCACAGGGAATCGAGGTCAGGCTCGTAGGTGTTGAGGATGCCTCTGTCGCAGACATTATTAACGCTAGCGCGGTAGCTTTGGGTTGCCCGTCTATGGGGGCTGAAGTGCTCGAAGAAACATACATGGAGCCCTTCATAGCAGAGCTTGAGCGAACTGCACATGCCAGCAAACCGCTTGCTTTGTTCGGCTCCTACGATTGGGGCGGCGGAGAATGGATGCGTGACTGGGAAAAGAGAATGACCGGTTGTGCATTTAACCTTATCGCAGAGGGTCTAATTGTCCGCAATGAGCCCTCGACTGAATCTTCTAAGCTTTGTCAATCATTGGGAGCGAAGTTGGCTGGTTCACTTTAGACGACATGAGAATGAGTCTACTAGCTAAGTTTATGGCGACCACTGACAATCTAGGAGATATGGAATTTCTTCTGACAAGAGTTGCTTACAGCGCTGCTCCGACAATTCTTGACAGAAAACCATCTACTCTCATGTCTTTTAGTCAAGGCTCGCGCAACTTCTATCTGCTCTGGGAACAATTCAAGGTCAGTGTCAGCACTATTCTCGGGCTCGAGTATATCGAGCTGCGCAACGAAGGCAGCAGCCGCCTTGTGCTGTTTTACAGGCGCAATATTCTCAGCGTGCACCTACACCATAGGGAAACGTCGCAGTTTCTCGCGGACCTAGGATACCCAAAAAGCATGGATATCGCGAAGTGCCTAGAAATGTTAAAGTCAGGATTCGCAAGCCTGTGCCCGCATGAAGTGGGCGTGTTCTTAGGCATTCCCTTGGCAGACGTGAAGGCGTACATTGAATACGGTGGACAAGGCGCTTTGGCCTGTAAATATTGGAAGGTGTATGATAATTTGGATAGCGCATTGCACACCTTTGCGCAGTACGATGAAGCTAGGCACATCATTGTCAACTCGTTCTTTTCTGCGCTCCGTATGTCATCTGCTGCTTGAGGCAAGTCCCCCAAAAGACTAGAAGAAGACCCCTACCCCGGGGTCTTCTTTATTGTTGTAGGAGTGCGTGCGCGACTTAACCGCCCTGATGAGGTGGTAGTTTTCCCCACGTGCTCTAACTACAGGAGCCCCAGCCAGCTTTGTTTTTAGTCAATTGGCAGTTGCTTTGCGAAAGGGTCGGGCGATTCCACAAGTATTCGCGTAAGTTTCATGGCTTGATCATGGATGTAGAGTTGATCTCTATGCTCCCGGGGAAGGTCAAAGTTTATCCTAGCGGTGATTCTCCCTGGCGCTCCGGTGAGAATGATTGCAGCATCGGCCAGGAGAACAGCGTCCATTGGGTCATGGGTAACATAAATCATGGCCGTGGGACGCCACGCCAGCAGCTCCAGCAGCATCTGCTGCAAAGAGGCTTTGAGTCCCAGATCTAGTCCCGTGAAAGGCTCATCCATCAGCAGCAGGCCCGGTTCGATTACGAAGGCCCGGGCGATTGCCACTCGTTGTCGCATTCCTCCGCTCAACTGTGCTGGGTAATGGTTTTCAAACCCTTCTAGCCCCAGCCTCTTAAGCATCAGCATTGCTCGTTCTACCTGATCTTTACCAGTAAGCACCTTGCTCCCTTTGAGCACAAGCGCAACGTTAGCCAACGCTGACCTCCAAGGGAGCAACCTCGGCTCTTGAAAAATGTAGCCCACTCTCTGGTGGTCCGAGAGCACTGCGCCGGTGTCTGACTTAAGCGTACCGGCAGCAAGTCGAAGAATCGTGGTTTTGCCAATTCCCGAAGGGCCAAGTATGGCTAAGACGCGGCTGTTCTCCAACCGGAACGATATATTATCCAAAATGACCCGCTTGCTAAAAGACTTAGTGACTTGTGTAAATTCCAACATAATTAGTTATCTCCCAGCCTGCCATGTCAACAGATATTTCTTAACCAAGTAAAGCAGGCCTCCTTCTATTGTCAATACGGCCACAATCATCACTATCATCCAAGCAAAGATGTCGTCAGTCGCCATATGCACGCGAGCTAGGCTCAAGGCATGCCCAATCCCCGTCCCCATACCCACTATAATCTCGGCCATGATCATTAGCCGCACTGTGAGTCCCGCAGCTAGCACCATGCTGGGCATCACCGCGGACAATACGGCAGGCAGATATGCCTCGCGTAGCTGCAAAGTCTTGCCAACTTCAAAAGCCCTGAGCATCTCCAGCATATCTCTGTCGACCGATCTCACGGCGCTGAGTACCGCGCCATACAGCAAGGGGAACGCCAGCATTACCGCTATCGTCACCGTCTGAACGGTTCCGACACCGAAGATAAAAATAACCAATAAGCTTAAAGCTACGGGAGGAATTGCCAGCAAGATATCCTTAAGTGGTTTAAGGAGTTGTTGAATCCAGGGGTTAAAACCAGACATTACTCCTAAAGCAATACTGGTAACTGACATAATGGTCAGCGACAGCAGTATCCGATAAAAAGAGCTGTAAACATGCGTTCTGTTCTCTGGTGCACGCAATAGACCAACCATAGCGACGATGGTTTCTCGCGGGGATGGCACGAACACCGGACTGTAGAGATGCGACATCCATTGCCACACAGCCACTAGACTTAGTACGCCGAGCGTCGACCACAACCATAACGAAACCCTGGTTAATTTGGTTAAATTGCTCATTCGCCTGGACCTGCGCTGGATGTTTTGGCCGATAGGCCCCACAAGCGAGAGTATCCTGCCACTGGCTTTACCAGTATCCAGTCCACTAGAGCCACGATCAGCAAACACACCACCACCCAAGCAAAAAGCCCGGCTGCGTCGAAATTAAACCGCGTCATGGCCATGGCGTAGCCCACGCCGTCATTACTCCCTAGTAGTTCGGCCATTACTGTCTTGCGAAAGGCGGTTCCGGCAGCAAAGCTAAACCCGGCTAAAATAGCTGTGGCCAAAGCAGGTAAGTAAAAATTCCACCACAAGTACCATTTGGCGATCTTGTACACTTCCGCCATTTCCAATAGTTGCGCGTCCAACTGCTTGGTTCCTTCCACGACGCTGACATACATGATAGGAAACGTGAAGAGGGCAGTAGTGAAAACGGCTACTCCCTCCCCTATCCCAAACCATACCATCGCTAACATTACTATTACTACGGCAGGGAAGCTCAGCAACAATCCGACTAAGGGCTTCAGCAGGGCGTACAGGATGGGACTAAATCCGGCGACAGCGCCAGTTAAAAAGCCTAACGCTGCACCAACAGTAAACCCAGCCCACGACCTATACAAAGAAACCGAAAGATGTCGCCACAACTCGCCACTTTCGGCGAGAGAGAGCAGGCTATGCAAGACCTCTTTGAGACGAGGCAAGACGCCGACGGCAAACCCTGCGGCTAAAAGCTCCCAGACAAGCAGCACAATTAGTATCCCAACTAGGTAAAGCGGCTTACTCAGGCTGCCAATAGAAGCCCGCATCTGGCAATCTCCCACCAAGTATATCGGGTGCTAACTCCTGTAGCTTGCGAAAGTAGAGCTCTAGCTCCTGTCTAACCTCTATCGCGGGAACCACTCGTAACTCGGAGAAACTCAGAGAGAGCGAGGCAGCGGGGGCACTTACCCCCTCAATCCCTCTTGCTGCCAGAACACCAGAGGCATCAGGGTTTGACACCGCCCAAGCAGTGGCTTCGCTATAGGCTTCAGCGAAAATGCGAATCAAGTCATTTCGATCCATCACCGCAGGCAAAGCAACTATGCCGGCTTGAGGTATCCTGTCGGGACCGCCCGTGACCTCGCCCCAGACTTTGCGCAAAGCAATCAGTCTCTCTAGTGTTCTGCCCTCCTGCTGGGCTCTAAGCACGGCTGATGTCGCAGCCGGCTCTGATAACACCGCAAACCTAGCCCTACCGGTTGCCAACAGAGCTGCTGCTTCCATTGGAGACGGCACATATTCAATACGCACATCCCTAGTTAAATCCAGGCCCTTCTGTGTTGCCAAAAAACGGAAAATAAGGTCCGGGGTGTCGCCCCGTGAAGGAATGACCAACCTTTGTCCCCTTAGATCCTCTAACGACCTGACCGGCGCTCCTCCCTCTCCCACAATATAGAGGTTACCCCATACAGCAACATTCACCAACTTAAGATTGACCCCTCTATTGTAGAGATTGGCCGCCACATGAGTCGGCATAGCCGCAAAGTGCATTTCTCCGGATAAGGCTTGAGCGCGCAGCATGTCGACCGTGCGGGCTATGCTCACCTGGGTGTGGTGAGTCATACTGCGCAAGGCGATGGTTTCTTGTAAACGAAAAAAGGGGAAAGTCATCGGCGCAATCGGCCCCACAAGGTTTAGTCGCTCCAGTCTGCTAATCAGAGAAACCCTTCTCGCGTTACCGTCCCACTCTACCCAGTACCCTAAGGATTCAGATATAAATCGCAGTGGGACTAACGTACGTCCGCCTACAATGATTGGTGGCGAGTCGAGTGTCGCACGCACACCATTTAGGTTAGCGGTACTCGCCCCGACGGTCAGTACAATCCTGCCACCGCCCTTGCTTACTGTAACTGTTTGCCGCGCCTCATCCCAATCCACAGTAGCCCCAGTGAGCTCGGCAATCGCACGCAACGGCACCATTGTCCTCCCCCTGAGAATTTGCGGGGGCACATCAAACAGTACCGGCCTCCCGTCCACTCTCACGGCAATCTCCCTGCCGGCTGCCACATCCGTTTTGCCTGATACAGTTAACAGCAAAACCACAGCTAAAAACACTGCCAGTATCTTTAGCACTCGCTTGCTAAACATAAACTTTATCTCCTTTTAAAATGTAACTTTCGGTTAAAGCGCCATGGCCGACTTGGCGATCTTGAAAAACCAGTCCCACCCCCTCCACATAAAACGGCAATCGTTAAGAGCGGCTTCCGGCAGCATAGGGACTCTCTCGCTCACAGGGATATAGCCTTGCCTAAGAAAAAAATCTTGTACCGGAGTCGATCGCAGGTACTCGCCTAGTTCAAACAAAGCCTGATCTGCACCCTGCTTCCATACCATAACATTGGGCAGACAAAATGCTCCTTCGACAGGCCAAATCATGCTCACCCTTTTGTGGCGGGCATATCTAGCAAATGAAACTTTGTTGATGCCTATAGGGTATTGCCCCTCATCAACAGCACTCTTCACGTCCACCGGTGAGCCCTTAAACACTACGTTTCCCAAAAAATCTAAAAAACGGTCAGGCCAGAGATGCTGCATCAAAGCTAGGATCGCTCGGCTAGCAGGTAGATTTCGCTCTGGGAACAGTATACACCCACGCCACTTCTCGTCCAGCAAGTCTTCCCAGCTACGAGGCGCCTGCTCCTCGGAAAGCATGTCGCGGTTGTAGATTATGAGGAGAGGTATGAGAAAGATGGGGTGAAAGTGCCCTTCCGGATCAGAAAAGCCTCTGGAATCGAGCTCAGTGCGAAGCGGGAAGCGTGCTGGGCAAGAGCAAAGCATCTCTCGTGCTCCCTCTCTGCCGAACTGCGAAAAATCGCTGCCATAGGTAATAACCATGTCCTCGAGTTGGCAGTCACTTAGATTCAGCAGCCCGTTCTCGCGTTGGTAGCACGTCTCCGACATAACATCGATCGTCGTTTCGTTCCGGGTGGCAATCTCGCGGGCGGCTCTTCTCACCATGTCCACTAGAGTGAGGTTGATGTTTAAAGGACTATGCAGAAACACGTTACTGATATACAAACGCCTCCCTGATCGTTACGTGACTTAAGTCTTCACCTTGGCGGATTCTTTCCCGTAGCTCGCACATTACCTTGTCCACTTGTAGCAATTGGCTTAGCATCGCTTTGTCAGCCGGGCTGGCAGTTACGAACTTAGTGATGCCGCCATGCTTCATCACGATCCTTTTGCCGGCAATTAGAGCAAGCATGGGATCATGAGTAACTACTAGTACTACTTTCTTTTGACCGGCAAGCAGCTGTAGAGCCTGCAGGCGGTTAATACCAGCGTTCTCAATTTCGTCGATTAACACGATGGGGGCATTGCTCAACAGCGCGACGTCCGCTACCATAAGAGCCCGCGATTGTCCCCCGCTTAGCGACGTTAGATTATGCTCCATCCTTATAGGTTCTCCGGTAAGTTGATTAGCGCAGTCACACACCTCTTGCGCTATGATTTCGGCACTTTCAATCCCCCGACTTTGAGCATGTAAAATCAGAAACTCCCGGACTGGCATGTCTATGACAAAGTTCATGTTTTGGGATATTTCCGCTACGAGTCGACGCAAGGTTGTCTGAGTGGCATATGATTCCGGGAGTAGGCCATTGATCAGGATCTGTCGCTTGGATGGCGTGTCTTTGTCGGCCCAGTATTCAATGTCAGAAATCAATTGACTTTTCCCAGAACCCGTAGGCCCAACTACTGCTACAATCTCGCCGGAAAAAATCTCAACCATTGGAATGGTCTCGAGATCCCCGTTCTTGTTAAGCCCTCCCATGACTGTTATCTTCGAAATCAACATCAAGCCTCCCAAAGTCAATCTTCTTCACATTCCCCATTTGATAGCGACTGCCGATTATCGTCTCGCCATTGCAGTAAGAACAAACTGCAGCCGGCATGGGGTAGCGTAGTTCTTTTCCGCTCAGCCCTGCTACTGCGGGGCTGGCCAACACGTACTTCTTTAACCGTAGAGTCCCCTGCCCCGTCAGACCATTGACATCTAAGACCTCCGCAGCAGGGTTAACCATCTCAATTCTCCTGCGGAACACTTCCCGTTCCGCTTGCGAAACGATATCGCCTTTTGTGACCACAATCACATCCGCAGTTGTCAAGATGGGCCCGACCTTTTTGGGGGTATCAATACCGCTTAAGTTGTCAATAACGCAGATTGACAGACAATCCTTAATGCCCGGCGCACAGCGGTGGCATAATCCTGCTGTCTCGAGGACCAATATTTCTGCCATTTGTTCTTTTCCCCACGCATATACTTCTTCCAGATTGGACACATAAAAATGGTCGGGGCATATGTAGTCGCTCAACCCTACCGTCACAGGAATGCCAAGGCGCCGGTACGCCAAATCGTCTGTCGTTTCAAGACAGTCAATCTTGCAAACCGCCACGCGGATGTTTTCAGCCAAGATGTGGCGCAGAGTGTACAGCATAACCGATGTTTTCCCCGAGGCCGGAGTGCCCGCAACAATTACTACTTGCAAAATAAAATCCCCTCCAAAACCCTTTTATAGGACGGGCCATCGAGTCCTCACGTCAGGGCGAGTTTGTAAGTCAAAGTCGTTTCTCCATAATATAGCTACGGTAGGTCTTCCCCTCCCACTGCACTTCATCGATGATGGTATAGCCCTCGGACCTGTACAGGTTCACAAGATGCGTGGCCGGAATCGCGGTGTCCAGCCTTAAGCAGGGAATGTTTCGCTCGTGTGCCTTTTTGATTGATAATCTATATCACTTTCATAGACATAATATCACCCGTTATCCCCCCCGTCAAGCGATTTTCTGTACCATTGTTGTCGGACTGAGATATTGTCACCATTCGTCTGTTGGGAGCTCATTGCTCTTGTCGTAAGCCGCATACGGCCAAAAAGCGACATGGGCACAGCACCCATGTCGCCTACTTCGTTAGATTGCAGATCTACTAGGAGTCACCTCTATTAAACCAGCTGTCCTTCCCGTATCCTACAGGCTAAATTCCCTACTTTGCTCTCGATCTCGCGGATAAGGACAATAAATTCATCGTCGCCCTTCCCTGTAGGGTCATTAAGCCCCCAGTCTTCCCGATGCTGGCACGGCAGGTAGGGGCATACTACATTGCATCCCATAGTGACGACGACATCACAGGGCGGAATTTCGGCCAGTAGTTTTGGACGCTGTGTTTCTTCCATGTCGATTCCGTAGAGTTGCTTTAGCAGTCGAACGGCATCTTGATTGATAAGCGGCCTATTTTCTGTTCCGGCCGAATAGCTATCATAGACATCACTGACCAAGTACTTCCCCAAGGCCTCGGCAATCTGTGAGCGGCATGAGTTATGCACACAAATAAAAGCGACCTTTGTTTTCGGCATACTGTCCCTCCTCGTTGCGTCTGATCAGTCGACCATTAGACACCATTTTCCTTGCTTGAACAGCGCCCTTGCACCATGCGTGGCCACAGTATAGTATAGAAGTATGATGACTGTCTAGCAGAGCATTGTTAAATAAACAAACGAAGGAGGGCATAGCAATGGTAGGAGTAGAAATTAACATGGTCGTGACCGACAGCTTGCGGGCGTTAGAGCTTTACCGGGAGATTTTTGACATCGAGCCTGTAGAGGTGACTAGCTTTCCCCGCGGACAGAATGAAGTAATTTTCACCCTGTACGGCATGCGCATCCATATGCTAGACGAAAACGCTGAGTTTCAATTGGTGGCACCTAGCCCCGACTCAAGCAAGTCCATGTGGTTCAATGTCTTAGTTCCCGACATAAAAAGCACTTTCGCCAAGGCCATTAAGGCCGGCTGCCTTCCGGTTCAACCCGTAACCGAGATGACTGACTACGGTATATCTAACGCCATCTTCAGCGATCCTTTCGGGTACCTATGGCTTCTCCACGAGATGCACCGCGAAGTAAGTTTTGACGAGCGCGTCAAGCTATGGGAAGATAAGCAACCAGGAATTGAGGCAACATAGGAGCCGTTGACTTTCCCTTAAACAGTGTAGCGCTCGCTCCACGTTTTTGGGAAGCCAATTTTACCAGCATACGCCAAGCGTATTAGTTGGCCATGATGCTGCACTTCATGCTCTAACAAGTCTAGCAGGAAGCTAACAGTGACAGGAGTCCATGTGGCCGACTGCAAAAACTCCATTATAGCCAGACTGGTATCCTCGAGCTTAGCAAGCACCATGTCCTTGGCAAGAGAATTTTTTAGGCTACAGGAAAAACCACCCCACTGCCCACGCTGCATGGCCCTGAGGTAGCTTTCGCGAGCACCCACAATGCACCAGAACTGCTCTCCCATGCTGTTGGATGGCAAATTTGGCAAACGCAGCGCGAGATTGGCCTCGGTGATAAAGCTAACATAATCAAAGCTTAAATCCATGGCTCGCTTAATCTTGACTAAAACTACCTGGTTGACTTCTTGCCCCATCGGATTCTCCTCCTCTACCTTTGAATAGCCTCTCGGCATTCACCGAGGTAGATGGCGCAAGGTTTTGTTTGAGCCATCCGTATTGAATTCCTCCTACTAATCAGTAGGGGGAATTCAGTTTTTCGCGCACCCAACTGGAAAATCACTCGAAAAATATTGTTGCGAAATTGGCCAAAAACACTTGACTTTTACAAAACAACCCCAAAATTAATTTTGAAGGAAGATTTTTCCTTACTAATGCGATTGGGGTGGTCTCGTTGAAGCCTACCGTCATTCCACATGAAACGTACCAAGACTTCGTCCTCGCACAACTACGACGACACTTTACTGGCGGGCCGCTTGTCCTTGCCAATAAGGATTGGCACCTCATCTCCAAGCTCTGGATCACAGACCTGACTGAAATCACCACGCT
>Ga0209315_100020_pt1 | contig 27670 bp, 26 predicted proteins | sample 3A3metaG_FD_184148 | JGI IMG/M metagenome (GOLD analysis project Ga0209315, IMG submission 184148) | Freshwater bacterial and archeal communities from Indian Creek, Illinois, USA to study Microbial Dark Matter (Phase II) - 3A3 metaG... | ecosystem: Environmental > Aquatic > Freshwater >... | reverse complement strand
ATACTCCCCCACGCTATTGTCTCACATAGACTTTTGACTGTCCAGTCCCTCTGTGCGACAAAATTTCTTTACCATGACCCCTTAACCCTTGCCACGTAAGGACCTCAAAACTTATGCGTCAGCTCTGTTGAATTATCGATTTCATCTGGCCGCGGCACTTTGACGCTCTGTCGTGCATGGCCAACAATTTTTTTCGCCTACCCTTGCGCACGAGATGCGGCCAGCTAAAACGGCAATTGCTCTTCACTTTCGATTTTGCGATGGCGAGTCATTAAATCATGCACGGCCTCACGTGGATTGCGCCCGGTAAAGAGAACCTCATGCAAAGCTAGAGCTATGGGCAGATCTACCTCGTATTCCCTAGAGAGTCTCTTTGCCGCCTTGGTCGCATTTATCCCTTCGACCACTTGCGTCGTTTGTTGCAACACAGATTCGAGAGACTGCCCCTGACCTAGAGCTAGCCCAGTACGGCGATTGCGGCTATACTGGCTGGTGCAAGTAACAATGAGGTCACCCATGCCTGACAAACCAGCAAATGTGGAAGGATGCGCCCCCATAGCCTTCCCCAGACGCACCATTTCCGTAAGCCCGCGAGTCATCAAGGCCGCTTTCGCGTTATCACCATAGCCGAGCCCTTCCGCTATACCAGCCGCCAGGGCATAAATGTTTTTCAAAGCACCTCCTACCTCCACACCCACGATGTCAACGCTGGTGTAGATGCGGAGGAAGCTGGTCATGAGCACATCTTGCACCACAGACCCCACTTCCGGATGGGTGGACGCTGCCACAGAGGCAGCCGGAAGCCCCTTAGCGATCTCTAGGGCATGATTAGGGCCTGAGATAACGGCCAGGGGGTACTGAGGGCCTAAAGTATCACCTAGTAGCACTGCCAGGCGCGTGCCAGAGGTTAGATCAAAGCCTTTGGCAGCATTAAGGATTATTGTTCCTGGTTTAAGATGGGGTTTAAGAAGCTGTGCGGTCGTCCCCACATAAGCTGAGGGCGTGGCCAAAATCACTAACTGACAGTCTGCGAAAGTGGCGAAGTCAGCCACGGGAACGATATTGTCTGGCAACATGACACCGGGCAGGTAGAGATCATTCTTACGCTGCACAGCTATCTCTTCACGCAACTTCGCTTCACGCACCCAAAGATGGACACTTTGACTATTAAGCGCTGCTACCTTGGCCAAAGCGGTTCCCCAGCCACCGGCGCCAACAACTCCAATGCGGCGATTATTGCTATCCATGCCGACTACTCCTTCTTTTTCGCCGTAAGAACTATGGGTGTACCGACAAAAGGATAGACAGCCCGCAAGCGATTTTCGAGGAAACGTTTGTAACTAAAGTGCAAAAGCTCAGGATCATTGACAAAGAGTAAAAATGTAGGCGGTTCTACGCTAGTTTGCGTGACAAAGCCAATCTTGAGACGTTTCCCCCTCTCAGAGGGGGGGGGAGTAACCAAGGTTGACTCAAGTATTAACTCCATCAGCGCGCTCGTGGTAACTCGTTTGCGTTGTTCCACGCGCACCGCGTTGACCAGCTCCAAGATCTTTTGTACCCTTTGCCCGGTCTTGGCCGAAACGAAGATGACGGGCGCATAGTCGGCAAACAAGAGCTCTGCCTTCAGGTTCTTGGCGAAGCGGTCTGCCGTCTTGTCGTCCTTTTCTATTAAATCCCATTTATTGACCACATAAATCAAGCCTTTGCCCCTCTCATGGGCATAGCCAATAATCTTCTTGTCTTGTTCAAGTATGCCCTCGGTGGCGTCAACAACCATGAGGCAGATGTTGGCCTTGTCCACTGCGCGCAGGCTGCGGACAACACTGTAACGTTCAAGGTCTTCTCTGACCTTGGACTTTCGACGCAGCCCAGCAGTGTCAATGATTACATACTTATGGTTATTTCGCTCAAAATACGTGTCGATAGCGTCGCGTGTCGTGCCTGGGATGTCGCTGACGATTACCCGATTTTCGCCTAAAATACTATTCACAAGGGATGATTTTCCTACATTAGGTCTCCCCATCACGGCAATTTTCACGACATCTGTGCCGTAGACTGTTTCTTCCTCTGGCGGCAAAGCTGAGACTATGGCGTCAAGAAAGTCACCCAAATTTAGTCCATTAGCGGCCGAAATAGGGAGAGGGTCACCTAAGCCCAAAGTGAAAAAGTCGATGGCATGGGGAAAGAGGTTTGGGACGTCGAGCTTATTGACGACCAATAGCACCGGTTTCTTGGTGTTACGCAGTAGCTGCCCCACTTCTCTATCAGCGGTCGTGACCCCCTGTCGACCATCAACCATAAAAATAATAAGATCGGCCGCCTCCACAGCAAGCTCCGCCTGATAACGCATCTGGTGAAACAGGGTGTCTTCACCCCCGAAAGTAATCCCACCGGTGTCAATAAGTGTAAAGCGTTTGCCAAGCCATTCTACATCGGCGTAAATGCGATCACGCGTGACGCCTGGGGAATCTTCGACGATAGAAATGCGCTGCCCCACAAGGTAATTAAACAACGTTGACTTGCCCACATTGGGCCTACCCACAATCGCAACATATGACATGATCAATCACTCCTCTAGACCCAGGGTACGTCTCACTAGATCTCCCCCCGTAGTCGGACATATGGATATAGTTACTGCCGGAAAAGCTGCCTGTAAATCTTGCACCGTTTGGTCGTCTAAGAACCTACCGTCACGCAAGGTTACATCTGGAATAAGAACCAAGGTCGAGGGCACAATTGTGGCCTCGCGCAGGGCCCTCTCTATGTCTTGACCGCCCAGCAGCCCGGTGACGGTTACTCCTCCCCCAAACAGGAGGTTAGGAACTGGCAAGACATCCACCCACACATGGTGGCGGGCGTTAATGTCATATTGTAGGCGCTTTAGTGCTGAAAAAGAGGCCTGGCCGGTAATCCACAACACCTTTTTGGGGGCCAGCCGACGGCGTCTTAAAGTGGACAGTGCCTGCCGAAACTCATCATGAAAGAGGCGCGCCAAACCAACTCCATTCTCGAGCTGAGGATAGTCATCATAACTGCGAGCGAGAGGAAAATCAGTTTCTGCCAAGATGTAAAATTCATCTGCAGCATAGACCATGGTGCGCCCAAACTTGCGGCGGCAGCGTGCTCTATACTTTTCGAGTATTTCAAGCACTGCTCGCGCGCTGTCCTTGTCGTAGCCACGCAGCGTAGTCAAACCATGGCGATGAGCGGTCAGCCCAACCGGCACTACAGCGATTGACTCAACCCCAGGGTGGAGCAGCAGCAAATCATCTAGGCTCCGTTTCAACTCTAAACCGTCATTTAGGCCGGGAACGAGCACTAATTGTACGTGCACAGCAATGCTACGCTCGACAAGCTCCGATAGTTGCCCCATAACATTGGCCGCTTCCGGATTGCCCATGAGAAGAACGCGCAGTCTTGGATTCGTCGTATGTACGGAAACATAGATAGGGGAGATACCCTCCTGCAAAATGCGCTGCCATTCCTCACTTGTAACATTGGTGAGAGTGACAAATGAACCGTAGACAAGAGACAGCCGATAGTCATCATCTTTAATATAGAGCGAGCTTCGCAGCCCCTTGGGCATTTGCCGCACAAAACAAAATTGACAGTTGTTCGTGCATGTCCTGAGTTTGTCAAGGGTGGGCGAAGTGAACTCAACCCCGATGTCTTCCCCCGACCGATGTCGTACTTTAATGCGCTTCTCTTCACCTGCTGTAGTCACAGTGAGATTCATGGTGGAGAAGGCTAGAGCTTGCTTCCACTGAATTATATCCCTTATCTCACCGTCATTGACATGGGTGACCACCATTCCGGGCCGTAAGCCTGCCTTATCGGCTTGAGAGCCTGAAACTATATTAACTATTTCGCCCACACTAAGCCTCCACATCAACCTGTACATGCCACATTATCCCCTACCTACAGTAAGGCGTCAATCCCTGCGCCTGTTGCTGTCGCCACGTCAAAGCAAAAAGACACGCCGTTTCTAAGCGGCGTGTTGATTTGGCAAAGGGGAGTTATTGCTTATCTTTTTCTTTGAGCAAGTCTCCGAATTTGTCACCCAAAGTAACTTTACTCTCCTCACGGTAGCTCTGGTTGCGGTCGTCACGGCCGCGCTTGTCGCCGCGCTCACGACGCTCCCCTTTTTCGGGGCGCTCTGTCCGTTCCACACGGGGACGATCAATCGCATCCTTGATAGAGAGGCTGACGCGGTGCTCGGCTGGCACAATCGAAAGGATCTTCACTTGTACTTCTTCCCCTGGCTTAACCGCATCTTCTGTTTTCTCCACACGTTCATGCGAGAGCTGAGAGATGTGAACTAGGCCTTCAATGCCGGGCGCAATCTCGACAAAAGCGCCGAAGCTAGCGGTGCGCACTACCTTACCAGGCACGACAGAGCCGGCGGTGAAATGGTCACCGATTTTGTTCCACGGATCGCCTTCACCCTGCTTGATACTGAGCGAAACGCGGCCCTTTTCGCGGTCTACACCGAGCACCTTCACGCGCACGGCTTGACCTTCAGTGAGCGCTTCAGAAGGGTGGGTTACGCGCTGCCAAGCGATCTCGGAGACATGAACTAAACCATCAATACCCCCAAGGTCGACAAACGCGCCAAAATCGGTTAAGCGCTGTACAACGCCATCACGCAGGCTGCCTATGAGAAGTGAATCCCAAGTTTTTCCCTTAATTTCCTCGGTCTTTTTCTCGATGGCTTCCTTGCGCGAGACTACTACCCTACGTCGTGCCTCCTCGATCTCCTTGACAACGATCGAAACAGTCTGCCCAACATACGAGGCTAGGTCTGGCACATAGCGGAGATCAACGTGTGAGGCCGGCATAAAAGTTTTCACGCCAAAAACCTCAACCATGACGCCGCCTTTTACGGCCTCTAAAATTTTGCCTTGCAGAATCTTGCCGGACTCGCGAGCAGCCGCGAGGTCCTTCATGCCCTGCTCTTCGACCACGCGACGGCGCGATAGCAATACTTTGTCTTCTTTGGAGTCAATGCGAATTACTTGCGCCAAAATAGTATCGCCTACTTGGCACAATTCCATCGGCTCGCGGTCGGGGTCATTGCTCAGTTCATTTTTGGCTATGTATGCTTCCGACTTCTGGCCGATGTCAACACTGACTCCTTCGGCGTCCACGCTGACCACTTTGCCTTCGACCAACTGACCGCGTTTTAAATTAGGGAAGCTGCTTGACTCCTGTGTGATAGTTTCCTCAACTACCGCTTCTTGTTCTGGTAAACCTTTATTTTCCATGTTCTCCATAGCAACGACGACCTCCTTAATGATCCATGCAGGGGTGGACGCACCCGCGGCAATACCGACGCGATTGGCCGCAATGAACCAATCCCGTTCGAGCGCGTCAGGGCTCTCGACTTGGTAAGTGGGTGTGCCCCCCGCCCGACATATGTCGGCCAAATTTCTGGTGTTAGCACTATTGTTCCCGCCCACAATTACCATTATATCTACTTCTCTGGCCAATTCATAGGTTGCTTGCTGCCTTTCTTGCGTAGCCCGACAAATAGTTTCTACTGGGGTGACTATCTTCCCCTGTTTCTGCAACCATTCTATCACAGTCTGCCACAAAACGGGAGAGGCAGTTGTTTGGGCCATTACCGCCACTTGCTCTTGGAGTTGCAGCGCCAGAAGATCATCTATGCCGCGCACGACAAAGGGTAGTCCTCCCGCATGGGCCAGCACGGCTTCAATTTCGGGATGTGCACTATCCCCTACGATTACCACGTCTAAGCCAGCATGAACGGCCTTAACGGCCTCCCTCTGCAAACGCAGAACATGGGGGCAGGTCGCGTCAACGATTTTAACCCCTAGCTCACACGCGGTCTTATAGACTGCAGGCGACGCACCATGAGAGCGGATCAGCAAGGTACTACCGCTCTGCACTTCATCTAATGTAATCTGCCTTAAACCATTATTTGTTAGCTTTTGTACAATAGCTGGGTTATGGACCACTGGTCCCAAAGAGAACCCGCGCTCCTCGGCCACTCTCTCGGCCATGACGATGGCGCGTTCTACCCCGCCACACATGCCTGTAGGTTTTACCAAGAAAATTTTCATCGCAGAGAATCCTTTAAAGCCTTGATGTGGTCCATTAAGGCGGTAGTGGCTGTGGCCCTGTCGTAGGGGGCAGGGCACAGTGTATTTAGTTCAATTGGCTCACCGATGAGCACCTTGATTTTCTGTCCAAATCGGTACTCGCCTGCGATGGCCGCAGGGATAATAGGCACCCCAGCCTTCTCTGCCAACATAGTGACGCTGCTATTAAAGGGGGCAATTTCGCCAGTCTTACTGCGCGTTCCCTCAGGGAAAATACCAAGCAACTCTCCCCCCTGCAAGATCCGCAAGCTTAGTCTAATGGCTTGCATATCGGCACTGCCCCGCTTCACGGGGAAGGCCCCTGCCATGCTCGCTAGGTATCCCACCAGCGGCCAAGAGAAGAGCTCTGCTTTGCCCATGAAACGAATTGGCCTCCTAACAGCCAAAGCGATTAAGACCGGGTCGAATAAATGTATGTGGTTAGCGCAGACGATCGCGCCCCCCGACACAGGCATTCTTCCTCTGCCAACTATATCTATGCGGTAGAGAATACGGAGCAGTAAGCCGGCGAGAAAGCGCAGTATTTTATAGCCCATATTGCTTCCTCGCCACAATCTCTAAAATTTGCTGAATAACTTGATCGATGGGCAGGTCGGTTGTATCCACGATAATAGCATCAGCGGCAGGCTTAAGAGGTGAGACAGCCCGATGGCTGTCAAAATGGTCGCGCTGTTCAATTTGCTCCACCACCTGCGCCAAATCCACTGTATGCCCGAGGGCTTCTAGCTCTCTCAAGCGTCGCCTCGCCCGCTCTCTCGGGTCGGCTACGAGAAATATCTTTACTTGGGCCTGGACGAGCACAGTTGTGCCAATATCTCGCCCATCCATGACAATTCCGCCGCTGGCGGCCAGATGTTGTTGCTGGCGCACAATAACATCGCGCACCGCGGCATGGCTAGAAACCATTGAGACAGCGGCATTTACCTGTGGCGTGCGTATCTCATCGCCTAATACCTGACTAGCTAGGGTTAGTTCAGAATTGGCATTAAGGTTAAAATCTAAACTCAACGCGAGCGCATTTAAGGATTTAGCATCTCCTAAATCCAAGCCTTTCTCTAGCGCCAGCCAAGTCAGTGTGCGGTACATCGCACCAGTATCAAGATAACGTAAACCCATAGTCTTGGCCACCGTCTTGGCGACGGTACTTTTACCAGCCCCTGCGGGCCCATCTATAGCAATATTGATATTCCAGAAGACGCTCACCCCCACCAAATCAGGCCGCAGTCCCACAGCACCACGCAAATAAATATGCTTAACCATGGCGCGCGGAAGTTCTTTTTCTAACAAAAACATTACTCTTATGCACAGCAGCGGCGCACCTGCTACCGCTAATTCTTGGGCACCCAGCAAGGGTACAGTGGTAAGCCCCAGCGCCCGTGCCGCCTCAGCCGGAAAGGCTGCGTCTATATCGGGGGTTGCCGTAAACATTATATTGACGATTTCTGCCTCATGAACATTATTTTCTCGTATAATTCCGTGCAGCAATTCCTGGGTGGCCTCCAGGATGTGTTCACGCGTGTTTTGCTGGCAAGTTGTCGCCCCTCTGATGGCAATAATATTCTTCACCCACTCTTAATATCTAGTGCTCGTACTGCTTGTTACTGCTTCCTAGGCCGCTTTCGTTCGTTAGTTCTCTCTCGCGGCGGATTCTCCTGCCACTGCACCCGTACTCCAGGCAATTTGCAGGTTATAACCACCCGTGTAGGCATCCACATCAAGAATTTCTCCCGCAAAGTAAAGCCCACTCACAAGTTTCGACTCCATGGTACGCGGGTCTACCTCACTAGTTTTGACTCCGCCGGCTGTAACTATGGCTTCCGCTAGTGGACGTTGCCCCACCACCGTCAGCTCGAGATTCTTAAGCATAAAGCTCACTCGCTCAAACTGTTCCTTGGTAATTTGGCTGACCTGGCGGTCGTGAGGAATTTGCGCTAGCTTTACAAACACAGGAATCAAGGATGCAGGCAGCAAGTCGCTCATACTGTTGCCGAAAAACTTTCTCCCTGCCTGGGCAAAATCGCGCCGTAGGCGAGCCTCTACCGCCTCCTGCGTCAGGGCAGGCTTGAGGTCTAGGCGCAGGACGACATGGCCCTGCATCAGATCTTTCCTAAGGTGGCTGCTCAACGAAAGGACTATCGGACCACTAATGCCAAAGTGAGTAAAGAGCATTTCGCCAAACTCCCGCCCAGAAGGCGCGATGAGCTCTACATTCTTGAGGCTCAAGCCTTGTACATCCCTCACCCAAGTCTCGGCCACTTCCAGGGGGACAAGAGCGGGCCACAGAGGCACAATCATGTGGCCAAGTGATGCCGCAAATTTGTACCCATCACCCGAGGAGCCTGTACGGGGATAGGAGGCCCCTCCCGTCGCCAAGACAACTGAATCTGCTTTTATTGTCCTGATGCCCCCGCTACACTCTACAGTAAAGGTGCCATTTGTTGACTTGTTGATACTTTGCACGCGTGTATCCATGTACATCCGTACCCCAAGTCGTATCAGTTCGCCATGCAACTGTTGAATCACTTCGTGCGCCGAGTCACTAGCCGGAAAGACGCGCCTGCCTCTCTCCGTAGTGAGCCTAATACCTATGCTCTCAAACAACTCCATGGTCGAGCCGCTGTCTAGATAATTAAAGGCGCTATACAAGAAACGCCCATTAGTCGGTACATTGCTAACCAACTCTTTGACGGTGCAAGCGTTAGTAATATTGCAGCGCCCCTTGCCGGTAATGGCGAGCTTGACGCCAGGGCGATGGTTTCTTTCGATTATCGTCACCCCTGCTTTAGCCCTAGCGGCAAAGAGCGCGGCCATCATGCCCGCAGCTCCGCAACCGACAACAACAATGTCCTTAGGCATCACGAGCCTCCTCTGTGGCACGCCATAGTCGGGCTACCTCCTCCCCCGACAAAAAGCGATACGATCCCAGCGCTAGGCTCCCCAGCGTCAGCGGACCTACTGCCAAACGTTGCAGAAACACCACTTCATGGCCCACTACCGCGCACATGCGCCGAATCTGCCGTTTTCGCCCTTCAAAGATCGTCAGGAGAAAAGATGTAGTTGTTGACTTATGGGTGAGCCCCTCTAGCAGGGCGGGTGCCGTGACTCCATCGTCAAGCAAGACACCTGACTTAAGGGCTAAGACAGCCGCAGAAGCAACATGCCCGATAACCTCCACTAAGTAAGTCTTGGCAATATGGCTTGAGGGGTGCAGGAGCCGATGGGTAAGGTCACCGTCATTAGTGAACAGCAACAAGCCTTCGGTATCTTTGTCTAAACGACCAACAGGGAACACCCGTACCTTGATGTCTGTTAACAGATCCATCACCGTCATTTTGGCATGTTGGTCCTGCCTGGTTGTTACATATCCGCGTGGCTTGTTCTGCATGAGGTAGGTCAATTTTTCGGGCAGAGACAGTGTCTGTCCATCGACCACGACCTTATCTCCCTCCGCAACCTTGGTGCCGAGAGCGGCCACCTGGCCATTGACTGTAACTCTGCCGGCCACAATCAGCTCTTCCGCCCCCCGCCGTGAAGCCACCCCGTGCTGCGCTAGGACTTTTTGCAGGCGCAACATCATGAGGGGAGCGCCAGGACTTGGGACATATCAAATAATCCGGCCTCTTTTCCCGCAATGAAGCGAATGGCGCGCAAAGCACCCTGCGCGAAGGCCTCGCGTGACTCAGCCTGATGGGTCAGGGTGATGCGCTCACCCAGCGCTGCAAAGTGCACTTGGTGTTCGCCGACAACTTCGCCAATGCGCAGGCTATGACAGGGTACGTCCCGACCGATGAACTCAAGCAAGCGCTTGGCTGTGCCACTAGGGGCATCGACTTTGTGGCGGTGATGAATTTCCACTACTTCTACCCCATAGTCTGGCCCAAGTTGCCTAGAGAGCGCCTGCACAGCGTGAAAAAAAATGTTTACTCCGGGCGCCATGTTAGGCGCATGAACGATGGGTATGTTGTGTGCCGCGCCACGTACGATCTCCCTTTGCAGAGCCGTCAAGCCTGTTGTACCGGAGACAAAGGCACAAGATCCCTTTTCGGCCATCGCCAAAGCCCGTAGGCATGTCTCTGGGGAAGTAAAGTCTACCAGCACATCTACGGCCGTCAAATCAAGTTGGTCCACGGGCACTACCTGCAGTGTCCGCCCAAGGCCTAGCATCTGACCACTAAGGGGATGCGTTGCTTGCTCTGCGGCCGCTATGACCACGATATCCTCAGTCTGATTGATCAATTGTGCAATCAGCGACCCCATCCTGCCGCCGATACCTACAATGCCTACCTTTATCAACTCTGCACCACCCTTCCCCTACTGCATCTTAATTTCCCCTACTTACCGAAAAAAAGCCCCCGCAAGGGGGTCAAATGCTACTCCACTTCCACAATCATCTCGACTTCTACCGCCGCGTTCAGGGGTAGAGAGGTTACACCCACCGCAGCCCGAGCATGAATGCCCTTTTCGCCAAAAATTAACTGCAGAAGTTCTGAAGCACCGTTGACTACCTTGGGTTGGTCGCCAAATGCCGGCAGACTACTGACAAAGCCGGTGACTTTCACAATGCGCTTGATCTTGTCTAGGTTTGGTTCTAGTGTTTTAACAGCGGCGAGACAGTTGATGGCACAAATTCGCGCGGCATCATACCCAGACGCGATATCGAGGTCTTGCCCCACTATCCCTTTCCATTTAAGTTCGCCCTTGACCATCGGGAGCTGACCGGAAACAAAGATAAGGTTCCCAGTGCGCATCGCCGGTACATAGGCTGCCACAGGCTTCGCCGGCTCAGGGATGACAAGGCCTAGTTCATTTAGTCGTGCGTCAATTCCCATATGTAGACCTCCTCTAGTTCGCTTGGGTTAATCTTGCCACAAGCGCGACACAAAAGCAACCGCTAGGGCATAAAACCAGGCAAAGGTAAGTCTTTGAGCGAGCGGAGATTAAAGTGATGTAAGAAGCGCTCGGTAGTACCATAGAGTATGGGCCGACCGATGGTATCTTTGCGCCCCACTTCGCACACTAGCTCTTTTTCCGCCAAGGTCAGCAGGGCCCGCTCACACTTAACCCCGCGTATTTCTTCAATTTCCGCCCTAGTAATGGGCTGCTTGTAGGCCACAATGGCCAAGACCTCAAGCGTCGGCTGCGATAATTTGTACTGCCTTACCGCGGAAAGTCGCCGCACTAGGTCAGCTGCTGCGGGCTTGGTCAGCAGCTGCAAGCTATCGTGGGTACGTCTGAGCTGTACGCCGCGCGTCGGCTCGGCTAGACTGCGCTCTAGTTGCCCCACGAGCAGTTCTAAATCATTTTCGTCCATAGCTAGGAGGTCGCAGAGTCGACTTTTTTCGATTGGTTCGCCTGAAGCAAAGAGAAGAGCCTCGAGCAAGCCCTGCTGGCTAAGCAACTTGTCCACCCTCCTTGCGCTCTAAGTAAAACTGTGTCGTCTCTCCATAGAGCACGACTTCGCCCAGTTTGATCAGTTCTAGTAATCCTAAGAAAATCATGACAATCTCAAATCGCGAGCAAACCGCAGGCAGCACCTGTACAAATTCAACCCTACCTTGTAGCCCGATAGTGCGTCGCAAAAAATCCATGGCCCAAGGCAACGAACATTCCGGTGGGGCGATTTCAATAAATTGGGGCGTGCGCGTGCGGAGCGCATGCTCAAAGGCTGCCGTCAAGGAAAGGAGCGAGACCTTCCCCAGCAAACCGCCAGCTGGGGGCAAGTCTTCGCTCGTAGTGGCGCCGCGAGGACAGAGTAGGGCCGACATCGAGGCTAAGTTTTCGAGGACTAGGACCACTTGGCGGTAGTGCTCGCGAGGGAAATCTGCCGTTTCGTCTGAGGGCAGGGTCGACTGCAGAGCGGCATCAGCCGCCAGCATTTCCGTTTCGTCTACTGGCAGCAGTCGACGCGATTTAAGCCGCAGGAGGGTGGAACAAAGCACCAAGTACACGCCTGCTTCATCGACAGGCAGAGGCTCGTGGCAGTCCATAATAGTCTTACTGACCTGGTCAATGATACGTTCTAGTCGCACCGCGAATATATCCAGTTCATGTTCCGTTAGCAGGCGAAGGAGCTTTGTTAAAGACCCCGAAAAATTGTCGCAACTAACAACTAGCTCGCTCATACAAAAATCCCAACGAGGGCGAATATCGCTCCATACATGACATCGAGCAGAAAACTACCAAGCGGCAGCACGGTATATGAGGTAATGCCCGTCATGACGGCTAAGAGCAATAACCACATACCCCACTGATTTGTGAAGGCCTGAAAACGATAAGAGTACTTGCTTGGCAGCAAACCAGCAAGTATTTTTGAACCATCGAGGGGCGGAATGGGCAGAAGGTTAAAGACGGCGAGGAAAATATTAAGAGATATGGCCGTGCTGAGCAATTCGCCCACAAAGCCCGCGGCGATTCCGGGAGCAAAAATTAGAAAGCTAATATGGGTTACGACTAGGACAAACGCAGTAACTATATTCGCAGCAGGTCCTGCAACGGATACGAGCATTATTCCTTGTCGCCGGTTACGGTAGTACTTAGGGTCGATCTCGACTGCTTTTCCCCAACCAAAGCGAAAGAACATGATCATCAGAAGGCCAAGGGGGTCGATATGCGCGATAGGATTGAGCGTCAGCCGGCCTTGCCACTTTGGTGTGGGGTCACCTAGACGATGCGACACATAGGCATGCGCGAATTCATGTACGGTCAGGGCCAGTAGCAAGGCCGGAAGTAGAAATATTAAATTTTCTGGTAGCAGCCCAAGTAAGTTCATTATTAGATTCCTCCCTTTTGGTTCCGCTCGAGCAGTATGTCGAGGTATTCTAGCTCGTCTTCCCTACTCGCTACCACTCGTTCGAGGCGCGCCTTCTTGATTTCTCGCAACAGGCGGCCGAGAAGTGGTCCGGGGGCTATGCCTCGCTCGATAAGGTCCTGCCCTTTCAGAGATGTCTTGACCGGGCCAAAAGCGTGCATAGCCTCTATTTTATGGGCCCCTTCTTTGCCAGCCAGTGCGCTGACTATGACCTTTGTCTCGGCATGTAGGGGCTCATACATAAGCAGTAAATCTGCGAAGTTTGTTTCTTCTTCCGCGAGGCCCCGCATCATTTGCGGCGCATATTCCATCACTTCGAGGGCGATATCACGTGCTTTGCGGGGCAATTTTAGGCTCTCAATAAGTGGCAGCCAATCAGCATAGGGCCTATACAGCAACAAAATAGTGGTATAAATCGCAAACACATCGAGCTCTGACAAATCAGCCTGAGTAACAGTGCGCAAAATCTCAATCTGGTGGTCAGTCAGTCTAAGCTGTGGCAAAATATGTGGCCAGATAGCTAGCTCATCCATGCGTAGAATGGCACGGGGCGCTGACGCCTCGACAAACAACAAGCGCAACTCGTCACGCAATTTTTCGCGCGAAACTTTTTCCATCACCCCATTGTCTAGGGCATTGCGCAAGAATCGCTCCGTTTGTTCTTCCAAGGCATAACCATAACGTTGCTCAAATCGCACGGCCCGTATAATGCGAGTAGGGTCCTCCACAAAACTTAGGTTGTAGAGCACTCTCACTAGGCCCGCCTTTAAATCAGCCCGTCCCCCGTAAAAGTCTAGCAAGTTGCCAAATTGCGACGCATTGAGCGGCACCGCCAGGGTGTTGATAGTGAAGTCGCGGCGATAGAGGTCTTGTCGTATCGTGGTATATTCAACGTCTGGTAAGGCCGCTGGCATGGCATAGAACTCTGTGCGCGCAGTCGCAAAGTCAATCTGCTCGCCCGAGGGCAAGGTCAGAGTTGCCGTGCCAAATTTAGGGTAGTCAATGCACTCTGCCCCTAACATCTTGGCCATGATCTTGGCTACAGGGATGGCCTCCGGCTCGACTACTAAGTCTATATCCACATTAGGGTATCCCACCAACAAGTCTCGCACTAGACCTCCTACAAGGTAGACTTTAGCACCATGTCGCTCTGCCTCCTGCCCAATCAAGAGCAATAGCCCTAAAGTTTTGTGGCCTAAGTGTTTTTCTAAGAGGGGTGCAATATTAGGCAGCTCTAATTCTAAATCCTGCGGCTGGGAACGATAGGTGGTCTGGTACCAGTGAGGGTAACTTTTGCCGTGCAAGGTACGCAACACGTCCGTGCGTGTGACGATACCAATGATGGCCCCTCCAGCATCAATAACAGGCAGACGACCGATGTCTTTACCCATCATTAGGCGCTGTACCTCATCCATAGATGCCTCCGCATTTACGGTGACAACAGCAGTGGACATAAACCCTTTGACAGGGGCATTTTGCAAGCCATGATGATTAGCCTTATCGAGATCGCGCCGCGAAATAATGCCAATTAGACTGCCGGCATGGACCACAGGCAAGCCACTGTGCCCACTGCGCAACATGATGTGCCCTGCTTCTTCCATGGTGGTGTCGGGGTCGACACTTTTTACCGGGGCACTCATAATGTCCTTGGCGCGCAAAGGAGGTTCGACCACGCTTGGCAGTATTTTCTCAATCAAGTCTAGTAGCTCGGCAGTCCCTTTTCCCTTTATCGTAGCAGCCGCAGCTTGTTGATGCCCGCCGCCGCCAAAATGTCGCATCAGGGCATGCATGTTCACTCTATCATTCTTGCTGCGACCGATCATGTGAACGCGCCCATCCATGTTCACCGCCACAATGCAAGCGTCACAATCATCAATTTCTGCTAGTCGTGCCGCCAATACCGCCAGCCCGTCCACATACTCGCTGACCTCACAGGAGGTCAACCTTATCTTAGCATCTTTCACCGACACCTCGCGGGAGGCGGTGAGCAGTTCTTCAAATAGGGTACGCTGCCCATCGCTAAGTGGGCTCCGCACATAACTGGCAATAACTTCGAGGTTTGCCTGCTGGCTGAGGAGAAAGGCCACCGCCTTGGCATCGCGTGGTGAAGTCGTGCCTGAGGTAAGGCAAGCAGTGTCGGAATAAATGCCGACGGCCATCACTGTGGCCTGACTGGGGGTGATAAACAACCCTCGAGCCGCAATTTCTTCGACTAACAGAGTGGTAGTGGCCCCAACCATTTCTACTTGCACCTTGGCCCATGGGGGCAGATTGTCTTGTAGGGGATGATGGTCGACGAAAGTCAATCGTACTTCCGACCGCGCGAAAATACTTTTGAATTTGCCAATGCGCTCAGGGCGCTGCGTATCTAGCACATAGAGATGGGTGACCTCTTGTACGTTGATGTGGTCAGAGGCGGTGAGGTTGAGACTGTCTTTGTAGAGAGAATACAGCTCGCGTACCTTCTTGTTGATATGACCAGGAAAACAGGCTAGCGCCCTAGGTCTTAGTACTTTGGTAGCTACTAAGGACCCTAGGGCGTCAAAATCGGCATTGGCATGGCATACTGCTACCTCCACCTAAACACCCCCACACATCACTACCTAATTATAGCATATAAAAACACAACCGCGCCTTCAACATGGCGCACCCGAGTTTTACAGTTTACGAGCAGAGAAAAAGGCAAAAATAGGTGCAGGTAGCAAAAAAGCGCAGAACCCTGCGCTCTTAAGAACCGTAAGCGAGACGGGCTAAGCTAGGAGAACTTCCCTACTGCTTAAGTGAGACGTTCAATGCGCCAGGCCGCGGTTTCTACTTGTTGGTCACATATGGTAAAAGCTGTGGCTAGCCGTTCCAAGTATTCGCCCGTAACAGCATGGCCGGAGTAAACTTGCAAGAGGGGTGCCCCTTGTTCCACCCTATCGCCCACACGCGCCGCCACAACAAAGCCAGCAGTGTAATCAATGAGGTCCCCCTTTTTATGGCGACCAGCGCCGATCTCCACCGACATACTCCCTAAGAGTAGGGGGTCGATGGAGTGAATAAAACCGCTGTTTGTGGCGCGCACAGTAGAGTTAAATTTCGCTTGCGGCAAGCCGTTGGTCAAGTCTCCCCCTTGTGCTTCTACCATTTCTTTGAACTTGGCATAGGCCCGTCCCGACTCTAACACCTCCCTAGCTAGTTGCAGGGCATCCTCCACTGTCATGTCGGGGTAGTAATGGAGAATCATTTCACGCGATAGCGCTAGAGAAACAGCGCGGAGGTCTGCCGACCCCCCCTGCCCAGTTAAAATTGCTATCGCCTCTGCAATTTCGAGGGCATTGCCAATGCTACTGCCTAAGGGAGCATCCATACTAGTCAAGAGAACTGTGGTAGGGCGCCCAAGCATCGTTCCGATGTCAATCATGGTCCGCGCCAAGCGCTTGGCATCGTCAAAATGAGCCATAAACGCTCCGCGACCAAATTTGACATCGAGCACAATATGAGTCGCGCCCGCTGCCAGCTTCTTGCTCATGATGGAACTTGCGATGAGTGGGATGCTGTCAATAGTCGCGGTAACATCGCGTAAACCGTACAACACTTTATCGGCAGGGGCCACCTCTGCGGTGGCCGAGATAATGGATAGACCTATCTTGGCAACTTGCATCCTAAATTGCTCCATATTAAGCGCCGTAGAAAAACCGGGAATACTCTCCAGTTTGTCTACGGTCCCCCCAGTGTGCCCAAGGCCGCGACCGCTCATCTTGGCGACAGGCACCCCGCAAGCAGCAACTATGGGCGCCACAATTAGTGTGGTTGTGTCGGCCACTCCGCCCGTAGAGTGTTTATCCACTGCCTTAGGTAGGTTGAGCTCAATTTGCGTGCCCGATTTCACCATGGCCATGGTCAAGTCCGCGGTCTCCCTTTCATCCATACCGCGGAAGAAAATAGCCATAAGGAAGGCAGTTAACTGATAGTCGGGGATGCTGTGGTCGACTGTCCCCCGCACAAAATAATTTATTTCTTCGGTACTAAGAGAGAGACCATCTCTCTTTTTCTTTATAACATCATAAAATCTAATCATTTCTCAGTTAGCAACTCCTTAAATGATGTTCCCGCAAACCTCTCCGGCAAGCCGTGCAGATCGGCGATGGTAGCAGCAATATCTGCTAAAGTGGTCCGATCGCCAAGTGAACAAGCCGCGCTACTGGCAGGATTATAAACCAGGAGTGGCACGTATTCGCGTGTATGGTCAGTGCCAGGGTGCAGCGGGTCGCAGCCATGGTCGGCGACGATGAACATATAGTCTCCAGGGGAAATTTGCCCCAGGAAGTCCCCCAGCCAGACGTCAAACTCAGATAAAGCTCGCCCATAGCCTACGGGATCATTGCGATGACCGTAGAGCATGTCGTAATCTACGAGATTAGTAAAGATCAGTCCATTCTCTGCCTTGCGGTATTCTTGCGCTGTCTTCTGCATACCTTCGGCATTGTTGTCGGTCTTCAGGCAGCTACTCGCGCCGCGGCCCATATATATATCGCAAATCTTGCCAATTCCTACTACAGGATACCCGGCATTAGTTAGTACATCCAGCAGGGTGTCGGTAGGGGGAGCAATGGCATAATCTTTACGATTGACAGTCCGCTTAAAGTCAGGACCGCCGGTAAACGGACGCGCAATAATCCGCGCTACGCGATTATCCCCTTGCATGACCTCCCGGGCGATGCGGCAAATGGCGTAAAGCTCGTCAAGTGGTACAACAGACTCATGTGCGGCAATTTGCATCACACTGTCAGCGGAGGTGTAGAGTATGGGTGCGCCGGTTTCCACATGCTGCTGCCCAAGTTCTGCCATAATCTCGGTACCTGAAGCCACCACATTGCCAAGAAATCGGCGGCCTGTTCTCTGGCTCAACTCGGCTACCACATCTGCCGGGAAACCATGCGGAAAGGTGAGGAAAGGTTGCTCCTGCACTAGCCCTGCCATTTCCCAGTGTCCGGTTATCGTATCTTTACCGCGCGAGCGGGTCATAACCCGACCAAAAAACCCCAGCGGTGGTAGCACACAGTAGAGCCCGGCATGGGGGAGCACTTGGCCTAGGCCTAGTTTCGCAAGATTAGGCAAATGCAAGCCTGGGTTGGCATCGAGAACGTGTTTTAAGGTATTACTCCCCTCGTCTCCGTACTCAGCCGCATCAGGCAGAGCGCCAATTCCCAGACTGTCGAGCACAATGATAACTATTTTTCTCGGCACGAAAATTCCTCCTAAGCGCGCGGATGAGCTTTATCGTAAACTTCCCGCAGCCGTGATTTTGTGACATGAGTGTAAATTTGTGTTGTACTAATATCAGCATGACCGAGCATCTCTTGGACCGCTCTGAGGTCAGCACCGTTTTCGAGTAGATGCGTGGCAAAAGAGTGGCGCATGGTGTGGGGGGTGACGTTAACCGGAATTTTGGCCTCCTTGGCATGCTTCTTGAATAACTTCCAAAAGCCCTGTCTTGTCATTTGTCGCCCGTGGTGATTGACAAAAAGGGAAGCGGCCATGGCCGCCTGCGTCATTTTTGGACGCCCCTTGGACAAGTAGGAATTAAGCGCGGCAATGGCCACCGCTCCCAAAGGCACCATGCGCTCCTTATCACCCTTACCAAAACAACGCAAGACCCCTACTTCTAAATTGACATCGGTCAGCCGCAGTGAAACTAACTCTGAGACCCGGATGCCTGTCGCATAAAGCAATTCGAACATGGCTTTATCCCGTAGCCCAGCGGGGGTGTCCTCGCGGAGTTCAAACAGCAGCCGCTCAACTTCATGCAAGTTAAGCACCTTGGGCAGCCGCTTCTGTACCTTGGGCGTATCGAGGGCGGCAGCTGGGTCAGGTGACAACTTCCCTTCCCGATGGAGAAAACGGAAAAAAGAGCGAATGGAGGATAGACAGCGCGATACCGTGGCCGTGGATTTGCCCTTCTCATGTAAACGTTCAAGGTAGACCCTAATTTGCTGCCGGTCGAGCTGCTGCCAAGCGATGGCCGATTGCACCAAGTATTGATGGAACTGGCGTAAATCCCGCCCATATGATTCCAAGGTATTTTTTGCTAGCCCCTGCTCTACCCCCACATGGTCAAGATACTCCTTGATATATGTCTCCACGCCAATCCTCCCACATCACATTCTATCGATACTATTATTCGTCGTACGAAGCATAAATCCCTTGCGGCGATTCCGGCACGGATAAAGAAAATCCCCCTGGTGAGGGGGAGTGTGAGAACAGGCACATGGTGAGCCTATAGACCTTTCTCCTGACGGTAGGCCAGAACGCCTTTGGCCATGATGTGCATGGCCCGAGTCAGATCAGCGGCATTGAGCACGTAGGCAATGCGCACTTCATCACGGCCTAAGGTTGGTGTCGCGTAAAAACCTGCAGCTGGGGCCACCATGGTTGTCGCTCCGTCTAAACTAAATTTCTCGAGCATCCATTCGGCAAAGGAATCCCCATCATCAATGGGCAGCTTGGCCACGACATAAAAAGCACCCTTTGGTTGCTTGCACACCGCCCCGGGGATACTCATCACGCCAGCGAGAACAATGTCGCGTCGTTTCTGATACTCCGCCTGCACACCAGCATAGTATGATTCAGGCACTTCCAAAGCACCTAGCGCCCCATGCTGCTCAAGAGTTGGGGGGCACAGTCGCGCCTGGGCAAAACGCATTATGGATTCGAGTAGCACTTTATTATGAGTAACGATATTCCCCACACGTGCGCCACAGGCACTAAAACGTTTGCTGATACTGTCGGCAATAATAGCGTGCTCAGCAATACCAGGGATGGTCATAATGCTGGTGAATTCTTCTCCATCGTAGATGAATTCACGGTACACCTCATCGGCGATAATAAACAGGTCATGCTCGATGGCTAACTCCGCTAGCACCTCAAGCTCAGCCTTGGTGTAAACCACACCAGTCGGGTTGCCGGGATTACTGATTAAGATGGCGCGTGTGCGCGGCGTTATTTTGGCTGCGAAACGTTCCTTCGTGGGAAGGCGAAAGCCGTCTTCAGCCAAGGTCGTCACTGGCACGATGGTAATGGTGCCGTAAACAGCAAAGCCATTGTAGTTGGCGTAGAATGGCTCGGGAACGAGGACCTCATCGCCCGGGTCACAAGTCGCTAACATCGCAAAGAGCAGGGCTTCGCTACCGCCGGTGGTTACGATAATTTCGTTTGGTGTGACATTTACGCCAAATTTTGCGTAATATCTAGATAAGCCTTGGCGAAACTCCAAGAGACCGTTAGAAGGACCATAGGCCAGCACCTTTTCGTCGTAATTCTTCATTTTGTCCCACATTTGTGCCGGGGTCTCGATATCTGGCTGCCCGATGTTTAAGTGATACACTTTAGTGCCACGGCCCTTTGCCGCGTCGGCAAAAGGGACCAATTTGCGTATGGGTGAGGCTGGTATATCCATGCCTCTCCGCGCCAATTTAGGACTCAACAAGAACACCCCCTATAATTGTGACCTGAACCGTTCCCTTAGAATGATTCTTTATGATTTACAGAAATCCTGCGTTTCTCTGCGTATTTTGCTTGGGCGAGACGAATCAATTTGCTAATCAGAGAGGTGTATGAAACACCCGATGCCTCCCACATTTTAGGATACATAGAAATGGTGGTAAACCCAGGCATCGTATTTAGCTCATTAACATAGATTACGCCCGCAGCAGTGAGGAAAAAGTCCACTCTCGCTAGCCCAGAGCAATCTAAGGCCGCGTAGGCCTTAAGAGCCAAATCCTGAATCTGCACAATCTGTTGCGGTGTCAAAACTGCTGGAATATACAGCCTTGAGGGCGACTCGTACTTAGCGCTGTAGCTGTAGTAGTCATCATTAGGCACCACTTCTCCCGGCAGCGAAGCACAGGCTTGGTCATTGCCCAGCACACTACACTCAATTTCACGCCCCTTGGCATACTTCTCCACTAGCACCTTGCGATCGTAGTGGAGTGCCGCCAAAATAAATCTGTGCAGTGACTCTTCATCGAGAGCCTTGTTAATCCCAACACTCGAACCCATATTGGCAGGTTTGACAAAGCAAGGAAACCCCAGCTGCTCTTTAACGCGAAGCAGAAAGTCCGCAGGATCATTAGCAAAAGACCAGTCAGTAGTCCACACAGAGTCGACTACCGGGATGCCCATTTGCCGGTAGATGGTTTTTTGGAAGATTTTATCCATTCCAAGGGCCGAGCTCGTCACACCAGAGCCGACATAGGGCACATCCATGACTTCTAACAAACCCTGCATGCTGCCATCTTCACCATAAGGGCCATGCAGCACGGGGAAAACCACGTCGCCCTGCGCCAAAATAGACGCAATCGGGTTTGTTTCCCCTGTCAGGGGTAGAGGCACAGAGCGGTCGCCCCGAAAAAGCATCTCGCGTGGGTCAAGTCCCGCTACCCACTTGCCGCTCTTAGTAATACCCACCGGAAGCGGCACGAACTCTTTGGTGTCCATATTGCTTATAACCGATACTGCCGACTGTACGGACACTTCGTGTTCGGCAGAACGTCCCCCAAAGAGGACGATGATGCGCTCTTTCACTTAAGCCACCTCCGTCGCAACTTAACCACTATCAGGACTAGTAGCATTCCTACTAAGACAACTCCGGCGCGCGGAACGGTTACGAGCGGTATGTAGGAGGCAACTGTCAACTCCACCCGACCAATCTGTGCCCCGTCCTCCGTGACGATTGCCTCGCCCACTACTTGTCCGGGCTTAAGAGGGGGCCACAGGCTCTTATGCCGCTGCAATTCGATGTGTGGCAGGGCTTCGGACGCTATCGCGGTACGAATCACGCGAGATAACTCACTTTTCGCCACCACTAAGACTTCACCTGCCAAGGGCACCTCAAACAGACCTAGTGTCTGTCTGGCACTGACTAGCACTTGGCGAAGGTAATTATTGAAGCCAAAATTAAGGAGCGCTTCTGCATCCGACCAGAGATTACGCCCCTCTGAGCCAAGCACTACCCCAACCAAGACCAAGCCGCCACGCTCGGCCATGATTAGCAGACACTGCCCCGCTTCATCTGTAAAACCAGTCTTCCCTCCAATAGCGCCCCAGTACTCCCCAAGAAGGCGATTTTGGTTGTGGAGCACTCGGCCATTGCTCATCACATAACGCATAGTTCCCGCAATGTCCGTAAAGTGAGGCACTGTGAAGGCATGAAGACCAAGTTGCGCAAGGTCGCGAGCGGTCGATAGATGCCCGCGCTCTGGCATACCATGCGCATTGAGAAAATGCGAGTGCTGCATCCCCAATGCGGTGGCACGCTCATTCATCATGGCGCTAAAACTCTCTAGACTGCCCGCTAGGTGTTCCGCAATGGCATTGCTGGCATCATTGGCGGAGATTAGCATGGCGGCATAGACCAGATCGCGCAGAGTGAGTTTGTCACCCGCTCTGGCATTGAGCGAGGAGCCACCCACAGACACTGCCCGCTGACTAAAGGTGACTTCGGCGTCAAGATCTCCCTTCTCTAGTGCGAGCACCACGGTCAAGACCTTGGTCAGGCTAGCAGGTGGATGGCGCACTTCAGCATTGCGACTAAAGAGCGGGTCATCCCCTCCCCGCGCTACGAGAATCGCTCGTGTAGCAACTAGAGAGACAGACGAGGCCGTGTTCGGCACTATAAGAAATAACAGCAAAAGACACAAAATCGTCCTTGTATATCGCATGGCAGAACTCCTCAGCACAAAATACAACATAGCACGTCGAAGTACGTCGTAAAATGACCACTTGGGTTTAAGGGCCAGCTAATGACCCGTGTCTAGCGCCTTCTCAGTCAATATACCATAATGTACACATCTAAAAAAGCACCGTAGCTGCAAGGCCCCCCGCAAGCCAGCAAAATAGTGTTTGCGAATCTGATGCTAGAAAAACCTCCCCAACTATAGACGGGGAGGTTTAGCTCTGCCTGAGCGCAAAGTGTCTAAACGAGAACGGGATTAGCGGCGGCGCGGCCCCGACTTAAAGCCCGCATATTGAGGAGCAGCATGTCTTGTCGATGGGCAGGTAGAGCTTTCTTCAGCGCTTGCTCCAGACTTTCGTCACCAACCACCTTGGTTATCTCGAGCAAGGCGCCTAAAGCCACCAAGTTTGCGACGCGCGGGTTGCCAAGCTCCGCCGCGATATCATTGGCCAAGACGTCAATGATGTGAATATCAGTGCGCGTCGGTCTACGCTTGATGAGGGAACTATTATAGATTAGCACGCCGCCCACTTTTACTACTTCCTCAAACTTGTCTAGAGAAGGCAGGTTAAGGGCAATTACGACATCGGGGCGTGTTACTACCGGCGACCCTATTTCGTCATCGGAGACAATGACGGTGCAATTAGCTGTGCCGCCCCGCATTTCAGGCCCGTAAGAGGGCATCCAAGATACTTGTTTACCCGCAACCATGCCCGCATAGGCCAATAATTGCCCCATAAGCATGACGCCCTGTCCACCAAAACCGGCCATAATTACGTCTAAAGTCACTTCTTCTCACCTGCTTCGATGTCTTTGTATTCGCCTAGGGGGTAGTAGGGTAACATTTCGCGCTGCACTTTATCGAGCGATTCTTTAGGAGTGAGACCCCAGTTGGTCGGGCAGGTAGAGAGTACCTCAACTAACGTAAAGCCCTTACCAGCCACTTGGTACTCAAACGCCTTCTTGATGGCACGCTTGGCCTTTACGATATGTGCCACATTATGCACTGACACCCTCGCGATGTAGGCCGGACCATCCAAGGTCGCCAACATCTCCGAGACTCGAATGGGGAAACCCTGTTTCACGGTGTCTCGGCCATAGGGCGAAGTAGACGTCTTGTCACCCGGCAATGTCGTAGGCGCCATTTGTCCACCCGTCATGCCATAGATGCCATTATTGACGAACACGGTAGTAATTTGCTCGCCACGGGCAGCAGCATGCACGATCTCAGCGCAGCCGATGGAAGCCAAGTCACCATCCCCTTGGTAGGTAAAGACGATGCCATCGGGAATAACACGCTTGATACCTGTCGCCACCGCCGGAGCCCTGCCGTGCGCAGCCTCCTGCATATCACAAGTGAAGTAGTTGTATGCCAAAACCGCACAACCGACTGGGGCTACACCTACCGTCTTGTCCACTATACCCAATTCGTCGATGACCTCGGCGATAAGACGATGAATAATCCCATGCGTGCAACCAGGGCAGTAGTGAGTCGGCATATCGGTGAGCGATTCAGGATAGCCAAAAACTTTAGTCATGGTTAGTCACCCCCATGCTCTCTAAAATTTGGGTGGCAATCTCTTCTGGAGTTGGGACGATGCCACCCATGCGACCGTAGAACTGCACAGGCCTCCGGCCGTTCACTACTAAGCGCACATCCTCTACCATTTGGCCGGCACTCATCTCCACACACAAGAATGTGTTGACCGTGGAGACCAAGGTGTTGATGGCATTTTCCGGGAAAGGCCACAGGGAGATAGGCCTGAGCAAGCCAACCTTGTGCCCCTGCTCGCGTAATGCGAGAATGGCAGTCTTCGCTATACGCGCCGTTGAGCCGTAAGCGACTACGACAACCTCAGCATCATCACAATAAAGTAGCTCTGCTTTCTGCTCAGCTTCTTTGATGCGCGCATACTTGGCCTGGAGATGAATATTATGCGCCTCTAAACCAACTGCCTGCAGCACCAGCGAATTGACGACATTTTTGTGCCCTCTATGGTTGCGCAAACCATTGGTCGCCCAATCTTTGGGCGGCAATACACGCTCAGGCAGGGGTCTAAACTCTACCGGCTCCATCATCTGCCCTAGCAGTCCATCGCCGAGGATGAGCACGGGGTTGCGGTACTGGTCGGCAATATCAAATGCTTCGGTCACTAAATCCACAGCTTCTTGTAAATTTGCCGGGGCCAAGACCACTAGTTTGTAGTCACCATGCCCGCCGCCTTTTACAGATTGAAAATAGTCGCCTTGCCCGGGTTGAATACTGCCGAGTCCGGGCCCGCCACGCACGATGTTGACAATCACGGCCGGCAGTTCAGCCCCTGCCATGTAAGAAATACCTTCTTGTTTCAAGCTGATGCCCGGGCTAGAAGAAGAGGTCATCACTCTCGCCCCAGCGCCAGCTGCCCCGTACACCATGTTTATGGCTGCTACTTCGCTCTCCGCCTGCACAAAGGTGCCTCCTACCTCCGGCATACGACGCGACATGTACTCAGGCAACTCATTTTGGGGGGTAATCGGATACCCAAAGAAAAAAAGGCAACCCGCTTTAATAGCCGCTTCGGCAATGGCTTCGTTACCTTTCATTAAGACACGTTGGCCCATAGTTCACCCTCCTATTTTTCCACTGTAATGACTACATCAGGACAGATGCGGGCGCAAGCCGCACAAGCAATGCATTTAGACATGTCAGAGACCCCTGCGGGACGAAAACCTCGCTTGTTGTATTTATCTTGTATAATGACTGTTTTGACCGGACAAACAGTGGTACAGAGCTCGCATCCTTTACATCTCTCTTCGTTAAAAATGACTTGGGCCATAGATAAACCTCCCTTCATAGTTTTCCCCCTTTTGCCCAAGGGGGCAGCATATGCAGTTCTAGTGGCAAAACAAGGTGGTTTGGCAGCATAGAGCTGACCTCTGGCGCAATTTCCGCCTGGCAACTGACAAAGGCGGTCGAAAGGCCTGTTCTTGCTTCTAAATCACAGAGAAAGTCCTGCCCGCGCACCACATCCTCGGGCATAGTCAACCCCATCAGGTTGGTATTATTGCACAAGGCGGTGACTTTAAGCCTCGCCTTGTGCTCCATGGCCTGCATTAGCTCCAGCACAGCATCAACCGTACCGGTAGTGGGGCGATGCGGGTTGACGACTAGTATCATGTCGTAAGAAACGACGGAGAGGAGATCGTAGTAACGCCCCAAAACCGTAGCCCCCGCCGGGTCTCCTCCCACGTCAAGGACTACCTGCTGACGTAAATCGCTAAGGCTACCGCCGATGCTCGGCGGTAGCGCAGGCAAATCGGCATGACGCAGCTCCCCCTCTGGCGCCACCACCTGTATACCACGCTTCTCTAATTCCTCGACTTTATCGCGGCTACGAAAGTAAGGGTTCACTATATCAAGATCAATCAATGATATGGGGTTTGCCCCATAAAACTGCCGTTTACGGAGGCAGAGGTTAATGGCAACTTCTGTTTTCCCGCTGCCGTATCCCCCTGTGATAATGGTTAGGCGATGCTGCCACAATCTAGACATATTCGCGGGCTTCTTCTAGCCCCAGGAGAACCCGCAGTGCGCCCTCGCAGAGGGCGGCCATTTCGCCTTCCCCCGGCATGACTTCGATCGGGGCGATGAAAGAAACGGCTTCACCGATCCAAGGAACAAGGTACTTACTGTTGTGAGCCAAGCCTCCGGTGAGGATGATAACATTTACCTTGCCCTTCAATACGGCAGCCATCGCGCCAATTTCCTTGGCCACCTGGTAAGCAAAGGCACGGAACACCAAGCCAGCTTGTTCATCACCGGACTCCATGCGACGCGTCACTTCGCGGCCATCGTTGGTGCCGAGGTAGGCCACCATTCCACCCTGTCCGGTGAGCATTTTCTTGACTTGTTCTAAAGTGTACTTTCCGCTGTAGCACAATTTGGCCAAATCTCCCGCTGGTAAGGCGCCGCTACGCTCCGGCGAAAACGGTCCGTCACCATCGAGCGCATTATTAACATCGATGACGCGTCCCTGACAATGGGCCCCGACTGAGACACCGCCGCCAAGATGGGCAACAATAATATTGAGCTCCTGGTATGGAACTCCCTTGGCGCGGGCGTAACGCTTGGCGACAGCCTTTTGATTGAGAGCGTGAAAAATACTCCGGCGTTCTATGGCGGGGTGTCCCGATATCCGCGCCACATCCCAGAGCTCGTCTACGACCACTGGGTCAACGATAAAGGCAGGAATACCTAGTTCATCAGCCAGGTCCTTGGCCAGTAGACCACCTAAGTTACTGGCATGCTCTCCCCGCAGGGCAGCGTGCAAATCGCGCACCATGGCCTCACTTACAGCATAGGTACCCGAAGCAATGGGTTTGAGCAAGCCTCCTCTGCCCACGACTGCGGACAGTTTTTGCACGTCAAAACCACGTTCCTGGAGGAAACTCACGATGACTTGGCGGCGGAAAGCATACTGGTCGGCGATGCGCTTAAAGGGCGCGAGGTCTTCATTAGAGTGGCTCAGGTTATCTTCCATCAGGAGGCTCTCATTTTCAAAAAGAGCAATCTTCGTAGAGGTGGAGCCAGGGTTAATGGATAAGAGAAAATGCTGTTTCAACTCGCTACCTCCCCGCCACAACGCTAGCACAGGCAATAGATAAAAGCTTTGAATCGGACGAATCAGAACGTGAAGTCAGCACAATGGGGGCCGCCGCACCGGCAATAAGCCCTGCAACGCGAGCGCGCGACAAATAGACAAGAGTCTTGTAGAGCACGTTGCCAACCTCAATATTGGGCACCAGCAAGACATCGACATCGCCCGCCACTTGTGACTTAATGCCCTTGTGCAGGGCGGCCTCGGCACTAATGGCGCCATCAAGGGCCAATGGACCGTGCACTAAGCAATTGTTTAACTCCCCGCGCTCAGCCATCAACTGCAGTTCATAGGCGTCGACTGTCGCCTGCATCTTTGGGTTGACCACTTCCACGGCTGCCAAGGCTGCGACTTTCGGCCTGTCCACACCGAGGGCACGGGC
>Ga0209315_100018_pt1 | contig 28424 bp, 28 predicted proteins | sample 3A3metaG_FD_184148 | JGI IMG/M metagenome (GOLD analysis project Ga0209315, IMG submission 184148) | Freshwater bacterial and archeal communities from Indian Creek, Illinois, USA to study Microbial Dark Matter (Phase II) - 3A3 metaG... | ecosystem: Environmental > Aquatic > Freshwater >... | reverse complement strand
GCTCAGCTAGATCTACCCCGCCTCGCTCATTAGATTTAATTTCGAGGGTCTCATAACCGGCCGCGGCGGCTGTAGCAGGGTTAGTGCCGTGAGCGGAGTCGGTAATGAGGAATTTGCTGCGATGTTGCTGCCCATGGTGGCGGTGATAGGCCTTGATGGCCATAATGCCTGCTAGCTCACCATGTGCGCCAGCGGCAGGGACTAGGGAGGTGCGGGCCATGCCCGTAATCTCAGAAAGCAATCCATCTAGTCGGTAAAGGAGCTCGAGGCTGCCTTGGGAAACTGCCTCTGGCTGATAGGGATGTGAGTTAGTGAAGCCCACGAGGCGAGAGACATCTTCATTTATCTTAGGGTTGTACTTCATGGTGCATGACCCTAGGGGGTAAAAGCCGGCATCTACGCCGTAGTTGCGCTGCGAGAGCCCGGTAAAATGGCGGATGGCGTCTACTTCACTTACTTCTGGTAGGCCGGGGGGCTTAGAGCGCAGCATGCCCACCGGCAAGACGGTGGCTAGGTCCACAGCAGGGGTGTCAAGCGGCGGCAGCTGATAGCCGCGTCGTCCGGTTACACTCTTTTCGAAGATGAGCTTGGTTTCCTTGCGCATCTACTGCACCGCCCTTCTCACGAGATGATCTATTTCTTCCTTGGTGCGCTTCTCGGTTACGGCCACTAGCCAGTGGTTTTCTAGCTCCGGGTAGTCCTTGCCTAGGTCGTATCCGCCCAGGATATTGTGCTCTAGCAGTTCTTGGTTAAGTTCGGCCACAGGGCGCTTAGACTTTACGACAAACTCGCGGAAGAAGGGCGCAGCGAAGGCCGGCTCGAACTGCCCGGTCTTAATTAGCGCCTCGTAGGCGTAGCGCGACTTGCTGACACATTGTTCGGCGACCTCGCGCAATCCGGCCTTGCCCATCACACTGAGGTAGATGGTAGTGGCCAGCCCCACGAGAGCGTTGTTAGTGCAGATATTGGAGGTGGCTTTTTCGCGGCGGATATGTTGTTCGCGGGTCTGCATGGTCAGCACATAAGCGCGTTGACCCTCACTGTCATTGGTGATGCCGACGATGCGCCCCGGCATATTGCGCAGTAGCTTCTGGGTGGCGGCCATAAAGCCGACGTAGGGCCCACCGAAAGAAAGGGGCACCCCCAAGGGCTGGCCATCGCCCACGGCAATGTCTACCCCGAGCTCGCCGGGCGACTTTAGGATGCCAAGGGAGATGGGGTCGACGCTCGCGATCATCAGCGCGCCAGCTTCATGCGCTATATCTGCTGCTCCGGCTAGGTCCTCGATTATGCCAAAGAAGTTTGGGCTCTGCAGGATCACTGCTGCGGTACTAGGGGTGGTGGCGGCCCGTAGTGCCTCCATATCCACCATTCCCTCCTTGTGGGGCACCATCTTGACCATCATCTCGCGTGTGCAGCCATAGGTCTCGAGTACCGCGCGGTGCTCGGGATGAATGGTGCCGGAGACGACTACTTCATTGCGCCGCGTGGCGTTGCAGGCCATCATGGCGGCTTCGGCGAGAGCAGTTGCGCCGTCGTAGACGGAGGCATTAGACACATCAAGGCCGGTTAGCTCACACATCATGGTTTGAAATTCAAATATAGCCTGCAGGGTGCCTTGGCTAACCTCAGGCTGATAGGGTGTGTAGGCGGTAAAAAACTCTTGGCGCAATAGCGTATGGTTAATGATGCTCGGCCCGTAGTGGTCGTAGGCCCCAGCGCCTAGGAAGCAAGTATAATTTGAGGCACCTAGGTTTTTCTGCGACAGGGCGCCGATATGCGCGATTAGCTCGAGCTCGGAGTGGCTCCTAGGGACATCTAGCGGGCGCTTGAGGCGAATTTGGTCAGGAATCTCCACAAAGAGGTCCTCGATATTCTGCATGCCCAGCGAAGCGAGCATGGACTGTCGCTGCTCATCCGTATTTGGGATGTAACGGTGCATAATTCTCCTCCTTACTTTAGTGTGTTTTTGTAAGCTAGCGCATCGAGAAGCCCTGCTAGCGCGGATTTGTCCTCTAGATTGACGGCCATGATCCAATTGGCATATGAGTCGCTGTTAAGTAGCCCCGGGTTGTCCTCGAGGGCGGTGTTTACTTTAACCACGGTGCCTGAGACTGGGCAAAAGAGGTCGGAGGCTGCCTTTACAGATTCAACTACGCCGAAAGTAGCTCCCGTGTGTACCGTAGCGCCTAGGGAGGGCAGTTCGATGAAGACAATGTCGCCGAGTGAGGATTGGGCGTAATCGGTGATGCCAATGTAGGCGATGTCGCCCTCGAGGCGCACCCATTCGTGGTCCTTAGAGTAGAGTAGTTCAGCGGGGATGTTCATAAGCTTATTCCTCCTTTTAAGTATTGGGGGCTATTTTTTGTATTTCTTTTGGTAAAAGGGGAGGGGGGCGCGTCTAGCTTGCAGGAGTTTGCCGCGCACCAGCACCGCTAGCTCTTCATCCATGTTGACTGCCCCGCGGGAAACAAGCGCTAATCCCATGTTTTCTTTAAGGGTAGGGGAGTAGGTGCCGCTAGTAATATGCCCGATGACCTGTTCGCCTTGCATCACCTCGCAGCCATGGCGCGGTATACCTCGGTCAAGCATAGCGAGACCGATTAGCTCGCGGGGAACGCCCGCCTCTTTTTGCGCTTGCAGTGCAGCAGAGCCTCTGCAGGGTATCCCCTTCTTTAGCTTCACAAAGGAGCCAAGATTCGCTTCGAGTGGGGAGATAGTACGGTCAAGCTCATGGCCGTAAAGGGGGAGGCCTGCTTCAAAGCGCAGGGTGTCACGTGCCCCTAGGCCTACTGGCACAAGGCCAAAGGCCTGCCCGGCGTCGAGAATCGCGTCCCACAGTGCGGGAGCATCCTCTGCAGCGGCATAGATTTCAAAGCCGTCTTCACCCGTGTACCCGGTGCGCGATACTAGGGCCATACGGTTTGCTACTCTGATTTGTGGTTCAAAATAAAAGAAGGGAATTTTGTCGAGGGGAAAGTCGGTCAGCTTTTGCAGCATCAGTTGCGCCTGCGGGCCTTGGAGGGCGAGCTGGGCATAGAGTGCAGACACATTCTCTAGGAATAGGTCGGCAGGAGTATGGCTCTTCATCCAGGCAAAGTCCTTGTCGGTGTTGGCGGCATTTACCACCAAGAGAAAATCCGTCGTGCTGCGACGATAGATCAAGAGGTCATCTACAATGCCTCCGTCGTCATCGCACATCACTGAGTAGAGCACTTGCTTGTCCTTAAGCTTTTCTACATCGCCAGTGACAAGTTGCTGCAGAAAGTTGAGCGCGCCCTCGCCCTTAACGGCGATTTCCCCCATGTGGGAGACGTCAAACAAGCCCGCAGTAGAACGAACGGCCTCATGTTCCTTGATGATGCCGCTGTACTGCACGGGCAGTGCCCAGCCGGCAAAATCGACAATTTTGCCGCCTAAGGACTCATGGCGACTAAGTAGAGGGGTTTGTTTCATATGATTTCTCTCTCCATCCATGCGGCGATATCTATGATGATGCTGTTTCCCGTGGCTAGGGGCAGGGTGCGCAAATGCTTAGCGAGGTGGGCTCTCTCGAAGGTAAGGCCCACTAGGCTCTCTGCTAGGGATAAAATCAAGTCGGCTTCCATAGCATCTGAGTAGATCTTTGCTTGGCTTACCAGGCCATTTTTGATCGTGAGCCCTAGTTCCACGCCGCCCCAAGGGAAGCGAGTTTCATAAGTCACGTCAAACCGGGGGCTGTTGCCTAGTTGCCAATCCCAGCTGCTGTACTTGGCATAGAGCGTGCGGAATTGGTCGGTGTCTTTGTAGTTGGCCAAGGTGTACGATTCGCCTTCCCCGCCATATTCCTCGCTAAAGGACTTGATCAGTGCTTCCTTCATGAGGTCAACAGAAAGAGTCGGTACTAGCTCGCGCAGGTTAATCACGCGCGACTTAACGGAAGTTACGCCCTTAGAAGTCATCTTCTGCACGGGCACGTTGAGGTAGTGGCCTAGGACTGAAAGATCCACATCTAGCAAGATCGTGCCATGGTGGTAGGACGAGCTACGACCATGATAGAAAGCATTGCCCGAGAATTTGCGCCCCTCAGCTAAAATATCGTTGCGTCCGCTAAACTCGGCTTCTACTCCCACCGCCTGAGCCGCATGGAGAATAACGCCTAACTGTCGGTGCAAATCATATGTGCTGCTAGGCATGAGAAAAGTGAAGTTGAGGTTGCCTAGGTCGTGGTAGACAGCGCCGCCGCCGGACAATCGCCGCGCGAGTTTGCCGCCATCGGTTTGTAGCCTATCGACATAGCATTCGCGCCAAGCATTTTGGTTGCGCCCAACCACGACGGTATGCTGATTCTGCCATAAATAAAGCACAACCTCGTCAGGCGAAACACTATCAAGTAGCAGTTCTTCTAGCGCCAAGTTTTCCCAGGGGTCGTAGCCTGTCGCTAATACAAGGCGAGTTCGCATTATTGGTATCACGGCTCCTTCTCAGTCTTCGCCATTGTTAGGTACAACCATTAGATACATGGTTCACAAATAGCAAGAGGGCGGCACTTGCATGCCACCCTCTTGAGATAACATGCAGTTCATTCGAACTCGGCGTTATCTTTGTTCAGCTAAATATTCTGCTATCTGTAAATGTACCATGCCCAGGGGCAATGCGCAACAAGAATTTGGGAGGGAGAGCGGGGGGACGGAGCCTTTTGCTTTTTGCTGCAACTGGCGCAGGCTGTTGTGGTATATTTTCTATGGAGGTGGGTTATGAAAGAGTTTGAAAACGCGCTGGTGGTGGAGTTTCCCCTAAGAGGCGAGTGGCAGGTCCCTAGTACCCCAGGCAAGTCTGTACCTAGTCACGGCACTGATCAGCTCGGGCAGCGCTATGCTTTTGATTTTGTGCAAGTCAATTGGGCCAGAAAAGACAAGTCCTTTGCCGACAGCACCATGCTGCGCTATTTAACGGTTGGCGTGCCGCTAGAAAAGTGCTACGGCTATGGGAAAGAAATCTACGCCCCCCTAGGCGGGCGCATCCTCCAAGCGGAGGACGGATTTCATGAAAGAACGAACTTGCACTTGATACGCGACTTATGGCTGGCTCTAAAAAGCGCGCTCACGTACAACCCCCATAAAACAAGTTTGCAAACGCTCTTGGGTAACAATGTGATCATGCAGTGTGACCAGAATGTTTTTGCGATGTTTGCTCATATGAAGACGGGCTCGGTCGCGGTTTCTGTCGGTGAGCAAGTAGAGCGCGGGGCTCTATTGGGCCGGGTGGGGCACTCTGGCAACTCCACGGCGCCACATCTTCACTTTCAGCTTATGGACAGCAGTGATTTGCTGGTCGCCAAGGGCATACCCTGCCTTTTTGCGGCCTACGAAATATATACGGATGGCAAGTGGGAGCAAAGGCGTAGTGCCGTGCCAAGCGATAAGGACAGAGTGCGCTTCTTAGGCTAGCCAAGTCGGTTCGCGCGTATGCAAAAAAACCCGCTCCCTTTTGGGGGAGGGCTGGGCGCTATGGTGGGAGTTTAGGTTATGGGATTTGGGCTTCCCACAGTCGGCACATAATCGCGGCGGCATGGCAAAGAAATGTTGTCCATCTGCATTATGTAGAATACAAATGCTGAGAAGTACCGCGAAAAATTTGCTGATCCAGAGATCTTCATGAAGATGGGCAGCGGTATAGTCGCCAGTCCCATCAAGCCTAAGAACGAGCTCCTTGTGGACAAACCGAAACAGAAATCCACCGAGCCTGAGCTATAGTTGCCTTAAAAAGCAAGAAGTCTTCTCAAGCGAAATGAATTTGAGGAGGCATTCTTTCAGTAACAAGATTACTTAGATCATCCGTCTGATAAGTATTTTTGTAAAAGCGACTTTCAACTTAGAGACGTTCAATCAGTTTCTTGATAGCATCTAAGACGTCTTCGTAAGTGATCCCGTCTGCATATCTGTAATCCTTAGAGTATTTTAACCACCTAGATCTTAAGGCCTCACTATCGCCGATTTCTTCCAGACGCTTGTTTGTGTTATTGAAAATGTGAGTCGTTTCTCTGTGTGTGGCCGTTGATTTGAGCGCTTCAACAAACACGGAATACGCAAATCTTTGGGTTTTCGTCAGAATATATACATCGTAAAAATCCCTGGGTCTTGTATTCAGCTCGCCTCGCCTCAAAATGGTTTCTACTTTTTCTGCTAAGACGGTCTCGATGTTGTAAGCCCAAACACTAAAGCTGCCTTCTTCAAAAATCCTCTTGAACACAAATAGGATTTCCTTAGGGGTGATTGCATCTCCTGTTGTGATATCAATCTGCATAGGAGTCTTAATCGTATCATACTCGGAAATAATACTCGCTCGATATCCGCCATACACTTCATCGTCCCTAATGGTGTCGATGCCTGAAAATGAGAATGACACATCATCATCAATGGCAATGCTGCAGATTTCCCTGATCGCTTTGGTCAGTGATTCAATGTTTAGGGGATAATTCCTGATCGTGGCATCCATATCCATTGTTGATCGGTTGTCGATGCCGACAAGCGCTGCAATCAACATTCCGCCTTTTAGGATGAATTTATCCTGATACTTCGATTTAGAAAGTCTCTCCAGGAACCGCTCAAACATATAATTTTGGAGCACGACCTGAGCAGACATATCTTTCTTCCTGGCCGAATTCCGTATTTTCGCCTTTAAGCTCATGGCGTTCCCCATCATAGTAGTACCTCTAGGTAATTCTTCAGCACAGCGTCAATCTTGAGCTTTTTGGCGTAATCCATAAGCTTCGAGAGATCCGCCGACTTCAATTTCACAAATCGTTTTAAGGCTTCAGTCAGGATTTGGATGTCAATGCGATTTCTGCTTCTGATCAGGTCGCAGATTGTTCTTTCGATGTTGTACGTCCTAATTGGATTTCCGTGCGAGCTTTGCACAGTTTCTGCGCCAAGCTCATGAAGCTCCTTTTTGATGTAGTAGATTTTGAATCGTTCTGCCACTGACCCAACTACTTTATAGCCACTTGGCACAGACGCGGCATACTCAAAGGGTGTCCGATCCGAAAGACCATGCAAATACAGAGCTGTTTCATGAGAATAGATCAGCTTCGGATACTTAGTCTGCATGGCATACATTTCATCTACAATGGAATCGGTTGAAACGTAAACACCACGCTCCACTCGTTCGAGTTTCCCTTCTGCTACCATCATGTGGAGATAGGTTCTGGGAATCTCATAGAGATCCAGATCGGCACTTAATACTGTGCCATATTGCTTTTCAATGAGGTTTTTTAGCTTTTCCAGGTGATTCATCATCATCACCTCGCTTTACAAGTATACTTATATAGTAGCCCGTTTCAGTATATTTGTAAACACATTTATCAACACAGGCACATTGATCCAGAATCGCTTGCTCTTCGGGCCGTTCATCCATGTTTAGAAGCTGCTCTTGCTGACTCCTACTGCTCTGCATAGCTTCGTAACCCGGTACCTCTCGCTTTGCGATCTAATGAATTCAAATATTCTTTATTTCCTCCCTGAGCTCTCTGTTTTCTCGCTCAAGTTTCCTCATTATCGCTTCTTCTTCACTTATTTCTCCCCTACTGATACAAGCATGGCACGGATTCTTGTTATCCATCAAAAGCGATATAGCGCGATAAGGACAGAGTGCGCTTTTTAGGCTAGACAAGTGCCCTTGCTCGTGAACATTACGCAGGCAGCGTACAGCCGCGAAACTTCGTGCGGCTTTTTGCGTATCATTATGGCGTATGGCAAATTTATGGTAATCGAGGGGGCAAAACATGGGGGCTACACTCACGCTGCACAATGTTTGTAAGACTTTTGGCTCCGCAAAAATCGTGGACGACGTTTCTTTCGCAGTTAATGAGGGGGAGATATTCGGCCTGCTAGGGCCGAATGGTGCGGGCAAGACTACCACCATTCGCTGCATATTAGGCATTATTTACCCAGACGATGGTAGTATAAACTTTAGTTTTGGTAGCGCCATTCGCCTCGCGCGCAACTCTATCGGCTACTTGCCCGAGGAGAGGGGCTTGTACAAGGACGTGCGCGTAATGGATGTGCTCTTGTACTTGGCCAACCTCAGGGATTACTCCCTGCCTAGGGCCAGGCAAAGAGCGCTCTACTACCTCGAAAAATTTGGTCTGCAGGGCCGCGAAAAGGCCAAAATAGAGGAGTTATCTAAGGGCATGGCACAAAAGGTGCAGCTTATTGCCGCTATTCTTCATGAACCTAAGCTGCTGATCCTCGACGAGCCTTTTTCCGGGCTTGACCCGGTTAGCCAAAACATTCTCAAGCAAGAATTGCGTGAGCTGACGGCGCAGGGCACGGCGATCTTACTTTCGGGGCATCAGATGAATGTCTTAGAAGAACTTTGCGACAGAATTTTTATGATGCATAAAGGGCGACAAGTGATCTACGGCCATATCGATCAAGTTAAAGAACAATATGCGGACCACAAATGCACCATCTATGGCGCGAATGAGGGCGTGCCCTTTGAGCAACTGCGCGGAGCCAAACATGTGGAGAGAGATAAGCATCGCACCACGATATTTCTCGAAAAGGACGTCGAAGTGCAGGAGTTTTTGCACTCGCTACCGTCCACAGCCGAGATAAAGGAGCTGCGCATAGATCGTATCTCGCTGCATGATATTTTCGTAAGCGTGGCTCAAGGGGGTGTCGAAAATGAAGGATAGTCTTAAAGTGGCGGCTTGGGAAATCAGCAAAATGCTAAGAAACAAGTCTTTTCTCATCTCCATTCTGCTGGCACCACTTATTATGGTGATGTTTAGCGCCTTGCCCGCCCTGATGGCGCAGGTCGAAGAAGACAGGGGACTGCACCTTTACATCATTGATGAAATTGGTATTTACGAAGCCCTAGCCGAACATGCGCCGGCGCTTAATATTGTACTGGAGCGACACAGGGGTGATGTGGCCACTGTGCGGGCACAAATTAGCGGCCAGCAAGACCGCGCCTACTTGTTGCTCGATGAAAATGTGCTGGCGACACGGCGCGCAACCATCGTGCTAGGGGGCGACGGCAGGCCCACGCTAACAGTTTTTAATGCGCTACTAGAGAGCCTCTTGCGCCAAGTAGCTTTGCAGCGCCAAGGCTTAGAACCTGTGGCGATTGCCTCAGCCATGGCAACCTTTAGCATTGATATCGCCTCGCTTACCCAGGCGGGCGACCCCCTAGCGCGGGCTGTGCCCGCAGTGTTTAGCGCTATCATTCTGTTTGGTGTCTACATTACGGGTATGATGATTTTGCAGAGTGCCGTGGCCGAAAAGAAAGATCGCATGGCCGAGATAATTCTTTCTTCCGTCAGCGCAGAGAGCCTGATGCAGGGCAAGCTGCTCGGCTACTCGGTGCTCGGCTTGCTACAGATCTTCTCGTGGCTAGTCTTCGGTGCGTTAATTGCGCAACACAGCTACAATATCCCTGTTTTTACCCACCTCTGGACGCCTGCGTTTCCTTTGCTGCTCTTTTTCGCCATAATGGGCTATCTTCTTTATGCCGCTATATTGGTGGCTATTGGAGCAACAATTGACGATATGGCCACGACGACGAATTTTCAGAGCATGATTATGATGATACCCATCTTGCCGGTGCTCTTTATTCAGCCCGTCATGGTTAATCCCAGCGGTATAGTGGCAGTTTTCGGCAGCTACTTTCCTCTCACTGCCGCCGGTGTGATGTTGCTGCGGGTGGCGATTTCGACCACCATGACTTGGCTGGACATTCTCCTGCCCTCGGTATTCTTGCTAATTACTTTGTGGGTGGTTACAAAGCTTGCTGGCAAGATTTTTCGCGCTGGCATGCTCATGTATGGCAAAAACGCCACTCCCACAGAAATGTGGAAGTGGCTTGGTCGTTAGTCTGCCCCTAGGGGGCGGCGAGGCCCCGGGCCCGGCTTCTATCCCACTCGCCACGGGCTAGTCTGCGTCTGTTCAAGGCGTTTTCTAGGGTATCTGTGACCTTGCCCGACTTCAAAATAGACAGGTTGGCTGACAGGCCTATTTGTAGAACCAGTTCGCCCGACGAAACTTGGCGCTTGGCCAGCAGCCAAGGCTCACAGAGGTTCCCCCCCACGATTTGCAGGAAGCTAGGGCGAAGTGTCGAAATACTTGCTACGAGCGAAATATAAGGGGGCGGTAAAAATGATAAAGAGAAGCGATTCCATCGATATCAAGCAGGCCATGAATCTCAGGGGTGGCGAAGGCAGGATCGAGATGAAGTACTTTTATGACGAAGCTGAATTTCACGGCCTAGGCCGGCTCTATGGTTTGCTGGTGGTGCCGCCGGGCTGCTCGGTCGGCCAGCACAGCCACATCGGCGAGCAGGAGTCCTACTATATTCTCGAGGGCACAGCTACCTACAATGACAATGGGCAGGAAATTAAACTCTACCCTGGCGACATGGCCCTCTGTCCGGACGGCGAGTTCCATGCGGTGAAGAACGACGGCGAGGTAGACCTTAAGTTTATCGCCTTAATCAGCAATACAAAGTAAAAAAAGCACCCGTTCCCCTTGCGGGAGCGGGTGCTTTGCCTATCAGCTTAAAAACTATTTACCACTTCGTCCACTAGGTAGCCCACGTAGTCGACGGCCTTCTTAATGGCTGCGGGTTCAGTCATGTCCACGCCCGCCATCTTGGCTAGCTCAAGCGGCGGCTTGGTGCTACCGGCCTTAAGTACTTCTAGCCATTTGTCGATGACTACCTGCCCCTGCTCGGTGATGTCCTTGGCTACTGCCGTGCCAATGGTGAGGCCGGCGGAGTAGCTGTAGGGGTAAAGCCCCATGTAGAAATGCGGCTGGCGCATCCAGGTGAGGCGCGCGCCGTCGTCAATCTCCACTTCGCCGCCCCAGAACTCTTCTAGGATTTCACCTTGCACACGGCTTAAAAGTGTAGCGGTAACAGTCTGCCCCTGCTCGGCTAGGGCAAAGATGCGCCGCTGCAGCTCGCCTTCAATGAGGTGGCGCACGAAATTGTGGTAGTAGGTCAACAAAAAGCCCATGTTGAGCCAACGGCGCATGCGTGGGTCATTCGTCTCGCGGCCAATGTGGTTGCCGACCAAGAGCTCGTTAATAATCGACGGCGCCTCGGTGAAGAACATAGAGCCGCGTACATTAGAGAGGCGCTGGTAGCGCATGGAGAGCACGCCATGCCCGGCATGACCAAGCTCGTGCGCTAGCACTAAGGCATTGCGCATACTATCGGCCCAAGTGACGAGGATATAGGGGTGAGCATCCGGCACGCCATAGCAAAATGCCCCGGTCGACTTGCCGATGTTCTCAGCTAAGTCTATCCACCTGTTATTAAGGGCCTCCGTCATGATGACGGAGTACTCTTCTCCTAGCACGGAAAGCGCCTTTTGAATAACTTCGGCGGCATCGGCGTAAGTAGTGGGCGGGTTAAAATCGGGGTCAAGGGGCGCCTCGATGTCGCAGTAGAGAAGTTTGTCTAAGCCCAGCACCTCTTTGCGCAACTTGGCATAGCGGCGCATATGGGGCGCAATCTCGGTCAAGATAACGTCATGCAAGGTGTTGTACGCAACGAGATCTACCTCCTGGGCGTGGAGCAGCATATGGGTGGCAGACTTGTAGCCCCTGAGGCGGGAAAGAACAATATGCTTTTTAACTTCGGTGCCCCAAGTTGCGCCGTAGGTGTTTTGGTAGGCCTTGAGCCCCTTAGTGAAAGACGCAAAAGCGTTCCGGCGCAGAACATGGTCGGGGGACTTTTCGTAGGTCTCTTCGTAGAGCGCAAAAGACATAGGGTGGCTCTGGCCGTCTTTGTCTAGGATGGGGTCAAAGGCCATGTCGGCGGCCTTCGAGCGGGTATAGGTTAGGTAGGGCGAGCCAAGAACTTCACCTAGCGAGGCAAGGGCTACTTCTGTGTCGGGGTGCAGCATGTGCGGCTTATCATCGACCATTCTCTGTAGGGTGCGGGCAAACTCCTTGAGTTTTGGCTCCTCTCCCAAGTAGCGTTCGAGGATTCCGGCGGGTAGAGAGAGTGCTTCGGAGCGAATAAAAGAGAGTGCTGCCATCACTTGTGCCCCGAGCGAGGAGGCGCGTCCCATGGCCGCTTGATTAAGGGAGTCGGTGCCGTCGCCAGAAAGCAAGAGCGAGGCATAGGCAGTTACGCGGGTAAGACGTTTTTGCAGGGTTTCGGCTGCCTCTAGGCAGTAAAACAGCGTCAAGGGGTCGTTGCCAAGCGTACCCTTGTACTTGGTCACAGTGGGTATGTCACTGGCTACCGCGGCCAGCTCTGCTTCCCAGTCTGCCATAGTGGGGAATATATCCCTCAGATCCCATTGCAACTCTGCCGGCACTTCCGCACGACTAAGTCTTTTTTTCATGGATAGCCTCCTTTTCATGGGTTTTGCAGAAATTTACCCATACTCATTAATCAATATTCGCATCCACGCGTGGATTACCTTCCGCTGGTTAAATTTTTACTAAGTACAAGCAGCGAAAATCGCACTTTCTCGGCCATCTGTCCGCGTTTGTTTTGGCAATTTAAGCATATCACGTGAAAAATTTATCATAAAATGATTGTGGGCGTTTCGGGCAGTGGTAATTGAGGGGAGCAAACGGTAAAATAGAGTAGGAAAGAGAGACTATCAAAAGGAGGTTTTACTGTGAAGAAGATCTTAATAACAGGTGCTCTAGGGCAAATCGGCACTGAGCTAGTGACGGAGATGCGGGGGCGCTACGGCGAAAACAATGTAGTGGCCAGCGATATCCTGCCAGAGATTACCGAGGGCCCGCTGCGGGGTGGCCTGTACGAAGTGGTGGATGTAGTCAAGCCACAACAGATTGCCGACGTTGTAAAAAAACATCAAATCAAGGAAATTGTCCATCTTGCGGCCCTACTCTCCGCTGTGGGCGAAAAGAAGCCTCACCTCGCCTGGGAAGTGAACATGGGCGGGCTATTTAATGTGCTCGAGGTAGCACGCGAAACAGGATGCGGGCTCTTTACGCCTAGCTCCATCGCCGCCTTTGGTCCCACCACCCCGCCTGACCACACGCCGCAAAACACCATTCAGCGTCCCACCACCATGTATGGTGTCACCAAGGTAGCGGGCGAGCTGCTCTGTGACTACTACCACCTCAAGTATGGCGTAGACACGCGCGGTGTGCGCTTCCCTGGGCTTATCTCCTACGTGGCCTTGCCTGGTGGCGGCACCACCGATTACGCCGTGCATATTTTCTACGAAGCCATCAAGCAGCAGCGCTATACATCCTACATAGATAAAGGCACTTACATGGATATGATGTACATGCCAGACGCCATCGAGGCGACGATACAGCTTATGGAGGCCGACCCCAAGAAACTCTTTAATCGCAATGCCTACAATGTAACAGCCATGAGTTTTGACCCCGAGAAATTAGCAGCAGAAATCAAGAAACATATTCCTGATTTTACCTTAAGCTACATGGTCGACCCCATTCGTCAAGGCATCGCTAATTCGTGGCCTAATTCTTTAGATGATACTGTGGCGCGTGCCGAATGGGGATGGAATCCTAAATTCGACCTCGCCGCCATGACCACCGATATGCTTGCAAAACTGCGCATTAAGCTTGGGACTGCCTAAGATTTATAGCCAAAGAAAAAGCTACCCATAATGCGGGTAGCTTTTTTCTCTACTTGCAGTCTACGGGCCAGGCTTTACTTTACTTGGTCTGTTCTCTTTGCGCAGGGCACGTTGCTCCTGCCTTTTTTCACGCATCTCCTCGATCAGGGCGAGCCCTTCGCCCTTTTCAATGCGGCTACGGATGTCGGCGGCATTAGCGAGCACCTGCTCGGCGCGGGCAACTTGGCGAGCGGCAATTTGCGCTGAATGTTTTGCGATGTGGGCTTGAATTCTCGCCTGTCTTTCAGTGAGCAGGGCCAGCCTTCTCGCCGCCAGTTCTGGATTTGTGGCCTCCTTGGCGCGTTCGGTGGCCAGGGCGAGTGCCCGTGCTTGTGCGGCGGCCAAATCGGTGGCAATCTTCGCTGGCAAGGTAGCTTGGTTGGCTAGGAGCTCCTCAGCTTGCTTGACAAGGGCGTCGTGACGAGCGAGCAACTTTTCTTTTAGGGCGGCGGGGTCGTTCTGGGCAAGGGCCTCGAGCTCGGCAAACTTGGTTTCAGCTTGCTTGAGGAACCTCTCGGCTTGCAAAACGTTTGGCGGCAAGCCCACGAGGCGTCTCTGCAGGCCAGGTGCCAACCTTAACCCTTGCGGGCCTGAAGCCAAGGCCAGTGGAGCCAAGAGCATTAAGACAACAGTTAGAGCCAGTGCTTTCTTGATCATGCGATCACTCCCTTCTCTTGCTAGCCCCAAGGGCTGAAGCTAGCGTTAACCACATTGTAATCCGATTTCTGCATAAAAACATGGGGAAATTGTGAAGAAAATGTGAGGTCGCTTGCCGGCAGGAATACTCCTGTAGCGAGCGAAATAAGGTTATTTAAGAAGAGTATTGCACCGGGGAGGCATGGCAATGATAGGTCAAAAGGAAGTCCAGGCGGCCAGGGCGAGAATAGTGGAGCATATTCATCATACCCCCCTTATCTACTCGCGCAGTCTCAGTGTGATGAGCGGCAACGAAGTCTACCTCAAGTGCGAAAATCTGCAGAAGACAGGCTCATTTAAGATTAGGGGTGCTTTAAACGCGGTGCTGCAACTTAACGCCGAGGAAAGAGGGCGCGGAGTGGTCACTGGCTCCTCCGGCAATCATGGCCAAGCCCTCGCCTACGCCGCAAGGCTGGCCGGAGTGCGGGCGGTCGTAGTCTTGCCCGAAAACGTGAGCCCGGCCAAGAGAGAGGCCTGCCTTGCCTATGGCAGTGAAATAGTGTTCTGTGGCCAGACCGCCGAGGCCCGCCTGGCCCACGCGAAGCACCTTGCTATGACCCAAGGCCTAACTATGGTGCATTCCTTCGATGATGAATATGTTATTGCTGGCCAAGGCACCGTGGCCTTAGAGATTTTGGCAGACCTGCCCGCGGTCGATTACATTGTAGCCCCAGTAGGGGGCGGGGGGCTTCTTTCTGGCGTGGCCGTCGCCGCTAAAACCAGCGGCCATGCCGTAAAGGTCATCGGGGTGGAGCCCGCGGTCAGTCCTCGCTTGCGGTACTCTTGGCAACGAGGCCAGCTAAGCGAGTTAGCGGAGGAGGCTTGGCAGCCGTCGGTGGCCGATGGTTTGCGTGCCCGGCGTCCCGGAATTTTTACCTTTAGTCTGACACAGCAGTATGTGGACGAGCTCGTGACTGTAGCTGAAGATGAAATCGTGGCAGCGCTCAGGCTTCTGCTAGAGCGCACTAAGCTCTTAGCGGAGCCATCGGGGGCAGTTTCCGTGGCCTTCGCCCTGCAGCCTGCCCTAGCTATTCGCGGCAAGAAAGTAGTGTGCTTAGTAAGCGGGGGCAATATTGAGCTTGCGCAGTTAGCGCGGCTACTCGCTTAGCGGAGCAGGTCGCGCACGACGACGCTTGCTGCCATAAGGCCGGCTACTGCCGGGACAAACGAAATGCTGCCTGGAATTTGCCTTTTCCTTGTGCAGTTGCCCGTAGCCCCAGGGCAAATGCAATTAGACGCACAGTCAGCTGCCGTGGCGAGGGGAGTGAGGGGAGGCTCGGGCGAGTATACCACTTTAATGCCGCGACTAATGCCCCTCTTGCGGAGCTCCTTACGCACAATGCGAGCTAGGGGACAGATAGAGGTCTTGGCGATGTCGGTCACGGTGAACTGTGTCGGGTCGAGTTTATTGCCTGCGCCCATGCAGGAGATGACAGGGATGCCGAGGGCGTGGCAGCCTGTGATGATGCCAAGCTTAGCGGTTACGGTGTCCACCGCGTCTACGACGTAGCTTAAAGAGGGCAACAATATTTCTGCCGCATTTTCGCTCGAAAAGAAAGCTTTATGGGCGTCTACCCTGATTTTGGGGTCAATTTGCTTTATGCGCGCGGCCATGGCCTCGACCTTACTCTGGCCCACCGTAGAAGTCAGAGCGTGGATTTGTCTGTTGATGTTCGTTAGGCAGATATCGTCGTGGTCGACGAGGATCAGGTGCCCGACACCAGCCCGCGCCAAGGCTTCCGCCGCAAAAGAGCCTACGCCCCCAATGCCGATGACCGCGACAGAGGCATGGCGCAGTCTTTCGAGGCCAGCGGCCCCGATTAATAGTTCTGTGCGTGAGAATCTGTGCAACAAATTTCGTCCTCCTAGCTTTTTAGGCACAAAGGTCACTTGTCAAAGTAAATGCCACTTTGTCACAGTAAGTGCAACCGGATGCAGTCAGTTGTTCCAAAAGGGTATGTTTTTTTGGGTATCAGAGTTTTCAAGCCTTTGTAGATACTCTTCTTGGTCAACCTGAAAAAACGTGCAACTCGGTAACTTTCCGCACGATGTCATTGGAAACAACTACTACTCGCGCCTCCTTCGAGTCATCGATATCGCTTCGATAGAGATGCACTCGCTTAACACCCCTCAGTAGCACCTGCCTGCCAAGTGATGACCCAACACCTCAGATCTATGACACCATTTGAGCATTATTGAACCACAGAGAACCGTCTCTTTCGTTGGGGGGGTGTTTGTGTCACGTGACTTGATGGCGGGAGTTCAAGCTACAGGTCCGCTCCCGCGAAGCTGAAAATCGCCAACCAATCTTCTTGGAGACGAATGTAGAGATTGGGGTTTAAAATATAGTAGCCCTGTTTCGTGCGCGTGAACAACTGTTTACCATACGAATTCTGACTACTGGTCTCGTTTTTAGCGAGAAGTCCTGATATATACTGTCGTTTCTTTCTATAGTCGGCAATTACACTGTCGGGCAACAAGCCTATGAAATCAGCTAGGTGAGCGGCGGTAATGGCGACTTGTTCCGGCTTTTCCATGTTAATTTTGGTAATTAGCAGCACATACATCACGTGAAACAGCAGGAACTCGCCCTGACTACTGTTAAGCTTTATCAGCCTCTCGTCAACCTTTAAGCTTACGCTTGAAGGGGAGAGTAGGCTGTGAGCCTGGAAAAACTTTGAGGACCCAAAATCCTTGTGAGTAACCGCCCTTTGCAGGGCGATTTGCCACGCCGTCATACCGTAGTTATCGATTGCATCTGTATTAGCTCCTGCAGACAGCAAGGCTTTAATGAGGGCGACATTGCCTGCCCGCGCGGCAAGCATGAGGGATGTGACATTAAATTCCGTACGGTGATCGATGCCGTATACTCCGCACTGCTTGACTACTTCTTTATCAAGAGTTCCTGCGTACTTCATGAGAATCTTTGCGTCAAGATTAATCTTTTGCTGTTCATATAATGATCGGCTGAAAAACGGCCTGCCTTCGCGCACAGAGTAGATCAAGCGTGCTTTGTCGAAGCCGTGTTCGCTTAAGAACCGAATATGCGTGGGGGCATCGTAAAAGAGGGCGCACTCAAAAAGCGCCTTTCGTGGTCTTTGCGGATTATCCCTCGCGGTGCGTATCTGTCTGACTAACTCCGCCACCCTCGTCGGAGTATACGTATCCCAAGGTACAGCCTGTGTTTTTAAAATCGAGCGCTTTATCTCATTGGCCTGCTCCTGCTTGCCCTGAAGCTCTAGCTTGCGGGCTTCTGCCTGCCACTCTTCATTCGTGGATTGCTCTGTGGCCATAATAAGATGGTCAAGGGGGTTGTTAAGTCCCATCACTTGAAGCATCTGATGTGTGGTGTCGCTTTCAACGATGTAGAGTTTCTGCACCGCACGGGTCACGGCAACGTACAAGGAGTTGATAAAGAACTTGTAGGTTTCCTGGGACTTATCTGTTTTGTCTGCAGCCCGCATGTACAAGATGTCCCCCTCTAGGTCCTCCTTGGATACACCCCTAACTATCTCCTGAAAGCTCTGCCGCTCACCAGAAACAAAGTTAAACAGCACTACATTTTCGTACTCCAGCCCCTTGGCCTCCTGAACGGTGAACAACAGCGGGGTGTCAAAATATTTGCGGGCAAGGGCTTTATCCTCTTGGCGCATGACGATTACGGCAACTTTGGTCGAACGCCTGATGTGCTTGTTCATCTCGCTCTTAACCTTGTCGGTGTCTCGTAGATATACCACTTCGCCGGACTTCTCAGCTAGGCTGTTCATAAGATAAGTACTCTCTTTATCAATGGACCCAAATCGCTTTTGCTTAATCCGGATAAGTCTATTGGCTAAGTCGGTTACGGCCCGAGAATTGCGGAAATTAGACTGCAGGATTCTCGTGACCTTGGCTGTCTCAAGCTCTGCGCTATTATAGAGCATGGACTTCAACCCGCGCCAAGAAAAGAAGTTAGGATGCACAATCTGGTTAGAATCGCCACAAAGCATAAAATGGGCAGGGTTCTTAAGGCTCCTTAGTATAAGCTGCAGCTGGATATTGGTGATATCCTGCACCTCATCTACCACCACGAAGTCGTAGAGCTGCCTAACCTCCCCCAGGTAGCCGTGCGCAAGAATATTGGGGTCATAAAGACTACTTTCCTTTAGAAACACTAAGTATTTCTCAAAAAGGTCGTAGACTAACCCCCGCTCAATGTCAAGATAGATTGACTGCCTAACACCAAGATTGATGTAATCCTCACGGCTCAAGTAAGGCTTGTCCACCGCAGAGCCTGTTATCACGCCACGGAATTCCTCAAAGAGACCATGCGCGTCTGCTACTCGCTGCAGTCTTGGAAACCTCCCCAGCCATTGCGCGAACGAGCTGTAGTTTATTTCTTTGCCCTCTGGCACGCGTATCGTCTCCAAGTATTCCCTGAAAGAAAGGAAAGACATTGCCTGTTGCTTGTTGTCATAATAATGGCTGTAATAGAGGTTTCTTGCGCTTTCTGAAAGATACGGCGACAGAGTTACATACAGACCTTCCCCATGAAACAGCTTCGTTTTTTCAAGCGTAAGGACAGTCTTGCCGCTACCCGCAGGCCCTATGAGGATGAGCGGGCAAGGGGCGTGGTATATGCCCGCCTGCTCGGGATCGAAGGAGACTATCTTGTCTAAGAAATGAAAGCGCTTATCCGCTGGATTAACATAGACAATTTGGGGCAAGGCCTCTGTTTCTATCTCTGATGGGCTTTCTAGGGCCAGCATCTTCGCCTCATCAACTCTTGTTCCTCTTAAGAATTTGGACTTGTCGTAGGCATGGTTAAGGACCACCTCTAATAATAGGGCGTAGCGCATTTGCTGATACTGAACCAGCTTAAATATTAGACGATTTGCGTCATCCAGCCTTGCACTGTATAGATCATGCCCCGAGAGCTTCTTCACGGTAGCGGAGCGAAAGTCATCCCGTTCGAGGCAGGCGACAAGCTTCTCGTATTGTCGCCTCACCCTTGAATAGTCAATGTCGCTATACTCCAGTGTCCTCACCGAAAACCATCCCCCCTAAGGCTGAGTACTCTCCGGCAACCATAGCCTTCCAAAGGCGTATTCGCTCCCAATCTGCCCGATACTAACAAGACTGGTCTGGCGCCATTCACGAGATATCTTATCACTTTCGGACTGCAACGGAAATCGGCCGTCCTCCCGTACATGTCCCTTTTTTGTCACAAGGTTAGTCCGCGTAAAGCCGCACCCTTCTAGAAGCCGGTTTGACCTCATGTTGTTCTCCTCGGTGTAGGCCTCGATGGGATCAAGGTTCATAGCACCAAAGCCATACTCGATAACCGTAGAGGGCATCGCTAGTGTAGCCCAGTCATTGAAAAGCTAGGGCAATCCCCTATCACGGCCACGCGCCCTGACAGACAGCCGCCACGCAGTAGACGCTTATCTCAAGCAAGTAGCGGAGGGGCGGGATCACGGCAAACGCCATTAGATCAGTCTTACGTAGTCTTGGGCACCATAAAAAAAGCGATAAATAATAACAATTCTAGCGGACTCATCCACTTTGTAAACCAACACATAGTTTTTGATGGTCGCCTTGCGGTAGGCCTCTTGTTCCAAGCGGGCGTCATGGCACCTTTCATACATAAAGGGATTGTCTTTCAAATAGTCGTAGCATTTTTCCACTTCATCGAGGAAATTTGTAGCTGCCATGGGACTTGCAAGATCGACGGCAATGTATGAGACGATGTTGTCCAAATCCTTATGGGCAAGCTCCGATACAACGAGCTTATACATTAAATTTTTCTCGTATGCCTTTCAAAGAAGCCTCTCCGTTAAGTGTCCTTCCCGCGGCTATTTGCGTTTCGGCGGCAGCTAGCTTGTTATATACATCCAGCATATATAATTTTTCCTCGTACATTCTCATGCTCATAATAACCATGTCGCCATAGCCATTTTTGGTAATGTATATTGGCTCAGATGCTTCCTTACACATTTGAGAAAGTTCACTTGTATTTTTGAGGTCTCGAATGGGGATGATTCTAGGCATCTCCGTCAACTCCTTCCTGTGGCATTATTGTACCATAATTGTGTCTCGGAATCGAGAATACGCAATCACTCATAACGTAAATTAAGTCTTTTTGCCGCAAAACTTCCGATTGAACCCTTTTAGAACCGTCCCTTTCGTTGTTTTCGTTGCCCTTTACCAAGGGTGGGGTTGCATTTACTTTGTCAATTAGCTTTATAGGCACAAATAAAAAATCTAGGCAATAATTGTATTGCCAAAGTGGCAGAACTCTGATATAGTCATTATGAACTTGCGCAAATCTGGTTGTACCTCTTCCAAAAGGCAAACCCAGGGGAGCCCATGTATCTAATTTATCGGGGGGATTTTCTCTAATGATGCAGGACAAGAACCTAAACTGTAAAGACTGCGGAGCCGAATTTGCTTTCACCACTCGTGAGCAAGAATTTTACGCAGAGCGTGGTTTCCAGAACGAGCCCAGCCGTTGCAAGACCTGTCGTGACAGCCGCAAGCGCAGCAACGAAGGTGCCGCTCCTATGAGCAACCGCGAACTACACAACGTATCTTGCGATGAGTGTGGCGCAAACACCCAAGTTCCGTTCAAGCCTACAGCTGGCCGTCCCGTATACTGCCGCGATTGCTTCTCCAGCAAGAGAAGATAAGCAATTAAGAAGCAACCTAACACTAGGTTGCTTTTTCTTATTTTACGGGACATTGAGGCTGTACTTTGTTCATGGCCTAATTAGAAGATAGGCCATGAGCCTTAGCGCTGAGAAATTTTTGCGGAGACGGGAGAGCGAAGGTAATGGAGGCTTCACTATTACGCAAGTTGCCACTATTTAGTTCGCTGGCGGCAGAAGATTTGCAGTCGGTGGCGGCCATTGTCAGGGCCAGGCGCATGGAAAAGGGCGAGGTCCTTTTCACCGAAGGGGAGCTAGGGCTCGGGTTGTGGTTGGTTTATAAGGGCGAAGTCAAGCTTGTAAAAACAGACTACGCAGGTCGCGAGCAGCTCCTTAAAACCGTTGTGCCGCAGGAGTTTTTTGCTGAGGTGGTCTTATTTGACGGGGGTAGTTACCCCGCCACGGCGATAGCGGGCAGTGACGGCGAGGTGGGCATCCTCTACAATGCTGATGCCTGCCAACTATTGCAGACACATCCAAGCTTGGCCTGGCACTTTCTTAAAGTCCTCAGCGCGCGGTTGCGCCGCGCCCAAGGGCGTATCCAGATTCTGTGCCAAGGTGATGCCGGGGTGAAAATCGCCGCCACCCTGCTCTATCTCGCCCACGAAAAGGGCACAGAAATCATTGCCATCGGGCAGCAAGACCTAGCTGATATGGCGGGCGTAGCGCGCGAAACAGTCACGCGGGCTCTCGCCACATTTTCGCGCCAGGGGCTTATTGTTCTGGGCCGAAAGAAAATTACCATAGTGGACAAGGAGCGCCTCATGGCGCTTGCGCCGCAGGGCTAGGCCTCGAGCGCATTGACAAAGGCCGTGATTTCTCGAGAAAAAGCCTCTAGATCGCTAAGGTCATTTTGCAGAATTTCGTGCAATTCATCTTCTTGCACTAGATGGTAAAGGTGAACCAGTCGGTTTCGATACCCTGCCATGGACACCAGTGATTGCGCCAATTCCGGAGAAATCACTCCCTTAGCCCCGAGCCCAAAGGCTATGCTTTTGTATTCTGTCGCCAAATCGACCCCACCGCTTTTGGCCAGGATGTGTCGTCCGACATCGAAGATAGCCTCGAGGGCCCGCCGCAAGTAACTTTCCGCAGCTGCCACTCGGTCCTTATCACTGACAAAAGTTTCAAACGACATAGTGGACAGTCTGTGCAATTGTGCTAGACAGTCGTTAATCAATGCCAGTCGGCTTTGCACTACTAGCTTGCTGATCACCCTTTCATCCCTCCAACAATTCTTCGTAGTACCTTTCTAAGAAGGGGCGGAAATCACAGGCGCGGCGCAAGATAGCTTCCTCATAGGCTTCTTGAGCGTCGGGGGTAGTTTTGTACACACAGTTACCGCGCACAGCCTCAGCCTGAAAAACGGCATGATTTTCTGCGAGAAAGACTAAGTCTGTACTGAAAGGCAGGAATAATTCCTCGAGATCGTTAAAGACTAAGCTGTAGAGGCGAGCCCTCTCCCGTCCTGTGGGCAGGGGGGTGGCAAACACCACGGCGACGTCGATGTCAGCTAGAGGGTCGACCTGGGCCGGAGTTTGATCGTTTAAGATGTGTAGGGCGATCTCCGCCTGTGATCCAAAGAGATATACGAGGGTGATGCCATGTTTTTGGCAAATGCTAGCCAAGGTGCTCATGCGGCCAGTCATCAAGACACCGTTCCTTCTGCCTCCGGCGCATCCACAGCGGGCGCAAAGAATTCTTCCCATAGTCTGACATATTTTTCGGCATGAGTGCGCAGGCCCAAGACAGCTTCATCGTCGAGGGTCTTTACTATTTTAGCAGGTAAGCCTACCGCTAAGGAACGGGGGGGAATTACCATGCCCTCTTTGACAACTGCACCCGCGCCTATAATGGAGCCTGCCCCCACTACCGCGCCATCCAACACCACGGCTTTCATGCCCACCAGCACAGTGTCGCCGATGGTGCAGCCATGTAGTACAGCGCCGTGGCCAACGGTCACATAGTCCCCCATGGTAAGCGCTTGGTCAATTGCCACATGGAGAATAGCCCCTTCCTGCACGCTACATCCTTCGCCAATAGTGATGGAGTTAATGTCCGCCCTGAGGACGGCGTTAAACCAAATGCTAGACTTCTTGCCGACGGAGACATTGCCCATGACTTCGGCACTGTCCGCCACAAAAGTATCAGGATGAATGCGCGGTACCCCTGATTTAAGCTTTCTAATCATGTCCTGCCTCCTTGTAAAGCTGCAATCACCAGTATTCTACCATGACCATAGCTTATCACACTACTTGCCACTACAAATAGTACTCGCATTGGCGAAGGATTTTCTTTTCCCGCGGAGAAATATTGGAAGAAGAACTGTGACGTAGATTTAGAAGGGGAGGTTAAGTCATGCCAAACAAAGAGTTGCTGCTCATTCCCGGCCCGACCCCAGTGGTGGACGAAATCTATGCCGCTCTAGGTTCAGAGACCTATGGGCACACCGATCCTCGGGTGGTGCAATGCACCCTAGAATGCCTAGCGCTGACCAGGAAGATGTTTAACACCGACGGCGAAATCTTCCTCGTAGCTGGCTCGGGTACCCTAGCCATGGAAATGGCCCTCGTGAACACTGTGGCGCCTGGGGAACGTGTTCTGATTCTCAGCCAGGGTTTCTTTGGGGACAGGTTTATTAAACTTGCGGCAAGTTTCGGCATCGAGGTCGACGTCATTGCCAGTGAGTGGGGCCAGCGGGTGAGCGCTACAGAGGTAGAGGCCAAGCTACAAAAGACAAGCTACAAAGCCGTAACAATTACCCATGTCGATACTTCTACCGGAGTTCTGGCCGACCTAGAGACCCTCGTGCCACTTTGTAAGCGATATGGTGCCTTGGTCATTCTTGACGGCGTATGTGCCACGGCGGCAGTGCCAGAGGACATGGGCTATGATTATGGGGATGGGGCGCGCTTAGACGTGGTGCTAACCGGCTCACAAAAAGCAATCGGCATTCCACCCGGTCTGGCCATTGTTGCCTTTAGCGAGCAGGCCCTAGCCGCCCGCACCGCCCTAGGGAAAGTTAACGCCTACTACGCCGACATCTTTAACTGGTTGCCCATTATGAAAGACCCCAGCAAGTACTTTGCTACGCCCGCAGTAAATATGCTTTATGCCTATCGCCGTGCGCTTGAGATCATCCATCTCGAAGGCTTGCCGGTGCGTTACGCGCGGCATCGCCGTAACGGCATCGCGGTGCGCAAGGCGCTAAGTGCGCTTAATTTGCAGCCGCTTGCGGACGAGTCAGTGGCCGCGCCCACCTTGACCTGCTTCTTGTACCCACCCGATGTCGACGATGCCGTCTTCCGCAAGAGTTTGGCTGGCAAAGGGCTAGTGGTGGCAGGCTCTTTAGCTAGTCTGGCCGGCAAAGCTTTTCGCATGGGCCACATGGGCAATGTCGAGACGAGCGAGCTCCGTCGCGCCATCGGGCTGATCGGGAAGGCGCTAATTAAGCAGGGTCAAGAGGTAGACGTAGATGCCGCCCTAGCTATTTTCGACGACTACACGATATTTTGTCAGGAGTAGGGCCGGTGCTAAGCGGAATTTTTGCCCCTATTCCCACCCCCTTTGTGGGAGGAAGCATCGCTTGGGATAAGCTTAGAGACAATGTCAGGCAGTGGGGGCAGACGCCCCTGCGCGGCTTAGTGGTGCTAGGTTCAAATGGGGAGTTTCCTCTGCTCTCGCCGGACGAGAAAGTAAGGCTTGTGACGAAAGTGCGGGAGTGGTTGCCAGCTGATAAGCTGGTCATCGCCGGCACAGGCTGCGAAACAACCGACGAAGCAGTCTTGCTGTGTCGGCAGTACGCCGAGGCGGGCGCTGACTTTGCACTCGCGCTAAACCCCCATTTTTATAAAGAATCCTACAGTGCTAAAATTCTAAAGCACTTCTTTCTGCGCCTGGCCGAGGGCTCGCCCTTGCCCATTGTACTCTACAATATGCCGAAGAATACCGGCGTTAATCTCGCGCCAGATTTGGTGCTCGAGCTATCGCAACATGAGAATATCTACGGGCTTAAAGATAGCTCCGGCAATATCGTGCAGCTAGCCGAAATTTGCCGCTCCACGGGGGATAATTTCGCGGTCTTAGCGGGTTCTGCCAGTTTTCTTTTGCCCGCTTTGGCTGTCGGGGCGGTGGGCGGCACTCTCGCCTTAGCCAACATAATGCCCGCGGAATGCGTGGCCTTGCTCGAGCACTTTAAGGCAGGGCGCATGGACGAAGCCCGTGCCCTGCAGTGGAGGCTTCTCGAGCCAAACCATGCCGTAACGGCTTCTTTTGGCATTGCCGGTTTGAAGGCGGCCCTTGACTATCTGGGGTATTATGGCGGTAATCCCCGCGAACCGCTCCTGCCCCTAGAGTTAGGGGAGAGAGAAAGGCTTATTGCGGTGTTAAAACGAGCGGGCCTTTAGACCCCTGAGCACTCCCGTCAGTAGTAAATCAGCATGGCCAGCCCCGCCTCCCCGCGCACAAAGCGGAGAGGCGGGGCATTGTTCTGCGCGACGCTCTAAAGAATGAACAAGTTTTGCGATTAATAATCTCAATATTTATTATGTTAAAAATTTTTGTCGCAGCGATGCAATATGCGGCAGGGAAAGGCCTGCAGACGAAGAAAAAATGAAGAAGAAGGGGAGAAGATAGGTCTACTTTTTAGGAAGAATAATAGGGGAGGGAAAAGGATGAGGAAGTATTTCGCCATTTTCGCGCTTACTGCGGTGGTTGCCGTAAGCTGTTTCGCGGGTTTTACGGCGCAGGCCACGGTCGCACCCATCCGCGTAGTCATTAACGGCAGAGCCATTGCCACCGAAGTCCCGCCTGTGGTTCAGAACGGCAGAACTCTGGTGCCTTTTCGCGCTATTTTTGAGGCACTAGGTGCGCAAGTGGAATGGACGGAGCGCACTAACATGGTCGCTGGGTATCGCGGGCCAAACTTTGTGTTATTGCAGCCCGGACAGACGCGTGCCTGGATTACGGGCCGCGAAACGCGCCTCGATGTAGGCCCGGTCATCGTAGCTGGTCGCACCATGGTGCCATTGCGTTTTGTGGCCGAAAGTCTTGGGGCACAGGTAGAGTGGGTGGAAGCCACGCGCACGGTCAATATTACAGACACCCCCTATCCAACAGCACCAACCGTTGGCCGTACTGGCGGGGAGTTTAGGTCGGTATATTCGGCGGAGCTTACGACTCTCAATTATTTAACGTCCGGCAGTTTTGCCGTACATACTCTGGCCGCCAATATCATCGATGGACTAGTGGAGTTTGATTCTTTCGGTGTCTTGCATCCCTCTCTTGCCAAGCACTGGACTATTTCGCCCGATGGCTTAGTCTATACCTTCACGCTGAGAGACGGCGTGCCCTGGCTGACCTGGGACGGAAGGGAATATGCGGAAGTAGTGGCGCAGGACTTTGTTGATTCCGCTCGTTATGTCTTGACGCGGGCTAATGCTTCGGCCACAGCCAACATTGTTTTCCGGTTTATTCGCGGCGCTGAAGAGTTTTTCAATGGTACGACTACAGATTTTGCCACCGTAGGGGTGCGTGCCTTAGATAGATACACGGTACAGTACACCCTTAGATCGCCGGCTACTTTCTTTCTTTCCGCCCTCACCTATGTCTGTTTCTTTCCAGTTAATGGGGCGTTCTTGGCCGAAACAGGGACTAGGTTCGCGACCGACCATAGAACTATTCTCAGCAATGGGGCCTTTATCCTAAGAGCACACATCCCTCAGAACCGCCGCGAACTAGTGAAAAATACACGTTACTGGGACGCCGGAAATGTCCATATCGATCGCCTCTTATTCCAGTTTAACCGTGAAGCCGCACAACTGGCGCCAGAAATGTTTGTGCGCGGGGATATCTCGTCGGCCGCTATTCCTACGGCCATTATTGACGGCTGGCGACTTGACCCCGCAAGGCGCGATTTAATTAGACCTGCTCCCGTTAGTGCCTTCGCCTTCTGGCATGGTTTCAACTTCGATCCGCGCTTTGCCCCGCAGTTTGAGCCAGAGAACTGGCGCCGAGCGGTACGCAATCTAAACTTCCGCAAGACGATTTTTCATGGGTTAGACCGCGTCGCCGCCATGCTCACCTTTGACCCCTTCGATCCGGTGCGGCAGCTCAGCAATACCATCACTCCCGTCAATTTTATCAGCGTGGACGGAATTGACTATACAGATCTGCCTCAGCTAAGAGCTGTTCAAGAAATGCCCATTTTTAGTCAGGCCCTCGCCCTTACCCACCGCAATCGGGCCCTGCCAGAACTGCGGGCCGCAGGGGTGACCCTCCCCATCAGAATAAAGATGCCCTTTAGCACGGGCTCGCCGGACTGGACCAATCGGGTGCAAGTTATCAAGCAGCAGATGGAAAATCTTCTCGGGCGAGACTTTATTGAAATCGTCCCCGTAGGCTACCCACCCACCGGTTTTCTCGATGCTACTCGCCGGGCCGGAAACTTTGCCTTGCAAGAAGTTAACTGGGGCCCTGATTTTCTCGACCCCGAAGCTTACACCATGCCCTTTGAAGCAGGCAATCGCTCTTACTCCGACATAGCCCTAGTGGATACTAACTACCAGCGCCTGCTTGATGCCGCCAAAGCCGAAGTCAGCAATACGCGTCGCCGCTTTGAGCTTTTCGCCGCCGCAGAGGCCTACCTTATCCAAAATGCTTTAGTCATACCTTACAGGGTCGGTGGCGGGGGATACGTTGCCTCCTTGCTACATCCCTTCCAAGGTCCTTACGCCGCGGCAGGGCCATCCACTGGCAAGTTCAAATTCCAAAGATTACTCGAGCGACCGATGAACATCGCCCAATTTAACGAAGCCCAAGTGGTGTGGAAGCGCGACAGGACGGCTGCGCTGCGCAAAGCGGGCCAGTAAGCCCTAGGCCGGAAGGAGAACGGGTGGCCGTTTCGGCCCCGTTCTCCTTCATTATTGGCTAGACTGATTTGTTTAAGAAACCAAGATTGGGGGTCCAACATGAGTACGCCGCTGGCCTCATCATCGCCTAATCCCATAAGTGGACTGCGCCGCCGCAGCCCCTCAGGCAGCCTGGGGGTCTTTGCCTTAAAAAGAGTAGGGCAATCGCTCATTACCGTGTTTGTCGTCTTGACCGTAGTATTTTTGCTGATGCGCCTCTTGCCCATTGAAGGTTACTTTGGCGATGAATATGATCGCCTGACGCCCGAACAACGCGAAGCCAGGCTTGAAGCGATGGGCTTACTAGACCCGGTGCATATTCAGCTCAAAAACTTTTACCTAGCACTGTCGCGCGGCGACCTAGGCACCTCGATTATCTTTCGTCCCCATGTTGTTGCCAGTCACGCAATTTGGCGTGGCGTTTCTCACCGCCAATGGCATGAGAAGTCGTGTGTCAATCTGCCAACTTAGTAACAATTCTAACGTCAACCAATACGGCGGCACATGCCAGTCGCTGTG
>Ga0209315_100015_pt1 | contig 32900 bp, 28 predicted proteins | sample 3A3metaG_FD_184148 | JGI IMG/M metagenome (GOLD analysis project Ga0209315, IMG submission 184148) | Freshwater bacterial and archeal communities from Indian Creek, Illinois, USA to study Microbial Dark Matter (Phase II) - 3A3 metaG... | ecosystem: Environmental > Aquatic > Freshwater >... | reverse complement strand
GCCCAAGCTGCTGCCGCCGGGCGCGGTGCTGGGCGCGATCAGCGCCGCCGCCGCAAACGACACCGGCATCCCAGTCGGTCTGCCGCTGCTGGCCGCCGCAGCCGATAAGGCCTGCGAGGTGCTCGGCGCCGGCTGCCTGGAGCCGCACATCGGCTGCCTGTCGTATGGCACCACCGCCACCATCAACACCACCAGCGAGCGCTACGTCGAGGTCACTTCGTTCATCCCCCCGTACCCGGCCGCCTTGCCCGGCTACTACAGCACCGAGGTGCAGATCTACCGCGGCTACTGGATGGTGAACTGGTTCAAGGAGGAGTTCGGCCTATCCGAGCAGTTGCGCGCCGCCGAACAGGGGGTGTTGCCCGAGGCCTTGTTCGACCAGCTGGTGGATGCCGTGCCGCCCGGCTCCATGGGGCTGCTGCTGCAACCCTACTGGTCGCCGGGCCTCAAGCACCCGGGGCCCGAAGCCAAGGGCGCCGTGATCGGCTTTAGCGACGTGCACAACCGCGCCCATTTTTACCGCGCTATCCTAGAGGGCCTGGCCTATGCCTTGCGCCAGGGCAAGGAGCGCATCGAGCAGCGCAGCGGCGTGCCGATCACGGCCTTGCGGGTCTCGGGCGGGGGCTCGCAGAGCGACGCCGCGATGCAGCTCACCGCCGACGTGTTTGGGCTGCAGACCGCGCGCCCGCACGTCTATGAGACCTCAGGCCTGGGCGCAGCGATCGACGCCGCCGTGGGCCTGGGGCTGTACCGCGATTTCCCCACGGCGGTGGCCAGCATGACGCGCTTGGGCAGTACCTTCGAGCCCAACGCCCAGAACCGGCAGATCTACGACGAACTCTACGCCAGCGTGTACTGCCAGATGTACGAGCGCCTGCTGCCGCTATACCGCGAGATTCAGCGCATCACCAAGCCGAAGCCTTAGGGGTGGGGGTGAAGGCTGTTACTCCGGCGCGCCACTGCGCAAGAGCGGCCACTGATCACCAAAAGCGCCACCAAGAAGCGGTTTGCGCTGGTGCAGGGCCAAGCCCCAAGAAGGCGCTCTGGGGAAAGTTGAGCGTGAGCACGCGGCGCGAGTCGGCGGCCAGGTCGGTCATGCCCAAGGCCTGGTAGGCGCGGTATTTGATGAACAGCGCTTCTTCGGCGGCGGGCACGCCTTGGAAGTCGGTTAGAGCCACTTGGGCACGGTTGATGGCGGCCACGTAGGCGCCGCGGCTCAGGTAGAAGCGGGCCACGTTGACTTCTGCCTGGGCCAGTGAGTTGACGATGTGTGCCAGGCGCAGCCGGGCATCGGGGGCGTAGCGCGACTGGGGGAAGCGATCGACCAGTTCGCGAAAGGCCTCGAACGACTGGCGTGCGGCGCGCTGGTCGCGCTCAGACAGGTCCACTCCGGCCAAGGCACCCAGAAAGCCGAGGTTATCCTGGAAGTTGACCAGCCCTTTGAGGTAGAGCGCGTAGTCCAGCGCTGGGCTGGCCGGGTGCAGGCGCATGAAGCGGTCTAGGGTGGCGATGGCTTGCGCCTGCTCGCCGGCGCGGTAGTGGGCGAAGGCTTTCTCGAGCTGGGCCTGTTGCGCCAAAATGGTGCCGGCGGCGCGGCCTTCGAGCTGCTCAAAGAGCGTGATCGCGCGCTCGAAGTTGCCGCGGTCGCGCTCGGCCATGGCCTCGGCGTGCAGGCGGTTGGGGCTCCAGTCGGCGGTCGGGTCGGCCGTTGGGCCGCCGGCGCACGCGCTGAGCAAAACCAGCGCCGCGGCCAGCGCCGCCAGGGATCGGCCTGCACGGGAGCGCGCCGGAGCGAAAGCGGATAATCGGCTCAAAAACATCGTGTGCATACCTTCGCGTGGCGGAACCAAAGATTGACGAAACCCATTATATCGACGCCGCCGCCCAACGACGAGGCCCACGAGGCCGACGAAGCCCCGGAGGCGCTCGCGCCCGAGTGCCGCCACTGGCTGGCCGAGGCGGGCGAACATGGCCAGCGCATCGACCGGGTGCTGGTGGCGCGCCTGCCCGCGTTTTCGCGTGCGTGGCTGCAAAACCTGATCGGGCAAGGGGCCCTGCAGCTCAATGGCAGCCTGTGCACCAAGCCGGCGCATAAGGTGCGCGTGGGCGACCGCATCGAGATCGAGCTGCGCCCCACCGCCCAAGCCAGCGCCTTTGTGCCCGAGCCCATGGCGCTGCAGCCCGTGTACGAGGATGCGCACCTGCTGGTGCTCAACAAGCCGGTGGGATTGGTGGTGCATCCGGCGGCCGGTCACTGGAGCGGCACCTTGCTCAATGGCTTGCTGGCGCACCACGCGGGCGCGGCCACCTTGCCGCGTGCAGGCATCGTGCACCGGCTCGACAAAGACACCAGCGGCCTGATGGTGGTGGCCAAAACGCAGCCCTGCTTTGATGCCTTGGTGCGCCAGATCGCGCTGCGCCAGGTGCACCGGGTCTATCTGGCGCTGGTGCACGGGGCTTGGCGGCATGGGCCGCAGCATGCGATCGAGCAGCCCATCGGGCGCGACCCGCGCCAGCGCCTGCGCATGGCGGTGCTCGGGTCCGAGCACTCGGGCGCCAAACCGGCCTTGACCCATGTGCGGCCGCTGGCCTTGGGCAGCCAGTGCAGCTTGCTGGGCTGCAAGCTGCACACCGGTCGCACGCACCAGATTCGGGTGCATCTGGCGTGGGCCGGGCACGCGCTGGTGGCCGACACCCTGTATGGCGGCCCGCCGGCGCTGGGTTTGCAGCGCCAGGCCTTGCACGCGCATCAGCTGGCTTTGCGCCATCCGGTGAGCGGGGAATGGATGTGCTGGCGCAGCGAAGCCCCGCCGGACCTGATGCAGGCGTTGGCGGCGGCGCAGCTGAAATACAATGACGAAACTTTGTGGTCGCTCGACAGCGAGCCGCTGGCCCTTGGCGGCTGATCGAGCGTGCCCGCCCACCCCATGAGCCCTGCCGACCTGCCGCTGTATCTGGAAGCTGTGCTGTTGTGCGCCCCAGAGCCGGTTTCGGAGCCCGAGCTCTGTGCCGCCTTTGAGGGCGAGGTGGCGCCGCAAGCGCTGCAGGCGGCTTTGCATGATTTGCAGCAGCAGTGGGCACCGCGTGGCCTCGAGCTGGTGCAGGTGGCCGCTGGTTGGTGTTTTCGCAGCCGCGCGCAGGTGCGGCCCTACCTCGAGCGCCTGCGCCCGGAAAAGCCGCCCAAATACAGCCGCGCCGTGCTCGAAACCCTGGCGATCGTGGCCTACCGGCAACCGGTCACGCGCGGCGAAATGGAAGACCTGCGCGGCGTGAGCATCCACAGCGGAATTTTGAAGCAGCTCGAAGCGCGCGGCTGGATCGAAGTGGTGGGGCAACGCCCCAGCGCCGGCCGGCCGGCCTTGTACGCCACCACGCGCCAGTTTTTGCGCGACCTTGCGCTGCCCTCGTTGGCCGATCTGCCCACTGTGCCAGCGGCCGGTGAGCCGATGCTGCCGCAGCCCGCTGCCGCGCCCCCCGTTTTAATTGAATCGCAACCCCAATGAGCCCACCACCCAAACGCAAAGCCCCATCCGCCCGCCCAGCCGGCTCCAAGGCACCGCCAGCACCGTCGCAGCGTACGCGCGCGTCGGCCGCAGCCGCGCCCCGGCCGACTCGCTCGGGGCCGCTCCGCGCGCTGGCGCCCATACGCGAGGCCCGAGTGGCCGCGCCAGCCGACGCCGCGCACGCGCCCGTGCCGGGTGTCGATGGGCAAGGCATCGATGCGCCGGGCCTAGACGCAGCAAACGCAAGTGCAGTGGATACGGGTGCACTCGCGTCAGACGCCGTGGGCTTCGAGGCCGTGGTGTCGGGGGCTTTCGATGCCGATTTGTCTTTGCCGCCCGAGCCCGAGCAGCCGGCGCCGCCGTCCAAGCGGGTGCTCGAGCCCGAGGCCGAAGCGCCCAAGCTGCACAAGGTGCTGGCCCAGGCCGGACTGGGTTCGCGGCTCGAGATGGAGCGCCTGATCGCCCAGGGCCAGATCTCGGTCAACGGCGAGCCGGCCCACGTCGGGCAGCGCATCCAGATCGGTGACGCCATCCGCGTCAACGGCCGCCTGGTCAAGGTGCGCATCGCCCCGCTGCCGCCGCGCGTGCTGGCCTACCACAAACCGGCCGGTGAGGTGGTGACGCACGACGACCCGCAAAACCGCCCGACCGTGTTTCGCCGCCTGCCCCGGCTCTACAGCGGCAAGTGGCAGTCGGTCGGGCGGCTCGACATCAACACCGAGGGGTTGCTGCTGCTGACCAACTCGGGCGAACTGGCGCACCTGCTGATGCACCCCAGCTTTGGCTTGCAGCGCGAATACGCGGTGCGCGTGCTGGGTGCTTTAAGCCTCGAGGAAAAACAAAAGCTGCTCGACGGCGTGCTGCTCGACGACGGCCCGGCGCAGTTCCAGACGCTCGAAGACGGTGGCGGCGACGGGGCCAACTGCTGGTACCGGGTGACGATAGCCGAAGGCCGCAACCGCGAGGTGCGGCGCATGTTCGAGTCGCTCGGGCACGCGGTGAGCCGCCTGATCCGCATCCGCTACGGGGCCGTGACCCTGCCACGCGGCCTGCGCCGGGGCGTCTGGATGGAGCTCGATGCGCGCGACGTGGCGCGCCTGACCGAGGCCACGGGCATGGACCGCACGCTGGAGTCGCGCGCGCGCCAGTTTCAACCGCCCGCGCCGCCCAAGCGCCAGCCCTCGCGGGGCCGCAGCCAAGGGCCGCGCCCGAGTGCGCCCAAATTGGTCGATGGCGCGCCCATGCCGCTCAACACCGGCCGCACCGGGCGCACCGGGCGCGACCCCGGTCGCAGCAGCGCGCGCGGTGGCCCCAGCCCCAGCGCCAGCCCTAGACCAAGCCCCGGCCCCGGCCCCGGCCCCAAACGCGGTGCCGCGCGTGGCCCCAAAGCCGGCCCAGCACGCTGAGAGCGGGTTAAAATCTCATACTTAACCATTTCCACTTCCAAGATTTCATTCAGGACGACCCATGGCCCTCGAGCGCACCCTCTCCATCATCAAACCCGACGCCGTTGCCAAAAACGTGATCGGCCAGATCACCAGCCGCTTCGAGGCCGCTGGGCTCAAGGTCGTGGCGGCCAAGCTGGTTCAGCTTTCGCGCGCCGAGGCCGAGCAGTTCTACGCTGTGCACCGCGCACGCCCCTTCTTCAAAGACCTGGTGGACTTCATGGTCTCGGGCCCGGTGATGATCCAGGTGCTCGAAGGCGAAGGCGCGATCGCCAAAAACCGCGACCTGATGGGCGCCACCGACCCCAAGAAAGCCGCTGCGGGGACCATCCGCGCCGACTTCGCCGACAGCATCGACGCCAACGCCGTGCACGGCTCCGACGGCCCCGAGACCGCCGCCGCCGAAGTGGCGTTCTTCTTCGCCGGCCTCAACGTCTACACCCGCTGACCATGCAATGACGGCCAATTTGCTCGGTTTCGACCTCGACGGGTTGGCCGCCTTCTGCGAGCGGCTGGGGGAAAAGCGCTTTCGCGCCGTGCAGCTGCAGCGCTGGATCCATCAGCGCGGCGCCAGCGACTTTGGCGCCATGACTGACCTGGCGCGCAGCCTGCGCGACAAACTGCCCGGGCTGTGCGAAGTGCGTGCGCTGCCGGTGCTGGCACAGCACGAATCGGCCGACGGCACCATCAAGTGGCTGTTCGACGTCGGCGAGGGCAACGCCGTCGAGACCGTTTTCATTCCCGAAGACGGGCGCGGCACGCTGTGCATCTCGAGCCAAGCCGGCTGCGCCGTGGGCTGCCGCTTTTGCAGCACCGGCGCCCAGGGCTTCAGCCGCAACCTGAGCACGGCCGAAATCGTGGCCCAGCTGTGGTTTGCCGAGCATTATTTGCGCCGTCAATTGGGCCACCAAGCACATGGTTTGAGCGAGCGCGTGATCAGCAATGTGGTGCTCATGGGCATGGGCGAGCCGCTGCAAAACTACACCGCGCTGCTGCCGGCGCTGCGCTTGATGCTCGACGACCACGCCTACGGCATGTCGCGCCGGCGCGTCACGGTCTCGACCTCGGGCGTGGTGCCGATGATCGAGCGCCTGGCCGCCGACTGCCCGGTGGCGCTGGCGGTGTCGCTGCACGCGCCCACCGACGCGCTGCGCGACGATCTGGTGCCGCTAAACCGCAAGTACCCGATCGCCGAACTGCTCGATGCCTGCTTGGCCTATTTGCCCCGGGCGCCGCGCGACTTCATCACTTTTGAATACTGCCTGCTCGACGGCGTCAACGACCAAGACGCGCACGCCGAGCAGTTGATCGCCCTGCTGCAAGGGCACCGCGGGCAAGGCGTGCCGAGCAAAGTGAACCTGATTCCCTTCAACCCCTTCCCCGGCTCTGGCCTGCGCTGCTCCAGCCGGACCCGGGTGCAGGCGTTTGCCCAGCGCCTCAACGCCGCCGGGCTGGTGACCACGGTGCGCAAAACCCGCGGCGACGACATCGACGCCGCCTGTGGCCAACTGGCCGGCGAGGTGCAAGACCGCACCGGGGCGGCCGAGCGGCTGGCGCGTCCGCGACCAACCGACGCAGGGCAGGCCGAGCGGGTGCAGACCGACTCGGTGCAGCCCATCATCTGGCAGCCGCGCAGCGAGGTACTTCCATGAGCAAACACAAAGCCCCTAGCCCTTTGTGGCGTGCTGTGGCTATGGTGGCACTGTCTCTCGGCTTGGGCATGGGTTTGACGGCCTGCGCGAGCCCGGGCGGCACCAACCAGCCGGCTGCGCTCACCGTGGGCACCACCGAGCCCACCGAGGCACAGAGCCGGGCCCAGATCCGGCTCGAGCTGGCCGCCGCATTCTTGGAAAACAACCAGCCCGCCGTGGCGCTCGAAGAAGCCAACCGCGCCGTGCAGGCCGACCCGAGCCTGGCAGCGGCGCACAACCTGCGCGCCCTGGCGCTGATGCAGCTCAACGAACCGGTGCTGGCCGAGCAGAGTTTGCAGCAAGCGTTGCGGCTGGCCCCGCGCGACGGCGACAGCTGGCACAACCTGGGCTGGCTGCAGTGCCAGCAGCAGCGCTTTGCCGATGCCGAACAATCGTTTGCGCAGGCCCTGCGTTCACCTGCATATGCCACACCGGCGCGCACTTGGATGGTGCAGGGTATTTGTCAGGCCCGTGCTGGGCAAGTTGCTGAAGCCGTGCAAAGCCTGACACGTGCCTTTGAGCTCGATCCCATGCAACCGGTCACGCTCTACAACCTGGCGCTGCTGCACCACCAGCGCAACGAGAGCGAGCGCGCCCGTTTTTATTTGCGCCGCCTGAACCAGACCGAGTTTGCCAACGCCGAATCGCTCTGGCTGGCGATCCGGATCGAAAACCGCCTGCAAAACCGTGCAGAGGCGCAGCATCTCGCGCGCCAGTTGCTGCGTCGCTTCCCCGATTCGCGTCAGGCCAATGCCTACGAGCGAGGGGCCTTCGATGAGTAGCGAGCCACGCCCGGAGCCCTTGGATGGCACTGCAGCGGCGTATCCGGGCGTTGCAGCCGCCGGTGCACCGGTGTTGACCCTGCGCCAAGCCCGCGAGCGGGCTGGGCTACGAGTGGAGGCCTTGGCGGCCATGCTCAAGGTGCCGGTGCGTCAGCTCGAAGCGCTCGAGGCCGGGCATTACGACAAGCTACCCGACCCCACCTTTGCGCGCGCGTTGGCCGCGAGCGTGTGCCGGGTGCTCAAGACCGATCCCGGTCCCATTTTGGCCACCTTGCCAACCGTTCCCCCAGTGCGCCTAGGCGAGCCTGAGCACGCCCTGCACACGCCCCTGCCGCGGTCAACGGCCAGCACGGTGCTGGCGCGTGCAGCCAGCGCCCCGATTCAGCGTTTGAGCGCGCCCGTGGCGGTGGCCTTGTTTTTGCTCGTGGCCGCGCTCACCCTCTGGTTCCTGCTGCCTCAGCAGGCCCCTGAGCCCGCACCGCCCAACGGTCCTGAGCCGCAACTGCCTGCCCAAACCCCTGATGCCGCGCAGCCTGAAGTGCTGCCGTCCCCGGCCACGACGCCTGCGGTACCCGTGCCGCCTGCGCTGGCGCTCATGTCCCCCACCACGCCCACGACTGCAACGCCCATCCCGGCAGTGCCGGCGGCTGCCAACCCCGTGCCGCCCGCGCAGTCCGAAGTCTTGCGTCTTATTGCCGACCAAACCGCCTGGGTGCAAGTCACTGGTGCCTCGGGCCAGGTGCTGTTGCAGCGCAGCCTGCAGCCGGGCGAATCGGTGGTTTTCAACGACGACTTGCCGTTGCAACTGGTCATCGGCCGCGCCGACGCCGTGCGCGTGAGCGTGCGCGGTGCCCCCACCGACCTGAACACCGTCAGCCGCAACAACGTCGCGCGCCTGCAAGTGAGGTAAAGCCCTGTGAACCCGAACACCGACCACCGGCCCTGTGCCGACGAACCCCCGCCGCTGCCCGAAATCCCGCGCCGCAAAACCCACCAGGGCATCGTGCGCTGGGGCGAGCACCGGGTGGCGCTGGGTGGCGGCGCGCCGGTGCGCGTGCAGTCGATGACCAACACCGACACCGCCGACGCCATTGCCACCGCGATCCAGGTCAAGGAACTGGCGCAGGCCGGCTCGGAGCTGGTGCGCATCACGGTCAACAACGACGAGGCCGCGCGCGCCGTGCCGCACATACGCGAGCAGCTGGACCGCATGGGGGTGGTGGTGCCGCTGATCGGCGATTTTCACTACAACGGCCACCGCCTGCTGCAAGACTACCCAGACATGGCGCAGGCGCTGTCCAAATACCGCATCAACCCCGGCAACGTCGGCAAGGGCGATAAAAAAGACAAACAATTCGCCCAGATGGTCGAGGCCGCGCTGCGTTGGGACAAGCACATCCGCATCGGCGTCAACTGGGGCAGCCTCGACCAAGAGCTGTTGGCCGAGCTGATGGACCAGAACGCGCGCCGCGCCCGGCCGTGGTTGCCGCGCCAGGTGATGATCGAAGCGCTGATCAGTTCGGCCCTGCAGTCGGCGCAGCAGGCGCAGGCCATGGGCATGGCGCCGGGCGACATCGTGCTCTCGTGCAAGGTCAGCGGCGTGCAAGACCTGATCGCGGTCTACCAAGAGCTGCACCGGCGCTGCGACTACCCGCTGCACCTGGGGCTGACCGAAGCCGGCATGGGCGTGCGCGGCACCGTGGCCTCGACGGCGGCGCTGGCCGTGCTGCTGCAGCAGGGCATCGGCGACACGATCCGGGTTTCGCTTACGCCGCAGCCGGGCGAGTCGCGCACCCAAGAGGTGGTGGTGGCGCTCGAGATCGTGCAGGCGCTGGGCCTGCGCAACTTCGTCCCCAGCGTCACCGCCTGCCCCGGCTGCGGCCGCACCACCAGCACCGTGTTCCTCGATCTGGCCAAGCAGATCGATGATTACCTGCGCAGCTCCATGCCGCAGTGGCGCGAGCGCTACCCCGGCGTGGAAAACCTCAAGGTGGCGGTGATGGGCTGCATCGTCAACGGCCCCGGCGAGAGCAAGCACGCCGACATCGGCATCAGCCTGCCCGGCACCGGCGAAGCGCCGGCGGCGCCGGTCTATATCGACGGCGAAAAGCGCCTGACGCTGCGCGGCGACGGCATTGCGGCCGAGTTTCAGCAGATCGTACAAAACTACATCGAACAGCGTTTTTCCTCCCATGCCTGAACTTTTGCGTGCCGTTAAAGGCATGAACGATATTTTTGCGCCCGCTTCCGGACACTGGGAGTGGCTCGAAGCCCAGGTGCGCGAGCTGATGGCGCGCTACGCCTACCGCAACGTGCGCACCCCGATCGTCGAGCCCACGGCGCTGTTCGTGCGCGGCCTGGGCGAAGTCACCGACATCGTCGAAAAAGAGATGTACTCGTTCGAGGATCGGCTCAACGGCGAGCAGCTCACGCTGCGCCCCGAGGCCACCGCCGGCGTGGTGCGCGCGGTGCTGGAACACAACCAGCTCTACGACGGCCCCAAGCGGCTGTACTACCTGGGGCCGATGTTCAGACACGAGCGCCCGCAGCGCGGCCGCTACCGCCAGTTTCACCAGGTGGGGGCCGAGGCGCTGGGCTTTGCCGGCCCCGACGTCGATGCCGAGCTGATCGCCATGGCGGCCGACTTGTGGGCGCAGCTGGGCCTGAGCGACATCCGGCTCGAGCTCAACAGCCTGGGCCAGCCGCCCGAGCGCTTGGCACACCGCCAGGCGCTCATTGCCTACCTCGAGCAGCACCAGGCGCAGCTCGACGACGACGCGCGCCGGCGCCTGCACAGCAACCCGCTGCGCGTGCTCGACAGCAAAAACCCAGACCTGCAGGCACTGATCGAGGCGGCCCCGAAGCTGATCGATTATTTGGGCGCGCAGTCGCTGGCCCACTTCGACGCCTTGCGTGCGCTGCTCGATGCACAAGGCATCGGCTACCGCATCAACCCGCGTCTGGTGCGCGGGCTCGATTACTACAACCTGAGCGTGTTCGAGTTTGTCACCGACACCTTGGGGGCGCAGGGCACGGTGTGCGCGGGCGGGCGCTACGACGGCCTGCTCGAGCAGATCGGCGGCAAGCCGGCACCCGCCGTGGGCTGGGCGCTGGGCATGGAGCGCATCCTCGAGCTGTTGAAGCTCCAGGGCAAGCTGCCGCCGCCAGAGCTGCCCGACTGCTACGCCGTGGTGCCGCAGCCCGAAGCCATGGTGCAGGTGTTGCCCCTGCTGCGCCAACTGCGCGCGGCGGGGCTGGCGGTGCAGATGCACGGCGCCGGGCCCGAGGGTCTGAGCAGCATGAAGGCGCAGTTCAAGAAAGCCGACGCCAGCGGCGCACGCTACGCGCTGGTGTTTGGCGCCGCCGAGCTCGCCGCCGGCCAGGTGGCGGTCAAGCCGCTGCGCACCGATGCCCCGGGGGCCCTCACCGAGCAGACCCTGCTGCCGCTGGCCCAAGCCGGGCAGTGGGCGGCGCGCCTGCGCGCCTAGCCGCCATCTGGCCTGACCATCAGGCCAGCGCCTACAATCGGCACCGAACAGGGTTTCAAGCGAGCCCAGCCCAGCCACACATCAGCGTGTGGCGCCGATTTTTTTGCACACGCAATTTTTGCAAGCCCACCGCCATGGCGAAAACCTTTGATCCGCACGAAGAAGAACAACTCGACCAGCTCAAGCGCTTCTGGGGCCAGTACGGCACCCTGATCACGTGGCTGCTGGTGGCCGTGCTGCTGGCCTTTGCCGGCTGGAACGGCTGGAACTACTGGCAGCGCCAGCAGGCCGTGGAGGCGGCGGTGCTGTACCAGACGCTGGACGAAGCCGCCGGTGCCAACGACACCGAGCGCGTGCGCCAGGTCTGGGCCGACATCCAGCAACAGGTACCGCGCACCGCGCAGGCCCACCACGCCGGCCTGCTGGCCGCGCGCGCCCTGCAACAAGCCGATGCGCTCGACGACGCGCGCCTGGCGCTGCATTTCGTGCGCGATAACGCTGCCGACCCCGGAGTGGTGGCGGCGGCCCGCCTGCGCTTGGCGGCGCTGGAGCTGCAAGCCGGGCAGCACGAGGCCGCGCTGCAAGCCCTGGGCGCCGAGATGCCGCCCGAGTTTGCCGCCCTGGTCGCCGACCGGCGCGGCGACGTGCTGCTGGCCCAAGGCCAAACCGACGCCGCCCGGCAAGCCTTTCAGCAGGCTTGGGCAGCGATGGACGAGGCCGTGGACTATCGGCGCGTGATCGAGGCCAAGCTCAACGCCTTGGGCGTCGATCCCACCGCCCCGGCCACGCCGGCCGCCCCGGCCCCTGCTGCCGCCGAGGCCAGCCCAGCCGCCTCAGCCGCCCCGGCTACGCCAGCCGCCCCCCAGTGACGGAGACACCCCAGTGAACCCAAGCTCCCCGCTCAAGCCGCAACGCTTCGTGCCCAGCACCCTCGCTCGCCCCTTAGCGGCGGCTTCTCTTGCCGCCACCTTGGCGCTGAGCTTGGCGGCCTGCTCATCGGCCCCAGAGCGCCCGGCGCCCACGCCGTTGGCGCCGCTGGTGGCGCTGCAGCCCGCCACCCAAATCTGGAACACGGCCATCGGTGCCGTCGATCCGCTGCTCACCCCGGCCGTGCACGGCCAGACGCTGCTGCTGGCCAACGCCGCCGGCGCCGTGCTGGCGCTCGACGGCGCCAACGGCCAGGTGCGCTGGCGGGTCGAATTGGCGCAACCCCTGTCGGCCGCCGCGGGCTTCGACGGCCAGACGGCGGCGGTGGTGACGCAGGACAACGAACTGCTGGTACTCAACAGCAGCGGTGTGCAGTGGCGCGCCCGTCTGCCGGCGCGGGTGCTCACGGCCCCGCTGGTGGCCGGGCAGCGCGTGTTCGTGCTCGCCAACGACCGCAGCGTGCACGCCTTCGACGCCCGCAACGGCGCTCCGCTGTGGCAGCACCGCGGCCGCACCGCCGAGGCGCTGGTGCTGCAACAAAGCGGCGTGCTGCTGCCGGTGGGCGACACCTTGGTCGTTGGCTTGGGCGGGCGGCTGGTGGGCTTTGATGCGCTCAACGGCCGCATCCGCTGGGACGCGGCCATCGCCACCCCGCGCGGCGTGAACGAAATCGAGCGCTTGGTCGATCTGGTCGGGCGCAGCGGCCGCGTGGGCGATCAGCTGTGCGTGCGCGCCTTCCAGGCGGCGGTGGGTTGTGTCGATGCCGCCAGCGGCCGCTTGGTCTGGACCCAGCCCGCCGACGGTGCCGTGGGCCTGAGCGCCGACGCCGAGCGCGTCTATGGCGTCGAGCGCAACGGCCGCGTGCTGGCCTGGCGCCGCGACGGCGGGGCGCGCGCCTGGAGCACCGACGCCTTGTTGCACCGCGGCCTCACGGCCCCCTTGGCCGCAGGGCGCTCGATCGCCGTCGGCGACGCGCAGGGCTTCGTGCACCTGCTCTCGCGCGACGACGGCAGCCCCCTCAACCGCCTGAGCACCGACGGCTCGGCCATCGTCGCCGGGCCGCTGCTGCTGGGCAACACCTTGGTGGCGGTGACGCGCAACGGCGGCGTTTACGCCTGGCGGCCGCAATGAAGCCGGTGCTGGCGCTGGTCGGGCGGCCCAACGTCGGCAAATCGACGCTTTACAACCGCCTGACCAAAACGCGCGACGCCATCGTCGCCGACCTGCCTGGCCTCACACGCGACCGCCACTACGGCAGCGCGCGGCTGGGCAAGCGCGAGTTCATCGTCATCGACACCGGCGGTTTTGAGCCCCGGGCCGAGGCCGGCATCTACCGCGAAATGGCCAAGCAGACCCGGCAGGCGGTGGCCGAAGCCGACGTGGTGCTGTTCGTGCTCGACGCCCGCGCCGGCCTGAGCGCCCAAGACCACGACATCGCCGACTACCTGCGCAAGCTCGCCAAACCCTGCCTGCTGGTGGCCAACAAGGCCGAAGGCATGCAAGGGCAGGCGCAGTGGAGCGAGTTCTACGAGCTTGGCTTGGGCGAGGTGCTGCCGGTCTCGGCGGCGCACGGGCAGGGCGTGCGCGACATGGTCGAGGCGGCGCTCGACCGGCTGGCCGCTGCCGCCCCCGCCGAGCCAAGCGCCGCATCAGAAGCCGACGCCGAAGCCGACGGCGTGATCCGGCTGGCCGTGGCCGGACGCCCCAACGTGGGCAAATCCACCCTCATCAACGCCTGGCTGGGCGAGGAGCGGCTGGTCGCCTTCGACCAGCCAGGCACCACGCGCGACGCGATTGCGGTGCCGTTTGAGCGCAACGGGCAAAAATTCGAGCTCATCGACACCGCCGGGCTGCGGCGCAAGGGCCGGGTGTTCGAGGCGGTGGAGAAGTTCTCGGTCGTCAAGACGCTGCAGGCGATCGAAGGCGCGCACGTGGTGCTGCTGCTGCTCGACGCCAGCCAGGGCGTGACCGAGCAAGACGCGCACATCGCCGGTTTTGCGCTCGACTGTGGCCGTGCAGTGGTGGTGGCGCTCAACAAATGGGACGCCCTCGACAGCTACCAGCGCCAGCAGTTGCAGCGCTCGATCGAGAGCCGCTTGGCTTTCCTGAAGTTTGCCTCGATGCAAACCATTTCGGCGCTCAAGCGCCAAGGGCTGGCGCCGCTGTGGCCGGCGATCGCGCAGGCCCACGCCTCGGCCCACAAAAAAATGCCGACGCCGCTGCTCACACGCATTTTGCAGGAATCGGTGGCCCTGCAAGCGCCCAAGCGCAGCGGCATGTACCGGCCCAAAATGCGCTACGCGCACCAAGGCGGCATGAACCCGCCGGTGGTGGTGATCCACGGCAATTCGCTCGAAGGCGTGTCCGAGAGCTACCGGCGCTTTCTGGAAGGGCGCTTTCGCAAGGCCTTCGATCTGGTGGGCACGCCGCTGCGCATCGAGTTCAAAACCGCCACCAACCCGTATGCCGAGCAATAAAAACCTGGAGCACACCCCAAGCGCCCTCGGCTGTGGTATCTTCCACCTTTCCGAAACTTTACATTGAACACGGAACATATCGTGAGCAACAACAAAGGCCAACTCTTGCAGGACCCATTTCTGAACCAGCTCCGCCGCGAGCACGTTCCGGTGTCCATCTACCTCATCAACGGCATCAAGCTGCAGGGGCAGATCGAATCGTTTGACCAGTACGTGGTGCTGCTGCGCAACACCGTCACGCAGATGGTCTATAAGCACGCCATTTCCACCATCGTGCCGGGGCGTCCGGTGCAGTTCTCGGCCAGCGCGCCGACCGATGAGGCCTGAAAACCTGAACCCGGATCCCTTCCTGCCTGCGCCTGACGCGGCCCCTTCGGGGTCAGCCCGCCTGCGCGCTCCTGCCGAATCCAGCCCAAGCAAAACCAGCCCCGCCAGCACCCAGCCCGGGGTGATTTTGGTGGGCGTCGATATGGGTCAGCCCCACTTCGACGTCGAATTGCTCGAACTCAGCGAGCTGGCCCGCACGGCCGGCTACCGCGTGCTGGACCGGGTGGTGTGCAAACGCCGCGCCCCCGACCCCGCGCTGTACATCGGCTCGGGCAAAGCCGACGAGATCAAGGCCCTGGCGCTGGCCCACGGGGCGCTAGAAATCCTGTTCGACCAGGCCCTGAGCCCGGCGCAGCAGCGCAACCTCGAGCGCCACCTCGATTTGGCCGTCAACGACCGCGTGCTGCTGATCCTCGAGATCTTCGCCCAACGCGCGCGCAGCCACGAAGGCAAGCTGCAAGTCGAGCTGGCGCGCTTGCAGTACCTCAGCACCCGGCTGGTGCGGCGCTGGTCGCACCTCGAGCGCCAAAGCGGCGGCATCGGCTTGCGCGGCGGCCCCGGTGAGACCCAGATCGAGCTCGACCGGCGCATGATCGGCGAGGCCATCAAGCGCACGCGCGAGCGCCTCGAGCGCGTCAAGCGCCAACGCAACACCCAGCGCCGCCAGCGCGACCGCAGCGGCACCTTCAAGGTCTCGCTGGTGGGCTACACCAACGCCGGCAAATCGTCGCTCTTCAACGCGCTGGTCAAGGCGCGCGCCTACGCCGCCGACCAGCTCTTTGCCACGCTCGACACCACCACGCGCCAGCTCTACCTGAGCGAGGCCGGGCGCAGCCTGTCGCTGTCCGACACCGTGGGCTTCATCCGCGACCTGCCGCACGCGCTGGTCAACGCCTTTGCCGCCACCTTGCAAGAGGCCTGCGAGGCCGATTTGTTGCTGCACGTGGTGGATTGCGCCAACCCGGCCCACCTCGAGCAGATCGCCAACGTACAACAGGTGCTGCACGAGATCGGGGCCGATGGCATCGAGCAGGTGCTGGTTTACAACAAGATCGATGCCCTGGCCCCCGAGCGTTTGCCGCAGCAAAGCGTCGATTCGATGGAACTAGACGGACTGTCCGTGGCTCGAATCTTCTTGAGTGCCCAAACCGGCCAAGGGCTAGACGCCTTGCGCGGCTTGCTGGCGCAGCGCCTGCAGGCGGTCTTGCCGGCCGCCGCTGCGCAAGAAATGGTTTAATGCGGTGCCCACGCGCAGCGTGTGGCCCGATTTGTGCACAATAGCGTTTCGTTCGACTCTTCAACAGCCACCATCCATGAATAGCCACCCATTGCCCCTGCGCTCTCCTTGGTGGAGCCGCGTGCGGGGCATGTTCAACCTCAACGACCCGCGTTGGGGCCGCGACGACGACGCCAAACCCGGTGCATCCGATGGCTCGCGTGACTCCTCCCACCGGCCCGACCCCAGCCACGACGACCGCCGTGGCGACGAGCCACAGCATGATCAACGCCCGTGGCAAGGCCGCCCCAAAGGCCCCAACCAAGGCCCGCCCGACCTAGACGAAATCTGGCGCGACTTCAACCGCAAGCTCAACGGGCTTTTTGGCGGTGGCAAACGGCCCGGTGGCGGGGGCATGGGCTCCGGCGGCGGCGGTGGTGGCATGCCGGGCTTCAAGGCCCCCACCCCCAAGGGGGCAGGCGTGGTCGCCGGCATGGTGGGCGGCGTGTTGCTGGTGCTCTGGCTCGGTTCGGGTTTCTTCATCGTGCAAGAGGGCCAGCAAGCCGTGGTGACCCAGTTCGGGCGCTACCACAGCACCGTGGGCGCGGGCTTCAACTGGCGCCTGCCGGCGCCGATTCAGCGCCACGAGACCGTGTTCGTCACCACCATCCGCTCGGTCGATGTGGGGCGCGAGGACATCGTGCCGGCCACCGGCCTGCGCGATTCGGGCATGCTCACGCTCGACGAGAACATCGTCGAAGTGCGCTTTGCGGTGCAGTACCGCCTCAACAACGCGCGCGCCTTCCTGTTCAACACCCGCGACCCCGACAACGCCGTGCTGCGCGCCGCCGAGACCTCGGTGCGCGAGGTGGTGGGCAACATGACCATGGACCAGGCCCTGGTGGATGAGCGCGACCAGATCGCGCCGCGCGTGCGCGACCTGATGCAAACCCTGCTCGACCGGGCCCAGGTCGGGGTCGAAGTGGTGGCAGTCAACCTGCACGGGGCCGGGGTGCGCCCGCCCGAGCAGGTGCAAGCCGCTTTCGACGACGTGCTGGTGGCCGGCCAAGAGCGCGAACGCGCGCGCAACGAGGCCGAAGCCTATGCCAACGACGTGATCCCACGCGCCCGCGGTGCTGCGGCGCGCCTGATGGAAGAAGCCCGAGGCCACAAGGTGCGCGTGGTGGCGCGTGCCGAGGGTGATGCCGAGCGCTTCCGCCTGGTGCAAGCCGAGCACGCGCGCGCGCCCCAAGTCACGCGCGACCGGCTGTATCTCGAGACCATGCAAGAGGTGTTCAGCAACGTCACCAAGGTGCTGATCGACTCGCGCAACAACAACAACCTGCTGCATTTGCCGCTCGATCGCCTGATCCAGCAAGCCGCTGTGGCGGCCCCGCTGGCCGGCGCGGCTGCGGCGCTGCCCGCTGCACCAACTCCAGCACCCGCCGCACCAGCGCCCGACCCGCGCGCCCGTGACGCCCAGCGAGCCCGCTAAAGCGACGACACACTGCCATGATGAACAAAATTGGTCTGATTCTGGTCTCCTTCCTCGTGTTGCTCGGGGTAGGGAGTTCGATGCTGTTCGTGGTTGACCAGCGCCAGTTTGGCGTGGTCTTTCAGCTCGGTCAAATCCAGCGCGTGGTGATCGATCCCGGGCTCAACTTCAAGCTGCCGCCGCCGTTTCAAAACGTGGTCTATATAGACCGGCGCCTGCTCATGCTCGAGAGCGTCGATACCGAACCCATGCTCACCGCCGAGCGCCAACGGGTGGTGATCGACTGGTTCGTGCGCTGGCGCATCTCCGACCCCTCGGCCTTCATCCGCAACGTCGGGCTCGACGAGCGCGCCGGTGCCGCCCAGCTCAACCGCGTGGTGCGCAACGCCTTCCAAGAGCAGGTGAACCGGCGCACGGTGCGCGAGCTGCTCTCGACCCGGCGCGAAGAGGTGATGGTCGACGTCAAACGCGACGTGCTGGCAGCCGTGCGCGGCGCCGAACAGCCTTGGGGCATGGATGTGATCGACGTGCGCATCACGCGCGTCGACTACGCCGAGACCATCACGCGCTCGGTGTTTGACCGCATGATCGCCGAGCGCCGCCGTGTCGCCAACGAACTGCGCGCCACCGGTTTTGCCGAAGGCGAACAGATCCGCGCCGACGCCGACCGCCAGCGCGAGGAACTGCTGGCCGAGGCCTTCCGCGAAGCGCAAAAGCTCAAAGGCCAGGGCGACGCCCAAGCCTCGCGCATCTACAGCGAGGCCTTCAGCCGCGACCCGGTCTTTGCCCAGTTCTACCGCAGCCTCGAGGCCTACCGCGCCAGCTTCAGAAGCCGCAGCGATGTGATGGTGTTGGATCAGAGCTCGGAGTTCTTCCGCGCCATGCGCGGCAACGTGCCGGCGGCTGGGCGCTGATGCACGTGCCTGGGCGCAGCACCCCAAGCAGGGCACTGCGCTCAAGGCCCTGCTGCTAAAATCTGACCCATGCGTCGCAAACTGGTGCTTTTGGTGGCTGTGTGGGTCTTGCTCTGGCAAGGCGTGGCCGGCGCTGGCTTGCCCGCGCTGGCCAAAGCCTCGGCCGACGCCGTCCATGCCGCCCTGCACTGGAAAGACGTGGGCCACCACCACCACACCGACGGCAGCATCCACGCCGATGCCAGCCAAGCCTCCTTCGAGCACGTGGCACTCGACGGCTCGCACGTGGTGGCTTCGCCCGTGGCGGCGCCCCAGCTCGCATTCCCCTTGCCCCTCGCCGGGCTGCCACACTACTGGGCCGATTCCCTGCCCAACCGCTACACCGATCCTCTGCACCGACCTCCGCGCACCTGAAGCGCAGCTGCGCCCTTTTGCGCCCTATGGCGCGCGGGTGCGTTCGCTTGGTCTAGTCGCCGTGGCCTCATGCGCTTTTCAGCCCCTTGGTGGGTTAAGCGCGTGCACGAGCCCTGCCTAGGCCGTATCAGGCTGTAGATCGCAGAGGTTTTCATGTTTTGCACGTTCCGCTTGCGGGCGCTCGGTGTTGCCGTCGCCCTGGGTGTGGGTGCGCCGGCTTTGTGGGCGCAGACCGCGACCCTGCCCGCACCCGCACCCACTTTTTATCCCTTTAGAGCGCCTGTTGAGGCTGCTGGGTTCAATCCAGTCGCGGCCGGTGTGGGGCCCATTGCGGCCTCAAGCGCTGCGGCGCCCCACCTGGGTGCAGTCGGCGTGGTGTCCAATCCGGGCGCAGCCGGCGCTGCGCAGGAATCCAGTTGGTCGCAGGCGCTCGACGCCGCTTGGGCGCGCAGCGCCGACTCCGCCGCCGCTGCGGCGGCGGCACAGTTGGCGCAAGCCGAGCAAGTTGCGGCCCAGGCGTGGTTGCCGGGTGCGCCGGTGTTCGAAGCCGGCTGGCGCACCGACCAGCTCAACCGCAACACCGGCGCGCGCGAAACCGAGCTGGCGCTGGCGCTGCCGCTGTGGTTGCCGGGGCAGCGCCAAGCCAGCGTGCAGCAAGCCGCTGCCGCTGCCGCCGTGGCCCAAGCCAGCGCCAGCGCCCAGCGCCTGCAGTTGGCGCAGACGCTGCTCGAAGCCGCCGCCGCGGTGCAGCAGCAGCGATTGGCGCTGGAATGGCAAACCAGCGAGGTGCAGACGCTGCGCCTGCTGGCCGCCGACGTGCAGCGGCTGCTGGCGGCAGGCGAACGCGCGCGCACCGACAGTCTGGCGGCGCAGGCCGAGCTGTTGCACGCGCAGGCACTGCTGCAGCAGACCCGCAGCGAACTGCAGCGGGCTGAGCTGCACTGGCACAGCCTGACTGGGTTGAGCGGCGTCGCGCCCATTGCAGCGCTGGGTGCTCCATGCGAACCCACAGCTGCGGCCCACACGCACACATCAGCCGTTGCGGCAGCGGCTGATGTCGGGGCAGTATCACGGCTTGGGGCCTCCTGCGCCCCTCCAGCTGCCTTGGCACAGCACCCGCTGCTGCTCGAGGCCGATGCGCGCAGCCAGTGGGCGCAGCGCCAACTGACGCTGATCGAGCGCAGCCGCCGCGATGCGCCCGAGCTGCAAGCGCGCTGGGTGCAGCAGACCGAGGCCCGTGGCGCCGCCAGCGCGCAGAGCGTGGGCCTGACGCTGCGCCTGCCTTTGCACAGCGCCGCCCAGCACCACCCGCGCCTGGTGGCAGCCCAAGGCGCCTATGCCCACGCGCAAGCGCTGCAGCAGCAACTGGAGCGGCAACTGCAGACCCAGTGGGCGCAGCAGCAGGCAGCGCTGACCGGTTTGCAAGCCCAGATCGCGCACCAAGCGCAGCGCGCCGAGCAGCTGCGCGAGCGCGCCGCCCTGATCGAACAATCTTTCCGCAGCAGCGAGACCGCACTCGCCGACTGGCTGCGCACCCGCGCCGGCGCTGCCCAAGCCGCAGCCGAGCTGCAAGCGCTGCGTCTGCAGCAGCAGATCGCGCAGGCGCGGCTGCAACTCACTCTAGGAATCCTGCCATGACACCGAACCCAAAACACTCCTTGCGCCTGCACCTAAAGCTCAGCCTGAAACACAGCCTGAAACACACCCTAGCGGCCGCAGCCCTGTGCGCGCTGGCGCTGGGCAGCCACGCCGCCCCCGGTGCCCACGGACCCGATGGCGAGCACCTCGACGCCCCTGCTGCTGCGCTGGCAGGGGCCGCTGCGCTGCCGCGCTTCGAGGCCGCTTCTGAATTGTTTGAAGTCGTCGGCCGCCTGCAGGCCGAGGGCCTGAGCCTGTACCTGAATCATTTCAAAAGCAGCGAGCCGGTGCTGCAGGCGCAGTTGCACGTGGAATCGGGGGCGCTGCAGGCCACGGCGGCCTTCAGGCCCGAGCAGGGCGACTACCTGTTGAGCGACGCGGCGCTGCTGGCGCTGCTGCGCCAACCGGGCCAGCACGCGCTGGTGCTGACGGTGATCGCCGGCCAGCAGTCCGATTTGCTCGAGGGCAGTCTGAGCGTGGCGGCGGCGGCTGCCGGCGGTCACGGCCACGAACACAGCTTGCTGCAAGAGCTGGCGCTGCCGCTGACCCTGGTGGGTGGCGGGCTGCTGCTGGCGGGTGGCGGGATTTGGTTTTTGCGCCGCGGCAAGGCCGTGCGTGCGAGCAAAGGATTGGGATCATGAACTTTATTTTTCGTGCTGGGATGCACAACAATGCGCTGCGGTGGGCGCTGGCCTTGGGCTTTGTGGCCTTCATTGCTGCGGGCAGCGCCTGGGCCGCTCCGGGTGCACACGGCCCCGACGGTGAACACCTCGACGCCCCGGGCGCGGCAGCGCGCGCCGACGGCCTGCTGCGCCTGCCCGACGGCAGCGTGCAGGTGCCCATGGCTTCGCAGCGCCTGATGGGCTTGCGCACCGTGCTGGCTCAAGCCGCGCAAGTGCCGCAGACCACCGAGCTGCCGGGCCGGGTGGTGCAAGACCCCAACGCCGGTGCGCGCGTGCAAAGCCCGCTGACCGGGCAGATCGAAGCCGGGCCGCGCGGTTTTGCGCTCCCGGGGCAGCGCGTGCGCGCCGGCGAGGTGCTGGCCTATGTGCGCCATCTGCCCGATCCGCTGGCGGGCGCCAGCCTGCAGGCGCAACTGGCCGAACTGCGCGCGGCGCAAACCGTGGCCGAGCAGCGCTGGCAGCGCCTGAGCAGCCTAGAAGGTTCGGTGCCGCGGCGCGAGATCGAAGCCGCGCAGGCCGAGGTGTACAGCCTGCAGGCGCGCCAGCAGGCGCTGAGCGCCGGGCAGCGTGCGCGCGTGGCGCTGCGCGCCCCCGTGGGCGGCGTGATCGCGCGCGCCGAGGTGCTGGCCGGCCAAGTGGTGGAGGGCCGCGAGGTGCTGTTTGAGATCGTCGATCCGGCGCGCTTGCTGGTTGAGGCCAGCACGGCCGATGTCGCGCTGGGTCAGCGCATCGCCGCCGCCACGCTGGCCGGCATGCCCGGCGTGCGCCTCGAGCCGCTGGGCAGTGGTGCCGCGCTGCGCGACGGCCTGCTGCCGCTGCTGTTTCGCGCCCGCCAGAGCCCACCCAGCGCCGGCAACGCAACAGCCACCGCGCAACTGCCGCTGGCGCTGGGCCAGCCGGTGACCGTGATCGTGCAGCGCACCGACACCCTGCAGGGCTTTGTGCTGCCGGCCGAGGCGATCGTGCGCAACCCGGCCAACCAGCCGGTGCTGTGGATCAAGTCGGGCGCCGAGCGCTACATCCCGCAGCCGGTGCAGTTCCGAGCGCTCGACGCCAGCACCGTGGTGGTGCACGCCGGGCTGGGTGCCGACAACCGGGTGGTGGTGCGTGGCGCGGCCCTGCTTGCGCAAATTCGCTGACGCCGCGCAAAGGACTGTCATGTTCAATTGGATCGTACGCCACAGCCTGAACAACCGGCTGTTTGTGCTGGTTTTTGCAGCCATTTTGCTGGTCTATGGGGCCCTCACCGCCTGGCGCATGCCGGTCGATGTGTTCCCTGACCTGAACAAGCCGCAGGTCACGGTGCTCACCGAAGCCGGCGGCATGGCGCCGGAGGAGGGCGAGCAACTGATCACGGTGCCGATCGAAACCGCGCTCAACGGCATGCCCGGCGTGACGCGGGTGCGATCGGTATCGGGCATCGGTCTGTCGATCGTCTATGCCGAGTTCGACTGGGGCACCGATGTGTTTCGCAACCGCCAGCAAGTGGCCGAGCGGCTGTCGTTGGTGCGCGCGCAACTGCCGCCCGAGATCAGCCCGACCATGGGGCCGGTGTCGTCGATCATGGGCGAGGTGATGCTGCTGGCGCTGCCCCTGCAAGCGCAGGCCGCAGGCAGCGCCGATGCCGCCGCGCTGGCGGCCATGGAGGCGCGCGAATACGCCGACTATGTGCTGCGCCCACGTTTGCTGTCGATTGCCGGCGTGTCGCAGGTGATCCCTATCGGCGGCGAGGTGCGCCAGTTGCGCGTCGAGCCCGACCCGCAGCGCATGGCGCAGTATGGCGTCACGCTGACGCAGATCGAGACCGCGCTGGCCGGTTTTGCCAGCAATGCCGGTGGCGGCTTCATCGACCGCAACAGCCGCGAGTACATGATCCGCCACATCGGGCGCACCAGCCGCATCCAAGATTTGCAGGGGCTGGCGGTGGCTTGGCGCGAGGGGCGACCGATCCTGCTGCAGCAAGTGGCCAACGTGCGCTTTGCCGCCGGCATGAAGCGCGGCGACGCCGGCTTCAACGGCGCGCCGGCGGTGGTGTTGAGCATCCAAAAGCAGCCCGGGGCCGACACGCTGCGCCTCAATGAGCAGATCGAGGCCGCGCTGCACGAGCTCAAGGCCGGTCGCCCCGCCGGGTTGGCCGAGCCGCAGGTGCTGTTCAGGCAGGCCGACTTCATCCAAGCGGCCACCGGCAACGTGGCCGAGGCGCTGCGCGACGGCGCCATCATGGTGGCGATCGTGCTCTTTGCCTTTTTGCTCTCGGCGCGCACGACGCTGATCTCGCTCACCGCCATCCCGCTGTCGCTGGCGGCCACGGCGCTGGTGTTTCACTGGCTCGGGCAGACCATCAACGTCATGACGCTGGGCGGCATCGCCATCGCCATCGGCGAACTGGTCGATGACGCGGTGGTGGATGTGGAAAACACCTTGCGCCGCCTCAAGCAAAACCGCCTGCGGGCGCAGCCGCAGCCGCAGCCGGTGATCGAGGTCGTGCGTCAGGCCAGCATCGAGGTGCGCACCGGCATCGTCTATGCCACGCTGATCGTGGTGCTGGTGTTCGTGCCGTTGTTTGCGCTGCCGGGTATCGAGGGGCGGCTGTTTGCGCCGCTGGGGGTGGCGTACATCGTCTCGATTCTGGCGTCGATGGCGGTGGCCATGACCGTTACGCCGGTGCTGTGCTACTACCTGCTGCCGCGCATGAAGCGCCTGACGCACGGCGACAGCCCGCTGGTGGTGCGCCTCAAGCGCTGGGACGCGCGCTTGCTGCACTGGTCTTTTGGGCGCACGCGCCTGCTGCTGGGGGCGGCCGTGGTGGCGGTGGCGCTGGCGGCGGCGAGCGTGCCGTTTTTTCCGCGCGCCTTCCTGCCGGCCTTCAACGAGGGCTCGCTGACGCTGGGGATGCTGATGCAGCCCGGCACCTCGCTCGAGGAATCGAACCGCATCGGTGCGCTGGCCGAGACCCTGATCTTGCAGGTGCCCGAAGTCACGCACGTGGGGCGGCGCACCGGCCGCGCCGAGCTCGACGAGCACGCCGAAGGGGTGCACGCGGCCGAGATCGACGTCGGGCTGGCCCCCAGCGCGCGCGACCGCGAGGCCGTGATGGCCGACCTGCGCGAGCGCCTAGCGCAGCTGCCGGTGCAGGTGGCGGTGGGGCAGCCGATCTCGCACCGGCTCGACCACCTGCTGGCCGGGGTGCGGGCGCAGATCGCCATCAAGGTCTTTGGCGACGACACCGACACCCTGCGCGGCCTGGCGGCGCAACTGCGCCAGGAGCTGGAGGCGGTGCCGGGGCTGGTGGATTTGAGCGTCGAAAAACAGGTGCTGATCCCGCAGATCACGCTGCGCATCGACCACCAGCGGCTGGCGCAGACCGGTCTGTCGCCGGGCGAGGCGGTGCGCGTGCTGCAAGCGCTCACCGACGGCGCGCACGGGGCGGTGATCGTCGATGGGCCGCGGCGCTTCGAGCTGGTGCTGCGCCTGCCCGACGGTGCGCGCAGCCCGCAAGACCTCGAGCGCCTGCTGATCGACACGCCCGCGGGCAGCGTGCCGGTGTCGGCCTTTGCCACGGTGGAGGTGAGCGACGGCCCGAACCAGATCGGGCGCGAGAACGGCCGCCGGCGCATCGTGGTCTATGCCAACACCGACGGCTCCGACATGGCGCGCATCATCGCCGACGTGCGCGGCGTGATCGCGGGCAGCGCGCTGCCGCCGGGGGCCTTCATCACGCTCGAAGGCCAGTTCCAGGCGCAAGAGCAGGCCACGCGGCTGATCGCCGGCTTGTCGCTGCTGTCGCTGTTGCTGATTTTCATGGTGCTGTATTCGCGCTACAAATCGGCGCTGCTCACCGGCATCATCATGCTCAACATCCCGCTGGCCCTGATCGGTTCGGTGCTGGCGATGTGGATCGCGGGCGTATCGCTCTCGGTGGCTTCGATGGTGGGCTTCATCACCCTGGCCGGCATCGCCAGCCGCAACGGCGTGCTCAAGATCAGCCACTACATCAACCTGTGCAAGTTCGAGGGCGAACGCTTCGGGCCCGAGATGGTGGTGCGCGGCTCGCTCGAACGCCTCACGCCGGTGCTGATGACGGCGCTGGTGGCGGCCTTTGCCCTCACGCCCTTGCTGCTGGCGGCCGACGCGCCGGGCAAGGAGATTTTGCACCCGGTGGCGGTGGTGATCTTTGGCGGGCTGGTGAGCTCGACCCTGCTCGACACCCTGCTCACGCCGGTGCTCTATCTGCGCTACGGGCGTGCAGCCACCGAGCGCCTGGTCAACGAAACCGACACCAGCCGCGCCGATGCGGCGGTGCAGGAGTCGTATTGAGCCTGCGCTGATTCACAATCGCGACGTGAATCGGCACCCAATGCGGCCAAATTCCCTCCCCCCGCTTTTTTTGGAGAAAGAAATGCAAAAACGCTACGCAATCGCGGCCCTGCTGGGCCTGTCGATGATCGGCTTCAACGCCCACGCCCACGGCGCGCCCAAGCCGCAGCACGGCGGCGTGGTGCAGGTGGCGGCCGATCTGGGCTTTGAGCTCGTCGGGCGCGGCGCGCAGGCGCAGATTTTTGTCGATGACCACGGCAAGCCCTTCAACGTCAGTCAGATGACGGGCCAGCTCACCATGCTGCAAGGCGCCACGCGCACCCAAGCCCCCCTGAGCCCAGCCGGCCCCAACATGCTGCAAGCGAATGTGCCCCTGGCAGCCGGCGCGCGCGCCGTGGCGACCATCAACCGGCCCAATCAGCCGGCGATCACGGTGCGTTTTGTGTTGCCCTAAAGCCCATCAGCCCGCCGCGTTGCCGTTGTTGCCGCCGTTGACGCGCTCGCTGTCGCGGCTGATGCCGGCGGTCTGGCTGAAGCCGCAGTCCACATAGGTGATCTCGGCGGTGACGCCGGCGGCCAGGTCGCTGAGCAAAAACGCGGCGACGTTGCCCACGTCGTCGATGGTCACGTTGCGCCGCAGCGGCGCGGCGTCGGCGACCATGCCCAGCAGCTTGCCAAAGTCTTTGATGCCGCTGGCGGCCAGGGTGCGGATCGGGCCGGCGCTGACGCCGTTGACACGGATGCTGCGCCCGTCGTCGAGCCGCCCCACGGCCTCGGCCAAGTAGCGCACGCTTGCTTCCAGGCTGGCCTTGGCCAAGCCCATGGTGTTGTAGTGTGGAATGGTGCGCAGGGCGCCGAGGTAGCTTAAGGTCAGCAGGGCCGAGCGGTCGTTCAGGTAGGGCAGGGCGGCTTTGGCCAGCGCCGGGAAGCTGTAGGCGCTGATGTCGTGCGCGATGCGAAAGGCCTCCCGGCTCAGGCCGTCGAGCAGGTTGCCGGCGATGGCCTCGCGCGGGGCAAAGCCGATGCTGTGCACAAAGCCGTCGAAGCGCGGCCAGTGCGTCGACAAATCGAGGAACAAGCGCTCGATCTGGGCGTCGTCGGCCACGTCGCAGTCGAACACCAGGCTGGAGTTGAACTCGGCGGCAAAGTCGGTGATCCGATCGCGGAAGCGTTCGCCCACGTAGCTGAACGCCAACTCGGCCCCCTGCGCGTGGCAAGCCCGGGCAATGCCGTAGGCGATCGAGCGGTTCGACAACAAACCGGTGATCAAGAACTTTTTACCGACCAGAAAACCCATGCCTCATGCTCCAGAAAATGTGAGGCAGAATTGTCGCATGCAGAACCCGTGTTTCAGATGGCAGTGTTTTTGCGGCCCCAGCCCGCTGCGGCCCGCTGCCGCCGCGCCAGCGCTGCGCGCGCTGATGCATCTGCTGCTGGCGCTGTGCGTGCTGTTTTTGCTGCTGGCCGGTGCGGCCGCCAACCAAGCCCGGGCCGGGGCACCCGCGCACGGCTATGCCCAGTTCGGCGACCTCGCGCTGCCGCCCGGTTTTGCCCACTTTGCCCACGTCAATCCGCAAGCCCCGCGCGGCGGCTCGATCACTCTGGTTTCGCCCACGCGCATCAGCACCTTCGACAAGTTCAACCCGTTCACGCTCAAGGGCACGGCGCCGCCGGGCATGTGGTTGCTGATGTTCGAGTCGCTGCTCACCCCCAACCTCGACGAGCCCAACAGCGCCTACGGGCTGCTGGCCGAGTCGGTGCAGGTAGCGGCCGACGGCCGCTCGGCCACCTTCAGGCTGCATCCGCGCGCGCGCTTTCACAACGGCGACCCGGTGCTGGCGGCCGATGTACAGCACTCGTTCGAAACCCTCACCGGCGTCCACGCGGCACCGCAGTTGCGCAGTTTTTTTAGCGAGATCACCGGCGTGCAGGTGCTGGGCGAGCGCCTGCTGCGCTTCGATTTTGCGCGCCCCAACCCGGAGCTGCCGCTCATCGCCGGCTCCATGCCGGTGTTCAGCCGCCAGTGGGGGCTGGAAAACGGCCAGCGCCTGCCATTCGACCAAGTCGTCTTGCAGCACCCGATCGCCTCGGGCCCCTACCGCATCGGGCCGGTCAATTTTGGCCGCGACATCACCTTCGTGCGCGACCCCCACTGGTGGGCCGCCGACCTGAACGTGCGCCGCGGCATGTTCAACTTCGAGCGCATCACCTACACCATCTTTCGCGACCCCACGGCGCAGGTGCAGGCCTTCAAGGCCGGCGAGTTCGACTACATGCAGTCTTTCATCTCGCGCGAATGGGCGCGCACCTTGGTCGGACGCCCCTTTGACCGTGGCGAGCTCATCAAGCGCGAAGTGGCGCACCACAACGCCGGCGATTTTCAGGGCTTTGTGTTCAACACCCGGCGTCCGCACCTGCAAGATCCGCGCGTGCGCGAAGCGATCGCGCTGGCGCTGGACTTTGAATGGATGAACCGGCAGCTGTTCTTCAATTCCTTCGAGCGCATGCGCGGCTTTTTTACCGCCAGCGACTTCGAGGCCACGGGCCTGCCCGGCGCCGACGAACTGGCGCTGCTCGAACCCTTGCGCGCGCAACTGCCCGCGGCCGTGTACACCCAGCCGGTGCCGCTGCCGCCGGTGACGCGGCTCGAGCTCGATTCTGGTCAGACCCTGCGCGACCACCTGCGTCGCGCGCGCGACCTGCTCGCCGCCGCCGGCTGGCGCTACCGCGACGGCGCGCTGCGCAACGCCCAAGGCGTGCCGATGGTGATCGAGTTCCTCGACAGCGGCGGTGGCATGGGCCGGGTGGTGACGCCGCTGCAAAACAACCTGCGCCGCCTCGGCATCGAAGCCCGCTACCGCGTGGTGGACTTTGCGCTGCTGCAACGCCGCCTAGACGCCTTCGACTTCGACCTCACCAGCGTGCGCTGGCTCGGCAGCCAAGCCCCGGGGGCCGAGCTGCTGGACCGCTTCGGCTCGGCCGCCGCCGCCACCCCGGGTTCGAGCAACCTGATCGGGCTGCGCGACCCGGCCGTCGATGCGCTGCTCGAGCGCGCCGTGGCTGCGCGCACCCGGCCTGAGCTGGTTGCATCCTTGCGCGCGCTCGATCGCGTGCTGCGCCACCAGCACCTGATGATCCCGCACTGGTACAGCAGCGTGCACCGCATCGCCTACCGCGCCGGGCGCTTCGAGCAGCCGGCCGTGCTGCCGCGCTACTTCCAGCCCGAGGGCTGGGTGCTGGCCACTTGGTGGGCCAGCGCGGCCAACCGGGCCGAGTTGCAGCAGCGCCAAGCCGCCAGCGCCGCACGCGCTGCGGGAGGACGTTGACATGTGGAGCTACATCCTCAAGCGCCTGCTGCTCATGATCCCGACCCTGTTCGGGATTTTGCTGCTCACCTTCATCGTCATCCAGTTCGTCCCTGGCGGGCCGGTGGAGCAGATGGTGGCGCAGTTGCAGGGGCGCGATGTCGGGGGCGAGGGCGCGGCGGCCGGGGCGGCAGCCGGCATCCACGGCCGCCAAGGGCTGGATGCGGCCCAGATCGAGCAGATCCGGCAGCTCTACGGTTTCGATCTGCCCGCGCACGAGCGTTTTTTGCAGATGGTGGGGCAGTTTTTGCGCTTCGACCTTGGGCAGAGCTTCTTTCACCACCGCTCGGTCTGGGAGCTGATCGTCGAGCGCCTGCCGGTTTCGATCAGCCTCGGGCTCTGGACCTTCCTCATCAGCTACGCGGTCTCGATCCCGCTGGGCATCGCCAAAGCGGTGCGCGCCGGCAGCCGCTTCGACACCGCCACCAGCGTCATCGTGCTGGTGGGTTTTGCCATCCCCGGCTTCGTGCTCGGCGTGGCGCTGCTGGTGATTTTTGGCGGCCAGTTGCAGTGGTTTCCGCTGCGCGGGCTGGTCTCGAGCAACTGGCACGAGCTCAGCCTGGGGGCGCAGATCGTCGATTACCTGTGGCACATCACGCTGCCGGTCACGGCCAGCGTGGTCGGCGCCTTTGCCATCACCACCATGCTGACCAAAAACGCGCTGCTGGAAGAAATACGCAAGCAATACGTGCTGACTGCGCGCGCCAAGGGCCTGAGCGAGCGCCGGGTGCTGTACAAGCACGTGTTTCGCAACGCCCTGATCCCCATCGTCACCGCCTTCCCAGCGGCCTTTGTGGGCGCCTTTTTTGCCAGCGCGCTGCTGATCGAGACCCTGTTTTCACTCGAGGGGCTGGGGCTGCTGGGCTTTGAGAGCGTGATCCGGCGCGACTTCCCCGTGGTCATGGGCACGCTGTATCTGTTTGCCCTGATCGCGCTGGTCACGCGCCTGATCAGCGATCTGTGTTACGTCTGGGTCGACCCCCGTGTCCGTTTTGACTGAAGCCCCTGCCGCAGCCACCCCCTTGCCGCCGGCGCTCAGCCCGGGGCGGCTGGCGTGGCGCCGCTTTCGCCGCCATCGGCTCGGTTTTTACAGCCTGATCCTCTTTGGCCTGCTGTTCGTGCTCAGCCTCGGGGCCGAGCTGATCGCCAACGACCGGCCCCTGCTGGCGCGCTACGGCGGCCAACTGCACGTGCCGCTGCTGCACAACCCGCCCGAGACCGCCTTTGGCGGCGATTTCGAGACCCCGACCGATTTCCACGACCCCTTCATCCAGCGCCAGTTCGAGCAGCCCGGCAACTGGGCCCTGTTCCCCCCCATCCGCTTTCACCACAGCAGCATCAATTACTTCGCGCCCGAGCCGCACCCCTCGGGCCCCAGCGCCAGCAACTGGCTCGGCACCGACGACCGCGGCCGCGACGTGGCCGCGCGCTTGCTGTACGGCTTCAGGCTCTCGGTGCTGTTTGCGCTCGCCCTGACGGCAGTGGGCGTGCTGCTGGGCGTGCTGGCCGGGGCCATACAGGGCTACTACGGCGGCCGCGTCGATCTGGTGGGGCAGCGCTTCATCGAGGTCTGGGGCTCGATGCCCGAGCTCTATTTGCTGATCATTTTTTCGGCGCTGTTCGAACCCGGTTTGCTGTTGCTGCTGGTGTTGCTCAGCCTGTTTGGGTGGATGGGCCTGAGCGACTACGTGCGCGCCGAGTTTTTGCGCAACCGCCAGCTCGACTACGTGCGCGCCGCGCGCGCCATGGGATTGAGCAACTGGCAGATCATGCGCCGACACATCCTGCCCAACAGCCTCACGCCCGTGGTCACCTTTTTGCCCTTTCGCATGAGCGCGGCCATTTTGGCGCTGACCGCGCTCGACTTCCTGGGCCTGGGCGTGCCGCCCGGCACACCCTCGCTGGGCGAGCTGCTGGCGCAGGGCAAAAACAACCTCGACGCGTGGTGGATCTCGCTGAGCACCTTTGCCGTGCTGGTGCTCACGCTGCTGCTGCTCACCTTCATGGGCGATGCGCTGCGCGACGCGCTCGACCCGCGAAAGGCGCAGCGGTGAGCGCGCCGCTGCTGCAGGTGCGGGCCTTGAGCGTGGCCTTTGCTGGGCTCGAGGTGGTGCACAGCATCGACTTCGAGCTCGCAGCCGGCGAGCGGCTGGCTCTGGTGGGCGAGTCGGGCTCGGGCAAGACGGTCTCGGCCCTGAGCCTGCTGCGCCTGCTGCCCGAGGCCGAAGTGGGTGGCAGCGCGCTGCTGCAAGGGCGGGATCTGCTGCGTTTGAGCGAGCGCGAGCTGCGCGGCGTGCGCGGCGACGAGGTGGCGTGCATCTTTCAAGAGCCCATGACGGCGCTCAATCCGCTCTACACCGTGGGCAACCAGATCGGCGAAATCCTCACCCTCAAAAAAGGCCTGAGCGCACGCCAGGCCGAAGCGCGCATCGTCGAGCTGCTGGCCGCCACCGGCATGCCCGAGCCAGAGCGGCGCGCGCGCGCCTACCCGCACCAGCTCAGCGGCGGCCAGCGCCAGCGCGCCATGATCGCCATGGCGCTGGCCAGCGAGCCGCGGCTGCTGATCGCCGACGAACCCACCACCGCGCTCGACGCCAGCTTGCGCACCCAGATGCTCGAGCTGCTGGGCACGCTGCAGCAGCGCTTAGGCATGGCGCTGCTGCTGATCACCCACGACCTGCACCTGGTGCGCCAGTTTGCCGACCGCGTGCTGGTGCTCGAGCGCGGGCACCTGGTGGAGCAGGGCCCGGTGGCGCAGGTGTTCGAGCAGGCGCAGCACCCCTACACGCGCAAGCTCTTGGGCAGCCGCCCCAAGCGCGAGTTTGGCCCACAGCCGCTGCCCGCGGCGCCGCCGGTGCTGCGGGCGCGCCAGCTGGCCGTGGCCTACGAGGTGCCGCGCCCGGGCTTGGCGGGCTGGTTCAAGCGCGGGCGCTTCGAGGCCGTGCGCGGCGTCGAGTTCGAGCTGCCCCCCGGGCGCACGCTGGGCGTGGTGGGCGAATCGGGTTCGGGCAAATCGACGCTGGCGCTGGCCGCCCTCGGTCTGTTGCGCCACCAGGGCGAGTTGCAGATCATGGGTGAGGCCTGGGGCGAGAGCGGCATGGGCCCGGCGCGCGCCAACACCCCGCGCCTGCGCCGCCTGCGCCGCCAAGTGCAGGTGGTGTTTCAAGACCCGTTTTCCAGCCTGTCGCCGCGCATGAACATCGAGCAGATCGTGGGCGAGGGCCTGCTCGTCCACGAGCCGCACCTGAGCGTGCCGCAGCGGCGCGAGCGCGTGTTGCAGGCGCTGCGCGAAGTCGGGCTGTTGCCCGAAGCTGGGCCGCAAGCCGAGCTGCTGCGCTGGCTACAGCGCTACCCGCACGAGTTTTCCGGCGGCCAGCGCCAGCGCATCGCCATCGCGCGCGCCCTGATCGTGCAGCCGCGCCTGCTGGTGCTCGACGAGCCCACGTCGGCGCTCGATGTCACGGTGCAGCAGCAGGTGCTGGAGCTGCTGCTGCGGCTGCAGCGCGAGCACCACTTAAGCTACCTGCTCATCACCCACGACCTGGACGTGATCTGGGCCCTGGCGCACCAGGTGCTGGTGTTGCAATCCGGCGCGGTGGTGGAGCAAGGCAGCGCCGAGCAAGTGTTACAGTTGCCCCAACACCCCTACACGCAAAGTTTGGTGCAGGCTTGTGCGCCCCTGTGCCCACGCACCGGGCCGTAGCCGTGCCATCCCCGTTGTCATGCCCCATGCCGTTTTGCTGTTGCCGACATGAACGAAGCCCACGCCCCGCCCGCCGCCACCATCACCCTCACCTCACCCCTGCACTGGCTCGCGCTGGGCTGGCAGGATTTGCGTGCCAACCCGGTGCCCGGCTTGCTCCATGGTTTTGCGGCGGCCCTGTTTGGCGCCGGCCTGTTGTGGCTTGCGCAAGGCCATTTCTGGTGGCAGGCCGGGGCGTTTTCGGGTCTGGTGCTGGTGGCGCCGGTGGTTTTGGTGGGCCTGTTGCTGGTCAGTCGCGAGGCACAGCTGGGCCGGCGGGTCGGCATGCAAGCCGTGTTGGCGCTGTGGCGTGCGGCCGATCCTCGCCAAGTGTTGTTTGGAATTTTGCTGGCATTGGCTGGCACGGCCTGGGTCTTGCTCTCGGCTGGGTTTCTGGCTTTTTTGGCACCACAACCCATAGGCACTTGGCAAGATTTTCTGGTGCACGTGGTGCTGGGCCCCAGCGAGTGGTTGTT
>Ga0209315_100013_pt1 | contig 34510 bp, 39 predicted proteins | sample 3A3metaG_FD_184148 | JGI IMG/M metagenome (GOLD analysis project Ga0209315, IMG submission 184148) | Freshwater bacterial and archeal communities from Indian Creek, Illinois, USA to study Microbial Dark Matter (Phase II) - 3A3 metaG... | ecosystem: Environmental > Aquatic > Freshwater >... | reverse complement strand
TCGCCGGCCACGGTCTGCATCAGGCCGCCGACGGTGTTGTAGCGCTCTTTGTCCTCGTCGGGCAGCGCGTCGATGTCCAGGCGCACCTTGAGCTCATGCGCCGGCATGGCGCCATCGACCAGCCACGAGCCGTCCGGCTGCGGCGTGGCCCAGGCCTTGAGCGGCGTCTCGGGCGAGAGCTCGCCGGTGATGGCTTCGAGCAAGTCCAGCGGCGTGAGCACGCCCTGCACCTCGCCATACTCATCGACCACAAAGGCCATGCGGGTGGCGCGCGCACGGAACTGCTCGAGCATTTCCATGCCGCTCAGGGTTTCGGGCACAAACACCGGCGCGCGCGCTTGGCTGGCCCAGTGCGGTGCGGAAACAATCGCACCAGCCGCAACGGCTTCATCACCCCCCCCTCCAGCACCCAAACCCTGTTCTGCGAAGGCCAGCGCCACCAGTTGCGGCAGGTGGATCACGCCCAGCACCTCGTGCAGGCCGCCGCGGCAGACCGGGTACCACGAATGGCCGCCGCGTTGCGCCGCATCGAGCGCTGCGGCCAGCGGCGCGGCCGCGTCGAGCCAGAGCACGTCCGGGCGCGGCACCATGATCGAGGTCAGTGGCCGGTCGTCGAGCAAAAAGACGTTGCGCACCATCTGGTGCTCGTTGGCCTCGATGATGCCCGCCCCCACGCCCTCTTGCAGGCTGGCGTCGATCTCGGCCTCGGTGACTTGCTGCACGGCGGCGTTGTCGATGCGCAGCAGCTTGAGCGTGACCTGGGTGGTGTGGGTGAGCAGCCAGACGAAGGGCTTGGTCGCTTGGGCCACCAGCGTCATCGGGCGCGCGATCCAGCGCGAGGCGGTTTCGGGGTAGATTTGGCCGATGCGCTTGGGCACCAGTTCGCCAAAGACGATGGTGATGAAGGTGATGACCAAGACCACCAGCACCGTCGAGGTGACGCTGGCCGTGCCCTCGGACAAGCCCCAGCCGAGCAGGACGGCGGCCAAGTCGTCGCTGTACGCGGCCTCGCCCACGATGCCGTTGAGCATGCCGATCGAGGTGATGCCCACCTGCACCGACGACAGGAACTGGGTCGGGTTGTCCATCAGCTTGAGCGCGGTCTGGGCGCCGCGGTCGCCGCTTTCGGCCAGCGCCAGCAGGCGCGCCTTGCGGCTCGAGGCCAAGGCCAGTTCCGACATGGCAAAAGCGCCATTGAGCAGAATCAAAAACAGGATCAGCAGGGCGTCCATAATCGCGGTTTATGCCAAATTACTTGATCGGCGACGTACAGGGCTGCGACGCCGCCTTGCAGCGCTTGCTGCACGAAATCGATTTTTCGCCCAGCCGCGACACGCTCTACCTGCTGGGCGATCTGGTCAACCGTGGCCCGGCCTCGCTGGCGGTGCTGCGGCGCCTGCGCGCCCTCGAAGGCGCCGCGCACTGCCTGCTGGGCAACCACGACCTGCACCTGCTGGCGGTGGCGCAGGGGGTGCGGCGCGCCAGCCGCCACGACAGCTTTGGCGACGTGCTGCAAGCCAGCGACGCGCCCGCCCTGCTGGATTGGCTGCGCCAGCGCCCGCTGGCCCTGAAGGTGCAGGGCTGGCTGCTGGTGCACGCCGGCGTGCTGCCGCAGTGGACGGCGGCGCAGACGCTGGCGCTGGCCGACGAAGTGGCGCAGCAGCTGGCCGGGCCCGAGTTCGGGCATTTTTTGCAGCACATGTACGGCGATCAGCCCGAGCGCTGGAGCGAAGGGCTGCAAGGGGCAGAGCGCCGGCGCGTGGTGGTGAACGCGCTCACGCGGCTGCGCTTTTGCCGCGCCGACGGCAGCATGGAGTTCGCCAGCAAAGACGGCTCCGCCGCCGCCCCAGCCGGCTACCTGCCGTGGTTCGAGGTACCGGGCCGCCTGACGGCTGGCACCCCGATCGCTTTTGGTCATTGGTCCACGCTGGGGCCGCTGAAGCGGCCCGATTTGCTGGCGCTGGACACCGGCTGCGTCTGGGGTGGCTGCCTGAGCGCGGCCAGGCTGCCCGCAGGTGAATCGACGAATGCGCCGCTGATCATCAAGGTGCAGTGCCCGCAGGAACTAAAGCCGGGGCGCTGAAAACCCCTCGCCTTAGGAGACCGGCTCGGGGCTGGGCAGTTGCTCGCATGCAGCGCCAGACTCGACCACGATCGCGGCCTTGAACAAGGCCGCCACCTTGCGTTTGGAGCGAATGAACGGCGACCCGGTGCGCGCCCCCGTGCCCGCCTTGGCGGACTGCAGCTCCCACTCGGGCTTGGCCTCGGGTGCCAGCTTGGGCTGGTAGGGCTGCTCGAAGAAGGGATCGGCGGCGGGGCGCGCTGGCCGTGGCGGGCGCAGGGCGCGCAGCTCGCCGCTGCCGCGTGGGTCGTGCCAGAGGCGCTGGCCGTCGTTGATGCGGCCCGGCTCGCCGCCGAAGCGGCGCCGATCCGATTCGAGCTCCAGCGGCTCGATTTCGAGCTTTTTGCCGAGCAGTTTTTCGATGTCGGCCAGCGACTTGGCGTCGCGCCCGCTGACAAAGGAAAAAGACTGCCCAGACGACCCAGCGCGCCCGGTGCGGCCGATGCGGTGCACGTAGTCTTCGGCGTTGAAGGGGATGTCGAAGTTGAACACCGCCGGCACGTCTTTGATGTCGAGGCCGCGCGCCGCGACGTCGGTGCACACCAGCAGCTGCACCGCGCCTGTTTTGAAGGCCTCGAGCGCTTTGAGGCGTTCGTCTTGGCTCTTGTCGCCGTGCAGCGCCGTGGTGATGAAGCCGTCGCGCTCGAGCGTGCGCGCCAGCCGCGCACAGCCCAGTTTGCTGTTGACGAAGACAAACGATTGGCCGATTTCGCGCTCGCGCAGCACCTGTTTGAGCGCCTGCAGCTTGTCGTTTTCTTCGATGCGGTAAAAGCGCTGCTCGATGGTGGCGGCGGTGGCGTTGGAACGCGCGACCTCGATGGTCACCGGGTCTTGCAGGTAGCTCGAGGCCAAGCGCTTGATTTCGGTCGAGAACGTGGCCGAGAACAGCAAGGTGGTGCGCTGCTTGGGCAAATACGACAGAATGCGCTGCAAGTCGGGCAAGAAGCCGATGTCGAGCATGCGGTCGGCTTCGTCGAGCACCACGTATTCCACTTGGTTGAGCACGCAGTTTTTGGCTTCGATGTGGTCCAGCAGCCGCCCCGGCGTGGCCACCAGCACCTCGACGCCGCGCTTGAGTTCGGCGGTTTGCGGCTTCATGTCCATGCCACCAAACACCACCGTGCTGCGCAGCTCGGTGTATTTGGCGTAGAGCTCAATCTGTTGCGCCACCTGCACCGCCAGCTCGCGCGTGGGCAGCAGCACCAGTGCGCGCACCGGGTGCCGCGCCGGCGACGTAGAGGCGCTGGCATGCTTGAGCAAGCGCTGCAGCAGCGGCAAGGAGAAGGCCGCCGTTTTACCGGTGCCGGTCTGGGCGGCGCCCATCACGTCGCGGCCTTGCAGAACCACCGGAATGGCCTGCGCCTGGATCGGCGTCATGGATGTGAAGCCGAGTTCGGCTACGGCACGGGCCAGCGGCTCGGCCAGCGAGAGTTCAGAAAAAGCAGGATTCATCTAAGGCGGATTGTCGCACCACATCGTGACAAAGCAAGAAACGCAAACGGGCGAGCTGTTGCGCGCCCGCAACGCGATAGGGCGATCAACCCCAACCCAACCGGCACTGTGCCGGAAAGGAAGGGGCTCAAGAAAGCAGCGGCTCGGCTCAAACGGCGTAAGACGGCGCCCGCGCGCTGGTCGGGCGGCCCTGGAAGTCGGTCCAGCAGCGCTGGGTGAAGTCGTAGAGCTTGCACTTGCGCGCGGTCTCAAAGTACCAGCGCCAGCTGAACTGCTGCACGATGATGCGCTCGGGCAGCATGTCTTCAAGCTTTTGCTGCGCCTCTTTGAGCTTGTACAGCGGCACGCTCATGTCCACGTGGTGCGCGGTGTGCTCCATGATGTGGTGCATCAACGCGCCGATGCGGTAAGGAAACTTCAGGTGCACCGTGGTCGAAACGAAGGGCGCCGCCTTGGCCCAGAGGTGCTTGTCGTCGTGCCACTGCACGCTGGTGTGGGTGTGGTGCACATAGACCACAAAGCCGATCATGGCGTTCCAAAACAGGAACGGTACCACGAAACCCATGACGATCAGCAGCCACACCGCCTGCCCGGTGGCCAGCGCCGCCCACACGAGGCCGGCGATCCACAGCAGCGCCACCGCCGAGACGAAGACCCCGTCCCAAATGAACTCGCGCCGCTGCGTACCCATGTAGGTTTTGCGCGGAAAAAACATGCGCAGCCACCACATCTCGATCAGGTAATACAGCGCCGGGCCCCAACCACTGCGGTAGATGCGCTCGAGGGCGCGGCGGCCAGGCGAGAGCGCTTCGAACTCGGTTTTGGTCAGCGGCGCCCAGACGAAATCCACGCCCTTGAGGTTGGTGTAGCCGTGGTGCACCACGTTGTGGCCCACTTCCCACAGGCTGTAGGGGGTGAGCGAGGGGATCATGGCGATGCGCCCCAGCACCCGGTTCAAGCCGCGGTGCGGGGTGTAGCTCTGGTGACAGGCGTCGTGCCCAATGATGAACAGGCGCCCGATCACGAAACCCGCCGCCAGCGCACACAGCAGCTTGGCCCACCAGGCCTGGAGCAAAATGGTGCCGGCGATCAGGGCAGCAAAAATGGCCCAATCGAGCACCAGCAGCGCCACCGCGATGGCGGTGCGGCGCTCGGCCAACGGCGTGATCCAGCCGCGGATGACCTTGCGGTGCGGCAGCGGGGCCCCGGCAGGAACCGGGCGCTCAGGGGCAGCAGAGGCTGCGGCTGGGAGCGGCTGCACGCCGCTCAAGGGGTCTGGTGTGGTGTGCATCGAGGAAAGGAAGGGATAACAATGCCAGCACGCAGGCCGTGCCAGACACATTTGCGGGCAGCCAAAAACTGCTTCGTGTCATTTTATTCTGAACGCCCTTACGCCAGCTTGACCGCGATCAAAGACTGCAAAAAACAGCAGTCTATTCCTGGCCCCAAGCAGTGGCGTACGTCTATAATGCAGGGTTTTGCTGGCAACATCCACAAACAACCCAAGGAACCCACACATGGCCACCAAGCCGAAGAAAAAGAACCCCCGTCTGGCCTCGGGCCGCAAGCGCGCGCGCCAGGACGTCAAACTCAACGCCGCCAACACCTCGCTGCGCTCCCAGTACCGCACCGCCGTCAAGAAGGTCGAGAAGGCCGTGCTGACCGGCGACACGACCCAAGCCAGCGCGCTCTTTGCCCAGATGCAAAGCGTGGTGGACACGGTCGCCGACAAGGGCATTTTCCACAAAAACAAGGCAGCCCGCGACAAGAGCCGCCTGTCGGCCAAAGTCAAGGCCCTGGCCACCAGCACCGCAGCGGCCTGAGCACCAGCCAGACCGACCGCCCAGGCTCGGGGGCTGCTTAACCCCCGCACAGCCTGCCGTTTGAACCGGGTGCGCTGCCAGCAAATCCCGCTTACCAACAAAAAACCGCCTCTTGAGGCGGTTTTTTGTTTTGCCAAACGCCTGTCCGCCATGGGCTGGCGGCGCTGCAGCGCTCGAGGTCTGGCTTATGGGGTCGGAACGCTAGGTATTGGGCCGATAGACCCCTCATCAGGCAGCAAACACGCCTCCACCACCTCCAGCTCGTTGTCGCGTGCGAAGCCAATCACAAAGTCCCAGGCCATGGGGTCGTAGTCGCGCAAGGCGGTGTTGAGCACCACGCACTTGACGCCGTTGATCACCTTGGGTATGCACCAAGGCGAGTAGCCCAAGTGCGCGCCCGGCATCCGCCCTGCTGGGTGAAAAGGGCTCATCACCCCGGATAAGCGCTCGGCCCAGTCGCTGGGGCGAAAGGGTTTGCCGCTGCGGGTGCGGCCCTGAATGAAGACTTCATTGGCGCTCGGGGAGACCATTTGGGTTCAGGCCTTAAAGGGTGGCTCGCCAGCGGCCGCCGAGGATCGCTCGCTGCACGTGGAGAACCGGTAGAGACCGATGGGTGGATGCAAGTATTCTATCTTATATAAGACTTGTGCGCGGCTTCCCCGCCTCTGCCCCTCAAGCTGCGCCTACAATGTTCGTTTTAATCCTTGGCAGTGCCGAGGGCCGGGCATCGCCCTGCTTTCTTCTTCTCACCCACTTTTCGATCAGGACTCGATCCATGCTGCCAGCCGCCCCGGTGCAACCGCACGTTATGAACACCTACGGCCGCTTGCCGATCGAGCTCTCGCACGGCAAGGGTTGCCGCGTCTGGGACGTGCACGGCAAGGCCTACCTCGATGCGCTGGGCGGCATCGCCGTCAATACGCTCGGGCACGCGCACCCCAAGCTGGTGCCGGCCTTGCAAGAGCAGATCGGCACCCTGATGCACATCAGCAACTACTACCACCACCGCTACACCGAGCAGCTGGCGCGGCTGCTGGTCGAGCGCTCGGGCCTGAGCAATGTGTTTTTCTGCTCCAGCGGGCTCGAGGCCAACGAGGCCGCGCTCAAACTGGCACGCAAGTTTGGCCATAACAAAGGCATTGCGCGGCCCGAGGTCGTGGTCTATGAAAAAGCCTTTCATGGCCGCTCCATCGCCACTTTGAGCGCCACCGGCAACCCCAAGGTGCAGGCCGGCTTTGAGCCGCTGGTCGAGGGCTTCATCCGCGTGCCGCTGAACGACGCCGAAGCCATCCGCCGCGCCACCGCCGGCAACCCGAACGTGGTGGCGGTGTTCCTCGAGGCCATTCAGGGCGAAGGCGGCGTGCACCCGGCCAGCGCCGACTACCTGCAGCAGGTGCGCGCCCTGTGCGACGCCAACGACTGGCTGCTGATGATCGACGAAGTGCAGTGTGGCATGGGGCGCACCGGCAAGTGGTTTGCGCACCAGTGGGCCGGCATACTGCCCGACGTCATGCCGCTGGCCAAGGGGTTGGGCTCCGGGGTGCCGATCGGCGCCGTGGTGGCGGGCCCCAAGGCCGCGCAGCTGTTTCAGCCCGGTAACCACGGCAGCACCTTTGGTGGCAACCCGCTGGCGCTGCGCGCCGGCATCGAGACCATCCGCATCATGGAAGAAGACGGTCTGCTCGCGCACGCGGCCAAGGTCGGTTTTCAGCTGCAGACCCTGCTCAGCACCCAGCTCATGCACGAGCCCGGCGTGCGCGCGGTGCGCGGCAAGGGGCTGATGGTCGGCATCGAGCTGGATCGCCCCTGCGCCGTGCTGGTCGAGCGCTGCGCCGAAGCCGGGCTGCTCATCAGCGTCACCGCCGAGCGCGTGGTGCGGCTGGTGCCGCCGCTGATTTTGAGCGGCGCCGAAGCCGACGAGATCGTGGCCCTGCTCGTGCCCCAGATCAAGCGACTGCTGGCCGAGCCCTTGGCCGCCTAACCCCCCTTTTCAGAGCGCCCTCCATGTCAGCCACCGCCATCAAGCACTACCTGCAGTTCAAGGATTTCACCGCCGCCGAGTACGCCTACCTGTTCGAGCGCGCCTGGCTGATCAAGCACAAGTTCAAAACCTACCAAAAGCACCACAGCCTGTGCGACCGCACCCTGGCCATGATTTTCGAAAAGGCCAGCACGCGCACCCGGGTCAGTTTCGAGGCCGGCATGTACCAGTTGGGCGGCAGCGTGGTGCACCTGACCACCGGCGACAGCCAGCTCGGGCGCGCCGAGCCGATCGAAGACAGCGCGCGCGTCATCAGCCGCATGACCGACCTGGTGATGATCCGCACCTACGAGCAGAGCAAGATCGAGCGCTTTGCCGCGCACTCGCGCGTGCCGGTGATCAACGGCCTGACGAACGAATTCCACCCCTGCCAAATTCTGGCCGATCTGTTTACCTGGCTCGAGCACCGCGGCCGGCGCGCCGACGGCACGCTCGACGTAGGCGCGCTGCGCGGCATGACGGTGGCCTGGGTGGGCGACGGCAACAACATGGCCAACACCTGGCTGCAGGCGGCGCAAATTCTGGGCTTTGGCGTGCGCATGAGCACCCCCAGCGGCTACGAGGTCAAGCCCGAGATCGCGGGCGTGGCCGCTGCGGCCAACTGCTGGCAGGTGTTTGACGACCCGCTGCAAGCCTGCGCCGGCGCCGATCTGGTGACCACCGACGTCTGGACCAGCATGGGCTTCGAAGCCGAAAATGCCGCCCGCCGGCACGCCTTCGGCGCCTGGTGCGTGACCCCACAGCTGATGGCGCAAGCGCACCCCGAGGCGCTGTTCATGCACTGCCTGCCCGCGCACCGTGGCGAAGAAGTGGCCGCCGAAGTGATCGACGGCCCGCAGAGCGTGGTCTGGGACGAGGCCGAAAACCGCATGCACGTACAAAAGGCGCTGATGGAATACCTGCTGCTGGGCCGGCAGTGAGCCCAAAGCCTATGCACTGCCGTGGCTGGGCCAGCACGATGCCCGGCCCTAGACCGGCCTTAACCCGCACCGGCTCTACAGACCTCGGCACTGCATGAGCCCGGTTTTTGACGTCGCCATCGTCGGCGCGGGTGCGGCGGGCCTGTTTTGCGCCGGCATCGCCGGCCAGCGCGGCTTGCGCGTGCTGCTGCTCGATCACGCGCCCAAGATGGCCGAAAAAATCCGCATCTCGGGCGGCGGACGCTGCAATTTCACCAACCGCGAGCTCGACCCGCGCCAGCCGCAGCGCCACTTCCTGAGCCAGAACCCGGCCTTTTGCCGCTCGGCGCTGGCGCGCTACACCCCGGGCGACTTCATCGCCCTGCTGCAGCGCCACGGCGTGCCCTTCGAAGAAAAACACAAAGGTCAGTTGTTTTGCAGCCGCTCGGCGCAAGACCTGATCGAGCTGCTGCTGCGCGAATGCGGCGCCGGCGGCGTGACGCACTGGCAACCCTGCGGCGTGCGCGCCGTGCACTGGCACGACGGCGCGCCCGGCGCGCGCTACCGGCTCGAAACCGAGCGTGGCGCGGTGGTTGCACACGCTGTGGTGGTGGCCACGGGCGGCCTGCCGGTGCCCAAGATCGGCGCCAGCGACTGGGGCTTGCGGCTGGCGCAGCAGTTTGGGCTGCCCATCGTCGCGCCCCGGCCGGCGTTGGTGCCGCTCACCTTCGAGGCCTCAAGCTGGGCCCCCTTCGTGCACTTGGCTGGCCTGGCGCTGCCGGTGCACATCGCAACCGGCAACAAAAAACAGGGCATGGCTTTCGACGAAGACCTGCTCTTTACCCACCGGGGCTTGAGCGGCCCGGCGGGGCTGCAAATCTCGAGCTACTGGAACCCCGGCCAGCCCCTGCGCATCGATCTGCACCCCCAAGCCCCGCTCGAAGCCACGCTGCTGGCAGCCAAGGCCGCGGGCGTGCGCAAACGGCTGCCCAACCTGCTGGCCCAGCAGCTGCCGCAGCGCCTGTGCGACATCTGGACCGAACACCGCCCCGACTGGCAGCGCCCCGTGAGCGATTGCAGCGACAAGGCGCTGGCGCAGCTGGCGGCCAGCCTGCACCAATGGGCACCCACGCCCCACGGCGACGAGGGCTGGGCCAAGGCCGAAGTCATGCGCGGCGGCGTGGACACGCGCCAGCTGCGCTCGCAAAGCATGGAATCGACCCAGCCCGGGCTGTACTTCATCGGCGAAGTGGTGGACGTGACCGGCTGGCTGGGCGGCTACAACTTCCAGTGGGCTTGGGCCAGCGCCCACGCCTGCGCACTGGCGCTGCCCCAAGCCAGCCACTGCAGCCCGTAGGGTTTTAGGCGCTGCAGAAAAACAGGGGCTGAGGGATAATCCCCCATTTTCCAAGCCTTCCTTTTGCCATCCACCCACCCCCCATGACTGACACCCAACAACGCATCGACAGCCTGGTCAAAACGCACGACGTCGTGCTGTTCATGAAAGGCACCGCCACCTTCCCCATGTGCGGCTTTTCGGGCCGTGCGCTGCAAATCCTCAAAGCCTGCGGCGTCGAGTCCAGCGCCGTCAAGGCTGTGAACGTGCTCGAAGACCACGAAATCCGCCAAGGCATCAAGGACTACAGCAACTGGCCCACCATTCCGCAACTGTTCGTGCGCGGCGAGTTCATCGGCGGCTCCGACATCATGATGGAGATGTACGAATCGGGCGAACTGCAGCAGGTGCTTTCCGCCTCCAGCGCCTCCAAGGCCTGAAACCCGGTTTTTTTAGATCTGCCAGCGCCGCTGCGCCGCAAACACGGCGTTTGGGTAGGGGCTGCGCCCGCGGCTGCCGTTGTAGCGCCCCAGCGCCATGAACAGATCGCCGCGCTCGCGGTCTAGGTAGTGGCGCAGAATCACGCAGCCAAAGCGCAGGTTGGTTTTGAGGTGAAACAGGCCGCCCACGTCGCCATCGCCGATCAAACGCGCCCAAAATGGCATGATCTGCATATAACCGCGCGCCCCCACGACCGAGATCGCAAACTGCCTGAAGCCGCTCTCGACCTGGATCAGGCCCAGCACCAGCGACTCATCGAGGCCGGCGCGGCGGCTCTCGTACCACACGGTCTGCAAAAACTCCACGCGCTCGTTCAAGTCGGGCTTGCGCCGCGCCAGCCGCGGGCTGATTTGCGTCAGCCAGCGCAGGTAGGCCATGCGCGCCTCGGTGCTGGCAAACTCGGGCTCGAGCGGGTCGGCAAACTCGACCGCTGCGCGCAAGGCGTGGCGCACCGAATCGGCCAGCGGCTCCTCGATCTGGCTGGCAGCCGCCGGGCGCAGCGGCCACGCGGCGGCTGTGGCCGCAGCCGCGCCAGCCATGGCCGCCGTCCAGCGGCGCCGGCTCCAGCAGCCCTTGGCTTCGCACGCTGCCATCACCCGCTCACACCCCCAGCCGCTCGCGCAACCATGGCAATGCCTGCGCCAGCTCGAGCTTGCTCGCTTGCGCCTCGCGCCGGTGCTGGTACTCGATCTGGCCGTCTTTGAGGCCCTTGTCGCCCACCGTGATGCGGTGCGGCACGCCGATCAGCTCCCAGTCGGCAAACATGGCCCCCGGGCGCTCGCCGCGGTCGTCGAGCAGCACATCGACACCCAGCGCCTTGAGCTCGCCATACAGCCGCTCGGCCGCGGCGCGCACCGCCGAGCTGCGCTCCATGCCGATGGGGCAGATCACCGCCGTGAACGGCGCGATGGCGTCGGGCCAGATGATGCCGCGCTCGTCGTGGTTTTGCTCGATCGCCGCCGCCGGCAAGCGCGTGATGCCGATGCCGTAGCAGCCCATCTCGAACGGTTTGGGTTTGCCGTCTTCGTCTAAAAAAGTGGCGTTCATGGCGCGGCTGTACTTGGTGCCCAGATAGAACACATGCCCGACTTCGATGCCGCGCTCGATCAGCAGTTCCCCGGCGCCGTCGGGCGAGGGGTCGCCGGGCCGCACGTTGCGGATGTCGGCCACCAGGTCGGGTTCGGGCAAATCGCGGCCCCAGTTGACACCGGTGAGGTGGTGGTCGGCTTGGTTGGCACCGCAGACCCAGTCGGCCATGAGCGCCACTTCGCGGTCGGCCAGCACCTGCACCGGCCGCTTGAGCCCGATCGGCCCTAGGTAGCCCGGGCGGGTGCCAAAGTGGGCCATGATTTCGGCCTCGGTGGCGAAGCGGTAGCCCAGGTTGAGCCCCGGCAGATTGCCCACCTTGACCTCGTTCATGTCGTGGTCGCCGCGCAGCAGCAGCAGCCAGACGCGGCTGCCCACGAGTTCATCGCGCTCGTTGATCTCGTCGGTGGCCAGCACCAGCGATTTGACGGTGCGCGCCAGCGGCAGCCCGAGCAGCTCGGCCACGTCGGCGCAGGTGCTGCGGCCCGGCGTGGGCGTGAGCGTCAGCGGCTGGCTCGGGGCCGGGCGCGGGCCGGCTGGGGCCAGCGCCTCGGCTTTTTCGAGGTTGGCGGCGTAGTCGCTCTGGGGGCAATAGACGATCGCGTCCTCGCCGGTGGCGGCGATCACCTGAAACTCCTCGCTCAAGTCGCCGCCAATGGCGCCGCTGTCGGCGGCCACGGCGCGGTAGCGCAGCCCGAAGCGCTCAAATATGCGCCGGTACGCCGCCGCCATGGCTTGGTAGCTGGCCTGCGCCGCGTCGCGATCGCGGTCGAAGCTGTAGGCGTCTTTCATAGTGAACTCGCGCCCACGCATGAGGCCAAAGCGCGGCCGGCGCTCGTCGCGAAACTTGGTCTGAATCTGGTAAAAGTTTTTGGGCAGCTGCTTGTAGCTGCGCAGCTCTTGGCGCGCGAGGTCGGTCACCACCTCTTCGCTCGTGGGTTGCACCACAAAGTCGCGCTCGTGCCGGTCTTTGATGCGCAGCAGCTCGGGCCCCATCTTCTCGAAGCGCCCGGTTTCCTGCCACAGCTCGGCCGGCTGCACCACCGGCATGGTGAGCTCGATCGCGCCGGCGGCGTCCATCTCCTCGCGCACGATGCGCTCGACCTTGCGGATCACGCGCAGCCCCATGGGCAGGTAGGTGTAGATGCCGGCCCCGAGTTTTTTGATCAGGCCGGCGCGCAGCATCAGGCGGTGGCTGGCCACTTCAGCGTCGGTGGGGGCTTCTTTGAGGGTGGAGATAAAGAACTGTGAGGCTTTCATGGGCGTGCGTGCGTTCCCGATTGGCACCCGCAAGCCCACTGGGGCCACCCTAGGCGCCGCTGACGCTTGCGCCCAAGGCCGCAGAGACCCCACACGAGGCCCACAAAAGGGCGCAGACCGTGCATAATCGGGACAGTTTAAAAATTGGGGTTGATTATGCTTGACAGAGACGGCTTTAGGCCGAATGTCGGCATCATTCTGCTCAACCAGAAAAACCAGGTGTTCTGGGGCAAACGCATACGCACCCATTCGTGGCAGTTTCCGCAAGGTGGCATCGACCGGGGCGAATCCCCCGAGCAAGCCATGTACCGCGAACTGCACGAAGAAGTCGGGCTCAAGCCCGAACACGTGAGCGTCGTGGCCCGCACGCGAGACTGGTTGCGCTACGAAGTGCCGGACAGCTACATCCGCCGCGATGCACGCGGCCACTACAAAGGCCAGAAACAGATCTGGTACCTGCTGCGCCTGCTCGGCGGCGACTGGCTGCTCAACCTGCGCGCCACCGCGCACCCCGAGTTCGACGCTTGGCGCTGGCACGACTACTGGGTGCCCCTAGACGTGGTGGTCGAGTTCAAGCGCGGCGTCTATGAAATGGCGCTCACCGAACTGGCGCGCCACCTGCCCGCCGACGCCCGCCACCGCAGTGGGCGGGGTTTGCTGCACCCGCGCCCCAGCTTGGCCAGCGTAGGCCGGCCCACCCCACCGGGTGCGGCCAGCGGCGCCGGTGCGGCCTCGCACCCAATGCCCGTGAAAATGCCCGCGCACATGGAACTGCCCCCGGGTGCCACCTTCGAGCCCAACCCCCAGTTTGACACCACGGTGCAAACGCCTGTTGCGCCGGCCATGCCGGCTCGCCCCACCCCCCCATGATCAAACTGCGCCCCTCAACCCCCGTTGCACGCCAGCTCGGCGCCCTGGCGCTGGCAGCGGCCTTGTTTGCTGCCGTGGCGCCCGCCGCCGCGCAGCCCCTGTTTTTGACCGATGGCGAGCAGTGGCAGGAAGGGCCCGTTCCGGCCCCGCCGGCCTTCAGTACCCAAGGCCTGGTGCCGTTCGAGGTGGGCGTGGATTCGCCGCTGCGCTTTGCGCTCGTGCCCGATACGCTGCAACTGGGTGCCGATGGCGTGATTCGCTTCGTGGTGGTGGCCCAAAGCGCCAGCGGCGCCGTGAACGTGATGCACCAGGGCCTGCGCTGCCGCAGCAACGAGTCGCGCACCTACGCGCGCTGGTCGCCAGCGCAGCTGCCGCTAGGCAACCCTTTCAACTCCGAAGCCGGCCAGTGGATCAGCGCCGGCCAAACCCCTTGGCAAGACTGGCGCGACCACGCCGCTGGCCGCCCAGCCTGGGCCCTAGCCCGCGCCGGCCTGTGCGACGGCGCCGCCCCCAACGGCAACTCAGCGCAGATGCTGCGCGCGCTGCGGGCGCAGGGGGAGATGGTGCGTTAGGGGGGTGTATAGACTTGGCTGCTTGATGAAACGACAAGTTGCTTGACGTGTACCGCTTCGCGGACGGCAACAAGCGCACGAGTCGTCTGAGCGCAAACATGCCGCTCATGCTCTACAACTGCGCACCACTGTCCTTTCTAGACGTGGAGCGCTCGGACTATGCGACCGCCATGCTCGGCATCTACGAGCAGCGCAACATGGCTGCGGCGGTGAACTTGTTCGAGTTCATCTACCGCCGCTCGATTCAGAAGTACAGCGTGCTGCGCGCTCTCAGCTGCACAAAGCCTTGATGTCCTCCGGAACCGGAATGGCTTTGATTCGGTCTGGGTCCTCGGGTGGCCGAATGACGAAGGCACGAACTTCAGTGCCCTCACAAAGCACTTCGTCGCCACGCTGAACCACGTGTTTGTGGATGAACACCTTCTCGCGCCACTCGATGACGCTGGTGTGCACCTGCAAGCGCTCGCCATAGGTGGCGGTGCGTTTGAACTTGGTGTTAATTTCCAGCAGGGGTGTGCCGACAATGCCGCGCGTCTTGATCAGTTCGCGCCAAGGCGGCACCCCGCATTTCACAAAGAAGTTGAGGGACGATGCGTCCATCCATTTGGAAAAATTTGGGAAAAAAACGATTCCGGCTGGGTCGCAGTCGCCGAACATCACTTCCACTTCGTAGATCACGGTTTTGGTCATGTAGGCTCCGTTGGTGGGCTGCGGTCAACGCGGGCTCAAGCGCAAAGCGCCATCAAGACGGATGGTTTCGCCGTTGAGGTGGCCGTTGACAACGATGTGGCAAGCCAATTCAGCAAACTCGCTGGGCTGACCAAGGCGTTGAGGGAAAGGGATGCTGGCGGCCAGCGACTGTTGCACCGGCTCGGGCAGGGTTTTCATGAGAGGCGTAGCAAACAGGCCTGGTGCGATGGTGCAGACGCGGATACCGTGTTGCGCCAAGTCGCGCGCCATCGGCAGGGTCATCCCCACCACGCCGGCCTTGGAGGCGCTGTAGGCCTGCTGACCCACTTGGCCGTCGTAGGCGGCGACTGAAGCGGTGAACACCATGACGCCGCGCTCGCCGTCAGTCAGGGGCTCCAGCTTGACGCAGGCGGCCGCAAACAGTCTGGCCACGTTGTAGGTACCGATCAGGTTGACGTGGATGACCTTGGCGAAATCCTCTAGCGGGGCGGCGTTGCCATCCTTACCGATGATGCGCTTGGCAGTACCGATACCGGCGATCTGCATGAGGATGCGGGCCGGACCGTGGGCCGCGGCGGCCGCTTCGATGGCGGCGTGCACGCTGTCGGGGCTGGTGACGTCGCAGTGCACGGCCATGCCGCGGATATCGTTGGCCACGCGCTGGGCGTTGCCTAGGTTGACGTCCAGTACCGCGACTTTGGCGCCTAGGCGGGCGAGTTCGCGGGCCGTGGCTTCGCCCAAGCCGGAACCTCCGCCGGTGACGAGGGCTGCTTTGCCTTGAATGTCCATGATGTGTCCTTTCGTCGGGGGGATCAGGCCGCGTCCGGGTTCTCGATGAGCAGGGCGATGCCTTGGCCGCCTCCCACGCAGGCGCTGGAAATGCCCCAGCGCAGGCCGCGGCGGTGCAACTCGCGCGCTAGGGTGAGCGTCAGGCGCACCCCGGTGGCCGCCAGCGGGTGGCCCAGTGCAATGGCGCCGCCGTTGACATTGAGTTTGGCTAAGTCAAGGCCCAGTTCGCGGCCCACCGCCAGCGTCTGCGCGCCTTGGGCTTCGTTGATCTCGAAGCAGCCAATGTCGTCTAGCCGCAGGCCGGTGCGTTGCAGCAGCAGCCGGATGGCCGGGGCTGGGCCGATGCCCATGATTTCTGGGGGCACACCCACGGCGGCTGCGGCCACCACGCGGGCGGCGGGTCGCTTGCCTTGGGTGGCCGCCCATTTTTTTGCGTACTCGCCAGACGTGACGACGCACGCAGCGGCGGCATCCACCAGCGCCGAGCTGTTGCCGCCAGTCTGCACGCCGCCTTCGTACACCGGCTTGAGCTTCGCCAGCACCTCCACTGGCGACAGACGCGGATGGGTGTCGCGATCCACCGAGGTCACCTTGCCCTGTAGCTTGATGCCACGGGTTTTGTAGCCATCCAGTTCGAATCGTTCGCTCACCACCGGGACGATTTCCCCGTCAAAAAAGCCCGATTCCTGCGCAGCCACCGCCTTGGCAAACGAATTGGAAGCGAACTGGTCCACCTCTTCGCGGCGGATGCCGTATTTTTTGGCCAAGTTTTCGGCGGTCTGGATCATGTTGACGCCAGCGGCCGGGTCCTTCAGCGCTTCCCACATGAAGTCCTTGAAACCCACCGGCGCGCCGAGCTTGAAGCCGGTGCGATGATCGAAAGCGGCGATGGGGTTGCGAGTCATGCTCTCGGTGCCCACCACCAGCGCGGCATCGCACACACCAGCCTCGATTTGTTCGCCGGCCTGGCGGAACAGTTCGAAGCCTGTGCCACAGATGCGTTGCGCCATGATGGCTGGGACGTCTTGCGGTATGCCGGCGTACAGGCCAATGTGCCGAGGCAGCACGAATTGGTCAAAGTCGCCGGGGGCCATGTTGCCGGTGATGACCGAGCCAATGTCAGCCGGGTTCACGCCGTTGCGGGCCAGGGCTGCGCGGGCCGCCTTGATGCCCAGATCGGTGGGGGAGATGTGGCCGAGCGCCCCGCAGTAGTCGACCATGGGCGTGCGCACGCCCTCGAGCATCCAGACGTCTTTGAACGCGTTAAAAAAGCCTTTGTGTGCCATGGGGGTTTTCTTTCGGTGTGGGGTTCAGACCTGCGGTTTGAGTACGGTGTGCAGTTCGTCGGCGTGCAGCTTGGCAACGGTATCGGCCCGCTGGCTGAGCACCGCCCGCTGGTTGATCGAGCCTTTGTCGGTGATTTCGCCGCGGTCGATCGTGGGCGGATCGCCCAGCAGGCACAGGCGGGCAATGCGGGTGGCGCTACCCGTGGCGGTTTTGGCAAGGTCGTCGAGGATGGCCTGAAACCGGGCCAGCACCGCCGGGTGATCCAGCACATCGTGCAGCGCCGTGCCTGCCGGCAAATCGCACAGCTCGCGCACCTTGGCGGTGGGAAACACCATGGCACCCACCTCCTTCATGTTCAGACCGGTCAGCACCACGTCCTGGATGTAAGGCGCCCCGGCGGCAATGATTTTGGCGCGCAAGGGGCCGACGCTGACAAAGGTACCGGTGGCGAGCTTGAAGTCCTCGGCAATGCGGCCGTCGAACTTGAGGCCCAGATGGACATCGGTTTCGTCTATCCACTTGACCGCATCGCCCGTCTTGAAAAAGCCTTCTTCGTCAAAGGCTTCCTCGGTTTCCTTGGGCGCGCGCCAGTAGCCGGGGGTGATGTTGGGGCCACGGTAACGCACCTCGGTCTTGCCGTCGGTGTCAACCAGCTTGAGCTCCATGCCGGGAGTGGGCACACCCAAGTCGCCGGCTTTCACGTGGGGGTTGGTCACGAAAATGCCAAACGGTCCCGACTCGGTCATACCCAGACCGGTGGTCATGACGATGCGCTGGCCGATCTCGCGCTCCTGGCTTTCGTACAGGCTGTCCCAGATCGGCTGCGAAAGTGCAGCGCCGGCGTAAAAAAACATCTTGACTCGCGACAGCAGCGTCTTGCGCAGGGTGTCGTCGGTCTTCATGGCATGGGCAATGGCCTCGAAGCCGGTGGGCACGTTGAAATACACCGTGGGTGCGATCTCGCGCAGGTTGCGCAGGGTTTCGTGCATCAGCGCCGGCGTGGGTTTGCCGTCGTCGATGTACAGGGTGCCGCCATGGAAGATCACCATGCCGAAGTTGTGGTTACCGCCGAAGGTGTGGTTCCAAGGCAGCCAGTCAACCAGCACCAAGGGTTCTTCGGCCAGCACGGGCATGGACTGCGTCATCTGCTGCTGGTTGGCGCACCACATGCGGTGGGTGTTGATGACCGCCTTGGGCAGCTTGGTGGAGCCGCTGGTAAACAGGAATTTCGCGATGGTATCGGGGCCGGTGCTGGCCATCACATCGTCCACAGCAGGCGTCTCGGGGGTGGCTTCGAGGTCGCTGAAGCGGGTGACCGAAATGCCGTCGATGGCGCCATCCACCAGCACCACTTCCGCGTCGGGGCCGACGCTGGCCTGTATGGCTCGGGCGTAGCGGGCATCTTGGGCAAACACCAGCCCCGGGGTGGTGGTTTTCAGCACGTGCCTGAGCTTGTCGTAGTCGGTGCTGACGAGCGAGTAGGGTGGCGAAGTGGGCACATAAGGCACCCCTGCCACCAAGCAGCCTAGGGCCAGCAGCGCATGCTCTAGGCTGTTTTCACTCAGGATGACGACCGGCCGCTCGGCGCTCAGCCCGCGGTTGATGAGCGCTTGTGCAATACGCCGCGCCGTAGCCCAAGCTTCGCCGTAGTTGACGTGCCGCCAGGCGCCAAGCGTGGTTTTGCCATCGGCAGCGCAGAGGCGCTCGCGCTGCGCCATCCAGGTCTGCTGGGGACGCAGCTCGGCCCATCGGCGCAGGCGGTCGGTCAGGCGCTCGGGGTAGGGTTGCAGCGACTGGTCGGCGCTGAGGTAGTGGACGCCGGTCGGGCCGTCGCGCAGGGTGACGCGGGTGACGCCGAACGTGAGGGGGCGAAACCGAGGTGGGGTGCTCATCTTGTCTGCCTTTGCGGGGGAGTTCAGCTCTTTTGCACTTTGGCTGCCTTGCCTTCCAGGAAGGCCCGAACCCTGGCCTTGGCTTGCGGGGTGGATTGGGCAATCGAAGCCATCAATGCCTCGGTGAACAGGCCGTGGTCGGCCGGCTGCTCGGCAATCCTGGGCAGGGCGTGCATCAGCGCGTAGTTGGTCAGCGGGGCGTTGGTGGCAATGCGGGTGGCCAGATCCAGCGCCTTTTCTAGAGCCGTACCCCTTGGCACCAGGTACTGCGACAGGCCAATGCGTTCGCCTTCAGTCGCGTTGACCACACGGCCAGTAAGCATCATGTCCATCATGCGGGCCACGCCGATCAGCTTGGGGACGCGCACGGCGCCACCTCCGCCCACAAAAATGCCGCGCGTGCCTTCGGGCAGCGCGTAGAAGGTGGACTCGTCGGCCACGCGGATGTGGCAGGCGCTGGCCAGCTCCAGGCCGCCACCCACCACGGCACCGTGCAAGGCGGCAACCACCGGCACCTGGCCTTTCTCGACCGCATCGAGGGCGGCATGCCACATGCGCGAGTGGAACATGCCTTCTCCGGCATCGCGCTCTTGCAGTTCAGACAGGTCAAGCCCGGCGCAAAAATGCTCACCTTCGCCGTGGATCACGGCTGCACGGGTGTTCTCAGGCAGGTTCTGGAAAGTATCGCGCAGGGCCAGAATCAGCCCGTCGTTCAGGGCATTGCGCTTGGCTGGGCGGGACAGGCAAACCACCGCGACATCGCTGTGCAGAGTGAGTTGAACGTCTTTGGTAACAGAGGAAGCGGTGTTGGGTGGCATGGTACTGAAGGGCATTTTCATAAAACGTTATTAAATGTAACCAAATAAATGAGCTAAGTCACCTAGTGTTTACACCAATGCTTGGGTGGGCAGAGCGCCAGCAGCAACCAAGGGCACTTCGTGCAGCCCATAGGGTTGCCGTTGAGCAGCAGCGGGTCGTGTGCATGAAGTGCAGCGCGGTTGCTCGAATCCATAACATGGGAGCCCACCAATTGCGGCTGCGGCCACCGATCGCGTTTGAATTCGGCATCCAGCAAAGCCGCTTTGGTGCCGTAACCCGGTTGCAGCGGCAGTTCGCAGATTTCAGAGCCGGTGTTCGCGCGCAGGGTTTGCTAGCCCTTGTGCAGGTCGCGATAGACCACGCATACCACCAAGGGGGGCGTGGCCAGTTGCACCAGCGCTGCCGACATCATCTGGGTGCCGCCGGCGTCGTACACAATCAAGTGCAGTTGAGCAAACTCGGCAAATGGTTCTGCCACCGTTTGGCGCACCCCCTGCTCGGCTTCCCCACGCCGCCCTCACCCCCCGCGCTGCGTCAGCACCAGGTTGTCGCGGTGGATCATTTCGGGTTCGGCGGCGTAGCCGAGCAGGCGTTCGAAGTCGGTCGAGGCTTTGCGGCACAGCAGGCGCGCTTCGGCGGCGCTGTAGTTGGCCAAGCCGCGTGCGAGCTCGCTGCCGTTGGGGCCGCGCAGGGCGATCACGTCGCCTCGTGCAAACTCGCCCTCGACCGCCGTCATGCCGATGGGCAGCAGGCTCTTGCCTTCTTGCACGATTTTGGCGGCGGCGCCGGCGTCTAGGCGCACAGCGCCGCGCAGCTGCAGGTGGTCGGCCATCCACTGCTTGCGCGCTTGCAGCTTGGGCGTATCGGCCAGCAGGCAGGTGCCGATGGGCTCGCCCGCGAGCAGGCGCAGCAGCGCATCGGGCTCGCGCCCCCAAGCGATCACGGTGCTGGCACCGGAACTGGCGGCGCGCTTGGCGGCCAAAATTTTGGTGATCATGCCCCCGGTGCCGATGCGCGAGCCGGCCCCGCCGGCCATGGCCTCGAGCGCCGGGTCGCCGGCGCGCGCGGCCTGGACAAAGCGGGCTTGCGGGTCGCGGCGCGGGTCGGCGCTGTAGAGCCCTTTTTGGTCGGTGAGGATGACGAGCAAATCGGCCTCGACCAAGTTGGCCACCAACGCGCCCAAGGTGTCGTTGTCGCCGAACTTGATCTCGTCGGTGACCACGGTGTCGTTTTCGTTGATCACCGGCAGCACCCGGTGCGCCAGCAGCGTGAGCAGGGTCGAGCGGGCGTTGAGGTAGCGCTCGCGGTCGGCTAGGTCGGCGTGGGTGAGCAGCACTTGTGCACTGCCCAGCCCCAACTGGCGCAGCTTGGTTTCGTACATCTGCACCAGCCCCATCTGGCCCACGGCGGCGGCGGCCTGCAGCTCGTTGATGGCTTTGGGGCGCACGGCCCAGCCCAAGCGCTTCATGCCCTCGGCAATGGCGCCGCTGCTGACCACGATCGCCTCGCGCCCCTGCTCCACCAGCTTGCTGAGCTGCGCGCTCCACTGCCCGATGGCGGCTTCGTCTAGGCCGCGGCCTTCGTTGGTGACCAGGCTGGAGCCGACCTTGACCACAATGCGCCGCGCCGCACGCAGCCGCTCGGCCACGGCGGCCTCGGGGACGCGCCATTCAGGCGCCAAGCTGGCTGGTTGATCCATGTGTAAAAAAGATGAGCGGGCAGGATGGGGCGGCGCAGCGCGACAGTTTTAAGGCTCGAAGCGCGGATCGACCTCGGCTGGTGGCCGTTCGGCCTGCTGGCTGGCCGCGATGTGCTGGTAGATTTGCTGCACCAAGCGCTCGCAGCCCTCGCGGGTGAGGGCCGAGATCTCGAACACCGGCCCCTTGTGGCGAAAGCGGCGCACAAAGTCGCGCACGCGCTGCGCCCGCTCGGCTTCGGGCACCATGTCGAGCTTGTTGAGCACCAACCAGCGCGGCTTGGCGTGCAGCGCCGGGTCGTATTTTTTCAGCTCTTTGACGATGGCGCGCGCCTGCGCCACCGGATCGACCGCGTCGTCGAACGGGGCCAGATCGACCACGTGCAGCAGCAGCCGGGTGCGCTGCAGATGACGCAAAAACAGGTGCCCCAGCCCCGCACCTTCGGCTGCGCCTTCGATCAGGCCCGGCAGGTCGGCGATCACAAAGCTCTTTTCGGGCCCCACGCGCACCACGCCCAAATTGGGGTGCAAGGTGGTGAAGGGGTAGTCGGCGATCTTGGGCCGGGCGTTGGAGACTGCGGTGATGAAGGTCGATTTGCCGGCGTTGGGCAAGCCCAGCAGCCCGACGTCGGCCAGGAGCTTGAGCTCGAGCTGCAAGTTGAAACGCTGCCCGGGGTGGCCTGGGGTTTTTTGGCGCGGGGCGCGGTTGATCGCGCTCTTGAAGCGCAGGTTGCCAAAGCCGCCGTCGCCGCCCTTGGCCAGCAGCACCAGTTGGCCCGGTTGCAGCAGTTCGTGCAACAGGGCGCCGGTGTCGGCGTCGCGCACCAGGGTGCCGACCGGCATTTTGAGCACGATGTCTTCGCCCTTGTGGCCGAACATGTCGGAGCCCTTGCCGTGCTCGCCGCGCTGGGCCTCAAACTTGCGCGTGTAGCGAAAGTCCACCAGCGTGTTCAGGTTTTCGTCGGCCAGTGCATAGACGTGGCCGCCACGGCCGCCGTCGCCGCCGTCGGGGCCGCCAAATTCTTTGTACTTTTCGTGCCGGAACGAGGCGCAGCCACTGCCACCATCGCCCGCCGCCACCTCGATCGTGGTTTCGTCTACAAACTTCATGGGGGCAATTGTGAGGCCAATGTGGGGTCCACGGAGCCTAAGTCGGCAACATGATGGGCAAAAAACAAAGGCCCGCAAGCGGGCCTCTAGGTGGCTGAGGGGGCGTTGCGCAGCCAAGCTAACTGGGCCAGCCCGCCGTGGCCGCTGGCGCGAAACCGATCAAGCCGATCAGACCGTCTCGGGCGCTGCGGCGGCCTCGACGCTGATCACCTTGCGGTTCAAGGCGCCCTTGAGGGCAAAGCCCACCGTGCCATCGACGGTGGCAAAAATGGTGTGGTCTTTGCCGATGCCGGTGCCGGTGCCGGGGTGGAATTTGGTGCCGCGCTGGCGCACGATGATCGCACCGGCCGAGACTTCTTGGCCACCAAAGACCTTGACGCCCAGCATCTTGGGTTGTGAATCGCGGCCGTTGCGGGTTGAGCCGCCGCCTTTTTTCTGTGCCATGGTGTGCCGCTCCTTATGCCTGGATCGAGCCGATTTGCAGCTCGGTGAAGTTTTGCCGGTGGCCCTGGCGCTTCTGGTAGTGCTTGCGACGGCGCATCTTGAAGATGCGGATTTTGTCGCCACGACCGTGCGAGACCACCGTGGCTGTGACCGTTGCGCCGCTGACCAAGGGCGTGCCAACCTGGATGCTGTCGCCGCTGCCGACGGCCAACACCTGGTCGATCACGATTTCTTGGCCCACGTCCGCAGCAATCTGTTCTACTTTAAGTTTTTCGCCAACGGCAACGCGATACTGCTTGCCGCCGGTTTTTATGACCGCGTACATTGGAAACCTCAAATGGTGATTTCTCCGGGCTGATTCCCAAAGAATCGCGCATTGTACCAAAAACGGGTGGAGCTGGTGCCGCCTGTCGGATTCGAACTGACGACCTACCGCTTACAAGGCGGTTGCTCTACCAACTGAGCTAAGGCGGCGACGGGTGCGTATTCTACTTCACGCGCTTGAGCACGGGCTGGCGCGGCTTGCTCGGTTTGGGGCTTGGCGTAGGCGGTTCGGGATCTGTGCGGGGTGCCGCGTCATCGGGCCCAGCCAAAGGCACCAGCTTGAGACCGGGCCCTGCGTCTGCCTGGGCCGGCTGATTTTCTGCTTCGGGCTCGGGCGGGTCAAAAGCCATGCCACTGCCGTTTTCGCGCGCGTAGATGGCCAGCACGTGGTCGATCGGCACCCACACGTCGCGCGGCACGCCGCCAAAGCGGGCTTTGAACTCGATCGTGTCGTTGCCCAGTTGCAGGTGGCTGGTGGCCTCGTAGCTGGTGTTGAGCACGATCTGGCCGTCTTGCACAAACTCGAGCGGCACCCGCACCCTAGAGTCCACCGCCACCACCAGATAGGGGGTGAAACCGTTGTCGCTGCACCACTCGTGCAGGGCCCGGATGAGGTACGGCCGGGTTGAGGGCAGCGGTGGATGGTCCTGGCTCATGGCGGGTGGCGCTTACTTGCGCATCACTTTTTCGGAGGGCGTGAGCGCCTCGATGTAGGGCGGACGCGAAAAAATGCGCTCGGCGTACTTGAGCAGCGGCGCGGCGTTTTTGCTCAGCTCGATGCCGTAGTGATCCAAGCGCCACAGCAGCGGCGCGATCGCCACGTCGAGCATCGAGAAGTTGTCGCCCAGCATGAATTTGTTCTTGAGGAACACCGGGGCCAACTGGGTCAGGCGGTCGCGGATGTGGATGCGGGCTTTGTCGATCGACTTGTCACCGCTCTTGAGGCTGCGGTTTTCCAGCACCGAGACGTGGGTGAACAGCTCTTTCTCGAAGTTGAGCAAAAACAGGCGCACGCGCGCGCGCTCCACCGGGTCGCCGGGCATCAACTGCGGGTGCGGGAAACGCTCGTCGATGTACTCGTTGATAATGTTGGACTCGTACAGGATCAGGTCGCGCTCGACCAGAATCGGCACCTGCGCGTAGGGGTTCATGAGCGCGATGTCTTCGGGCTTGTTGTACAGATCGACGTCGCGGATCTCGAAGTCCATGCCTTTTTCGAACAACACGAAACGGCAGCGATGCGAGAAAGGGCAGGTGGTGCCCGAGTACAAAACCATCATGGTTGTCAGCTCCTAGATACAAAAAACAAACAGTGGCGTGCCCGTTAAAGCCCCAAGGGGGCAAGGCAGACCACTGTCACAAGCAGGCCCGGCGGTGGGCGGCGTGCATGCAGGAGTTACTTGATGTCTTTCCAGTATTCCTTGTTCAGCTTCCACGCCAGCACAGTAAAACCGGCGAGGAACAGCAGCACAAAAATCCCGAGTTGCTGGCGCTGGTCTTGGTGCGGCTCGGCCAACCAGTCGAGGAAAGCCACCAGTTCGGCCACCGAGCGATCGAACTCCTCGGGGCTCATGGTGCCGGGCGTGACCTGCTCCCAGCCGCGCAGCACTTGCGTGCTGCTGCCGTCGGCGTTGGCCACGGTTTCGATGATCGGACGGCGCTCGCCTTGCAGGTACCACAGCGGGTTGGGCATGGCGACGTTGGGGAATGCAAGGTTGTTCCAACCATGGGCGATCATGTCGTCGCGGTAGTACGAACGCAGCAGGGTAAAGATGTAGTCGGTACCGCCCGAACCTGCGCGCGAGCGCGTGATCATGGTCAAATCAGGGGCGGCTTTGCCCCAAAACACCTTGGCGTCAGCCGGGCTGATGGCGACCTGCATAAGGTCGCCCACGCGGCCATCGGTGAACAGAAAGTTCTCGCGAATCTGGCGCTCGGTCAGGCCCAGTTCTTTGAAACGCTTGTAGCGCTCGAACGAGGCCGAATGGCAGCTCAGGCAGTAGTTGACGAACAATTTGCCGCCGCGTTGCAAGGCCCCGACATCGTTGCTCAGGTCGGGGGCACGGTCCAGCGGGAAGGCACCTTTGGCCGCCACCGCACCCGAGACCAGTCCAAATGCCAACAGGCCAGCCACAATCCATTTTTTCATATTCGTTGACTCCAGCGTATGCGTACGGATCGGCTGATCAGTGTGGGGTAAAGCTGACGCGGCTAGGCACCGGCTTGAACTCACCCAAGCGGCTCCACCACGGCATCAGCAAGAAAAAGCCGAGGTAGAACAAGGTGCCGAACTGCGAGAAGCGGGTGCTGAGGACCGACGGCGGCAACACCCCAAAGTAGCCCATGATGGCAAAGTTGACGACAAAGGCGCCATACAGGTACTTGTTCCAGGTCGGGCGGTAGCGGATGGAGGCCACGGGCGCACGGTCGAACCACGGCAAGAAGCACAGGATCACCACCGCCGCGCCCATGATCACCACGCCCCAGAACATGGCGTCGAGCCCCAGCATGGCCAGCGTACCGACCACGGCGCCACCCAGCACCAGGCCCTTACCCACCGTGCCAAAACCGGAGCGGAAGATGCCAATGAAGGCCGCCAACCAGACGCCGGCCACGAGCACGTACATGAACTCGGTGGTTACGGCGCGCAGCATCGAGTAGAAGGGCGCAAAGTACCAGACCGGGGCGATGTGCGCCGGCGTGACCAGCGGGTCGGCCGGGATCAGGTTGGTGTACTTGAGGAAGAAGCCGCCACCCGTGGGCGCAAAGAACACCACGGCCGAGAAGATCATCAGGAACACGCCCACGCCCATCAGGTCGTGCACCGAGTAGTAGGGGTGAAACGGGATGCCGTCGAGCGGCTTGCCGTTGGCGTCTTTGTGCTTCTTGATCTCGATGCCGTCGGGGTTGTTGGAGCCGACTTCGTGCAGCGCGATGATGTGCGCCACCACCAAGCCCAGCAGCACCAGCGGCAGCGCGATCACGTGCAGGCTGAAGAAGCGGTTCAGGGTGGCGTCGCCGACCACGAAGTCGCCGCGGATGAGCAGCGCCAGATCGGGCCCGATGATGGGGATGGCGACAAACAGGTTGACGATCACCACCGCACCCCATAACGACATCTGGCCCCAAGGCAGCAGGTAACCGGTGAAGGCGATGGCCATCATCACCAGCAAAATGCCGCAGCCAAAGAGCCAGATCAGCTCGCGCGGCTTGCGATACGAGCCGTAGATCAGGCCACGGAACATGTGCAGATAGACCACGATGAAAAAGAACGAGGCCCCGGTGGAGTGGATGTAGCGGATCAGCCAGCCCCACTCGACTTCGCGCATGATGTACTCGACCGAGGCGAAGGCCACCGGCACCCCGGCGGCATTGAGCGTCGCGTCGGGCTTGTAGTGCATCACCAAAAAGATGCCCGAGATGATCTGGATCACCAGCACCAGCAGCGCCAGCGAGCCAAAAAAGTACCAAAAATTGAGGTTTTTGGGCACGTAGTATTCCGACAGGTGCTCTTTGTAGAGTTTGGTCAGCGGAAAGCGGTTGTCGATCCAGTTGAGCAACTGCTCGCCCGCTGGGGCGCTGGGGGAGATTTCTTTGTATTCGGCAGCCATGATCTTCCTTGTGCGCGCCTTCAGGCTTGTTGGTCTTCGCCCACCAAAATCATGGTGTCGCTCAGGTACATGTGGGGCGGGATTTCGAGGTTGTCGGGCGCTGGCATGTTGGCAAAGACGCGCCCCGACAGATCAAAGGCCGAGCCGTGGCAGGGGCAGAAAAAGCCGCCCGGCCAATCGGCCGGCAACCCGGGTTGGTCGCCCGTGGCAAAACGCGAGGTCGGGGAGCAACCGAAGTGCGTGCACACGCCCACGGCCACAAAATACTGGGGCTTGATCGAGCGGTACCGGTTGAGGGCGTATTCAGGCGTGGGGAAAACGCGGCGCTCGGATTGAGGGTCAGCCAGACGCGGCTCGACGACCTCAAGCGAGGCGATCATTTCGGGCGTGCGGTACAACACCCAAACCGGGCGCCCACGCCACTCGACCACCATTTTTGCGCCCGGTGCCAGGCGCGAGATATCCACCTCGACTGGGGCCCCGGCGGCGCGTGCACGCGCAGAGGGTTGAAAGGAACTGACGAAGGGGACGGCGACCGCGGCTGCCCCCACGCCGCCCATGGCGCAGGTGGAAATCAGCCAAACACGGCGACCGTTGTCTACGGCGGCTTCGCTCATGGGAATCTTTCTGTGACGTGAGGACTCGGGAGTCGGGGCGACAAAGCCAGCGCAGCCGCTTCAACGCCCCAAAACACACTCAATTGTAAGGGATTGAAACCGGCCAGCGACCAAAACCCTAGGCAGCACTAGGTGACCGCCTGCGGCACGGCCCCGCCTACGGGGGACTGTGTGGGTGCGCCAACGCGGCGCGCAGCGCGGCCAGCAGGCTGGAGGGGTCGGCGTTTCCGCTGCCGGCCAGATCGAGGGCGGTGCCGTGGTCTGGGCTGGTGCGCAAAAAAGGCAAGCCCAGCGTGGTGTTGATGCCCTGCTCCAGCCCCAGGTACTTGACCGGGATCAGCCCCTGGTCGTGGTACATGGCCAGCACGACGTCGAACTCGCCACGGCGCGCGCGCATGTACACGGTGTCGGGGGCAAAGGGGCCTTGGGCGTCGATGCCCGCTGCCTGAGCAGCCGCGATGGCCGGCGCGATGTGCTCGATTTCTTCGCGCCCAAACAGCCCGCCCTCGCCCGCGTGCGGGTTCAGGCCCGCCACTGCGATACGGCACCGCGGGCGAGCCAGCACCTGAACAAAATGCCGGTGCGTGAGCTGCAAGCTTTGCAACACCTGCGCTTGGGTCACGGCGTCGATGGCCGCCCGCAAGGGCAGGTGCACGCTCACCAATACCGTGTGCAATTCGGTGTTGGAGAGCATCATGCGCACCGGCAGCTGCGCCACGGTGCAGCCCACGTGCGCCGCCGCCAGCGCCTGCAGCATTTCGGTGTGGCCGGGGTAGTGGATGCCGGCGGCGTGCCACGCCCCTTTGTGGATGGGGGCAGTCACCAGCGCTGCCGCCTCGCCGCGCAACACCGCCGCCGTGGCCACTTCGACGGCGCTGGCCGCAGCGCGCCCGGCCGCAGCGCTCACCTGCCCCAGCGGCGGCAGCTCGGCCATGGCCGGCAGCGGTAGCAGCGGCACGCAGCGCGGCGGCAAATCGGCCGCCTGCTGCCAGTGCTCCAGCACGGCCAGCGGCAACAAGCAGCCGCTGAGGGCCACGGCGCGGCGCATCACGGCCAAGTCGGCCACCACCACGCAGCGGTTGGACCAGCTAGGCTGCAAGCGAAACACCTGCGCGATCAGCTCCGGCCCCACACCGGCCGGGTCGCCCATGCTGATGACGATGGGGCGTGGGGCGTTCATGCGGGGTTGTCGACGTCGATGAACTGGTGCGTGAGGCCCAGCTCGGCTGCCACCGCCGCCCCCAGCGCCGGGGCGCCGTAGCGCTCGGTGGCGTGGTGGCCGCAAGCCAGATAGGCCACGCCGCATTCGCGCGCCAGGTGGGTTTGCGGTTCGGACAGTTCGCCGGTGATGAAAGCGTCGGCCCCGGCGGCGATGGCCGCCTCGAAATAACTTTGCGCCCCGCCGCTGCACCACGCAATGCGGTGCAAGGGGCGATCGGGGGCGGCATCGATGAGCGTCACGGGCCGCCCCAGTTGCTGCTGCACGTGCGCCGCCAGAGCGCGGGCGTCGGAACAATCGGTGTGGCCCACAAAGCCCAGATCCTGCTCGCCAAAGCGGCCCCAGCCGTCGGCCAAGGGGCTAAAACCCAAGCGCTGCGCCAGCTGGGCGTTGTTGCCCAAGCTGGGGTGGGCGTCGAGCGGCAGGTGGTAGGCCAGCAGGCTCACGTCGTGGGCCAACAGCAGCGCCAGCCGCTGCTTCATCCAGCCGGTGACGCACGCGCTTTGGCCGCGCCAAAACAGGCCGTGATGCACCAGAATGGCGTCGGCCCCGGCCGCAATGGCGCGCTCGATCAATTCGCGGCTGGCCGTGACGCCGCTGACCAAGTGCCGCACCCGCGCCCGGCCCTCGACCTGCAAGCCGTTGGGGCCGTAGTCTTGAAAGCGCTCGGGTTGCAGCGTGGCGTCGAGGCGCTGCAGCAGCAGGCCGCGCTCGATGGCCTGAGCAACAAAACCGCAAGGGGCTAAAGATGTAGGCATGGCGCAACCCGTTCGGACACACAAGGTGCCCGATTGTCGCACCGGCCACGCGCGGGCTTAAGACTGCCCGGACGGGCGGCCGTGCGGGCTTTGCTTTTGGCGCTGCTTCTCTTCGCGCTCCGACTCGTCCATCTTGGTGACAAAATAGCGGTAAAACCACGCCGCCATAACGATCACACCGACAATGGTGACGATGCTGAGCAAACCGTAGGTGGTTGAAAACAGTTCATTCCAAGCCTCCATGACCCCTCCTTTCATATGGGATTACGACAGCCCCGATTGGATGCCAGCTCGATCGCCGGCGCCTTGACGCAGGTCAAACTGTACGCAAAAGACAAAACGAATCCAAGATGAAGCAAACTTGGCTGTTGTTTTCCCAAACCGTGACCGTGCTGCTGGCGGCCTGGTTCGTGGTGGCCACCTTGCAGCCGCAGTGGCTGCAGCGCCCGGTGCAGATACGCACCGTGCCGCTGCTCGAAGCCGCCCCCGGCGCGGCACGCAGCGAAGCGGTGGCCGCTGCCAGCCTGAGCGCTGCGGCACAGCTGGCGGCGCCGGCGGTGGTGAGCATCAGCGCTCGTCAGGCCCCGCAGCGCCACCCGCACGCCGACGACCCTTGGTTTCGCTTCTTTTTTGGCGAACAGGCGCCGCGCTCGCCCCAAACCGGGCTGGGCTCCGGGGTGATCGTCAGCAGTGCCGGCCACGTGCTCACCAACCACCACGTGATCGACGGGGCCGAGGAAATCGAAATCCAACTCAGCGACGGCCGCCAGGCTCTGGCGCGGGTGGTGGGCACCGACCCCGACACCGACTTGGCGGTGCTGCAGATCGATCTGCCCGAGTTGCCGGTGGCGGTGCTGGGCGACTCCGACGCGCTGCGCGTGGGCGATGCGGTGCTGGCCATCGGCAACCCCTTTGGCGTCGGGCAGACCGTGACCAGTGGCATCGTCAGCGCATTGGGGCGCACGCAACTGGGCATCAACATCTTCGAGGACTTCATCCAGACCGACGCCGCCATCAACCCCGGCAACTCGGGCGGCGCGCTGGTCGACGTGCAAGGCCACCTGATCGGCATCAACACCGCCATCTTCACGCGCTCGGGCGGGTTCATGGGCATCGGTTTTGCCATCCCCACCTCCACCGCGCGCGAGGTGCTCCAGGCGATTGTGCGCGACGGCGCGGTGACGCGCGGCTGGATCGGGGTCGAGCCGCAAGCCATCACGCCAGACTTGGCGCAGCACTTTGGCTTGCGGCACCAGCGCGGCGTGATCATCATCGGCGTGCTGCGCGATGCCCCTGCGGCGCAGGCCGGGATTCGACCCGGCGATGTGGTGTTGAGCGTGGCCGGTCAGCCCGTACCCGATGTCGCGGCCCTGCTGGCGGCGGTGGCCGCCTTGCCCCCGGGGCAGCCGGCGCAGTTGGAAATCGAGCGCCGGGGCGAGCGCCTGGCACTGCAGGTGACGCCGGGGCGGCGCCCTCCACCGCCCGCTTCGAATGCACCGGACAATGCGCGCTAGCTGCGGCGCTCTAAGTACCGCTCGCTTGGTTCAAGTTTTGTCCGCCGCCTCGGGTTCTTCGGGCGCCCGGCTGAACCGGCTGAACCAGCTTGCCCCCCAAATGCCCACCTGATACAGCAGGCACATCGGTATGGCCAGCGCCAGTTGCGAGATCACGTCGGGCGGCGTGACGATGGCGGCGATGACGAAGGCCAAGACGATGAAGTAGCCGCGAAAATCCTTGAGTTGCTGAATGGTCGCGAGGTTAAAGCGCACCAGCAGCACCACCACCACCGGCACCTGAAACGCCAGCCCGAAGGCCAAGTAGAGCGACAAAATCGCCTGCACGTAGGAGGCGATGTCGGGCGTGGCGGCGACGCTGTCCGGGGTGAAGCCCTGGATGAAGAAGAACATCTGGTCGAGCACGAAGAACTGCACGAACGCGATGCCGCCATAGGCCAACAGGCTGCCGATGAAGATCAGCGGCAGGGCAAAGCGCTTTTCGTGGCTGTACAGACCGGGGGCGACGAAGGCCCACATCTGGTACATGAGCCAAGGCAAGGCGATGATCATGGCCGACATCAGCAACACTTTGAGCGGCACAAAGAACGGGCTAAAGACGCCGACGGCGATCAGCTTGGCGTCGGGCGGCATGTGGTTGCGGATGGGAACGGCGAGGAAGTCGATCAACCCACCCGGCCCGGGCCAGATCGCCAGCCCGATGGCAAATACCACCACGCCGGCCAAGCTGTAGAGGATGCGGTCGCGCAACTCGACCAGATGCTGCACGAAGGGTTGTTCGGTGCCGGCGAGCTCATCGGCCTTGGGTGTGGGGTCTGCCATGATGGTGCTCTTGGGGGATCAACGCGAGGGCGTCATGGCGCTGGACGAGACCGGGTAGGTCTTGGGCCGGTGGCGCGCCACCCGCGCCGCGCCCGACTGCACGAAGCTGCGCTGGCCGGTGCGCGCCTTGTACCACTTGGGCACCGCTTGCTGGCGCAGCCTGAAACTCTTTTTTGGGCGCGTAAAGGGCGGATAGACCGAGTGCCCGAGCGAGTAGGCGGTGTGGGGATCGACGCGCGGGGGTGGTTCGGCCGACTCTGTGCCCTCTAGCCCGGCCGTGGCCTCCATCCAGTCTTTCTCGAAGCTGCCGACGCCGGATTGCACCTCGCGCGCCGCACCCTCGACCGATTCTTTCATTTTTTTCAGCTCTTCGAGGTCCATCGAGCGGTTGACCTCGGCCTTGACGTCGGCGACATAGCGCTGCGCCTTGCCCAGCAGGGTGCCCACGGTGCGCGCCACGCGGGGCAGCTTCTCGGGCCCGATGACCACCAACGCCACGACCGCAATCAGGGCGAGCTCTGAAATTCCAAAATCCAGCATGCAAGGCTTTCAGTGCAGCCGGCCGCAGACCCAAGCCGACGGCAGGCGCGGCGCTTTGATCAAAGCTTGGTCTTGGCTTCGACGTCGATGGTGTTTTTGTCGGTTGCCGCCGGGGCCTGCCCGACCTGTGCAGTGGTCGTCGAGGCGGCAGCGCCTGCCCCGTCTTCGAAGGCCGGCCCATCCGCCTGCTGCTGCTTCATGCCGTCCTTGAAGCCTTTGACGGCCCCACCGAGGTCGGAACCAATGTTTTTGAGCTTTTTGGTGCCAAACACCAAGATCACCACCAGCAAAACGATCAGCCAGTGCCAAATCGACAACGTACCCATAGCAAACTCCTGCGTCGGGGCCAAAAATGCCCCGGTTTCGATTGATTACAAGACCGGCCAATGGTTCACCACCGGCCCAAACGGCTATTGTCACCGATATGGATGACAAAGACCGGATTGCAAGGTCACACGGCGCAAATCTTAGCTGAATGCACTGACGGGCGGAGCCCTGCTGCTCAACCCTTGCGCCAAGGGCGCGGCCCACCCATGACGTGCACGTGCAGGTGCTGCACCTCTTGCCCGCCCTCGGCGCCGTTGTTGCAGACGATGCGAAAGCCGCCTTCGGGCCAGGGGCGGCAGCCTTGCTCGAGCGCCAGCCTGGGGGCCAGGCACATGATTCTGCCCATCAGGCGCTCGTGCTCGGGCCCGAGCTGGGCCATGGATGGCAGGTGCAGCTTGGGCACGATCAAGAAGTGCACCGGGGCCCAGGGGTGGATGTCGTGGAAGGCGAGCAGTTCGTCGTCTTCATAGACCTTGCGGCTGGGGATCTGGCCGGCGATGATTTTGCAAAACAGGCAGTTGGGGTCGTGGCTCATGGGGCTTGCGTACGGTGGGGGGGAGCGTAGGCTTCAAAGCGGCAACGGCTTGCGGTCGTTCCAGTATAAAAGCCCTTTGACCAGCCGGTAGATGACCCAGACGGTGGCCGCAAACAGGATGGCAAAACCCACCAGCAACACCATCGTCAAGGCCCCCAGCACGAACCAGAACAGCCCCCACCAGAAGGTGCGGATCTGCCAGCGGAAGTGGCTCTCGTACAGGGTGCCAAAGGTGTCTTCGCGCTTGACGTAGTTGATGACGATGGCGATGATCGCCGTCACCCCCAGCAACCACGACAGGGCGTAGAGGACGTAGATGATGAGCGTGAGCTGGCGCAGGCTGGCGAGCTCGTCGGGGGTTTTGCCGCCGGGGTGGCCGCCGGTGTCCAAACCAAAGGTGTCGTTCAAGCGGCTTCCCCTTGTTGCTGGTGCGCATCCTGCTGGCGCTGCTGCAGCTTGCGCAGCGCTTTTTCTTCTAGGCCGCTCAGGCCCTCGCGGCGCGCCAGCTCGGCCGTTACGTCGGCGGGTGAGAGGCCGAAATGCGCCAGCGCGATCAGGCTGTGAAACCACAGATCGGCGAATTCGCCCACCAGCGCCTGCGCGCTGCCGTGGCCGTGCTGCAAATCCTTGGCCGCCATCAGAGTTTCGCCGGCTTCTTCGGCGATTTTTTTCAAAATCGCGTCCGGCCCCTGGTGCAGCAGGCGCGCCACGTAGCTGCGCGCCGGGTCGCCGCCGTGCGCGGGTTTGCGGGTCTCGATCAGGGCAGCCAAGCGCAACAGGGTGTCGTCGACACCCATGGCGGGGCTGGGGGCGGTAGGGGTGGTGCTCATGTGCAAAAAGAAGTTTAGCGGTAGATCGATTCGGGGTCTTTGAGCACCGGCTCCACCGTCAGCCAGCGCCCGCCATCGCCCTGCCCCGTTGGCTCTGGTGGCTCGTCCGCTTGCCAGCGCAGATAAAAACAACTGTGGCGGCCGGTGTGGCAAGCGATGCCGGGCTCGTGCCCGAGCTGGGTGACTTTGAGCAGCAGCACGTCGGCGTCGCAGTCGAGCCGGATTTCGTGCACCTGCTGCACATGGCCCGATTCTTCGCCTTTGTACCAGAGTTTGGCGCGCGAGCGGCTGTAATAAACGGCGCGCCCCAAGGCCGCGGTTTGCGCCAGCGCCTCGCGGTTCATCCAAGCCAGCATCAGCACGTCGCCGCTGCTGGCCTCTTGGGCAATCACCGGCACCAGCCCATGGGCGTCCCAGCGCACGGCGTCGAGCCAATCGGTCATATACGCAAATCTCCGTTTGAGGGGGCCGCAGCCACGGTGGCGGGGGCGGCTGTGTCCCATTTTGGCACAGCCCGAGGAATCGGTGTTTTCCCTAGACTGCAAGGCCAATAACCACAAGATTTAGGGTTTGGGTGACCGAGCCCCGAATTTCGCCGCTACACTAGCGCTAGTGTCTTGCTTCGCCATTTAACACTACAGGTAGTGGCTGCTACGCACCCAAGCACCGCCAGCCGCACGGCTGCACCCATTGCGCACCCACAAGGAACACCCATGTCCATTGC